>Ga0163144_10000752_pt1 | contig 76440 bp, 53 predicted proteins | sample OliLak19BULKMAT1_FD_123175 | JGI IMG/M metagenome (GOLD analysis project Ga0163144, IMG submission 123175) | Freshwater microbial mat bacterial communities from Lake Vanda, McMurdo Dry Valleys, Antarctica - Oligotrophic Lake LV.19.BULKMAT1 | ecosystem: Environmental > Aquatic > Freshwater >... | reverse complement strand
GAGCACGCTGCGGAGCCTCAAAGAGAACACGCTCTTCGCCGAAGCCGCGTTGAAGGTCGCCGCCTACGCCATCAAGGTGTAGGTGACCCGCGGTCGATCAGAGGCTTCTGGACTGAGCAAGTCTTGCCCTGTGGTTTTTCCGTTGCCATCGCCAGGCTCCTTCTTTGTGTTCGGGACCAAGTCGTATGCGCTGCACACCGGCAACACACCCAAAGTAATGCGCAATCCAGGGTTGAAGCGCCACCGCGCGAACCCCGCTGCGCCGCAGTTTCTCAAGTTCCCGGCCTTGCCTGCCGGAATCAGCGGTCCGGCGGCACCCAATGCACACCTATCCCGGACTACAGAGAGCGACCGGTTGCCGCGGCCCGGCGCGGTCACGCCGCGCATTAAGCACCGAGGCTTCATCGGCCCGCCAGCGCCGCGCCGGACGCTTACAGGTCCCGGACGATCTTGGTTGGGCTACTTGCGGTCTTGATCTCTTCGATCTGGACTTTGACTTCATAGCCGCCCAGGAAACCCCCCGCGACCTTCTTCAGATCGGGCTGCTTGACTTCGACCTTGACATGAGGCTTTTCGGTTGCCATGACCTGCTCCAGCTGGATATTGATCCGCGCGAACGGCGTGCCCGCGGCACGCCCCCCAATAAAGGCGCGATCCGGGGCGGGCGCGCCACCGATCGTGCGCTGGATTCACGCCGTCATCAAAAAAACAAACGGCCCTCCTTGAGAGAGGGCCGTCTGAAACTCATCCTTCAGGCACCCGTGTGACCGGATGCGGAAGCGATCTTAGAACTCCTTGCCGACGGGCATGGTGGGCGTGCCGGTCGACTTGTCTTCGATCTTCTCATCGACGGAGGTCACGTCCTGCGTCGGGAGACCGGTGCGACCGCCAGCGACCTTCTTCGTATCGGAACCTTTGAGCTGCGTCTTGGGCTGTGGCTTCTGGTTGGACATGGCTGGGACTCCTTTTCGACCTGTTTCGTTCGTCTTTCGTGCCTCGGAACCATTCCGCCGCACACGATACACAGCGCATTTGTCTGTCGCTGCGCCACCCATGAAACCATGAAGTTGAAGTTGGTGCAAGCCAAACAACCTCCGCTAATGCGCCGTAAGTCTTTGTAAAACAAGCACTTACAAAGTTATTCGGACGTGCAAAATTGTTGTGGTTTTCGGCGTGGGCCGGCGATTGAGTCGGAAAAGCCGTCTATAGCGCACAATCGGCGTGGTGCGCGACGCGATCGGCTTTGTCAGCCGAGCCCGCGCGCCGCCGCGGTATGCTCCACATCTATGGGCTGCGAACTCTGCCATCGTCTCGTCCGCGCCAGGAGCGATCAGGATCCATCGCTGATCGCGGACCTCGATGAATGCTCCGCGGTTTTGTGTGACAACCAGGGCAGCCGCGGCTGGTGCGTGCTGATCCTCAAGCGGCACGTCGAGCACCTTGACGAACTGGACGTTGCGTGCCAGCAACGGGTCTTCGGCGACGTGGCGCGCATCGGCGCGGCGATCCGGCGGGTCTTTGGTCCGGTCCGCCTCAACTACGAGTGCCTGGGCAACCAAGTCCCGCATGTGCACTGGCACATCATCCCGCGCCATGCCGATGACCCCACGCCGCGACAGACCGTCTGGGGCTGGACCCCCGGGGCGCTCCAGGGGTCGATGACCGACGATGCCCGGGCCATCCTGATCACCAGGCTTCGCGCCGCCCTTGAACCACACGAGGTGACCGTCATGCCGAAGACGCCTTTCCCCACCCCCACCCCCACCATCCCCACCGCCGCCCCTGGTTCGCTCACCGCCACCCGCTACCGCTGGAGCGACCTTCCACAGGATCGACCGATGGAACTCATCGCCCGCCGGCGGGTGATCGGAGAGAAGGCGATGCTCTCGTACGTCAACCTGACCAAGGGCTTCAGCGTGGGCACGCACGCGCATGAGAACGAGCAAATCGCGTGCGTTTTGAGCGGCAGGGTGCGCTTCGGCATCGGGGTGGAGGGTTCTCGCGAGCGGCATGAACTTATTGTGGAGGGGGGCGAGGTACTGCTTCTGCCCGCGAACGTTCCTCACTCGGCCTTTGCGATTGAGGACTCCGTGGTGCTGGATGTCTTCAGCCCGCCCAGCGCGGCGACGGGCATCGACAAGAGGTGACCGCCCGCCCCGTACTCCTGGCCGCCGCACCGGACATTGGATACGCAAAGAAACCTCTATTGCATTCCGGGCACTCCCGGTAGACTGCGACGCCCATCTTGGGTTGACCGATCGGTCGGTGGTGACAAGGGAGGAGCATGCATGACACGTGCCACGCTCGCTGGTTGGTTTACCCCGAGTCTCCGGCGTGGCTTTGCCCTTGCGGCCGTCGCGTGCGTGCATGCCGAAGTGAGCGCCCAGCTCGTGGTCGGGGTTCAGTCCACGAGCCTGCCATCTTCCTGCTACATGTACGACTTTGGCACTTCGGTGTGGCAGCCGGTGTTCCGCGGCGTGGGGGTCATCGCGCTCGCCGCCGATGACGTGGCCCAGAGGCTCTATGTCGGCTCCGTCACCGGCGAGTTTTACCACTGGAACTACAGCAACCTGGGCTCGAACACCGTTCCGGTGCAGGTCGGGACGTTCAGCCCCACGGTGACGGCTCTGGCGTGGGATAGTGTCGCCGGCAGGCTCTACGCGACCACGACTGCGAACGAAGGCATTTACGAGGTCAACCCGTCCACCGGCGGGCTCACGCTCGTGTTCGATTACGTTGACCTTGACTATGACTTTGGTGGGTTGGACTATAACCCCGCCGACGGGAAGCTCTACGCCACCAACGACGACACTTCTCCCGCGGCGATCGGCATCGGCCTGTACAGGATAGATATTGTTGCGCAGACGATAGAGCCGGTACGCCGCCCCTACCCCACCTTTGTGGGCGCCGGAACGGTTACCACGCCCGACATCGACGGCCTGGCGGTTGGGCGGATCGGCGTCGGACCGCCCAAGGCCTACTTTGTCGTCGATGAGCCGGGCGAAGTGGCCATCTTCAACCTGGCCACGCTGAGCGATGAGCCGCCGATATCCAACCCGTGGACGAGCGCGTTGAACAGCAGCGGCGGGGCGTGGGCCAACGCGCTTCCCGGCGCCGGCATCCAGGCCAATGTGCGGGTCTCGATCACCGATGTCCCCGATCCTGTGGTGCCCCCCGGCGGGACGCTGACCTACACCATCACCACCGCCAACCTCGGCCCCGACACCGCCACCGGCATCAACCTCACCAGCACCCTGCCCGCGAACGTGAACTTCGTTTCCGCGCAGCCGCCGGGATCGTTCAGCGCGGGTGGCATCTCTGCCAATATCGGCACGCTCGCCTCGGGAGCGCAGGCTTCGTTTGACGTTGTTGTGTCGACCACGACCGCCGGCAGCGTCAGTTACACGGCCAGCGTGACCTCGGCCCAGCCCGATCCTGCGCTTTCGAACAACTCCGCGACTGCTTTAACCACGGTTCGCGGGCCGCAGGCGGACCTCATCGTCGGCATGGTCGAGCCCGCCGATTGTTCCGTGAGCGCGGGTCAGGTCCTTTCCTACACCGTGACCGTTCAGAACCTGGGCACGGAATCGGCCACCGCGGTCGCACTGACCGACACCCTGCCCGCCGGATCCATCTTCGTTTCCTCGACGCCTCCCTCCACTCCAAGCAGCGGCGTTGTCAGCTTCAACCTTGGCACGATTGCATCGGGCGGTTCCAGCGTCGTTACCGTCAATGTCCAGCCGCCCGTCCCCGGTTCCTACACCAACTTCGCCGAGGCTTCCGCGCAGCAGCCCGATCCCAACCCCTCGAACAACTCGACAAGCCAGACCACGGTGGTGGGGCCGGCAGCGCCGCCGACGGCCGCGGCCAAGGGCATTCTCTCCACGGTTGCCGGCAGCCCCACTTCGCTGGTCCCCGGGCTCGGCGGCGTGCGGTTCATCGCTGGGGGTCTGGGCCGACCGTGGAAGAGCCCCAGCGGCGCGAACTGGATCATGGGCGCGCAGACGGATGCGCCGGCTTCGACGAACAGCGTGCTGCTCGTAGGCCAGGGGACCACCGCCACCGTGCGGGTGCGCGAGGGTGTGACAGTTCTTCCCACAACTCCCGGGGGGTTCACACCCGCCGGCGCGTTTGACCCCGTGCAGGCCATCAATGACAAGGGCATGTGGGTCTTCTCCGGCAATGACTCGCGCTCCGACACGACGCGCAATGGGTACATCGCCAGGTGGTCCCCTGGAGCGCCCGGTCAACTGGTGACTGTGGTGCAGGAATCGCTCCCCTGCCCCGCGTTCCCCGCCGGCAACGTGCTCTACGGGCCGGAGCGCGGCTCGGTGAACATACTCAACGATCCTTCCGGCACCGTCTCCTTTTTTCACACGCTGTACGGCAGCGGCGTTGAGGAGTTCTCCGACACGGCGCTGCTCACCAACAACGGCACCAGCGTGCTCGCGCAAGAGGGCGTGACCGTGCCATTCGGACAGGCAACGGGGACGTTCACCTACAAGTCCTTCGACCCCGGGAGCGCAGCCGGCCTGGGCTTCTTCATGGATTCGGCGGGCATTGACTTCATTGCTGCCGCGACGGTGCACGCTTCGATCTCCGTGCCCGCCACCAGTGGGGCCGACCGGGTGGCCGTCCTCACGAACGCCGTCATTATTCAGGAGAACATCCAACTCGCGAGCGCCGGGTTTCAATCGGCCGCGGCCGACATCGCGCCGTTTACATCGCTCACCATGGAAGGGCACGGCTCCTGGTTTGCCGGCGGCAGCCTGAATAACTCGACGGACTGGGTGCTCGGCGGGATCGGCCCGGCGTTTAACGTCTCGGCGCTGACGGGCGGGGATGTCATCCCCGGCTCTGGCGGGGAGACGTGGAGCCAGACCGGGAACCCCGCGACGTTTTTCCTTGCCTGCGGCAACACTCTGGGCGAGTACATCATCGGAGGCACGACCAGTGAGGCCAACCCGCTGCGCAACTCGGTGGTCGCGCTCAACGGCCAGCGCATCGTTGCCCGCGAGAACGACCCGGTGGACCTGGACGCCAATGGCGTTTTCGACGACGGCGTCTACATCCGGGGGTTTCTCCCGGCCCAGGGCTTTCTCAGTGATGCGCACGACCTGTACCTGCTGGTCTCGCTGCGGGGGCACAACGCCGCGGCGTGCAACGGCCCGGACACGATTGACGTTGGTCAGGCCCTGATCTTCATCGACCTGGATGCGCAGCCGCCCAGCCCCTGCGGATCGGCCGACTTTGACGGGGATGGTGATACGGGGACGGACCTGGATATTGAAGCGTTCTTCGCATGCCTGGGGGGAGATTGCTGTGGCACCTGCGGCAGCGCGGACTTTGACGGCGATGGGGATACGGGAACGGACCTGGATATCGAGGCGTTCTTCCGCGTGCTGGGCGGCGGGGAGTGTTGAGGGGCGCTGAAGAGAAGAGAACACGGAGGTATAGGAGGGGGCGGAGGGACGCGGAGAAGTGGTAGGGGATGAAGGGGTAAGAGGCCGCCGACGGAGCGGCGGGCCACTCTGCGGCGATCCACGCTGCGGGGGGCTCTTCGGGCGCCGGGCACACGGTTTCATGGCGATGGCGAGAGCGGCGGAGTGGCGGCGCTTCTCGATGGGGTCTTCGGAGGACTTGGCGAGTTGCTCGAGGTTGGTGAGGGCGGTGCGCCGGCGCTTGGATTCGAGGAACTGCATTGCGAGGTCGTCGAGGGCTCTTAGGGACTTGATGGCGGCCTGAATGCGAGGCTGAGTGAGCCGGTTGAGAAGTTGGAAGTCGGTGAGTTTGTGAGCCGCGGCGGTGGAGGAGAGGGCAAAACCGTTGCGGCGGAGGGTGGAGAAGAGGGCGGAATCGTGGTCGGAGAGTTCCGCGCGCTGTGGGGGCGCTGGGTCTTGGGTGGGGGGAGGGGTTGGGACTGAGGTGGAAATAGGTGCGTGCCTCCACCTACCCCTGCTCGGAGTGCGGTTTGTGCGCGCTGGAGCGGTGAAGAGCACGGTTGAGTTGTTGGGTTGGTGCTGGGATTTGCGGGGTGGAAAAATCCTGGAGATTTCGCGCACAGACGCTGGCGGGGGCACGAATCTGTGCGCGCGGGGGCGTACTGGCCTGGGAGGATGGCCTGATGCTGCATGGCGGGAGCGAGATTCAGCGTGCCCTTCCTGACGGGCGGGCTACATAGGCGGACGCGGAGAATGCGGGTGCCGAGAGGGCTCTGAGCGCAAGTTCAGGCGGCAATGCGTGGGCGTGCGGAAAGGGGGTTGCATTCGCGGGCGATTCGCGAGGTGCTGGCTGGGTTGTCGGGTGGTACTCCCGAGCTTGCGCTCAGGGCTCGCTCTGCACTGAAGGCCGCTGCAACTGTCTCGCCGTGCTGTGGGCTAGGCTTCGCCGTGACGACTGCAACCGCGGGTGGCCAACGTGAACATGCTGGCGGCGCTGGGCCCGGCCCCCTGGCCGCGGCCCGCCTGATCGCCACTGATATCAAGCTCGCGCACTCGATTTTTGCGCTGCCGTTCGCGGTGTTCGCGGCGTTTCTGGCGGGGCCGCGCCGGGGCGATGGCGCGGGCGAGTGGCAACGGTTTGCTTGGAAACTGGCGATCATCGTCCTGTGCATGGTGCTGGCGCGGACGTGGGCGATGCTGGTGAACAGGCTGGTGGACCGCGATATCGATGCGCAGAACGCGAGGACGGAGCGTCGTGTGTTTGCTTCGGGGCGGTTGGGCGTTCGCGCCGGGTGGGCGGTTGCGGGGGCGTGCGCGGCGGGGTTTGTTTTGGCCGCGGGTCTGTTCTGGGTGTTCTTCGGCAACCCGTGGCCGGTGTACCTGAGCGGGCCGGTGTTGGCGTGGATTGCGTTCTATTCGTTCACCAAGCGGTTCACGGCGCTGTGCCACGTGTTCCTTGGTGGGGCGCTGGCGGCTTCACCGTTGGCGGCGGCGCTGGCGATTGACCCCGCGGCTTTGGCGGACGTTCCTGCGCTGTGGTGGCTGGCAGGGTTTGTGCTGGTGTGGGTGGCCGGTTTTGACGTGATTTACGCGCTGCAGGATGAGGCCTTTGACCGGGCCAGGGGGTTGGCGAGCATTCCGGCGCGGGTGGGGCCGGTGGGCGCGAGGTGGATCAGCCGCGGGCTGCATGGGCTGGCGCTGGCGGCGCTGGCGGGGGCGTGGCGGACGGAGGAGCGGCTGGGGGTGTTGTTTGGCGCTGGGGTAGTTGTGGTGGCGGCGCTGCTGGTGATGGAGCATGTGATCGTGGCGCGGAATGCGCGCCAGGGCCCGCCCGGGGGGGCGGCGATCAGCATGGCCTTCTTCACGCTCAACGGGGTGGTGAGTTGCGTGCTGGGGGTGCTGGGGTGTGTTGACCTGTTGGTGTGATGGCGGCAAGGCCGCGGTCGGCGATCTTCATGCGGGCGAACACAGAGGTTGGGAGGGAAGGAGGAGGGCACGGAATGGGATGGTCGGCATGGACGCCTTGTCACCGTTCACCGGGACAGACTCCCGCGTGTTTGCGTGGTTTTGCTTGAACTCTGACCCTCTGGGTTCGCCTCTGTCTTTCAAAGATTTCTGAAACTTCGATGGATTCAGCACCCCCAGCGCGACATAGTTAGGCATGGACGCTGGGGAAACATCCCGGGGGGCGCTGACGGAGGCCCAGGACCGGTTCATCGCCGTGTGGGGGCAGATGGCCGGGGCGTGGGGGATCAGCCGCACCATGGCCGAGGTTCATGCGCTGCTGTACATCACCGGCGAGGCGATGTGCACCGACGACATCATGGAGCGGCTGGAGATATCGCGCGGCAACGCATCGATGTCGCTGCGGGCGCTGCTGGACTGGGGCATTGTCGAGCGGGCCCACAAGCGCGGGGACCGCAAGGAGTACTTCGGGGCCGAGCAGGATGTGTGGGCGATGTTCCGGGCGATCGTGCGCGAGCGGATCACGCGGGAGGTTGACCCGCTGCTGGCTTCGATGCACGAGATCCGCGATATCACCGCCCCGCTGGAGCGGACCGGGAGGAGCACGCGCCGGGGGGCCCTCACCAAGGGCGAGCCGCTGACCCCCGGGCAGCACCGCGCGGTTTCCGACCACAACAAGCGGCTGGATGACATGGTGGAGTTCTTTCAGACGCTCGAACGCCTTGGGCAGCAGTTTGTCAGCCCCGCAGGGCGGGGCTTGCAGGTCGCGGCCACCATGCTCAACAAGGTCCAGGGGCGCATGTCCGGCGCCGGGCATGGGGGGCGGCCATGACTGCCGTGGGGCGCGGCCAGCCGGCGGCGGGAGCGGGCGTCGCGACGCTGCGCGAGCGGGGCGGCGCTGGGCGAACGCTGGTGCCGACGCTGCTGGTCGTGCGGTGGAGCGTTTCGCGCGAGGCGTTGGTCGGCGGGGGGCACCAAGCGGCATCGAGCGCGGCGGCCATCAACGCAGCGGCGGGTGATGAAGAACTGGAACTGCGATGGGTGATCGTGCCCGGTCCGGAAGCGGGCGAGGATGGGCAGGCCCGTGCGGTGCTCACACGGTGCAGCGCTGGCTTGGGGAGCGCCGAGGTGATGGTGGCCGATGTGCGCGGCGGGGGAGAGGCGGTTGAGGTTGTCCGGGTGGGTGAGGAGGGTGATAGGTTGGTGCACGCGGAGGTGCGGAGCGGGAGCGTTGTGCTGTTCAGCGCGACGGTACGGGTCCATCCGGATGGCAGGGCGGATGTGTTGTACGCGCGGACGAACCTGCTCGCGGAACTGGGCCTCAAGGGCGGGCGGTACGAGGTGGCGGGCGGGTTGTGCGGGTTTGGAGAGTCGGCGGAGCGATAGCACACCGTCCATGGGGGTGTGCACAACGTCGGTTCGGAGAACCTGTCCACCCAAGGCGTCGGTTCGGAGAACCGACCCACCCGGGGCTACCCATCAGCGCTTGCCGAGGAAGAAGCCGGCGCCGGCCCCCATGATCGGCACAGCGACGATGACCAGCATCAGGACCATGAAGTTGTCGCCGATGGCGGAGATCAGGCCGCCGCCCGCGGTCGAGGTGAGGCCGATGATGAGCGTGAAGATGGCGACGGCCGCGGCGACGATCACGCCCAGGGCAAGGCCGCCAACCAGGCCCGAGCCTGGTCCGTCGTACGGCTCGGCCGCGATCATGTACGCGGACCCGACGGTCGCGCCCGGATCGGCGACCTCGTTGCCGGGGGATTCGAAGAGGGCGCCCGCATCGCCGCCGATGGCGGGCTCGACGGCGGTCTGCTGCGTGACGGTCTCGGACCCGTAGACCTCTTCGAGGAGACCGGCGCCCAGAGATGTGTCGTCGGCTTCGCGGGTCAGGTCGAGCAGGCCGCCCGAGCCGGAGGCGCTCTTGTCGCCGGGGTCAACGAGGGCGGAACCGGGCGAGTTGGTGATCCGGGTGACGGCGGAGGGGTCCGAGTCGTCGGTGCCCTCCGTCTCGAAGATGCTGATGCCGGTTTGCTCTTTGGTGTTCTCGACGTTCATCCCCGTGCCGCTGGAGGCGAGGGTCAGGGGCTCCAACTCTCCGCTCTCGGCCAGCGGGATCACGTCCTCATCGCCGCCGGCGAGCAGGTCGACCTGCTCGCGCTTAAACATCAGGCGGTCGCGGTCACGGAACTCCTGGAGCTGGCCCTTGGCGGCCATTTCGCGGACCGAGTCGGCGGACTTTCCGAGCTTCTTGGCCGCTTCCTCGATCGAATAGAACATCTTGTCCATGTGTCCGCTCCACTGTACTTGTGCAAGAACGCCGGTGCAGCGCGCCCGCGGCTGGTTACCCGAGCCCGGCCCAAAGGGGGGCCGGGGCGTAGACCGTAGCGGAATTCCGGTCGGTCCTCAAGCGAGGATGAACTCCGTAATGGGCGGTACGGGTGGTGGAAGGGAGGGGTTGCGAGCCGCGAGAGCGGATTTCGGCTCGCGGATTGAGGTTCTGGGGCGTTTCAGCAACTCCCCCCACCCAGGACTCGGAAAAAGGCCTCGATGTCAAGGTCCGTCCCGGTGTCGCCGTCGCCGTCGAAGTCGGCGGACCAGCATGTGGCGCACACGTTGCCGGCGAGCGCGGCGAAAAAGGCTTCGATATCCAGGTCGGTGCCAACATCCCCATCGCCGTTGAAGTCCGCGGTTCCGCAGAGGCTGACGACGGTGAGTGTTGCGGTACTGCTGGCCACGCTGCCGCAGGTGTTCTGGACGAGAACGTCGTACACACCGGAATCTTCTGCGCCGGCGCTCAGAATGTTGAGGGTGGAAGCGTTCGCGCCGGTGATGCGAGGGCCGTCGGTGAGGTTTACACCGCCCCGCCGCCACTGGTACGCGAGCGGCCCCGTGCCCAGGGCGCTGGATGTAAGGAACACCTGCTGGCCGGCGGCGGCGGAAGTGCTGGCTGGGTGCAGGGCGATGGTCGGGGCTTCGGCCAGGTTCCAGTCCCACGTTCGCGCGGTGTTCCCGACCAGGGAGGCGCTGTAGAAGACCGCCGCGCCTCGGACCGAGTCAAAGGCCATGGCCCCCGGGCCCGCGGGCGGGCCGGGTGCGGGGCGGAGGGTCCATACAAGGCCGCTGAACTCCCACGTGTCGCTCAGCGGGCCCGCGGCGTTGTTTTGCCCGCCGAACACCACCGTGCACCCGCGTGCATTGTCAAAGCACATGGCGTGCCCCGCGCGCACGCTCGGTCCTGAAATGGCGACCTGTGCCCACGCGGCACCGTCCCACTCCCAAAGGTCGATGCGGTAACTCATGTCAGCGACCTGCCCGCCCAGGAGCATCACCCTGGCGCGCACACTGTCAAAGGCCATGGCGTGGCCGGTCCGGGCGGCGGGGCCGGCGCCCGGCTGCATGACCCATGCGGCGCCGTCCCATTCCCACACATCTGTTGAAACGAGTCCGGCGGCGTTTCGTCCGCCGAACAGCACGGTGCGCTGTCGCAGGCTGTCATACGCCATGGCGTGCCCATAGCGGCCGGGTGGGCCGCCGGTTCCACGCAGGCTCCAGCCGGCGCCGTCCCACTCCCACGTTTCACGCAGCCCCGACCCGTTGCCGCCGAAGAGCACGGTCCGCTGGCGAGCACTGTCGTAGGTCATTGCGTGGGCAACCCGGGGAGTGGGGCCGGCCGCCGCGGCTTGAACCCATGCCGCGCCGTTAAACTCCCAGGTATCGCCCTGGAATCCAGCGAGGTTCTCGCCGCCGAAGAGGACCGTGCGCGACCGGGCGGAGTCGAAGGCTACGGCGGACCCCTGGCGCGGCCCGGGGCCCAACGAAGCGGCCTGCGACCAGATGCCCTGCTCGCAGGGCTGCGCCAGGCCGGGGCCGGCCAGGCACAACCACGACGCGACCAGCAGCGAGCGGCCGAGCGAGGGGGCATCCATGGATGACTGGAGCCGGCGGAGCATCATCCGAGTCCCTCGGCGGGGCAACACGAACAGGAACTTCGTCGGCTGGGTGGACCGGCCCTGCTCATGCGATTCAATCAGCAGGGCAGCCCGCCCAGCACGCGGAAGAACGCTTCGATGTCCAGGTCGGTTCCGGTGTCGCCGTCGCGGTTGAAGTCGGCGTCCGGCGGGCACATGGCGCAGCAACTCCCCGCAAGGCACGCGAAGAACGCTTCGATGTCCAGGTCGGTCCCGGTATCGCCGTCGCCGTTGAAGTCGGCGGTGTCGCAGGTCGGGCCGGTCACGCCGGTGTAAAGGTCTGCACCAACCACCAGGTTGGAGCCGGAGGTGCCGCGGACATGGAACCTGCCGCCGCCGGCGCCCAGATCCTGCGTCGGATAGAGGGCGATGGCCATGTAGTACTGCCCGGCGGGCAGGCCGGTGTTGCCGACCGGCGTCTGGCCCGTGAACGGGACGGTGTTGGGCGGATGGGTTGCGTTGTGAGTGGCGCCCAGGGAGAACTGGCAGACATCGGGCGTGGGGCCGCTTGAGTCGTCGAAGTACAGACGGTCGCCGGCGGAGTTGAAGATATACGCGACCGAATCAACATTCGGGCTGAGACGGGCGAAGTCAATGTCAAGGAAGTTGCTGCCCGAGGCCGCCGCGGCCAGGTTGAACGTGGTCCAGATGACCCCGCCAAAGCCCGTCGAGGTATCCATCCCAGGGACCATGCCCTGGCCAAACCCGCTGTCTGGGAAGTTGATGGTGCCGTAATCGTGGTTGGCGATTGGGGGCACCGCGGGGGCGAGCGGCGTGCCGTTGATGTTGGTTGTCAGGCGAAGGTTGTACGCGCCCGATGGCCCAGCGCCGGGGGTAACGGTGAAACCAGCGCCAAAGGTGGAACCCTGCGGCGCCACGGCGATGAAGTACCCGTTTCCGGCGCCGGTTGATGCGGTCAACTGGCCGCAGCGGCCGTCGTACTGCTTGCCCTGGCCAGCCACGAACTGGGCCCGCCGCCCCACACCAAAGCTCACCTGGCTGTGGCCGGTGGAACCGCTCAACCCATCGTCGCTGGCGAGGCGGGCCCCTTGCGGGCTGAAGACGCCGATGGCCACCGGGGTTGCCGACGTTTCTGTGTCGATGTCCAGGAATCGCAGCGCGGCGTCGGTCGCGTTGCCTGGGAGGCAGATGCGGAACCAGCGCACGCCCGCGCCTGGGAGCGAATCGGACGATACGGTGGTGCCGTCTGCAAGGTCCGGGCCGCAGATTGTGAAGTTGGGGGTCGGTTGCGTGGCAAGGGCTTCTCCCGTGAGGCGCAGCGTCTGGTGCGCCACATCCGTTACGTGCTCGGCGCTGCTGCCGATCGCGCCGCCCTCGAACCGATTGTTGCCGCTGCGATCGCGCCCGTAACTGTTGGAACTGGAGCCTGCCGCGAAGGTGAGGGCGTCGAATCGCGGCTGGACGATCTGTGTTCCGGCGGGTTGGCCCGCGGGGTTGGCCGAGCCGGAACTGCGGTCGTACAGGCGAATGCCGGGGCCGCTGGCCCCGTACGAGCCGGTTTGGACGTACTTGATGCCCACCCAGCAGTTGTCGGCGGGGACGTCGACCGGAACTGCAAATGGAGACGTCACTGTCCAACTGAAGTTGGTGGCCACCTCAACATGAACGACGCGGAACGCGAAGGGCGTGCTCGCCAAGGGCATCATCGGGCTGGCCAGGAAGTTGCCCGAGTTCCAGAACTGAAAGACCGCATCGAAACTGGCAATCGGCGGGACATCCGGTCCTGTCCAGCCCACACACTGGAATCGCCACTGCACCTGGGAGATCGCCCGCGCCTGCGGGCTGGCCCACGGGCCGGGGACGAAGCTCACATCCTCCACGATGTAGTTGCAAAAATCTCCCAGCGCGAGGGGCGTGGTGTCGTTGGTCTGATAGACCGGCAGGAGCACGCGCGGCGTGTACCCGCCGTGGCCCGGGCCGGAGAGGCCCGGTGTTACATCCATGCCGATTGCATGACCGCCGTCGGGCATGATCGGGATGGGCGTCGGATCGCCCAGGGCGAGTGAGCAGGCCGCGCACGCGGCGCAGAAAATAGTTGTCGGCGCTGACAGTTTCACGTGTTGCTCTCCTGGGCACTTCGGGCGCGGAACGGGAAAAAGGGGGAACGCACGGGGCCATCCATGCCGGGGCCCGTCCTCAAAGGCGGACGGACCCTTCGAACGCTCGGCACAGGATACCAACCGCCCGGTCCCAGCAAAGCCGAAATCAGCCGGGGACCGGCCCGCGGCTCCCGGGCGGGCCATTCGGCCACCCATGCCGAGCCCGCCTGGGCGTGAGGGTGGGCGGTGCATCAACCCTCCGGTATGGAAAACCGGAACCACGTGACGCCGGGGGTTGAGACCCCACTAAAGCCGGAAGAGACGCCGGGCTGAATCTCGCCGAGGTCGGCGAAGAAGTCGGGCTGCGCGAGAACTGGCCCTGCAAGAATGGAAACAATGGCGGCGGTCGCGAAGGGGAGGTGGTGCATAAGAACCTCGCTGTGAACGGGCACGTCCCGATGGGCGCTCGGGGTGCAAGGGATACAAGCCTACCGCGCCGACCGCCCGAATCATTGTGATATTTTGCCTGAATGCCGCAAACCCCCGCAACCCACACCCCGACCAACCATTTCTCTGAACGCGCAAAACGTACTGCCGACACACACGGGAACACACACATGATCACGATTCGCAAGTCTGAAGACCGCGGACACTTTGACTTTGGTTGGCTGGACACGCGCCACACGTTTAGTTTCGGGGATTACCGCGACCCGGCCCACGTGGGGTTCCGTTCGCTGCGCGTCATCAATGAGGATCACGTGGCCCCGGGCCGGGGCTTTGGTGAGCACCCGCACTCGGATATGGAGATCATTACCTACGTGCTGGCGGGCGAACTGGCGCACAAAGACTCGCTGGGGCACGTCAAGACCATCGTCCCCGGCGAGGTGCAGCGCATGACCGCCGGGAGCGGGATCGAGCACAGCGAGTTCAATCACTCCAAGACCCAGCCGGTGCACCTGCTTCAGATTTGGATCCGGCCGCGGGCGCGGGGGTTGGCGCCCGGCTACGAGCAGGTCAGTTTCCCCGCTGAGAAGCGGCGCGGCCAGCTGGCGCTGGTGGCCTCGCCGTCCGGGGCTGAGGGTTCCGTCACCATCAACACCGATGCCAAGTTGTACGCGGGGCTGCTCGCGCCCGGACAATCGGCCACGCTGGAACTGGCGCCGGGGCGGCACGCCTGGGTGCAGGTGGCCCGGGGGGCCGTCACCGTGAACGACAATGATCTGGAGGCCGGCGACGGCGCGGCGATCTCAACCGAGCAGCGCGTCACAATCGCCGCCCGCGAAGATGCGGAAGTGCTGGTGTTCGACCTGGCGTAGCGCCAGGAACGGCCAATGGGTGTTGCGGCTATTGGCCGTCCTGCAGGTGCCGTTTGAAGAACGCCGCGATGCGGCTCTGCAGGCTCACGGTCACCACGGGGTCCGGCACCATGTGCGTAAAGCCCGCGAGGGGCAGGAACTCAAAGTGCTTTCCGGCGCGGAAGAGGGCTTCGGACATCTTGAGGCTGTGCATGAAGTACACGTTGTCGTCGGACGTGCCGTGGATGACGAGGAGCGGCACCGTGAGGTCCTTCGCGTACGTGAGGACGGAGCTTGCCTTGTAACCCTCGGGGTTGGCCCCGGGAAGGCCGAGGAACCGCTCGGTGTAGTGGGTGTCGTAGTCGTGCCAATCGGCGACGGGTGCGCCGGCGACGCCGGCCTTATACACGTCGGGCCGGCGCATGACCGCCATCGCGGCGTAGTACCCGCCGAATGACCAGCCGGTTACGCCGACGCGGGTCATATCCATCTCGCGGTACTTTGCGCCCAGGGCCTTGAGGCCCGAGGTCTGGTCCTCGAGCGCGACGTCGATGAGGTTGCCCTTGCCGGTCGACTTCCAGGCCCGTTCCCACTCGCGCCCGCGCCGCGGCGTGCCGCGGTTGTCGATCAAGACCACGATGAAGCCCTGGTCCGCCAGCCACTGCTGCAACAGGTAACTCGTGGGCGTGGAAGTGACCGTGAGCGACCCCGGCCCCGTGTAGACGCTGGCGATGACGGGGTACTTTCTGCCGGGCACGAACCCCCGCGGCCGGATGATGGCCGCAAGGAGCTTGAGTTCGTCAACCGTGGTCAACTCCACGGCGGGGGTGAATGCGGGCTTTTCGGCGACGGAGGTCAGCGAGCCGAGTTTCTTGCCCTCGGTGGTGCCGACATTCCAACCGTATTCGCCGGTGGCGAGGTTGAACGAGTGCACGTACACCCCGTGGTTCTTTGCGAAGACGGCGCCGTGGTGGCCGCGGGCCTGCGTCATTGGGGTGACGACGCCGCGGGCGGGGTCGAGCGACAACCGCCAGAGGTGTGTCGTTGTCGGGTCGTCGCTGGCGGCCACGGTAACGATGCCCCTTTCATGATCAAGATCAAGAACATCGACAAGCCCGAAGGCCGGATCGGTGATGGTGCTGGTGCGGGCGCCGTCACGGGAGCGGAGTTCCAACTGCTTGGCGCCGCGGCTTTCAGTCAGCCATAGAAAGGCGCTTCCATCGTCGAGCCACTTGGGGCAGGATTCAAAGATGTTGAGCCAGGCCGGGTCTGTTTCCTGGATCAGCGTCGTGGTGTCGCCGGTGGCGTGGTCGACGGCGAGGAGGAGTTGCTCGGTTTGTTCACGGTTCTGGACCAGGATGCACAGGGGCGAGTTCTTTTGCCAGGTGACGTGCGCGAGGTAGGGGTACTTCTCGCGGTCCCACTTGACCCAGATGGTCTCGCCGCCCGCCGCGCTCATGACGCCGAGTTTCACATCCGCGTTCTTCTTGCCGGGGCGCGGGTAGGGCCAGAGTGCGGGTTCCGACTCCGGCTTGGTGGGGTCGGCGATGTGAAAGACCTCAACACCTGCGACATCGGTCTGTTGATACGCGATGGCGGCGCCGTCGGGCGACCACCAGAAGCCGTGGAAGCGGCCCATTTCTTCCTGCGCTACGAACTCTGCCAGGCCATTGGTCACGGGCCCGCCCGCCCCGGTGGTCAGGCGGTGCTCTTTGCCGGTGGCAAGGTCGGTGACAAAGACCTCGCCGTCGCGGACACAGGCGAGTTTGTCGCCGTCCTTGGTGAGCTGCGGATCGATCGGGTAGCCGGCGTCGGTCTTGAGTTCCTGCACACGCCCGCTTGCGCGCTCGACAACAAAGAGCCGGCCAGAGAGTGGGACCAGCACCTTTTCGCCGTCTTCCGAAAGCGTGTATGAGGCGATGCCGCGGGAGGCCAGCCGCATGCGCTCGCGCCGTGCGAGTTCTTCCGCCGTCAGGTGCTCCTCAGCGCCCCCCAGGACCTTGTCGGCCGTCAGGAGCACGCGCTCACGCCCCGTCTTGCAGTCAAACTCGAACAGGTCCTGGACGAACGAGCGCGGCCCCGACCGAAGGAACAGGACCGCTTCGCCGCCCGGTGTGACGGCGATGTTCTTCGGGCGACCGAGGCTGAAGCGATACGTTGCCGCGTACTGCTCGAGGAACTCCTGGCCGGTGATGGCCATGGCGGGGGTTTCATCAGTATCTCGCGCAGCGCCTCCTGAAGCGCAGCCAAACAACGCTCCGACCAGGGCCATGCACACGATCCAACGGAGGTAGGGCATCTGCGGGTTTCCTAGGTGGGTTGGGAGAGCGTACCGGGCGTTGGTCCGGCATTCGCGCTGGGCCGGCCCAAAGAACCTGACAAAGCCCGGACCAATTCGGTCTGTTGGCCCCGATAATCGCCTGGTTGAAATCTTCTCTTGGTCGCGAGTCGTATGGAACATAGTCTGATCCTCCGCCCGTCTGGGCCGCATTCCGATACAAGACCGGCAGAATCCGTCCTGCTGAAACTCGTCGGGCAACTGCCTTTGTGGAGAGAAAGGTGATGCGACACCGTTGGAGCACTGTCAGAGCCCGCCACCTTGCTGTGGCCGCGGGCCTGGCCCTCGGCCTGTCCGGCGTGCACAGCGCGCATGCCGACGATGTGGCCGGCGCGGTGGTGACTGCGCGCCCGGGCGTGCTCAACCTGCGGACCGGCGATGTTGACACGGCGGGGCTGGTCAACCTCCTGGATCTCCCGGCGTTCGATGCGGGCGAAGTCTCCGTTATCTTGCTGGATGGCCCGATCACCGTCCTGCGGCGGAAAGCACTGGCGGACGTGGGCGTTACGCTCATGGGGTACCTGCCCTCGAACGCGTTCCTCGCCGATCTGGGCGCTGCGCCGCCGGCCGCCGTCAAGGGCCTTGGGTTTGTGATGGGTGCGCACGCCTATCAGAAGTCCTGGAAGATCGACCCGGTTCTGCGGGCGGGCGCCCACGCGATGGAGTTCCAGACCCCCGAGCGGGTCGCGCTCGCGGCGAACGGGGATGTGGGCGCCGTGGTGTGGCTGTTTGCAGGACGGGCCGCGCGGCCCACGCTCGATATGTTGGCTCAGGTCCCCGGCGCCCGCGTGATCTCCAGCGAACTGGTCTCCGGGACGCACTCCATCGCCATGACCCTGCCCGCAGGCTCGGTCGGCGCCCTCGCCGATCTGCCCGATGTGCAGTACGCCGAGCCGCTGCCGGAATACTCCGCCCGCAGCAACGCGAACACGCGATGGATCGTGCAGAGCAACGTCGTGAACAGCGTGCCGCTGTACGACCGCGGGATCAACGGCACCGGGCAGATCATCGCCATCATCGATGGCGGCCTGGCCCAGGATCACTGCTCGTTCCAGGACCTCGTCAACCCGTTCGGGCCGTTGCACCGGAAAATCCAGGCGTACAACGTGGCCCCGCAGTTTGACTTCCACGGCACCCATGTTGCGGGCACCGCCGCGGGCGATGCGGGAACAACGGGGGACACCCGCGGGGTGGCCTACGGGGCCAGGATCGTCTTCAACCTCTGGCCCAGCATGGCGGAGGCCAGCCACCTTGAACGCTACAACCTGCACTACTCGCAAGGCGCGGCCGTCCACTCCAACAGTTGGGGAACCAACGCGACCAACGCGTACGACGGCGGCTGCCGCGCCATCGACTCCTTCCAGCACGACCTCGACGACAACCTGATTCTCTTCGCCGTCACCAACGACCCCATCGCCGTCCGAAACCCGGAGAACGCGAAGAACGCGCTGGCCGTCAGCGCGACGGGAAACGCACCAAGCCAGAACGGGAACCCTTGCGCTGCGGGCGGCAGTTCGTTCACCGCCGACGGCCGCCGCAAGCCCGAAGTGACCGCCCCCGGCTGCGGGACGGTCTCGGCATCCAGCGCGACGGGGTGCAGCACGTTTGCACTCAACGGGACGTCGATGGCGACCCCCGCGGCGGCGGGCACGGCGGTGCTGATGCGGCAGTACTTCACGAGCGGCTTCTACCCCAGCGGCCAGGCCCGCCCCGAGGATGCGTTCACACCATCGGGCGCGCTCCTGAAGGCGGCGATGGTGAACTCCGCGCGGGACATGACCGGCAACTCCGCGGGGGATATCACCAAGTACGCGGATTACCCAAACGCGTGGGAGGGTTGGGGGCGCGTGCTCGCCGATGACACCGTGTACTTCGCGGGCGACCAGCGGCGGTTGATCGTGGAGGATGTGCGCAACGCGGCGCCGGAGGCCCTTGAAACGGCCGAGTCGAGCACGACTGACTTCTATGTCAACCCCTGCTCCCTGCGGTTGCGCGTCACCCTGGCCTACCACGATGCGCCGGCAGAGGTCAACGCCGCCCTCACTCCGGTGAACAACCTCGACCTGGTCGTTACATCACCCTCGGGCGTGGTTTATCGCGGCAACTTCTTTGACGAGGGGTTCTCGATCCCGGGAGGAACGGCCGATGCGCTCAACAACCTTGAGCAGGTGCACATCAATTCACCGGAGTTTGGCGTGTGGCATGCCCAGGTGATCGCGACCGCCGTCCAGGCGGGGCCCCAGGGCTTTGCCCTTGTCGTCACCGGCGGCGTTGAACCACTGGGCGGCTGCGGGTCGGCGGACTTCAACTGCGATGGCGATGTGGGGACCGACCTAGACATCGAGGCCTTCTTTGCGGCCATGGGCGGCGCTGGGCCGGGCGATGCGGACTTTGACCGCGACGGCGATACCGGAACCGACGCCGACATCGAGGCGTTTTTCCGCGTGCTGGGTGGGGGCAACTGCTGATCGCGGGCGGGGGACGGGGCGTTTCCCCGTTACTTGCGCGGAACGGTCTTCCCGCCAATCGTGAGCGAGGCCGGGCGCCCGGCGCGGCGCTTCTTCCACGGCCACCAGCGCGCCGGCACGACCATCCGCAGCACCAGCCACGCCGCGACCAGGGCGATCGCCGTCACCACCCAGAACTGCCAGTCGTGCACCGGGAGCGTGGCGAGTGTCATGCCACCCCCGCGGCACGCAGCGACTGGTACACAAGCAGGGCCGCGCCGTAGGCCAGCCCCGTCATCCACGCCAGTTGCAGGAACGCCCAGCGCACGCCCCCGGCCTCGCGGGCCGTGACGGCGAGCGTGGGGAGGCACTGCATCGCCAGGACGTAATAGATCAGCAACGACCAGCTCGTGGCGGTCGTAAAGACGGGGGTCACGCCATCGCTCCGGGTCGCGCTTGAAATCTTGGCCATCACCGTTTCGTCGGTCTCTTCGGTCCCGGCGACGATGACGGCCATGGTTGAGGCGAAGACCTCGCGGGCCGCGAAACTGGTGACCACGCCGATGGAGAGTTGCCAGTCATAGCCCAGGGGTTCAAAGACCGGCTGGATCGTCCGCCCGATGCGGCCCGCAAAGGAGTTGGCCAGGGCGTGCGAGCCTTCGAGGCGGGCGGCCTCCGCGAGCAACGATTCCTGTTCGATCGGCGCGGCCGCCGCGGCCTGTGCGCGGGCCTGCGTCGCTTCGGGTGGTGGGGCTACCTGGGGGTAGCTGCTCAGCCACCACAACACGACGACGATCGCGAGGATGTTGGTGCCGGCTTTCTTCAGGAAAAGCAGGCCGCGGTCGTAGGTCGTGAGCAGCGCGGTGAGCAGAGAAGGCGCCTTGTACGTCGGGAGTTCCATGGCCATGGGCCGGCCCGGCCCGCGGAGGATCGTCCGGCGCGCCAGCAACGCACTGAGAAGCCCCGCGACGATGCCCGCGACGTAGCACGCCGAGAAGGCGAGAGACTGTTTGAGCGCGGAGCCGGGGAAGAGCACCACCGTGAGCAGCACGTACACCGGGATGCGGGCCGAGCAACTCATGAAGGGTGCAACCAGGATGGTCGCCAGGCGGTCGCGGCGATCGGGAATGGCGCGGCAGGCCATGATCCCCGGCAGGGCGCAGGCGTGGCTGGAGAGCAGCGGAACAAAGGCATGACCGGAGAGGCCAAAGGGCCGCAGCCAGCGGTCCATGACGAAGGCGGCCCGCGCCAGGTACCCGGTATCCTCAAGCAGCGAGATCAGGAAGAAAAGAAGGCAAATCTGGGGCAGAAAAATGACGGTGGCCCCGACACCCCCGACCACGCCGTTGGCGAGAAAGTCACTCAGGATTCCGGGGGGGAGCGCCGCCTGGACCCAGCCCCCCAGCGACTTGAAGAGCAGGTCGATCCAGTCCATCGGGAACTTGGCCAGGCTGAAGATGGTCCAGAACAGCCCGAACATCACCGTGGCAAAGACAGCCAGCCCCGCCATGGGGTGTGTGAAGAGCCGGTCCAGGCGGTCGGTTGCCCCTGAACTCTTGGCGCGGGCCCGTTCCGATCGCGCGGATCGTCGGGTTTGCTGGACGGCGCCCGCGGTCTGCATGGCCCAGTCTTCGAGTCCTTCCTGCGTTCCCGGCGGGGTGAAGTTGGCGATTCGTGCCGTCGCCAGTGCGGCGCCGAGCTCGACGAGGCCCTCCCCCGAACGTGCTGAGCAGGGCACCACCTCGCACCCCAGCAGGCGCTCCAGCGCAGGCGGCGAGATGACCAGGTGCTGGCGACGGGCCAGGTCGATCATGTTGAGCGCTACGACCGTGGGCAGGCGGCGGCGGAGGGCTTCTCCCACCAGCAGCAGGTTCCGTGCGAGGTTGGTTGAATCAATGACCACACACACCGCGTCGGGCGCGGCGAGCACCCGGCCCGGCGGCGCCAGCGTCCCGGCCAGCACGCGCCGGCAGATCTCGGCCTCGCTTTGCTCCAGTTCCAGCGAGTAGACGCCGGGGAGATCGACAAGCTCAATCGGTGAGCCCAGGTCGGCGCGGAGGAAGCCGGTGCGGGCCTCCTGCGTGGTGCCGGGGAAGTTGCTGGTCTTGTGGCGCAGGCCGCAGAAGCGGTTAAAGAGCGTTGTCTTGCCGGTGTTGGGGTTCCCAAGCAGGGCAATGCGCACCGGCCCCTTGGGGCCCGCTGGTGCAAGTGGGTCGATGGCTATCGAAGGGGCTGACTCTTGAAAACCAGGCTTGGAAGAGCCTTGTTCAGCAACCGTGCCGGCGCTCGTGCCTGAATCGCTCATTCACCCGCTACCGTTGCTGGGGTCGCTTGGTCGCCCACATCGACCATGACCCGCTCGGCGAGGGGGCGAGCCAGCCCGATGCGGCAGCAGCAACCTTCCGAAGGGGCAAGGTCGCCGCAGCCCGCCAGCCTGGTGCAACTGAGGACCTCGATGATGCACGGCTCGCCCAGGCGGCAGACTCGGATTCGGGCATTTGGACGCAGTCCCATGGCACGCAACAGGGCCGCATCGCGCGGCTCCAGCGTGGTCTGGCTGACGGTGCCGGTTTGGCCCGCACGAAGGGTGCTGAGGGCCACCGTCGCGGCCGCCTTGGGGGCACCACCCTGGCAGCACGCGGATGTTCGGACCTGGGTCCCAGCCCCGGCACCACAACCACTCCCCCCACAACATCCACCGGAATCGGTCACGTCGAGGGACCTCCAAAAGGGCCTGAATCGGGCAGGTGCCGGATCACGGCTATCGCAGGCACCCAAACCGTAGCGCAGTTGAGACTGGATCGCAATGAATACTAGTGCTGGAACGGCCCCGGCCGGGACAGGAATCCACCCTGAACTGTGCGCCTAGTTCACACTCCCAACCAAGGCCGCGTTGGTCGGGAATCGCTTGAGGGCCGCCAGCAACTGCTCGACCTGCTGCGGCGGGGGCATCGCCAAGAGCCGCCGGCGGAGGGCGGTCATGGTCTTGACCTCCTGCTCGGTCAGGAGCAGGTGCTCCTTGCGGGTGCCGGATTCGGCGAGGTTGATCGCGGGAAAAAGCCGCCGTTCCTGGATTTTGCGGTCCAGGATCAGTTCCATGTTGCCGCTGCCCTTGAACTCTTCGAAAATCACCTGGTCGGCCTGGCTGCCGGTATCCACGAGGCACGAGGCGATGATCGTCAGGCTCCCGGCCTCTTCGCTGTTGCGGGCTGATCCAAACAACTGGCGCGGCACCTCCAGGGCCTTGCTGTCCAGCCCGCCGCTGAGCGTTCTCCCGCTGCTGGCGTGCTTGCGGCTCTGGTTAAAAGCCCGCCCGACGCGGGTGAGCGAGTCCATCAGCACCACCACGTGCTTGCCGGCCTCGACCATGCGCTTGCAGCGCTCGATGGTGGTCGTGCACACCTCTATGTGCTTGTCCACGCTGTGGTCGTTGCTGCTGGCCAGCACGCGGCAGCGAGGCTTTGTCGGGCGCACGACAGCGCCCGAAGATTCACCTGCCGCGCGAACCAGCGCGGGGCCGTCGCCGCTGGCGAGCATCTCCGCCGCGAGGGCCGCGGGGTCTACATGCCCGCCGGTGACCCCTTGGGACACGAACGTGCGCCGGAAGTCGGTGACTTCCTCGGGGCGCTCATCCACCAGGAGCACCACGACCTCAACATCCGGGTGGTTGCGGAGCACGGCGGCCGCGATGTCTTTGAGGAGCGTGGTCTTGCCGGCTTTGGGAGGGGAAACGATCAGGCCGCGCTGCCCTCGACCGATCGGGCAGAACAGGTCGATCAACCGGCACGAAGGGGGGCAACCCGGGTATTCCAGCGTGAGGCGGGGCTGCGGATCAATCGAGGTCAGTTCTTCAAATCGCTTGGCTCCCGGCGGCATTTCGAACGGCTGGCCGTCGACGTCGTACACCCGGGGTGGGGGTCGAGAGGGCGGGCCTGGCTGCGGGCGCACCGATCCGTTGGGGGATACCCGTGGTTGGTTGGATTGGTTGTAGTTGCCTCCATCTCTCCCGCTTCCACTGCCCCCACCAGCGGTCTGACCGGGGTTGGGTTGTGCCTGTGGAGCGCCGGGCTGACCACCCTGGCCGGTGTAGCCACCAGCGGGGTTGCCCCCGCTTTGACCGCCCTCATTACCGCCACCACCCCCACCGCCCCGTCCACGGCGCCTCCGGCGTCTGGAACGGGGCCCTCGCATTTCCATGGCAAACTCCCCCGCGCTCCGCGCGGTCCGCACCGTCAGAACACCCGCCGGATTGCCGCGACCCCTTCCACGGGATGGCCGGCTGGCGGAATCAGTCGTTCAACGAGTACCAAGTCGCCCAAGCCTCACCCAATGGCGCGGGCCGATTGGCCGCGCGGGCGAACGCTTCTTGGGCCGGCGAAGTCAAGTCTTGCAGGCCACGCTCCTCAGCGGGATCTGCGTTTGGACCGTGTGGCGCTCCATCTGCCCAATCGGCGGCCGACACTTGCCGGCGTCAAAACAAACCTGTGATTCCCTTGGCCCATCGGCGTTCCGGAACACCTGACCCCCGTCTGCCCCTCGAACGGCGCGGCGGTGCCGGTTTGACCCCCAAAGGCCGCCCAAGCCGTATCCTGCCGGTGGCCCCAACTGGTAGACCGGGCGGACGGTCGGCCCACAATCAGAGTCGAAAAGTACCCGCGAGTCAAGGGGTGGCCCCAGTTCGTTAGAATCCCCGTCGTGGCGGTAGTCAATCGTTGAGGAGTTCGTGTGGCGGATGGGCGGAAAAAAATCGCTGGTTCAGGTGGTGGAGCCGCCCCGGTGTCAACCACACCCGCCCCCTCCCCCCCGCGGCCCTCCTCCGGTGGGACAGGCCCCAATGAGCCCATGCGGGTTGTCAAGGGGCTGCCCGTGTCGCCGGGGATTGTGATCGGGCGCGTCCTGGTCATCGATGACGACATGCGGCACGTCTCCCGCCGCACCATCCGCGACGCCGCCGTCGCGTCCGAGTTGGCCCGCCTTGATGGCGCGATCAAGCGATCCATCGCCGAGATTCAGCGTGTGCATGACCGGGCCGAGAAGGAGATGGGGTCCGAGACGGCCGACATCTTCAAGTTCCACGCCAGCATGCTCGGCGATCCGATGCTGGTGGGGCAGTTCCGCGCGATGATTGAGAAAGACCTGGTCGGCGCGGAGTACGCGGTTGACCAGACGCTCGCCTCGCTGGCGGACCGGTTCCGGCACGCCGGTGATTCGGTCTTCGCCACCAAGGTCAATGACATCGACGACCTGGCCCACCGCCTGCTCAAGCACCTGGTGGGCGAGCAGGAGAGCCGGCTCGCGGCCGCCCAGGCCGACACGATCATCTTCGCCCGCGACCTCACGCCGTCCCAGACCGCCGGGTTTGACAGGACCAAGGTGTTGGGCTTTGCGACCGACCTGGGCGGCATGACCAGCCATACCGCGATCATCGCCAAGGCCCTGGATATCCCGGCGGTGGTCGGGTGCCAGACGCTGCTCCGGGCGGCCTTTGACGGGATGCCGGTGATCCTGGACGGCGATCAGGGCACGGTGATCCTCAACCCCGACGACGCGACGCTGGCGGATTACCGGCGTCACATGGAGCAGCGGCGGCTCTTCCGCGTGTCGCTCTCGGAGCTCTCCGACCTGCCTTCCGTCACGCTTGACGGCGTGCATGTGCATGTGGTGGGCAACATCGAACTGCCCGACGAGGTGCTCAAGGTTCTTAAGATGGGCGGCGAGGGCGTGGGCCTGTATCGCACCGAGTACCTGTACCTCACTGAAAAGACCGAGCCCACCGAGGCGGACCACTTCCGCGCGTACAAGCGGTGTGTCGAACTGGTCGATGGACGCGAGCTGGTGATCCGCACGGTGGACCTGGGCGCCGACAAGTACACCCAGTCCCGTGAAGAGGTCCCGGAGCGCAACCCATTTCTGGGCAACCGCTCGATCCGTTACTGCCTGCGCAGCGTTCCGATGTTCAAGCGGCAGTTGCGCGCTATCCTGCGCGCCTCGGCCCTGGGGCCGATCAAGGTCATGTTCCCGCTCATCACGGCCATCACCGAGCTGCGCCAGGCCAAGTTCCTGGTGAACGACGTCATGGAGGACCTGGAGGAAGAGGGCATCTCCTTTGATCGGGGGATCAAACTGGGAATGATGGTCGAGGTGCCCTCCGCGGCCATCCAGGCCGATACCTTTGCCCGCGAGGTGGACTTTTTCTCCATCGGAACCAACGACCTGGTTCAATACACCCTGGCCGTGGACCGAATTAATGAACGGGTTGCGCACCTGTACCAGCCGACCCACCCGGCGGTCATCCGCCTCATCCGCGACGTGGCCCGGGCCGCCCGGCGGCACGACACGCCGGTCTCGTGTTGCGGCGAAGCGGCCGGCGACCTCGAATATGCGATGTTGCTGATTGGCCTCGGGTTGCGTACCCTCTCGGTGACGAGTTCCGTCATTCCGCAGCTCAAGCGGTTCATCCGGAGTGTCAACGTTCAGCAGTGCGAGCGGGTTGCCCGACAGGCGCTCTCGCTTGATTCCGATGTCCAGGTCTCCGCGCTGTTGCGGGACCGGGCAAGAAAAACGGTCCCCGAGGCCTTCGACGGACGTTCCGCCGAATAGCCAAAGGGGAGATAGTCACGCGGTGCGGCGCAGGGTCACAGACTTTCGCGCCGGGCCGGACGAACTCGATCGACATTCCCGTGGTCACGCTGGCTCGACCTGGGCCGCGGCCTCCGGGAAGGTTGGTTTCACGGTGGTGTAGGGCGCGGCGAGAGCCGCGCACCACGCCGCCAGGAACGGGGCCTTGAGCGCCCGTCAGGCGATGCCCTTCGTGCGCTGCACGAGGGGGCTCCCGGCGGAAGCGGCCAGGCGCTTGGGTCTTTGCAAGGACCCTTTCGAGCACTTCCGAGCGCCGGCGATTCAGCGGCCCAATGAGCGACGCGACCGCCATGTCAGGCGAGTTGCCCTTGTTCTCACCCAACCACACGCTCCGACCCGGCACGCGCGACCACGTCGCGCGGGGCTGCGGTCCGGCTGCGCGGCTGTTGGGGCGGGCGGGGCCGCTCTCACACGCAGCCCGCCCCTAGACGGCGGAGAAGGTCCCCATGCCCGAATCACAAATGCTCATCAACTACGTCCCCGGCGAGGAGTGCCGCGTCGCGGTCGTGGAGGACGGCAAGCTCGAAGAGTTGTACGTCGAACGCTTCGCGAGCGCCAGCCGCGTCGGCAATATCTATGTCGGCAAGGTCGTCAATGTAGAACCGGCGATCCAGGCCGCGTTCGTCGACTTCGGCGTCGGCGAGAACGGCTTCCTGCACGTCACCGATCTGCACCCCCGCTACTTCCCCGGCGAGGACGGCGAGACGACCGAGCGCGTCGGGTTCAAGACCCCGCGGCGCGAGCGCCCGCCGATTCAGCACGCCCTGAGGCGCGGGGACGAGGTCATCGTGCAGGTCCTCAAGGAGGGCGTGGGCACCAAGGGCCCCACCGTCACCAGTTACCTCTCGATCCCCGGGCGCTTCCTGGTGATGATGCCGCAGATGGACCGCGTGGGGGTCTCCCGCAAGGTTGAGGACGAGGACCAGCGCCGGCAGATGCGCGAAATCCTCGATCAGCTCGAACTTCCCGAGGGCTTTGGGTTCATCCTCCGCACCGCGGGCCTGTCGCGCACCAAGGCCGAACTCAAACGCGACCTGGCCTACCTGCAGCGGCTGTGGAAGGACATGGACCGGCGCCTCAAGACGGGCGGCAAGCCGCGCCTGCTCTACTCCGAGTCGGACCTCCTGGTCCGCTCGCTGCGCGACATGCTGACCAACGACATCGGCCAGATCATCATCGACAACGAGGTGGCGCTGCGCCGGGCCAGCCGGTTCATGAAAATCGTGGCCCCCCGCGGCACGACCAAGTTGCTGCACACACCCGACAAGACCCCCATCTTCCACGCCTTCGGAATCGAAAAGCAGATCGCGCTCATCCACGCCCGCGAGGTGCCCCTCCCCAGCGGCGGCCGTCTGGTGATCGACCAGACCGAGGCGCTCGTTGCCATCGACGTGAACTCCGGGAAGAGCCGCGAGAGCCGCGACGCCGAGACCAACGCCTACCAGACCAACATCGAGGCAGTGGACGAGATCTGCCGCCAACTCCGCCTGCGCGACATGGGCGGCATCGTGATCAACGACCTCATCGATATGCGGCACGCCAGCCACCGCAAGGACATCGAGAACCGCTTCAAGGAGCGCCTCAAGCGCGACCGCGCCAAGTCCACGGTGCTGCCCATCTCCGAGTTTGGCATCGTCGAAATGACCCGCCAGCGCATGCGTGCCAGCCACGAGAGCGTTCACTTCACCGACTGCCCCACCTGCCGCGGGCGGGGCGTGCTACAGCGGCCCGACTCCGTCGCGGCCGATGCCCTGCGCGAGATGTCCGCCATCCTCGACTCCGACAAGGTCGGAAAGGTGGAGATGGTCGTCGCCCCGCGGGTCGCCAGCGAACTGCTCAGCACCAAGCGCCAACTGCTCAGCCGCACCGAGCGGCTCTACGGCAAGCACGTCGACGTGCGCGTGAGCGAAACCGTCGCCGTCGACCGGGTTTCCTTCTACGCCTACGACCCCGCCGGGGCCGACATCGACCCCGCCAACCTCCCCCAGCCGCGCAAGCCGAAGGAACTCCGCGAGTGGGAACAGCCCAGCGCTGTCGATGCGGACTGGGCGATCAGCCCGGAGGACGAGCAGCCCGCGCTCCCCGAGCCGGAGGCCGACGACGCTCACGACGACGCCGACCTGCACCCCATCGAACTCGATGAAGAGCCCGAGCGCACCAGCGAGGCCCCCGCGGCGGGTGACCGTGCCGAGGAAGAAGGCGGCAGGCGAAAGCGCCGTCGTCGCGGACGAGGGCGCGGTGATCGACCCGCCGAATCCAGGCAGGAGCCTTCCCAGGGGCGACCATCCGTTCAGCCGCAACCCGTCGCGCGCCCCCGCCCCGAGGCGACTGTGGCCGCGGGCCCGCTGCCCGATCAGCACGCACAATCCCAGGAAGATCAGCCCGACGGAGACCAGCAGGGCGGCACAGAACTCGGGCCCGATGGTGAACCACGCAAGCGTCGCCGCCGCCGCCGGCGCGGGCGTGGACGCGGGCGAACTGGAGAGGGCGCGCCGCTTGGCAATGGCGAGGCGCCTCAAGCCGAGCCGGCCGGTGATCGTCCGGTGATGCCCGTGCGTGACCAGGACTGGGGCGATGAGCACGAGCGGCCGGCTCCCGTCCAGCAAACAGCGCCCGCCACCGAAGAGGCCGAATCAGACCAGGCAGATTCTGAAGATGAAGAGCGGTCGATGACCGAACCTGCACTCAATGGTGAGGTTCTTCCCCCCGGCTCTGAAGAGCCGCGCCAGGGTGGACGCCGCCGCCGCCGTCGCCGTGGCCGCGGTGGTCGTGGCGGGGGTGGTGGAGGCGGTCAGGGCGGGGGCGATGGTGGCGCGGCTCCGCAGGCGCGCGATCAACCCCAGGAACAGCGCCAACCGCAGGCGCGCCGGCCCCAGGCATCCAGGCCCCCCCAGCAACAGGGCCAGGCCCGCCCCCCCAAGACGGCGGCACAACCAGTCTCCGGCGCACCCCCAGCACCGGCGGGCGCTCCTAAGCCGCGGTCGCTGTACGGCACAAGCCGTCGCAAGTTGATGCCCAGCGAACTGAACCGCCGTCCTAAGCCGGAGTAATGACCACAGACCGATCCCCTTGACCGCGAGCCGGGTTCCTCTTCAGCATTCCGGAACAACACCAGTCCCATCGTCATTGTGCCCACGCTCGGAGCCTTCAGCCTGTCGCGCCGGCGCCTGATCATTCTCGGTTCCACCGGATCCATCGGCACCCAGGCCCTTGGGGTTGTCGCGCACCTCAACTCGCTGCATGAGCGTGGTGAGTTTCCCATGCGCTATGACGTCGTCGGCCTCGCCGCGGGAACCAACGCCGCGCTGCTCTTTGACCAGGGCGCCCGGTATGGCGTGCGACACCTCGCGCTGGCCAACGGCGGCGGTTCGGGGTCGTCCCTGGGCGGCGGCGTGTTTGTGGGTTCAGACGCGGCCGAACGGCTGGTCCGCACGGTTGAGTGCGACATGGTCCTTGCCGCGATGGTGGGGTCCGCGGGCCTGCCGGCGACACTGGCCGCCGTTGAACTCGGGCTTGATGTGGCGATCGCAAATAAGGAATCGCTGGTGGCCGCCGGAGGGCTGGTTGTTCCTGCCGCGGAAAAGTCCGGTTCGCGTCTGCTCCCGGTCGACAGCGAGCACTCGGCCCTGTGGCAGTGCCTCACGGGCGCAACCAGCGGCGAGGGGCGTGGCGCGTGCCCGCCGCTGCGACTGCAGGAGAGTGTCTCCCGGGTCATCCTCACCGCTTCCGGCGGGCCCTTCCGGGCATGGTCCAAAGAGCAGATCCACGCGGCCACCCCCGCGCAGGCGCTGCGCCACCCGACCTGGTCCATGGGTCCGAAGGTGTCGATCGATTCGGCCTCGCTGATGAACAAGGCCCTGGAGATCATCGAGGCCCACTGGCTCTTCGGTGTTCCCGGGCCCAGGATCGAGGCGGTGATTCACCCGCAGTCGATCGTGCACGCCATGGCGGAGTTCACCGATGGATCGGTCATCGCGCAGATGGCCAGCCCCGACATGCGCGGACCGATCCAGCACGCACTGGCCTGGCCGATCCGCTGCAATGGCGTGAGCAAACGGCTCGACTTTGGCGCGCTGGGCAGGCTTGAGTTCGAGCCCCCCGACCACGCGCGGTTCCCGGCGTTGGCCCTCGCCTACCAGGCCATCGAGAAAGGCGGCACCGCCGGGGCCATTCTGAACGCGGCCAACGAGACCGCCGTCGAGGCGTTCATCAAGTCCGGGCGCGGCGAGTCCCCGATGCCCTTCGGTCGCATCACGGAGTTGGTCGGTGCGGCACTGGCGCAAGTGCCGGTGCGGCCGCTCACGGCTCTTGCGGACTGTCAGGCGGCCGAGGCCGCCGCCCGCGACTTTGTCGTGAAGCACCTCTGACGGGGCGCAATACTTGAGCCGCATGTCGCACGCCGCCAAGTTTGAGCAGGTCCGTTCGCTGATCGAGGCGGGAAGGCTTGACCAGGCGAAGGTCTTGTGCCAGCGGCTGGTGCAGGCGTTGCCCGGCGATGCGGGCACCAACAGCCTGATGTCCGGCGTGTTCCTCCGACTGGGGTTGACCACGCAGGCGCTGCACTACGCGAACCGGGCGGTGGAGATTGCGCCGCGCGAGCCGGCGCTCCTGGTCGAGTTGGGCCGGCTGCTCGCCATCGAGAAGAAGGCCCCGGCGGCGATAGACGTTCTGCGGAAGGCGGTCGAGATCGACCCGGCATTCCTGCCCGCGCGCCGCGTTCTGGCCAGCACGCTGGCGCAGGAGAATCGCTTCAAAGAAGCCGATGAGCAGTGCCGCACAGGCCTGGCGGTCCACCGGAACGATGTGGTGCTGCAATCCGTGCTGGCGGGCGCGCTGCTGAACCTGGGACGGGCCGAAGACGCCGTTGAACTCACACGGGCCTGCGCGGAACAGCACCCCGGCGACACGGTGCTGGTCAGCGGGTTGGCATTGATGCTCAACTATGTTCCGGGGGTCACCAGCGCCGAGAGCCTGGCGGCCCACCGCCGCTTCGGAGCGTTGCTCGAAGCCCAGTTCCCCTCGCCCCTGCAGACATACCTGAATAATCGCGACCCCCATCGCCGCCTGCGGGTTGGGTTCATCTCGCCGGACCTGCGGGCCCACTCGGTGGCGTACTTCATGGAGCCGCTGCTGAAAAACCTGGACGCCGCGGCGGTCGAGGTCTACATCTACCAGACCAATCGGATTGCGGACGCGGTTACCCAGCGACTCAAGCCGCTGGCCGCGGTGTGGCGGGTGATGGACAACATCTCTGACCCGGGCCTGGCCGAAAGAATCTACGGTGACCGCGTTGACATCCTGATCGAACTCTCGGGCCACACCCACGCCCACAGCCTGGCCGCGATGCACCTGCGCCCCGCGCCGGTCCAGGCGACCTACCTCGGCTACCCGAACACGACCGGCGTTGAAGCGGTCGGGAACCGCATCGTCGATTCCATTACTGATCCGCTCGGGGCCGCGGACGACGGCGCTGTTGAACAACTGGCGCGCCTGGACCCGTGCTTCTTGTGCTACCAGCCGCCCGCCGATGCGCCGTCAGAGGCGTCACTCCCGCCGGCGGCGACTTCCGGTCGAATCACGTTTGGGTCGTTCAACTCACTGCAGAAACTCAATCGTGCGGTGGTGGACCTGTGGTCCCGGCTCCTGCTGCAACACCCGGCCTCGCGTCTGGTTCTGAAGTCGTTTGTGTTTGCCGATCCAAGCGCAAGGGAAGAGGTGCCTTCGCGGTTCGCCGCGCGTGGGATCGATCCGCAACGGATCGTCTGTCTGTCGCCGGAGGTCGCCGTTACGGATCACTTGGCGTTGTATAGCATGATTGATATTGCCCTGGACCCATTCCCCTACAACGGCACGACCACCACCTGCGAGGCACTGTGGATGGGCGTTCCGGTCGTCACGCTCGCGGGCGAGAGCCATGCGCAGCGCGTCGGGGCCAGCCTGTTATCCTGCATCGGCTGCCCGGAACTGATCGCGCGCGATGAGAGCGAGTATCTCGGTATCGCCGACCGGCTCGCGCATGACCTCACGGCCCTGGGCGACCTGCGGCAACGGCTCCGGGGGCGCATGCGGGAGGGCCCGCTGTGCAACGGACCCGCCTTCGCCCGCCGGTTTGAGGCGTTGCTCCGCGCCATGTGGCACTCGTACCTCGCGTCCCCGTGAGCGTGTCATTACACTGACGCCGTGTTACTGAGAATCATGCTGGTGGCCCTCGGCGGCGCAGCGGGGTCAATCGCGCGTTACCTGATGACCCTGGGGGCACACCGCCTCCTGGGCGTTTCGTTTCCCATCGGGACGCTCGCGGTGAACGTCGTCGGCTGCTTTGTCGTCGGCCTGCTTACGACCGCCGTGCTGCCGCCCAACCTGCCGCAATACCCGCTGCGCCTGCTCCTGGTCACCGGGTTCCTCGGGGGCTTCACCACGTTTTCGGCGTTAGGGATCGAGACCTTTGCGTTCTTCGAGAAGCACCAGGCCGGGTACGCCATCCTGAATATCGCGGCCAACCTGGGCCTGGGAGTCGGCGCGGTCTTCGGGGGCTGGGCGCTGGGGCGGGTGTTGAACCCCGCCTGAGCGCAGGCCTCTCGCCCGTTGCAGCGCCGCCGTACCCTCCCCTGCCATGAGCCAGCCCGAGCCCGACATGCAGCCCAACGTGCAGGACGCCCACCGGCTCATCAGCGCTGGAGATTTTGGACCCGCGGAAGACGTCTGCCGCGACATCATTGCCCGCGACCCCGATGAACCCGATGGGCACAGCCTGCTGGGCTTCTTGATGGTCCGCAGTGGCGACTTCGCCGGCGCAGTCCACCATGCGGAGCAGGTTGTGCGATTGCGCCCCGCGTCGGCCCCCGCGCTGGCCAACCTGGCGAGGGCGCTTGTGTTCAATCAGGAGTTCGATCGCGCTGTGGCATGTTTGGACCGCGCGGCTGTCTTGGACCCGGTGTGGCCCCAAACCAGCATCATCGCGGCCGAGGCGCTGACGGAGCAGGGCCGGTTCAGCGCGGCGGCCGCCCGGTGTGCCGCGGGCCTCCTGATCTCGCCGGGGAACTACGACCTGGTCTCGATCCAGGCGGATGCCACTCTGTTCATGGGTCATGCGCCGCCGGCGCTGGCGATGCTCCGCTCGTTGTTGGCGCGCCACCCCACGGACCTTCGGTTGTACAGCAACCTGGCGCACTACATGAACTACCTTCCCGGCGCCAACCCCCGCGAAGTGCTTGAGGCGCACAAGGCGTATGCGCGTGTGCTCACCCGGCATCACCCATACTCGGGGCCCCGCGCCGAGCGGGCGCGGGCGAGACCGGGCGGCCGGTTGAGGGTCGGCATCATCTCCCCGGACCTGCGCTGCCACTCCGTCGCGTTTTTCATCGAGCCGTTCTTTGAGCACCACGACCGCGAGAAGATCGAGTTGTTCGCGTACTACACACGCTCGCGGGCGGATGGGTTCACGCAACGCCTGCGGTCATTCGCGGGCCACTGGCGCGAGTTCAGCAACACGCCAGCCGCCGCCATTGCCGCCCGCATCCGCGAGGATGGAATCGATGTGCTCATCGACCTCGCGGGGCACACCCGCGGCCACAGCCTGGAAGTCATGCGGTGCTACCCGGCCCCGGTCCAGGTCACGTACCTCGGCTACCCAAACACCACCGGCATGGGGTCCATCGGGTACCGCATCGTGGACTCTCTCACCGACCCGCCCGGGGAGAGTGAAGCACGCGCGGTGGAGAAACTGGTCCGGCTGGACCCCTGTTTCTTGTGCTACAAGCCCCCGCCCGTTGCCCCGCCGCCCGCCGGCCCGCCGAGCACACGGTCGGGCTTCGTGACATTCGGATCGTTCAACGCCGTCAAGAAACTCAACGACGAAGTGATTGCGGTGTGGGCGAGGGTGGTGCTGGCCGTGCCGGGATCACGGCTGCTGCTCAAGGCCCACGGCCTGGGGGAACCCGCGCTGGCCATGGATGTGTGCGAGCGGTTTGAGAAGGCCGGGCTCAGTAAAGACCGCCTGGACCTTTTGGGCCCGATGGAGGCCGACGCGGACCACATGGGCGCGTACGGCCAGTTGGACATCGCCCTGGATCCGTTCCCCTACAACGGCACCACGACGACCTGCGATGCGCTGTGGATGGGGATGCCGGTGGTAACGCTCGCCGGGCGCATGCACGCGGGGCGCGTCGGTGTCAGCCTGCTCACGGCCGCGGGCTTGCCCGAACTCATCGCGCAGTCCCCGGAGGAGTACATCCAGATCGCGGCCACGCTCGCGGCTGATCCGGCCCGCCTGATCCAGACCCACCGCGACCTGCGGGAGCGCATGAGCCGGTCACCCCTGGTTGATGGCAAAGGATTCTCGCGCCGGCTCGGGGCGGCCCTTCTCGCCCTGGCTAACCACGACTGAACTTCTCACGCAGCGGCGCAGCGTTCGCGGAGCGTGACCAGCAACAGCCCAGGAACAGGGCTTGGTTTGACCCTCCCACGGCGTGTTCCGCTCCTCTGCGTGAGCCTCCTCCCGGCGATACGCTTTGCTTATGAGATATCGCGCCGTCGGCAAGACCAGCATCAAGGTGTCGGAAGTCGGGTTTGGCTGCTGGACCATGGGCGGGCCTAACTGGTCCACATCCAACGGCCAGCCCATCGGCTGGACGGACGTGAACGAGGCCGACATTCTCGCGGGCATCAAGGTCGGGATCGAAGCGGGCGTCAACCACTGGGACAACGCCGACATCTACGGCAACGGTCGGGCCGAGCGCACGCTGGCGCAGACGTTTAAGAAACTCGGGGTGTCGCGCGACTCGCAGGTGATCGCCACCAAGGTCGGCCACGCCAGGGGAACAGCGCCGTTCGGCTTTGACCCCATCCACATCCGCAACCAGTGCGATCAGTCGCTGCGCAACCTGCGGACCGACTACATCGACATCTACTACTTCCACCACGGCACGTTTATCGGCCCCGGGTACGACGGCCAGCCCCACGACTACCTGCACGAGGCCGCGGGGGTGATGCGGGAACTCATGAGCCAGGGCAAGGTGCGGGCGGTGGGCCAGAGCGCCTACACCGAAGAGGACTTCGAGCACTGCGTGCCGATCGTGAAGCCCGATGTGCTCCAGAACAAGGCCAACCTGCGGTACGACTCGTTCATTCGCCCGGGGTCAAACCTCCAGAGGCTCATGGACCAGTTCGGGTGCTCGTTCGTGGCCTTTGGCCCGCTGGACCAGGGCATCCTGCTGGATAAGTTCGACCCCGACAAGCCGCCCAAGTTTGAAGAAGGTGACTACCGCAACAGCCGCAAGGACTTCAACCCGCAACTCCTGCGCAGCGTGCGCGACAAACTGGCCCAGGTCAAGAAGCGGTTCGGGGCCACACCCGGGAACGAGATCGAAGTGCTTTCATCGGTCGCCCAGCGGTGGGTGCTGGCGCACGCGCACGTGTGCTCGGTGATCCCCGGCTTCCGCAACGAACGGCAGGCTCGCGCGAACGTGCGGGCGGCGAACGACCCGCCGATGAGCGCGGAGGATGTTGAGTGGCTGCGGAACCTGTTTAGTTCCTGAGGCGCGGGCGTAGTGGGTCAGCCGCTACCCCAGTTGGCCAATCAGAGTCAAGAGCGCCCAGGCCGCAGGAACCACGGCGATGACCCATGCGGCAGCGGGGGACTTCGGGCGACGGCCCCAGGTAACGTAGATTCCCAGCCAGGCTGTCCAGACACACATCGAGATCACCAGCAGGGCGGCACACGCCAACCCGTCCAGTGGGTCGGTCCATGGGCGTGCAAGATAGGTCGCGATCCCCAGCGCGTTGATCACTGCGGCGATAATGGCGACCCTGAGCGGCCATCTACTAAACACCTTGGCGTCAGCCCAGCCAAATGTACGGCCGCACTCCGGGCACGTGGGCGAGGCAGTTCCGCCAAGCTGGTAGGCACAGCCCGGACACTGCGGCGTGCGCAGGCGCAGGAACGTCGCCATCGCCTCCATGCCGCTGTTGCTTGGCCGCGAATCGCTCATGGGTTCCTTTTGTTGCCGCACCGCGGCCAAGCCGCCGTACCCGCGGCGGCACGGCCTTGCCAGCACACAGCCTACGAGACGCAGGCTCGGTCGGGAGCAATGCGGGCCTTTCGGCCCACCTACTCCGCGAGCCGGTTCAGCACCCGTTCCCGCCCAGCACTCGGAAAAAAGCTTCTATGTCCGTATCTTGCCCCGACTGTCCATCGCCATTGAAGTCGCAGGTATAGCACGTGTCGCAGCAGTTGCCCGCCAGGCATGCGAAGAAGTCTTCGATGTCTAGGTCGGTTCCAGTGTCGCCGTCGTGGTTGTAGTCGGCCGTACCGCAGCCGGGGCGCAGACGGACCAACCATCCGGTTCGCTCGAACTCGTTGACGCGGTACCCCCATCCAACGATCACTGATCCATCGTCACTGACACCGGTTGCGATGGTCAACTCGCTCCAGTCGGAAAGGTCTACTCCCAGCGCCGGGAGCAGCAGACCTAGTTCAGCGTTGAGTATGCCCTCATGCCAGATCCAAGCGCTGCGAATCGTATATCCGACGACAAGAGTGGCATCTGGGTTAGCGGCGACGGCGTGTACTGGAAACTGGCCGGCCGGGGATGGGATCGGTACGAAACCGGTCTCCCTAGTCCAGCGTGCCGCGCCGGAGCCGTCGATGGGATTGACGATGATCACATTCCCATCATCGCTCATCCCTTCCGCTCGGTACTGGGTGTGCAGCACTTCGACCCCAGTGGCGGCGCTCCACCGCGCCAGGCCGGACGAGCCCCCGGCCATCACCGTCCCATCGGGGTTCGTAAAGAATGGGACAAAGGGTGGGGACGCGCTGATGATCCGCATGCCCGCTTCCTGATCACAGATGAACCCGCCGTCGGTGGTACCGCCTACGACGAGAGAACCGGCACCATTCATGTCGTACGCGCTCGCAAAGGAGTCTTGCCCCGACTCGTCGATGTACCCGAGGTCTTGCGCGCCACCCTGCCGCGTCCAGAGCACGGCGTGCGGGTTGGGGCTCACGGTGGTCGCTCTTCCTGCGGCAATGGCCCCGTCGTCACTCACGGCGCGAGGCGTGTACTCAAAGCCCACGTTGGGCAGGGCTCCCCAGTCCTGCATGCCATGGGCCTGCGACCACCGAAAGGCGCGACTACTGCTTCGGCCGACCACCACCAGCCCGTCAGGAGTAATCCCAGTCGGCTCGGCCCAGTTGCCCCCCGGAAGTGTCCCGAGTTCGATAAACGTGGCTTGACCCAGGGCCCGTGAGGCGCACAGGGACAAAAGCACGCCGCAGCCAACCCGGAATCCAAGTTGTGAGACCGTGCCCATGCGGAGGACTCCCGTGCCCTGCCCATTCTATCGGCTGGGCGTTGGGCGGCATAGAGCAATCAAGACGGATTCGCCCCCCCCGCCACGTTTCAGCTCGCCCGCCTCCGCGAGCCCCGCGCCTCTGCGTGAGCCCGCTTGACTCTACTGAATCATGTGCGCGGGCGGGGGCGTCTCGTCCGTGACCCCCTCCTTCTCCACCTTCCCGTCCAGTTCGCTCACCGTCAGCACGCACGACTCTTCGTTGATGCTCGCCATCAGGTGCACGGGCCGGCCCCACAGCAGCCGCAGGCTCCGCAGCACCTCCGTCGCCCGCGCCGCCTCCACCTCAACCCCCGTGAACCTGTGGGCCAGGAAGAGCTCGCCCCGGTTCTTGTAGTTGGCATCCACCACGTAGATAAACGGCTGCCCGGCGTTGGTGATGTGGTGCAGCAGCGTCTGCTTCACGCGCGGGTAGTCGCGGGTCACGATCTTCACCTCGCCCGTGGCGGGGTCGCGCTTGTGCTGGTACATCTTGTGCCGCTCGACGAACTCCTCCGTCAGGAACTCGTCGATGAAACTCACATCGTTGTAGATCCGCCGCACCTCGAAGATCTTCGCGCGGCCCCCCATGCTCTTGTCGTCAAAGCGGGCCTTGCCGCCGATGGCCTCCACCTCTTCCCAGCGCGGCCCGTGCTGGCCCCTGTCCCAGCGCCGCTCGATGTCCTTGAAGAGTTCGACCCCGATCTTGTACGGGTTAAAACCACCCGGCGGCATGTACACCACACCGCTGTGCTGATCGGCGTAGTGCACGATCTCCCTGGCCTCCAGGAAGTGCAGCGTCATCAACTTGCTGTGCCAGTAGGTCGCCCAGCCCTCGTTCATGATCTTGGTCATGCCCTGGGGCGCGTAGTAGTACGCCTCATCGCGCACGATCGACAGGATGTCCTGCTGCCACGGCTGCAGCGTGGCGTGCCGCAGCAGGAAGAGCAGCACATCGCGCGTCGGGCGGGCGGGGTACTTGCTGGCCGCGACCTTGCGCTTGTCGTCGTAGGCTTTCTTCTGGCGGTCCATCTCCGACTGCGGGTTGATGAAGGGCTCCATGTAGCCCTTGGCGGGGAGCCGCTCGGCCTGGAAGCCGCGGGCGTCGCCCTCCTTGGGCTCTTCCTCCGCGCCCATGCGGGTGATGGCCTCCCCCGGGGCGGCGTTGGTGGCCCGCGACTCTTCCCGGGCCACGAAGGGGGAGTGGGGGTCGATGAGGTTCTCGAGCGAGAGGCAGGCGTCGAGGAACCGCTCCACGGTCTCCTGGCCCTGGCGCTCGATGTGGCGGCGCACCCGGGTGGCGTGGTTGGCCATCTCGTCCATCATCTTGCGGTTGGTCTTGCTGAACCACAGGTTGTTCTTGAAGAAGTCGGCGTGCCCGTAGACGTGGGCCATCACCAGCTTCTGGTCGGTCACGGCGTTGGACTCCTGCAGGTAGGCGTAGCAGGGGTCGTTGTTGATCACCATCTCGTAGATGCGCCCCAGCCCGTAGGCATCGCGCTTGCTGAGCTTCTCGTACTCCATTCCCCAGCGCCAGTGCGGGTAGCGCGTGGGGAACCCGCCGTACGCGGCGATCTGATTCATCGTCTCAAAGCCAAGCACCTCGAAGACCACCTCGAAGAAGTCCAGCCCATACTCCATCGCCTTGGCCTTGATGGCCTGCATGTGGGCGAGGAGTTCCGGAGACAGGTCTGTGTTGGGCGTGCCTGGCATGGTGGAATTATCGGTCCCCTCTCGACCATTCTGTACGTTGTCGGGCGGGATTCGGGTCAGTGGGTGGGATGAGAAGTCGGGGGGGCGGCCGGTCTAACCCAGGCGGATCACAATGCCGGCGGCGATGAACGCGCAGACCAGCAGCGCGGTGAGCCAATGCAGCCGCTTCCAACTCGCGGCGGGAAGGGCCAGGCGGTGCGAATACATCACAACCACCCCCGCGGCACCGGCCAGGGCGAGCACCCCGAAGTACCCAAGCCCGAGCCACGCCGTCCACGGCACATTGGACCATGACTGCGGGCTGCTCACGACCACGCGGACATTGCCGCGGCTGCCCTGGGCGGTCGCGCTGGCGAAACCGCTCGCATCCCACGCCTCTTTGCCATAAGACCACGCCGTTGCGGCAAGTACGAAGGACAACACCGGCAGCGCGATCAGGCAAAGCACCGATGGCGGGGGCGTCTGCCGCGTCAACTCGTGAAGCGAGTTCCGTCTGCCACACTCCGGGCACAGCCCCCCCACTACGCCGCGCAGGTTGTAGCCGCATCCCTCGCACGGAGCATCGTTGGCGGCAAGATGGGCATCCAGTGCCGTGCCCTGTTTGGATGCTTCGTTGTCATCCATACGGCTCCAGCCCCTATGCCTGAAGCACCAGCTTGACGCGCCGCAATGTGACGGATGACCGTGCCCGCAGCGCGGCCAGCCCGCCGCTCCGCAGCCATTGATCAACCTCGTACAGGGCCACGGTGTCACTGACCTGCACCGTCAGAATCCCCCCGGGGGTGAGCCTGACGGCGCTCGACTGCGCAAGGAGTTGCGGCGGGACCAGTTCCATCCACGCAAGGTCCAGGCCCCCCGCGGCATTCTGGTGGCGGACCAACTGCTTGCGGACCGCCTCGCAATCGCCGGCGATCGATGTGTCGCGCTGGGGGCGGTTGCGGAACGTGCGCAGGCGGGCGAGTTCGCTGTGGAGGGCGTGTGGTTTGTCTTTCATACAGCCCCCCACTCCTTCCGTCGGCCAATCTGACGGTGTTGAATCGTACCGTACCCGTGCGACCGACCGAACATGGATCCCGACCGCTACCGGGGGCTGTTGGGCGAGCGGGTGGCCATTGCGGTCGGGCCGCGGCCTCATGCACCGTCTCCTGCTACATTCACAGGCCATGACCCCCACGCCCGCCGCGATCACAGAGCCACCGTCCCCCATCAGCGAACAAGGGGACCGCTCGCCCGCGCGTGTCGCGGCGGCTCACCCCGGGCACACCTCCATCACGATCGATGCGCTCACCAAGACCTTTCCGGGCGCGGGAGGAATCAAGACGGCCACGGCGGTGGATGGTGTTTCGCTCAAGATCGAGGCCGGCGAGTTGTTCTTTCTCCTGGGCCCCTCGGGGTGCGGCAAGACCACCCTGCTCCGCATGGTGGCGGGGTTCATCGAGCCGACGGCGGGCCGCATTCTTTTCATCGAGCCCTCGGGCACGCGCGACGTCACCCACGTCCCCCCCAACAAGCGCAACACCGGGATGGTCTTCCAGTCGTACGCGCTGTGGCCACACATGACTGTGGAGGCAAACGTCGCCTTCGGCCTGGAGGTCCGCAAGGTCCCCACCGCCGAGCGCAGGGCCCGGGTCATGGAGGCCCTGGCCGCCGTGCGCATGCAGGAGTACGCGCAGCGCAAGCCCAACCAACTCTCGGGAGGGCAGCAGCAGCGGGTGGCCTTGGCGCGGGCCATGGTGATCCGGCCCAGCGTTCTGCTGCTGGATGAGCCGCTCTCCAACCTGGACGCGAAGCTGCGCATCGAGCTGCGCTCGGAGATTCGTCGCGTCTGCAAGGCCGCCGGCATCACCACGATTTACGTCACGCACGACCAGAAGGAAGCGTTGAGCATGGCCGACCGCGTGGCCATCATGCAGTCAGGGCGCGTCGTCCAGGTGGGCACGCCCGAGGCGCTCTACCGCCAGCCCGGCAGCCGCTTCGTCGCCGAGTTTTTGGGTGAGACCAACCTGCTGCCCGGGTCTATCGCCCGCATCGATGACCAGGGGGTCGGCGTGCAGACCAGTGTCGGGCTCATCCGCTCGCGCTCCCCACTGCCCGACGGCGTCTCCCACGTGGGCGCGCCCGTTCTGCTCTCCATCCGCCCCGAAGCAATCACGCTCAAGCCCGCGGGCTCGGTGAACACAATCTCCGTTACGCTGGTGGACACTACCTATCTCGGCGACCTGGCCCAGCACACCATCGAGCTCGCCGGCGGCATCCAGTTCAAGTGGGCCGTGCTGAACCCCGGAAACGTCCGCTACCAACTCCCCAACGGCGCGCACATGAGCGTTGCGCCCGAGGATGTGGCCGTGTTACCCGCCGAATAGTGTGTATGTAGTTTGTTTGGTATTCAGCGAACAGCGGGGAGGGTGACCGTGAACCTCGTCCCCTGCGGCGAACGCGGGTCGGCCCTGATGCTCCCCCCCGCTTCCTCCACCAGCCGTTGACAGATCGTGAGCCCGAGGCCGGTCCCCTCAGACTTTTTGGGATCTCCAGAGGTGACGAACGGTTGGAACAGGCGCGCCAGGATGTCGGGCCGAATGCCCGGACCAGAATCTTCAATCTCAATGATGAGACGCGCCGACAGCCCCCCACTTTCTGGGTTGGCTGATGTCGTGTTCCACGTGGAACCTTCAATGGCTTTGTGGCGGGCACGGATCGCGACCAGTCCCGGTTTGTCACCGATGGCCTTGCGAGCGTTGATGACCAGGTTGAGAATTACCTGCTGAAGCGCGAGGGCGCTGATCGCCGCCCGCAGCCCCGGCGCGACATCGATCTCGGTCCGAATGTTGCCCGTCTGGTCGCGCGGCAGCGACTGGAGAGACTCACAGACCGCGGCATTGACATCCGCGACCTGTGAGTCAGAAGCGGGGGCCCCGTCCCGGCGCGACAGCGCCAGGATGGAAGTAGCGATGCGGGACGCTTTCTCTGCGCCCGCCGCGGAACGCTCCAGGGCCTTCATCACCAGGGCACCATCATCGGGATTGGCCTGGGCGAGTTGTGCGTAACTGAGCACGGGGGTGAGGATGTTGTTGAACTCGTGGGCGACGATCGCCACCAGCGTGCCCAACGTGGCCAGCCGCTTGGACCGTTCCAACTCACCCTGCACGTCTGCCAGGCGCGATTCGAGCTCCCCGATCCGCTTGAGCAGCACGGCGGCGTCCGGGCTCCGACCTGGCGCATGCGGCCCAGGAGTGGGGAGGTTCTTGTGCTTTGGCGCGGGCAACCTTGGCTCCGGGTATGGCGCGGCGGCCAGTGCCCGAGTCATCGGCGTTCAAAGGGCTCGACTTCTGCCGCCCATTTCGCGCGCGTGCGTTGTCCTTCAGGACGATTCGCTCAGCCATTGCGGGCGAGGCGAATCGCCGACTTGCACGGCGGTAAGCCAGCCGGCGATCACCGGCGGACGCAGGTCAGAGGATGCGAGTTCGGAGCGTTTGCACCACCCAAAGGAGATCTTTTTCTCGCGGCTCGCAACCGGTGGTGGGGTGGAGGCCGCCTGGGCCGTCTCCCCATGTTCCACGTGGAACACCAGGTTTATCTCGTGGCGCAGGCGGCCTGATTGACGGAAAATGTGCTCGTGCATGAGCAGGCAGTCTCCCACCCGCACTTCCATTCCGGTCTCTTCCTCAAACTCGCGGGCCACTGCCACCGCCGCCGGTTCGCCAAACTCAACGTGCCCTCCCGGCAAGTAGGTGTACCCCCCCGCTTTGTTTCGACACAGCAGGATGAAGTCTCCCCACGTGAGCACGCCGCGCCCGATCACTTCGATGTCAATAGGGTCTTTGGACACTGGTGCCTTTCTGAGACTTGGGACGATGAATCTGGTACGCTTGTCGAGCAGGATGCAAAGGAGATGGTCTGCATGGAAGCGGTCAAGAAGTCGGCCCCACCCCACAATGGCGGGGGGGTAAACGGTTCAATCCAAAAGGTACGCAAACTCGGGAGAGGATTGAGCAGCCTGCTCGACTTGGACACCCCGGTTCGAGTGGAAGCTCCGCCACCCCCGGAGTTCATGGCACAACCTATTGCTGCGAAAACACTTGCAACTCTACACCCGGCTCCAGTCGCGGCAACTCCTGTATTATCGGACTTTCAATCGATCTCGGTTGATTGCATTGTCCCAAGCCGCTTTCAACCCCGCAAGAGCATCGATGACGCCGCGCTGGCACGCCTCGCGGACTCGATCAAGCGATCCGGCCTCATGCAGCCGGTCATCGTGCGGTTGATCGAAAGCAGTGGGGGTGGGCTCCGCAAGTACGAACTGGTCGCGGGCGAGCGCCGCTGGCGCGCGGCTCAAGCCGCGGGCCTGACCCACGTTCCCGCGCTCGTCCGGGAGTTGCCCGATGAAGACGCCGCGGAGTGGGCGCTGGTGGAGAACGTGCAGCGCGAGGACCTGAACCCCATGGAGCGGGCCTGGGCGCTCAAGGCGCTGGGCGAACGGTTCAAGTTGCAACAGGGCGAACTGGCCGAGCGCATCGGACTGGAACGCTCCACCGTCGCCAACCTCATTCGGCTTACGGAACTGGAGCCAGAGATCGCGGCGATGCTCGCCCGCTCCGAACTCTCCGCGGGGCACGGCAAGGCGTTGCTCGCGGCTCCGCCCGGGGAGGCGCGCATCAGGCTTGCCGGCCAGGCGGCCGCGCAGGGGATGACGGTTCGCGCGCTCGAACAGGCCGCGGCGCAGCTCGGCGGCAAGCCGCGAAAGCAGGGCGCGGTCGCGGCGGGTGGTGGCAGTGCCGAACGCCTCGCCGCACTGCGCGACCTTGAGCGTCAGATCGGTCAGCAGCTCGGCACCAAGGTGCAGATTTCCACCGATCGGCGCGGGACCCGTGGCCGGCTCGCGATTGAGTTCTACGGGCTTGACCACTTTGACGGGCTTCTTGCCCGATTGAACGTGCGTACCCAGTAAGGCGGGGCAAGTAACATTGCTCATCGCGGCCGTTGGCGCGCGGGCGTTTATCCCCCGAGTACGCGACGAACGCACAGCGAACCCGCTCCGCGATTGTGACATGCATTGGGTGCATGACTTGCATTCATGCTCCACACTCACTATTACATTCATGCGCAGAGGTTCGCGCTCGTGCGTGAAACAAGCCTTGGAGCGAGCGCGTGTTGAGCGCTTGCTGGTCATACGTCGGTGGTGTGGTCCGGCTCGACGCGCCGCGATTGCTTGAGAACGAGCCCAGAGAACTCTTGAAAATGGCAAAGAAGTCACGCGGGATGGGTTCATTAGGTTCGGTGCCGGTGCAGGACTTGCAGGCGGAGCTCCGGCGCAGGATGGCCAAGGTCGGCACGATTGCGCGCAGGCGCGACCGGCTCATGGTGAAGGTCAACCGTCTGAACGACCTGATTCAAGAACTGGGCGGCTCCGCGGATGTGCTCGTCGGCAGGCGCGGACCCGGCCGCCCGCCCGGCCCTGCCAAGGGCGCCGGCCGGCGGGGATCGGGCCGCACGCGACCGAAGAATGACTCCAATCTTCGGGATGCGCTTGCCAAAGTACTTCGGGGCAAGACCATGGGTGTGACGGAGGTCGCGGCTGCTGTGCAACGCCACGGTTACAAGACCGGCGCCGAGAACTTCCGCACCATCGTCAACCAGGCCTTGCTCAAGCACAAGGGCGTCTTCAAGAAGGTCGCCCGCGGGCAGTACACTGCGGCCTGACCCGCACCGCGCCGCAGCCAATCCAAAGCCCAATTCGCGCCCGGCGCGGGAAGGGTGTTTTTGCGCGCGGAGAAAAGGCCGCGCCGGGCGCGGCCTTCGAGGTGCAGTTACCGGTTGAACAGGCGAGTTACCACGGCACGGGTTCGGGCGAAAGGCGACTGGGCCGATCGGTGAGCGTGACCCGCGTGATGTCGCCCCAGAACATGCGCCAATCCTCGTTGAATGCGAGGGCCCTCTGGTTGCGAACATCAACCCGACGCTGCGTCATCGTGCGCAGTTCGGGCGTCAACGCGCCCCCGGTTGAGCCGCACCCGCCGACGGCGCCGAGGCTAAGGCCACCAAGGGCAAGGGCTGCGAGGAGTACACGTCGACCATCGGTTGAGCGGCTCGGCATCGGAAGGCTCCAGGAACATTGTGGAACAGGACTCAGTTTGTATCTCATGGACGGGCGGGCGTCAAACCGTGGGGTTGTTCACCCCAACCATTGCCATACCAGGCATATCGGTTCGGAATCGGCCCCGCATCCAGGGGGTATGTTCGGCACATCGATACGCATGGCCTTGAGGCGCGGTTCAGGCCGATTTGAATGTGCCACCGAAACCGGCTGGCGGCTGCCGGAACGGCAGCAAAGCCAGTCCGCCGGGGGTGTGTTGCCGGTCCTGGGGACCTTCGCGGGCCGCCGCGGCTCGGCGCGCAGGTTGCTTCCAGTTGCAGAACAGTGTTCTGAGAACCGTTGTTCCCCGCAACGCCGAGGTGCCCATGCGAGCCGACCGATTGACGAACACCGCGCAGCAGGCGCTCGCCGATGCCCAGGCGGACGCCACCACGCGGTCCAATCCCGAGGTGACGGGTCTGCACATCCTGGCGGCCCTCCTGAGTGACCGCGCAGGCCCGGCCTTCTCGGTGCTGCAAAGAAGCGGCGCGGAACCGGCCCGGGTTCACCATGTCACTCAGAGCGAGTTGGCGCGCCAACCCACGACTTCATCCGGGGCCGGATCCACCGGTCGCGCCATCGTCGAGTTGTTGACAAAGGCGGAGGCCGAGGCCAAGCGACTGGGCGATTCGTTTGTTTCGAGCGAACACCTGTTGCTCGCGATCGCGGAAGTGGTGGGGCCGGGGAAGGAACTGCTCAGCGCCTTGGGAATCGAGAAGCGCCGCATCGAGGAAGCCGTCAAGGCCATCCGCAAGGCGTCGGGGGTGACGAACGTGACCGACCAGAACGCCGAGGGCAGTTACGAGGCTCTCAAGAAGTACGCCATCGACCTGACCGAGCGGGCCCAGCAGGGCAAGCTCGACCCCGTGATCGGGCGCGATGAGGAAATCCGTCGCTGCATGCAGGTGCTCTCGCGGCGCACCAAGAACAACCCTGTGCTCATCGGCGAGCCCGGCGTAGGCAAGACCGCCATCGCCGAGGGGCTCGCCCTCCGCATCGTCAACGGCGACTGCCCCGAGGGCATGCGCGACCGGCGCATCATGGCCCTGGACGTCGGCCAGCTCCTCGCCGGCGCCAAGTTCCGCGGCGAGTTTGAGGAGCGGCTCAAGGCTGTCCTGCGCGAGGTCGTCGCCGCCGAGGGCCGCATCATCCTCTTCATCGATGAACTGCACACGGTCATCGGGGCGGGCGCCGCCGAAGGGGCCGTCTCCGCGGGCAACCTCCTCAAGCCGGCGCTGGCCCGCGGCGAACTCCGCTGCATCGGCGCCACCACGCTCGACGAGTACCGCAAGCACATCGAGAAGGACCCCGCCTTTGAGCGGCGTTTCCAGCCCATCGTCGTGGACCAGCCCAGCGTCGAAGAGACCGTCGCCATCCTGCGCGGGCTCAAGCCCCGCTACGAGGCCCACCACGGCGTCCGCATCCTCGACTCGGCGATCCTCGCGGCCGCCCAGTTGAGCCACCGTTACATCGCCGACCGCTTCCTGCCCGACAAGGCCATCGACCTCATCGACGAGGCCGCGGCCAAGCTGCGGATCGAGAACGACTCCATGCCCGGCGAGCTCGACGAGCTGCGCCGCCGCATCATGCAGTTGGAGATCGAGCGCGAGGCCGTCAAGATGGAGGTCGGCGGCAAGAAGGGCGACGGGCGGGATGCGCCCCGGCGCGAACTCGATCGCATCGAGCGCGAGCTGAGCGAACTGCAGGAGCGCAACCGGGCCCTCACCACCCGCTGGGAGGCCGAGAAGAAGGTGCTGCACGCGGTCAAGGGCGTCAAGGAAAAGATGGCGCAGCGGCAGGTTGAGCTGGAGCAGGCCCAGCGCCGGGGCGACCTCGAAACCGCCGCGCGTATCCGCTACAGCGACATCCGCGATCTGGATGCGCAGCTCGCCCAGGCGGAGCGCTCGCTGCACGACCTGCAGGCCCGTGGCGATTCGCTGGTCAAGGAAGAAGTTGATTCCGAGGCCATCGCCGAGGTCGTGGCCCGTTGGACAGGGATTCCCGTCTCCCGCCTGGTCGAGGGCGAGCGCGAGAAGTTGATCAGGATGGAGGAGGAACTCAAGAAGCGCGTTGTCGGCCAGGAGCACGCGCTGAGGGCGGTGGCCGATGCGGTGCGCCGCAGCCGCGCCGGCCTGGGCGACCCCAACCGCCCCATCGGTTCTTTCCTGTTCCTGGGCCCGACCGGGGTGGGCAAGACCGAAACATGCAAGGCGCTCGCCGAGTTCCTGTTTGATACCGAAGAGGCGCTGGTGCGGATCGACATGAGCGAGTACGGCGAGCGGCACGCGGTGGCGCGACTCGTGGGCGCCCCGCCGGGCTACGTCGGCTACGAAGAGGGCGGGCAGTTGACCGAGTCGGTGCGCCGGCGGGCCTACTGCGTGGTGCTGCTGGACGAGATCGAGAAGGCCCACCAGGACGTCTTCAACATCCTGCTGCAGGTCCTCGACGACGGCCGGTTGACCGACGGCCAGGGCCGCACCGTGGACTTCAAGAACACCATCGTCGTGATGACCAGCAACATCGGCAGCCAGCAGATCCAGGAGATGGCCGCGCGCGGCGCCGAGGACTGGGAGATCGAGGCCCAGGTGCGCGAGCTCCTGCGCCGCGGCCCCATGGCTGCGGTGGCCGACGCGGCGGGTGTGCCGGGCAGGGTGACGGACGCGATGGTGGCCGCCACCGGCGGGTTCATGCGCCCGGAACTGCTTAACCGCATCGACGAGGTGGTGGTCTTCCACCAACTGCGCCGCGAGGAGATATCCCACATTGTGGAAATCCAGCTCGGGCGGCTGCGGGCGCGCCTCAAGGAGCGCGATATGTCCATCGAGCTCAGCGACCATGCCGCGCAGCAGATCGCCAGCGAAGGGTGGGACCCCAGTTTCGGGGCCCGGCCGCTCAAGCGCGCGATCCAGGGCCGCATTGAAAACCAACTGGCTTCGCGGATCCTGTCGGGCGAGATTACCCCGGGTGACCACATCATTGTGGACTATCAGGGCGCGGGCTTTGTCTTTACCAAGCGCGGAGGGGCTCACGCGGAGGCGCAGGGCGCGCAGAGAAAAGACCCGAGAGAGAACTGACCGATGGCCACGCCCGGCACCGGGGGGCTTCCCCCGCGGGCGCTGCGTCCCCGCGTGGGCCCGCCCGTCTTAGTCCTTCAGGATCGACAGCGCCGTCAGCACCAGGGTGAGGATCGTCGCGTTGTGGAGGCAGTGCGCGAACATCGGCGCGATGAGCGATCCCCGCCACTCGCGCATCAGCGCAAACGTGACGCCCAGCGACATCACCGGCAGCAGCAGCAGGAAGTCGTAGCCGTGCATGACGCCGAACGCGACCGCCGAAACGATCGCCGCGAACACGAAGTGCAGGCGCGAGCGCAGGTGGCGGTAGAACGCGCCGCGGAACACCGATTCTTCCACCAGCGGGGCCCACAGCGTGGCCAGCGTGAAGAGCAGGAAGAGGCCCAGCGGGCTGCCCTTGGAGACAAAGTCGAAGATCGGGTTGTCGGGTGTTGTGACGGGCTCGCCGCTGGCCTTCTGCATCGCCTGCCGGACCATGACGATCACGATCGTGATGATCGCGGCCCCGACCAGCAGGGGCAGCCCCGCGAGGTAGCCGACCAACCCCGCGCCCAGTTCGCGCAACACCCCGCGCCCGCTCGTCCAGCCCAGCAGCGCCCGCGCCTGGTGGAAGGGCACACCCCGCACCACCGGCCAGAAGAGCGCCAGCACGAGCGTCCATTGACCCACCAGCGAGGCCGCCGCCGCCCACTGCGGCGCCGGGCCCGGGCCTGAAACCACATCGATCAGGTACGGGAAGCCCACCTTGAAAATGAGGAACGCTCCGACAAAGACGGCAACCATCTCCAGCATGATGCTCCCGCCCGGCAGCGGGGCCACGAATCGGCGGCGGAGTTTCCCGCCGCTGGCGAGCAAGATCAGTGTGATCGTCGCGCCCATCCACCCGACGAATGCCAAGCCAACAACCATGATGACCCCGACGCCAAGAGCGATCAGGCCCCCGCCACCCGTGAGAAGGGGTGCGCGCTCCGGGTCCGTATCGGCCTTTCCAAAGGTCAGCGCCAGCCTGCCAAACCACCCGTGCCGGTCGAGCAGGCGTTCCCGCTGGTCGGCCGCCACGGCATCAGGACCATCGGTGAGGATCGTCCGCAGCGACGTGACATCCTCAGCGAGTTCCGGGACCGCGAGTGATTCATCCTCCAACCGCTTGATCCCCGCCTCAGCCCCCGCGACATCCGCCGCCGCGATGGCGCCGCGGAACTTCTCCACCGGAGTCTGCGCGGCTTCATCGATATTCCGGAGCAGCAATACCTGCGAGCCGGGATCGATGGGCAGGCCGCCGTGCGCGAGTTTCACGACCAGTTTGGCGCTGATGGTGAACGGATCGAACTGTGGGGCCTGGACCGCCGCGGCAGCACCGGGTGAGGTTGGCGTCGCGTTGCCTTCAAACTGATTGATTACGACTACCAGCCCAATGAACACGACCACCAATGCCCACGCAGCGATCGAAAGCCGGCGACTCCCCGGGTCAGGCGAGCGAACTGTGCCCGCCGGGTTGATGGGCGATCCGGCGGTTTCAAGGTCAGGAGACTGTTGTGCGTGATCGGTCATACGGTGATTCATCGTCGTTTTTCCAGTTCCCCAGCCACCACACCCCGCAAAGGCTTGATTCCAAGGGCCCTCGGCCTACCCTGCCATGCTCTCACGAGCGCCGGGTCTTTGGATGCCCGGCCCCATTTCGCTAATCTTGCCTCGATGGTCTTCCGGATGAAGGCTCTCGTGGCCCGCCCCGCCCGGTAGGCGGCGAGCAGAATCGGCCGCGAACGCCGAATCATCCTGTCGTCACGCCTCTCTCCTGGGTGTGTCGGCGGTGTGACAGGCGTTCCCGGTCAGTGGAGGTCTTGATGTCCAGGCGCCAGACATTCATCGCCAAGCCCGGCGAAGTCAAGAAATCGTGGCACGTGGTCGACGCCGAGGGGATTCCTCTGGGCCGGCTCGCGGCCGAGGTGGCTCAGGTGCTCATGGGCAAGCACCGCCCCGAGTACACCCCCCACGTCGATACCGGTGAGTACGTCGTGGTGACCAACGCCCAGAAAGTCGGGCTCACGGGCCGCAAGGCCGAGCACCGCCTGAAGTTGCGGTACACAAGTTACCCCGGCGGCCTCAAGGCACAGACCTACGGCCAGGTCCGCGAGAAGAAGCCCGAACTTCTCGTTGAGGACGCGGTTCGGCGCATGCTCCCCAAGAACCGGCTGGCCCGCGTGATGCTCAAGAGCCTCAAGATCGTCCCCGGCGCCGAGCACGACTTTGCCGGCCACAACCCCGTTGAACTCAAGATCCCCGTCTAACGACTGACCGCAGCGCCGCCCACGCGTGGGGCGCGCTGAACAGAGGAACGAACATGCCTGCAAACACATTGATTCCCGGTGCACTCCTGGTCGCGCCCGAGGCGACGGCCCCCGCCGCGCCCGCACAGGGCGTGCGCGCGGTGCGCACCCCCAAGCCGGCCGACAAGTATGGGTGGTGGTGGGGCACCGGCCGCCGCAAGACAGCGGTGGCGCGGATGCGCATGAAGCCCGCCGAGGGCGACAAGGCCACTTTCCAGATCGAAACGGTCCAGGGGAAGACCAAGAACATCGACGCCTACTTCGCCGAGGAGCGCGACCGCAACGACTGCGTCTCCGCGTTGAAGGCGACGGGCCTGTTCGGGCGGATGCAGGTGATCGTCAAGGTCCACGGCGGAGGTTGCATGGCGCAGGCGCAGGCTATCCGCCTGGCCATCGCCCGGGCGATCCGCGAGTACGACCCCACGCTCGAGGAGCCCCTCCGCGAGGGTGGTATGTTGACCCGCGATTCGCGCGAGGTCGAGCGAAAGAAGTATGGCCAGGCCGGTGCTCGCCGTCGCTTCCAGTTCTCGAAGCGTTGATCCCGGTCAGCAACACGCAACAGACACGTTCAATACCCCAACAAGCCCGCGCCCCTGGCGCGGGCTCGTTTGTTTGGTGCCGCGTGCGGCCCGGACTATGCGGCTTCGCAGGGGCACTATCAGAGGGTTGCTCAGCCCCCGTCAATCGTCGGGGAGATTGAGCAGGTTTTGATTGTGGTAGACCGGAAAAATGGTATCGTTTTGGCGTGGGCGCGGCCTGACGGGGGTCGTCGCGCCCAGAGACGAAAGCCGTCGGTTCGAAGTCTAACCCTTATTTCCGGAGAGATGCTCATGAAGAAGTGTGTATCGGGCCTGGCGCTCACGCTGCTGGCGGGCACCGCAAGCGCCCAGGTCTTTGTCGGCGTGAATAACTCGGCCACCGGGGTTCACAACTACGACCCAACGATGGGGGTATTCCGCGAGCCGACGATCGCGGCGGGAAACGCCGTCAAGGGCCTGGCGGCCGATGATGTCAATGACATCCTCTACGTGTCAACGGGAACACAACTCTTCAAGATCCCATATGCAGCGCCGCGGACGCCCGTGTTCGTCGGTTCGTTCCTGCTGGGGGCAACCGCCGTGGGGATCCCCGGGGGTCTCGCGTACGACTCAGCAGCCGGGGTGCTCTACGGCACCGGGCTTACGTCGGCTACAAGCACCACCGGCTCCAGGCTGTACTCGATCAACACAACCACCGCGGCCCTCACCCTGGTCCGCAACTTCACCAGCCCCGATTTTTCAGGGCTTGACTACAACCCGGCGAACAACAAGCTCTACGCCACGAACGATGCGACCTCGACGGCCAACGGCTTTTCCGGGCGCGGCATCTACACGCTGGACCTGCCGGTGACTGCCGTCAGCGCCTTCGCCAAGATCGCCGACTACCCCATCAAGACCCTGCCCTCAACGCTCGAGACCGAGATCGAGGGTCTGGCCGTGGGCGGTGGCAGGGTGTACCTCTGCACCGACGACGATACGTACATGTACATTTACGACCTGAACGACGGGGTCTACCTGCCCAACGTCACCCAAACGTTTCTGACGGTGGATGAGGGTGACAGCGGAGCAACCTACTCGGCGGAACTGGCCTTCAAGGCGAACTTTGACATCTACGCGACCATGACCGGCCCGGCGGACTGCTCGATGTCCACCGCGGGCGATACCGGGACGTTTGTCTTCACGGTGTACAACCCCAGTGCCGCGGGAGTGACGAACGTGTCGGTTGCGTTCAATGTTCCTGCTTCGGCCGGGACGGTGACTTCCGTCCCCTCGGGCAGCCAGGTGGGGAATGTGCTGACCGTCAACCTCGGGAGCATCGCCCCATCATCTTCCGCGGTACTCACCGTGGAAATGACGGCGACGACCGCGGGCGCGTTCGCGGCCTCGGCCACCGCTACGGCGGCGGAGGCCGATCCGGTCGGTGCTGACAACTCGGCGAACGCATCGACCGTGGTGTTTACTGCGCCCGCCACCACCGCCACCATCAAGTCGGTCTTCTCCACGATTGTGGGCAACTCCTCGTCCGACGTCCCGGGCTTCCCGGGGCTGCACTACCAGAACACGGCCGGGTTGGACGCCCCGCGCCGCAACCTGGCGGGCACGATGTGGATCATGGGCATTGACACCGACAACCCCGACTTCACGTACGACGAGATGTTGATCGTCCACGACGGCACCGATATCTCGGTGGTGATGGAGGGTGGCACCACGCCCGTGCCCACGAGCCCGGGCGGCAGCGTGGTCTCGCTCATGGACCCCAACGGGTATTCGATTAACGACTCCGGCCACTGGGCCATCTCGGGGAGCGACGACCGCACCGGCACGACCGACGACGACTTCATCGTGAAGTGGAACGGCACCAACCTGGAACTGATCGCTCAGGAGTTGACCACCGCCGTTCCCGTCTCGCTGGGATCCGGGACGTTTGATACTCCGGGGACTGCATCTATCGCCAACGACGGCACGGTGGCATTCCAGGCGGCGCTCCTTGGGCTCCCGGTCACCAGCCCCACGAGCGACTCGGGGATCTTCAAGGCGAGCATGGCAAGTGGCGTCGGCGCCGTGGTCGTGGCGCAGGAAGGCATCACAACCCCGACGGGCGCACCCAGCACCTGGCAGGTGTTCGATGGGGGCACCATCTCGCTTGGGTTCTTCACCAACGCGGTGGGCGATCGCTACCTCGCCACCGGCGATACGTTCGACGCCACCACGGAGGACGACGTGCTCGTCGTCGACGGCGTGGTGGTCGTGCGCGAAGGCATTGCCTTCGGGCCCTATGTCAGCCCAGCGCAGGCCAGCACCCCAGTTGAGTACGCGTTCATGCTCCCCAACGGTGACTGGCACGCCTACGGCGGCAACAACGACGGGCACGACTGGGTGCTGAAGAACGGCACCGTCATCGCCGAGACCGACGATTCCATCGACGGTTCCGCCGAGACCTGGACAGACGACGACGTCGACGGCGGCGGCCCCGGCACTGCGTACGCCAACACCTTCTTCTCCGTCACGGGTAACAACGCCGGCGACTATGTCATCGGCGGCGTTACCAGTTCCACCAATCTGCTGAGCAACGCGGCCGTGGTGCTCAACGGAACGACGGTGCTCGCCCGCGAGAACGATCCCGTAGACCTCGACGGCAACGGCACCTTCGACGAGGACGTCTACATCCAGACGTTCAACGACGACAAGGTCATGCTCATGGAGGATGTGCTGTACATGGTTGTGGCACTCCGCAGCGGCGGCTCGGCCTCGGGGTGCGCCGCCGATGCAACGGTGGGCAACGCCCTGCTCCGCATCGCGCTTCCCACCGGCCCGACGTGCGGCTCGGCCGACTTCGACGGCGACGGCGATACCGGCACCGACCTGGACATCGAGGCGTTCTTCGCCTGCCTGGGCGGCGACTGCTGCGCCCTGTGCGGCTCGGCCGACTTTGATGGTGATGGCGATACCGGGACGGACCTGGACATCGAGGCGTTCTTCCGCGTGTTGGGCGGCGGCGATTGCTGATTCTGGAGTCCGTGCAATGACCCGAGAGGATTGAACCCAGGCCCCCGCAAGGGGGCCTTTTTCATTCCCAGGTCCGCAGACGCCGGGCTTGAAGCCCCGCGAAGGCCCGGGGACACCCAAACGCCGCAAGCGACCTTCCGATCTCTACCCCGCAATGAACACCACCCTTCGCACCACTTTTCCCTTGGCCCCCGGCCCTTCTTGATGTAGCCTCTGGCACGGGGAAGTCCCGACGCCGATGGGCCCGCACGGGCCATTGTGCCGGCCCCCCAGCCGGATACCCATGTGAGACCCTTGATGCAAAGAGCCCTCGCCGCCGCGTTGTTGCTGTTGTCCTGCCCCACCGCCTTCGGGCAGGCCCGCGTCCTGGTCGGCGTTGATAACTCCACCATCGACGTCCTGGTCTACGACGTTGCCACCGGGCTCTACCAGGCGCCCATCGATCAGGGCGCCCGCGCCATCACCAGCATGGCTCATGACGATGCGCTGCGGATGGTCTACTTCTCAACCCGCAGCCAACTCTGGAAGATGTCGTACGATGCGCCCAATACCCCGGTGTTTATCGGCACCTTCACGGGTGCTACCACGGCCCTCGCCGGAGGTCTGGCGTGGGACTCGGTGCGCGCCAGGCTCTACGGCACGACGACCGCATCACTCTTCGAGGTCAGCACCGTCAATGCCGCAACCACCCTCCTCCGCACCGTGACCGGCATGGACATGGGCGGGCTGGATTACGACCCCGCGAGCGATCTGCTTTATGTCGCCAACGACGGCACCGGCACAACGCCGCCCGCGGCCGGCCTGGGCATCTACACCATCACCCCCACCCCGGACTTCGCCACCGGTCCCATCGCCCGCATCGCGCTCTATCCCTCCCTCCAGACCGACATCGACGGCCTGGGCGTCGGCAACGGGTTCGTCTATCTCTGCGAAGACGAAACCAACTCGATGCACATCTACAACCTGTCCTCGCAGGCATACGTCGCGACGATCGCGCAGACCGGGATCGGCGGCGACCAGGGAGCCTGTGGCGCCACGCTGATCGGCAACACCCCGCCCCCGTCCTTTGATATCCAGACAACACTTGCCGCGCCCCCGGACTGCTCCGTGGCGGTCGGTGGAAGCGGCACGTTTGTCGCTACGGTCCTGAACCCGGGCACCGTCGAGGTGACCAACGTCCAGGCGCAACTCACGATCCCCACCGGCGCGGCGGTGAACTCCTCGATCCCCGCGGGCAGCGTCAATGGCAGTGTCCTGACGGTTAACCTCGGCGCCATCGGTCCGGGCGCGATCAAAGCGCTTTCCGCGATCCTGACGCTCTCCGCAGCGGGGCAGAACAACGCTTCGGTCACCGCCACAGCGGCCGAGCCCGACCCGAACCCCGCCGACAACAGCGATGCGGCATCGACCAATGTGCTCGCCGCGCCACCGGGCTCAAACGCTGCAAAGGCGGTTCTCTCGACGGTGGCATCCAGTCCTACATCGGTGGTTCCCGGCCTTCCGGGGGCGCGCTTTGCGTCAACCTCCGCAGCGCCCATCGGCAGACCATTTGGAAGCCCCGACGGCGCGCGGTTCATCGTCCTGCTGGACACCGACCTGTCCGATGCCAGCGCAGACGAAGTGCTCGTGTTGTTCGAGCACGGCGCCCCGACTCCATTGATGTTGGCCGCGCAGGAAGGGACATCCCCGCTCATTCCCAGCGCGGGTGGCCCGTTTCCCCCGTTCAGTTTCGACCCCGTGCAGGGCATTAACAACGCCGGCAGTTACGCGTTCTCCGGCTTGGACGACCGACCGAGCACCAGCAACGACGGGTTCGTAGCGAAGGTAGTAGGGGGGGTTGTTGCAATGGTCGTTCAAGAGGCCACCACGCCCGCCTCGTCTGTCGGCACGGGCGTGTTCTTCGGCTCGCTGCAAGGCTCGGTGAGTATCGCCGCGGACAACACGGTGTCGTTCATCCACAACCTTTCCGGTTCGGTCGTGGCGACCAACGACACCGGCATGTTTGGTAATGATGGCGCAGCGCTGCTCGCCCGCGAGGGCGTGTCGATCCCCGGCAATCAGGTTGACAACATCGGGGTGCCGACGGCGTTTACGTTCAAGTCCTTCGACTTCGGTTCGGTCAGCACGGGCATGAGCCGCGACGCGGGCGCCGCCCTGTTCCTCTCCAGCGGGGCCATCAACGCGAGCACCAACCTGCCCACCACCAGCGGGGTTGACCGGGTGCTGGTCGTCGGTCAGGCAGGGCAGATCGCTGCGGTCGTGCAGGAAAACGTCATCCTCCCCGGTACGGGCTTTACGCTCGGCACGGACGATGTCGCCCCGTTCAGCTCGGCGCGCATGGAAGCACACGGTGATTGGTTCGCCTGTGGCGGTAACCGCAACCAACTCGACTGGGTGTTGCGGAGCGGCGAGGTCGTCGCGACCACCGATGCGCCCATCGCCGCCGGGAGCGGCGAGTTGTTCGACGACACCGACCTGAGCGGGACGTTCTTCCTGGCCTCCGGGAATGCCTGGGGCGAGTGGGTCGTGGGGGGCTCGACCAACGCCGCCAACGGTCTGACCGATGAGGTTGTAGTGCTGAACAATGCCACGGTTCTGTGCCGCGAGAACGACCCGGTGGACCTCAACGCCAACGGCCAGTTCGACGACAACACCTATATCCAGGCCTTCCTGAAGGACCGGGCCTTCCTCGCCGACGGCGCGTTGTACGCCGCCGTGCGCCTGCGCGACGGGGCCGCCGCCGGCGGGTGCGGGCCGGATGTCGAGGTCGGCCAGGCCATCATCCGCGTGGCGTTCACCCCACTGCCCCGGTGCGGCAGCGCCGACTTCAACGCCGATGGAGACACCGGGACGGACCTGGATATCGAGGCCTTCTTCGCCTGCCTGGGCGGCAACTGCTGCCCCACCTGCGGCTCGGCCGACTTCAACGCCGATGGGGACACCGGGACCGATATCGATATCGAAGCCTTCTTCCGCGTGCTCGCGGGTGGGTCTTGCTGAGGGAGGAAGTCACGGAGAAGTCACGAAGTCAGGAGAGTCACGAAGTTGAGAAGAAGTCACGAAGTCAGGAGAGTCACGAAGTCACGGAGAAAAGACTTCGTGACTCTCCTGACTTCGTGACTTCTTCCCTCAACACGCCCCGCCGCCCAGCACCCTGAAGAAGGCCTCGATATCCAGGTCGGTTCCCGTGTCCCCATCCCCGTCGAAGTCCGCCGAGCCGCCCGAGGCGCAGCAGTCCCCGCCCAGGCACAGGAAGAACGCCTCGATATCCAGGTCTGTTCCCACATCGCCGTCGTTGTTGAAGTCGGCCGATCCGCACGTCGCAACGGTGCAGTTGGGAGTCGCCGGTGAAGGCACGATCCGAAAGACCTGGCCTCCCGTCTGGTCGCAGATGTACAACTCGCCCCGCGCATCCTCACCAAAGGAAGTGATGTTCTCCACCCCGGCCAGCGCCTTCTCACTGAAGCCCACGATTGAGCCCGAACAGTGCCGGAAACTCCACACCCTTCCGCGGCAATAGTCCGCGAAGAAGTAGGTGCCGCGCAGCAGCGGCATGGCGCACCCGCGGTACACGTACCCGCCCGTGATCGAGCAGCCCGTGTTGTTGACGGGGGGAATCAGCGTGTTGTGGTCATAGTCAAGAATCGGCAGCACCAGGGACGCGGCGTTGCACACGCACCCGCTCAGTCCGGTGCAGCGGAACCCCTCCATGCAGCGCCACCCGTAGTTCAGCCCGGCCAGCGTTCCCGGCTGCACATTGACCTCTTCCCGGTTGTCCTGCCCCACATCGGCGATCCACAACTCTCCCGTGAGCCTGTCGAAGCTGGGTCGCCACGGGTTGCGCAGGCCGTAGGCCCAGATCTCGCGGTCCCCGTTCGTCCCATTAAAGGGGTTGCCCGCTGGGATGCGGTAGGGAGCGCCGTTGCCGGGGTCGGCGTCGTCGGCATTGCCGGGGATGTTGTCCGGACCATCCACATCCAGCCGCAGCATCTTGCCCAGCAGGTTTGAGGTCAGGTCCTGCGCGTTGCCGCCGGTGGAGTGGCCGGTGCCCGTGTCGTTGCCGTTACCGCCATCGCCCATCGCGATGTACAGGTAGCCGTCCGGCCCAAAGGCCATCCACCCGCCGTTGTGGTTGGACTGCGGCTGGGCGATCACCAGCATGGTCGCCGCCGAGGCCGGGTCGGCGGTGGTCGACGTGGGCACGCCTCCGGTGGCCCGATACCGCGCGATGACAGTCGCCCCGTCGCTCTCCCGCGTGTAGTTCACCCAGAAGTACCCGTTCCCGTTGGTCATGAACTGGGGGTGAAACGCCATCCCCAGCAGCCCTTGTTCGCTGATGTTGATCGTGGCTGAAAGCTGCGCCACCCCGGTGATCGAGAGGTACGGTGTGACGTTGGTCGTGTTGTTCGAGAGGTTTACGATTCGCAGCCGCCCCACCCACGGCACCGTCGTGCTTCCGCCCAGCCGTTGCTCGATCACAAAGACCCGCGCCAGATCGCCCGCCGGTGCTGTGACGAACACGGGTCGGGTGAAAACGGTCCCGCCCACACTGGCCGTCGCGATTGGCTGCGCACCCGCCGATTGCGAAACCACCACCGCCGCAAGCACGCCAAGCCAAAGACCGATCCGCTTGTAAATCACACCCGCTCCTTCCCATGCTCACGATGCCACCCCGCCCCTCAATCGCCCGAGTATCGATGGCGGCCCCTGTCGTGAGCATGGTCCACACGCCGCCCTCGGTCAATAGATTCCTTTCGGATTGGCGGGTTCTCGGACGTTGCATCAAAATTCCCTTGGGCGTGCCCTGATCGGGGTATTGTGGGCCCGGCGGGACCTGCCCCAGACTGCAGATTGCCGCTTCTCTCCCAAAGTCCAGATGCGAAGTCGTCTTTCCGATTTGCCGGTGCGAAGGTATGTTCAGGACTGGAGAGTTCTGCCGACAGTCTTGAGTGGGTTGAGGCGAACCACCGGCCCCTGCCGCCGCGCGCTCAGCCCGGCATTGCCGGCGTTCGGATTTTGCCCGCTGGAGAGATCACCCCATGTACCACCGTCGGCCTTCGCGCCACCGGCCCGTTGTTCTCGCACAGTCCGCGCTCATCGCCGCCCTGTTCGCGCCGGTCGCGTTCAGTCCGATCGCGGTAGCCCAGCAGGGCACCGCCATCGGAGTGGAGTTGCCGGGCTCGCGCCGCATTGAGGTCCCCATCCAGTTGGACCACATCGACACCATGCGGGTCAGTTCCACCGGGCGCGTGCTCATTGAACCGGGTGGTGGTGGGGGGGGTGGGTATACACCTCGTCGCTGCAACATCGTCTCGACCCACACCGACGCCAGCTTCACCGGGGGCAGCTACATCGCCCAGGCCGGCTTCAGCGAGAACGAAGCGTTCGCCGCGACCTACACCCTGCTTCCCAGCGACTTCCCGATCAAGATCGACAAGGCCGAGATGATTTTCGCGACTTCGGGTGCGACCGTCGCCACAACCACCCAATGGTCCATCCTGTTTTATTCGGGCTTGCCTACGACCGGAACGCTCGTTGAAGCTTTCAACTCCGACGACATTATTCTGCCCCACATCCACCTTGGCCCAGGAACCAACGGCGTCAATGTCGAGTTCTCGATCGATCCCGGCGATCCGGAACAGGTCTTCATTTCCAACAACGGCTCCAACCAGTTCACTGTCGTGTGGCGGATCGACCAGCACCACCAGCAGACGCAAGACCCCTGCTCATTCGCGCCACCCACCTGCTGCAACGCCTTTCCCGTCACCGATGTCTCCGGTCTGGCGCAGCCCACCAACAACTGGCTTTACGGCTTGAACTGCGGCCCGTTTGGCTGCCCCGCAAACGGCGGGTGGGCCCGCTTCTCCGCCCTCCCCTCGTACTGCAGGCCCAGCGGCGATGTGGTCACCCGCACCACATGGTCATCAGCCGTCACCTGCACCCCCGGCGTCGGCTCTTGCTGCCTCCCGAGCGGCGCCTGCCAGGTCATGGCGGTGCAGGATTGTCAGACTGCCCAGGGCACCTACCGCGGCGACAACACCGATTGCGTCACCCCGTGCCCCGCTCCAACCGGAGCCTGCTGCTTCAGCAACGGCTTTTGCATCAATAACCTCACCGCCGCGCAGTGCGCCGGCGCCCCGGGCACCTGGCAGGGCTCCGGCTCAACGTGCAGCGGGCCAAGTTCCAACCAGTGCCCCAGTGGTGCCTGCTGCATGCCCGACGGTACCTGTGTTGATGCGGTCAGCAGTGTCCAGTGCGCCGCCATGGGCGGCGCCTTCCGCGGCGTGGGCACCCTGTGCTCCGGCCAGTCCTGTCCCCAACCAACCGGGGCGTGCTGCACCAGCACCGGCTTCTGCCTCCAAATCGTGCAGACCGACTGCCTGGGTATTCCCGGCGGCGTCTGGAACGGCCCCTTTACGACGTGCGCCGATGGCAACGGCAACGGCACCGCCGACCTTTGCGAACCAGATTGCGGTTCCGCAGACTTCGATGGCGATGGTGATACCGGCACCGACCTGGATATCGAAGCGTTCTTCGCCTGCCTGGGCGGGGACTGTTGCGCCATGTGTGGATCGGCCGACTTCGATACCGACGGCGACACGGGAACGGACTTGGATATCGAGGCCTTCTTCCGTGTGCTCGGCGGTGGGGGGTGTTGATCGTGGGCGCCACCCGGTGAGGCGATCAGCGGTTTGAGAGCGCGATTCGGGACGATTCCACGGGCTTGATGTGAATGCGCCCCAACGGGGAGGGCGCTTTTGTCATGTCCCGCACCGAGACGCCGAAGGCAGCAACTGCTTGGCAAGATGGGTAGGCCGGCCCCCTTTTTTGGGCAGTTTACTCGTTCCCGCCTAATACCCTAATTATGCGCCAACCTTTGAAGGAACTGTTGCACTTGCCCCCGTCGTAGGTATACCAGTCTTGCGGTGCCTTATTCTGCTGTTCGGGTTGTTTTTGTCCATCACTTTCCGGTATCCTGCCGCCATCGGGTTGGCCAACTCAAGACCAAGGCGGGCCTTTCGATCCCGTCGTCGTCCACGCTTCCATCGCGTGGAGAAAGGTTTGGTATGTTGAATCAAAGGCGCCTCGCGCCGCGGCAGTCACTTGCTCTCCGGGGTTCCCTCCTCGCGGTCATCGCTTTCTGCGGGTTGCCGGTAGTTTCGCCCACTGCGGCCGTCGCCCAGGTTGCTCCCAACGCGCACGATGCGGGCCACGTCCCGTTCGACCTTCGCCTGGACGGTGACAAAACCGCCAAGCGCGTTCTCGACGCCGTCGCCGCCGCGAGAGCCCTGCCCGCCGGCGCGGCCCGCGGGGCAGCCCTCGCCCGCCTTGCCAAGGCCATTCCCGGGCTAGTCATCGACGACAACCAGTTCTACGGTACACCCCACTTCCTGCGCTCCACGCGAGCGTTGCTGACGGGTGCGTCCCCGGCCGCGCCCCGCGATGTGGCCCGCGCCTTCATCGCCGCCAATCAGGACCTGTTCGAGATCAGCCCCGCCGAGGTAGATAGCGCGCGCATCAGCCGCGACTTCAAGACCAGGCACAACGGGGCCACGCACCTGACGTTCAACCAGCAGATCGAAGGTCTGGATATCTACGACTGCATGATCAAGGCCAACATCACCCTTGATGGCCGGCTCATCAACATCTCCAGTTCCATGCTTCCGCGGCCCGAGGGCGGCTTTGCCGTCGCCACGCCAACGCTGAGCGCTGAGGATGCCATCCGCGCCGCTGCCGCGAGCATTGGTGTTGAACTCGCCCAACCCCCGACGCCGCGCAGCGACGCCGAGGGTCTCAGCCGGAAGCAGTACTGGTCCACCCCCGCCCTGCGGTCCGATGAGTTCGTGGTGACCGAGCGCCAGTTCTTCGCCGTCTCGCGCAACGACATCCGCCCCGCGTGGGCCGTGGTCATTCCCGAGCAGGGCATCGGGCACACCTATGACATGATCATCGACGCCGTCAGCGGCGAACTGCTCTTCCGCCACGACCGCCTCTGCTTCGAAACCACCCAGCCAGCCAGTTACCGAATTTACACCTCCGACAGCCCCGCGCCGGGCTCACCGGGGAACGCCACGCCAAACGCATTCCAGTTTCCCTTTGTTCCCCGCAGCCTGGTGACCATTCTCCCCGCCGACATCATGGCTTTCTCACCCAACGGCTGGATCCCCGACGGCGCGAGCGAGACGATGGGGAACAACGTCGATGCGCACCTGGACGTTGACGGCAGCCCGAACGTGCCCGATGTTCCCCGGCCCAACGGGGGCGCATCGCGGACGTTTGACTTCGCCCTGGATACTGCGCTCGCGCCCTCGACCTACCGCAACGCCTCTGTCACCCAGCTCTTCTACCTGAGCAACGTGTACCACGACCGTCTGTACGCCATGGGCTTTGATGAACCAGCCGGCAACTTCCAGAACAACAACTTTGGCCTCGGCGGCCTCGGCAACGACGCCGTCCAGGCCGACGCTCAGGACGGCTCGGGCACGAACAACGCCAACTTCGCGACGCCCGTCGATGGCGGCGCCGGCCGGATGCAAATGTACGTCTTCACCGGTCCCACGCCCGACCGCGATGGCACCCTCGACGGCGACATCGTGTACCACGAACTCACGCACGGAACATCCAACCGGCTCCACGCGGGCATCACCGCCCTGCAGACGCGCAGCATGGGAGAGGGCTGGGGCGACTTTTTCGGCATGTGCCTCAACGCCGAGCCGATGGATGATCCCAACGCAAACTACTGCACCGGCGGGTACGCGGTCCTGCAACTGAGCGCGACGTTCTTCGACAACTACTACTACGGCATCCGCCGCTTTCCCTACTCAACCAACCTGCTCATCAACCCCCAGACCTTTGCGGACATCGACCCGGGCCAGCAGTTCTATGACCCCATCATTCCGCGCAGCACCGTCATCGGCAACACCGCCAACGAGGTGCACAACGCGGGCGAGATTTGGTGCCTGAGCCTGTGGGAGTGCCGCGCCAGGCTCTACAACACCCACGGCTTCGCCGCCAACCAGTTGATCATGCAACTCGTCATCGACGGCATGAAACTCTCCCCGGCCCAGCCCACCTTTCTCCAATCGCGCGATGCAATTATCCAGGCCGACCTTGTGAATAACGGCGGCGTGAACGGAGGGGCACTCTGGGCGGCCTTCGCCAAGCGCGGCATGGGGTACGGGGCCACCAGCCCCGCCTCCACCACAACGGCCGGGGTTGTCGAGGCGTTCGATGTTCCGCAGCGGGCGATCTTCGAGTATCCCGACGGCAGGCCGAGCCAACTCCAGCCCGCAGCGCCCGCGGTCTTCCGCGTCAACGTCACGCCCGACATGCTCACGCTCACGGCCGGAACCGGGCAACTGCATTACTCGGTCGAAGGCGGCTCGTTCACATCCATCCCGATGGTTCAGGGCCTTCCAAACCAGTACACCGCGACCCTGCCCGGCTTCGCCTGCCTTGAGGACATTACCTACTACGTCAGCGTTGACACCTCGGTCGGGCTCCGCGCCGACCCCGACGACGCCCCAGCAGCCGGGGTTGCGGCCAGGGTCTTCCAAAGCAGCACGCTTGCCGCGGATGAAAACTTCGAGACTGCCGTGGGCTGGACCGTGGGCCCCAACACCGCGACCAGTGGCGTGTGGGTCCGTGTTGACCCCGTGGGCACCACGGCGCAGCCGGAAGACGACGCTTCCGCAACCGGGACCATGTGCTGGGTCACCGGCCAAGGCCTGGTGGGCGGCGGCCTGGGCGACAACGATGTTGATGCTGGTGCCACGGTGCTCACCAGCCCCGCGTACGACACCTCGGCCTTTGGAGATGCCGCGATCAGTTACAACCGCTGGTACTCCAACGGAACGGGCGGCGCGCCTTTCACCGATGTGTTCAGGATTGAGTACTCCACCAACAACGGCGCGAACTGGTCCCCGCTGGAGACGGTGGGGCCGGCCGGTGCCGGCACGACTCCGGGGTGGGTGGCCGTGTCGTACCGCATGTCAGACCTGGGCGTGGTGGGTGCGGCATCGCTCAAGTTCCGGTTTACCGCCGAAGATATCGGGACCGGATCGCTGGTGGAGGCGGCCATCGACGACCTCCGGATCGTCGGGGTGATCTGCTCCGACTCCGTCTGCGGCTCCGCGGACTTCAACGGCGACGGCGATATCGGTACCGACATCGATATCGAAGCCTTCTTCGCCTGCCTAGGCGGGAGTTGTTGCCCAACGTGCGGCTCGGCCGACTTCAACGGCGACGGCGATGTTGGCACGGACCTGGATATTGAGGCATTCTTCAGGGTGCTCGGCGGCGGGACGTGCTAAGGGCCCGGTCCGAAAACTGTCAGTGATCCAACCCTCGCTCCTTGACGGGAGCGGGGTTTTTTCCAAGGGGTGGTCGGTCGTTGCGTTGTGACCGTGTGCGCGGTTGGAAGGAAGCGGAGAAGCAGATGCAGAGCCATGGCGGGAAGCGGGTGGCGCGGGCACTGGCCGCGGGATTGATCGTTCCGCTGCTGAGCGTCGCCGCCGGTGCCGGCCCCGTGGTCACTGGTCCGGCACGCCCGGACCTGGGCTTCGACGACACGTGCGGCTGCGGCAAGGCCAACACGCTGCGCCTGCGGCACGAAGCAGGTCTGGCCACCGGGGAGCCGCTGGTTGGCCCGAGCGGGGGCGGCTACGCACCCCGCGAGGCCCCGACCGCGACCGACGTTCTGAGCAACGACCTGGATATCGAAGTCAACCACGCCGCCGAAACGATCGCGGGGTCCAACACCATCCGCGTGCGCTCCAAGGTCAACGGACTGACTCAGTTTACCTTCATGCTGCGTACCCAGTACACGATCACCTCGATCCTGCTCAACGGCGTCACCCCCGCCAGCGCCACCACGCCCGCCGCCGGCAGTTACGCCCGCACCGTCACCCTTGACCGCGCGTACAACCTCAACGAAGAGTTTACCGTGCGCATCGCGTACAACGGCGTGGCCATGTCGCGCGGCTTCGGCTCCATCGAGTTCGTCGCTACACCCGCGGGAGACCCGCTGATCGCCACCCTCAGCGAGGCCTACTTCGCCGGCACCTGGTGGCCCGTCAAGGATGGCGACTTCGGGCTCCCCGGTGACAACGGCGACAAGGCCACCATAAAACTCGCCGTCACCGCACCCTCCACCCTGCGCACCGTCAGCAACGGCCTGCTCCTGGGCATCGACCCAGTCGCGGGCGGCAAGAGCAAGTACCGCTGGCAGAGCAACTACCCCACCTCGACCTACCTCGCGGCGTTCTGTACCACGATCTATAACACTTGGACGCAGACCTACAACTACCCGCTCGCGGGCGGGGGCACCGGCGCCATGCCCGTTGAGTTCAACATTTACCCTGGCAGCGACACGCCGGGAAATCGGGCCGCGTGGGGCAGGACCCTGGACATGCTCCCGGTCTTTCGGACCGTCTTCGGTGAATACCCGTTTATCAACGAGAAGTACGGGATCTACCAGTTTCCATTTGGTGGCGGGATGGAACACCAGACCAACACCGGGCAGGGCACCTTCAACGAAAGCGTGACCGCCCACGAACTGGCCCACCAGTGGTGGGGCGACATGATCACCTGCAAGACGTGGAACCACATCTGGCTCAACGAGGGCTTTGCGACTTATTCCGAGGCCCTCTGGTCGGAGCGCGCCACGGGTTCAATCAACACCGCGGCCCTGCACGCCGCCATGGCCGCCCGCAGGCCGGCCACCATCAACGACAGCGTCTACGTCCCCGCCACCACCGACATGAACCGCATCTTCAGCAGCACCTACACGTACCGCAAGGGCGCCTGGGCGCTGCACCAACTCCGCCACGTGATCGGCGATGAAGACTTCTTCGCGACTCTGGCGCAGTACCGGGCCCTGTTTGAAGGCGGCGCGGCCACCACCGACGACTTCGCGGCCGTCGCCTCCGCCGTCTCGGGCGTTGACCTCACCCGCTTCTTCCAGCAGTGGGTCTACGGCATCGGGGCGCCCGCGTATGCGTACGGCTGGCAGAACGTGACCATCAGCGGGCAGAACTATCTGAAACTCCACGTGCGCCAGACCCAGGATGCTACCTGGCCGGGTGGGGGCGCGCCGGCGGGGGTTTTCGCCATGCCCGTGGACCTCAAGGTGGATTACGTTGGCGGCAACCACTCGGTCGTCATCAATAATGATGCCCGCTCCGAGCACTTCGTGATTCCAATCCCAGGCCCCGCCACCGCCGTCACGCTCGACGAGTTCAACTGGATCCTCAATACCGCCAAGGCCTCCGAGGCCTACATCAACGGGCCTGCCAAGCTCGTCGCGGCCTCGCCCCTCCCGGACGAATCGCTGGCCCCGGCCGCCGGAGCCACGCAGGTCGCCCTGACGTTCAGCGAGGCCGTCTCGGCGCCCGCCGCGGCGTTCTCGCTGACCGGTCCTTCCGGGGCGGTGCCGTTCTCGTACTCGTACAACCCGGCGAACTTCACCGCGACCCTCACCACGGGGGCGGCGTTGGGCGCAGGGGTCTACACCGTTTCCATCGCGGCGACGGTGACAGCGTTAGCCTCCGGGGCGGCCCTGGACGGTGAAATTACCGCGGGCCTGCTGCCTTCCGGCAACGGCTTGGCCGGGGGCGTGGCCGCGTTCACCTTTGAGGTTGCCGGTGTATCCTGTGGATCGGCAGACTTCGACGGCGACGGCGACACAGGCACAGACCTTGACATCGAAGCGTTCTTCGCGTGCTTGGGCGGCAGTTGCTGCCCCTCCTGCGGTTCGGCCGACTTTGACGGCGACGGCGACTTCGGAACAGACCTTGATATCGAGGCGCTGTTCAGGGTCTTGGGCGGTGGAAGCTGCTAAAGCTTGGAGGTCGCCCGATGGCGTTTCTTTCAATGAATGCAGGCACACACTTCATGGTCCGACGCGCGGCGGGAACCTGTGCCGCGGCGGTTCTCGCGGCATCCTGCGGCCTGGCGGTGGCCGACCACGGCCCGGTGTCGGAGGGTGAAGCCCTGGCGCCCCTGTGGGTCCGGGGGTTTAGCGGCCGCATCGATATTGTCACGCTCGGTGATGAAAACCAGTGTTACGAGGGTACCGGGTGGGATTCCGGCTGGTCAAAGGCCCTGCACGATACCTTCGGCACCTACGCCACGGGGCTGATCTCCTGCGGCGAGAACGCGGGCCTGGGCTCGGGCGTCGGTTACAAGTGCGGCGCGGTTCCCCAGTCTTCCTCGCCTTACTTGTACAGCGGGGCCCCGCAAGACTTGGACCGCTTCCTCAACGCTTCCTCACTCCTGGCCCCAGCAGACTACCTGTACCTGCCCGCCGGCCAGATCGCCCCTGGAACCGTGGGGACGGGGTTGTCGGTGGATGCGGACACGCCCCTGGGCATCGCCAACCAACTGCGGTTTCACTACGTCTACGCCGAGGCCACCGGGAGCGGCCCGGGGTCATTCCGCCCCGTGATCCGCGCGCCCGGGTCAGAACTGGTGGTTGGCCCTGTGACGAGCACCCGGACCGGTAGCGCCGGGGTCGCTTCGCGCGCCGCTTCGGGATTCCTGGACCTGCCCGCCGGCCCGCGCGACCACTCCCTTACGTTCGCTTTTGCGCGCGAATCGGGCTCTCAAGTGACAGGGCCGTTCGTCGGGTATTACACGCGCGTCGAGAACCCCGACGCCCCCTACGGCGCTTCGTTCCACACGCTCTTCGGCGGCGTGGGGGCCTCGGCACGGGATGTCGCCGCGTCTTTGCTCGCCGCCGATGACGCCGCCCTCTCGCTCTACTTCTCCAAGGTCCGCGAGCTCCAGCCGACCGACAAGAAGGTGCTGGTCCGGATCAACACCGGCATCCACGACCAGTCCGAGCAACTCCCCTCGGTCGGGCCAAGCCCCGTCGCCCAGGGCAACAGCGAGGCAGCGTTCGCCGACAACGTCCAGGGCATCATCAACCGGCTGAGGGCGGTCTGGGTCATCAACGCGTGGCCCGCCGATGAGCTCTTCTTCCTGATCACGGTGTCGCACCCATCGTTCATCCCCGAGACGCCCCTGATGCAGGAGTACCGCGAAGAGGCCGACCACCTTTCGCACGACAACGAGCGCACCGCAACGATCCGGTTTCAACTGATCGCCGACCCCGACGAAATGATCTCCAGCGGCTGGTTCGCCGGCATGGGCGGAGATCGCGACCACCTCTCGGCTCCGGGGTACGACGAACTGGGCTACCGCGAACTGCGCAACCTGCTTCTGGACTACTGCTCGGCCGACTTCAACGGCGACGGTGATGTCGGCACCGACCTGGATATCGAAGCGTTCTTTAGGGCCCTGGGCGGAATCGGCCCGGGCGATGTGGACATCGACAAGGACGAGGACGTCGGGACCGACCTGGACATCGAGGCGTTCTTCAGGGTGCTCGGCGGTGGCACGTGCACATAATCATGGATCGTGGATTGACGCGGGGCGGCGCGATGATGGTTGACGGGCTGCACGCGCGAGCCATAGAAAGGGACCGTATGAACATGACTCTGATGCTGCGCTCAGTCGCGTTGGCGGCCGCCTGCGGGTTCTTCTCGGTGAGCCTCGCTTCCAGCCCCGCCCCGTTGGTGAACCCGCTCTTCATGACCGAGCCGGACCGCTCGTTCCAGGATGGCCGCACCCTCTCCGAAGTGCTGGCGGGCATTCCCGGACCCTCGGGCATCGTCGAAACCGGCGACCCCGAACAGCCGGGCCCCTTCGCGGTGTGCTACGACCCCGACCGACCGCCCACCAAGGAAGTGATGCAGATGGTCGAGAACGCGATGCACGCCTCCTACGGCGGCCGCTACAACATCGGCACCCGATGGGTCCTGGGTGGGACCGCGGGCGACCCCATCAGCATCACATGGAGCTTTGTCCCGGACACCGTGAGCATCCCCGGCGGCGCGGGGGAGCCCACCGCCAACAGCAGCCTTTTCGCGCGCATGGACTCGCTCTTCGGCGGCAACCGCGCCACCTGGATCAGCCTCTTCGACCAGTGCTTCAGCCGCTGGGGCGCCCTCTCCGGCATCAACTACTCCCGCGTGACCGCCGCCGGCAGCGATTGGGACGACGGCGCATCGTGGGGCAGCGGCAGCAGCGCCACCCGCGGCCACATCCGCATCAGCATGCACCCCATCGACGGCCCCAGCGGGATCCTCGCGTACAACAGCTTCCCGCAGAACGGCGACATGGTGATCGACTCCACCGAGAGTTGGAACTCCTCGACCAACAACTACCGGTTCTTCCGCAACACCATCATGCACGAGCACGGCCACGGGCTGGGCTTTGAGCACGTCTGCCCGATCAACAGCACCAAGCTGATGGAGCCCCTCCTCGCCACCGTCTTCGACGGCCCGCAGCAGGATGAACTCCGCGCCGTCCAGGCCAACTACGGCGACCCCTACGAGGCAAACGATTCCGCCGCGACAGCCTCGCCCCTGGGCGTCATCGCCGCCGGCGGCACCATCTCCATCGGTACCGTCCCGGCCCCGGCCATTGCCAACACCGCCATCCTGAGCCTCACCCCCGTCGGCGACGCGGCCGACTACTTCTCGTTCACCATCGATGCGCCCCGCCTCGTGGACTTCACCGTCACCCCCGTCGGCTCTTCTTACTCAGATTGGGACCAGACCGGCGGCTGCGCCACCTCCGGCCCCACCTCCAACGCGCTCACCCAGGCAGACCTCATCGTTACCGCCTACGCCGCCAACGGAACGACGCCTTGGCGTTCCCAGAACGACAACATCGTCGGTCAGGCCGAATCGATCAGCGACCTCCTGATGAGCCCCGCAGGCACCTACTTCGTCAAGGTCTCGGCGGCCGCAGCGCCCGCCGAGACCCAGATGTACCGTCTCTTTGTGAATGTCAACAACACCGCCCTGGCCCCCAACGCCAGCGACGGCACGTTCCCCGGGTTCGTCCGCATCACATGGCCCTCGATTGCCGATGCGACGAACTACCAGGTTGTCCGCAACACCGTGAACTCAACAGCCGGCGCCTCTCAGGTCGGCCAGGGCACCGCGACCACGTTCGACGACATGACCGCCGTTCCCAGCACGCCGTACTTCTACTTTGTCCGTGCCCTGCAACCGGGCAACTTCGCGTACCGTTTCTTGAACACGGTGGGTGCCACGGGCTTTGCCGGCAGCACCTGCGGCACTGCGGACTTCAACGGCGACGGCGATGTCGGCACCGACCTGGACATCGAGGCGTTCTTCGCCTGCATGGCGGGGAGTTGCTGCGCCACCTGTTTCACCGCGGACTTCAACAACGACGGTGATACCGGCACCGACCTGGACATCGAGGCGTTCTTCCGGGTCCTGGGTGGCGGCTCCTGCTGATCTGCCCCCCGCGCCCCCGGGGCCTTTCCTCGCCCGCGGATACCGTATTCTGTGCCGCGTGTACCGCGCGCTCACACGATTCCTGGCTGCCCACCGGCGGCTGAGGCTGTTGCTCGGCGTCTCCGCCGTTGCCACCTGGCTCCTCGCTATCGGTGCACTCGCCGTCATCGGACTCTCGCGGACCGCCCCCGCCTGGTGGCCCGCCGTCAAGCCCGCCGACCCGGCGACGCTGGCCGCGGCTGAAGCAGTTGAAAACGCGGTCATCAGCCAGTTGTCCCTGGCCCGGCAGACCGAGCCCGGGTTCAACCCGACCGGTCCCGGCGAGTGGCGCAGCCAGACCTGGTCGGTATCTCTCAGTGAAGCAGACGCCAACGCATGGCTGGCATGCCGCCTCCCGCAATGGCTCCAGAACCGCGAAGAGGTTGCGTGGCCCAGCGAAGTCGGTGTGGTGCAGGTCAGCTTTGAGGAAGGCTTGGTTCGAATCGGGGCCCTCGTGGGACCGAATCCCGCGGGACCCCCCGGCGGCGGGGGGGTAGCCGGTCGTAGGGGTGGCGGTGGGGCCGACCGGCAGGTGCTGGGCGCCAGCCTCGTTCCGGTCCTGCGCGGCGATGGTTCGCTCTGGGTCAGCGCCCGCGCGTTTCAAGCGGGGCGGATCACGATCCCCGCCGCCTGGGCCCTGCGCCGGGTTTCCGACCCAAGTGCCCCGCTCATCCCCGCGGGGACGCGCGAACTACCCCAGGCCCACGCCGTGCTCGCGGCGTTGGCCGGTTCCGTGCCCGCGGCGGCCAAGGCCACCGTCCGGCTCGACGGTGGTCGGCGGGTCCGTTTGCTCAAGATCGTGCCTCGCGACGGGCGCATCGAACTGACATTCAGGACCGAGCGGCCGGCAACGGCGGCCGAGTGAAGCGTCAGGGCGGTCCACCCTTGGGCTTGCCCGTGGTGATGTCCTGGCCGCGGAAGTGCCGCATCATGTCGCGCATCATGAGTTGGCCCCGCGCCCGCTGCTGGGGCGAAGCGTGTCCGCCCACGTTGTTGTTGACGAACGCAAAGACAGTGCCCAGTTCCTCGCCGTCGGGCGCGCGGTTGGGATCGGTCATGCGCTTGCGCTCGCGCCCGGCCTGTTCACGGGCGTCGGTCACCCGCTCCTGGTCGGTCCTGTCGATCGTCTCGCCGCTGACGGTCTCCATGATTCTCGTAAAGTCGAGGAACGTCTCCTCGAGGTACGCCTCGCGATCCCCAACGGGCACCGACGAGTAGCCCTGGGCGTGCTTGTCCCACACGTCGATGGCGAGCCGCGAGACGTTCTCCTCGATCTGCCGCCGGGCCGCCCCGGCGATGCCGGAAGCAAACCCCGCGAGCAGGACCGAGTCCTCCGCCGACATGCCCTTGAGCCGCGTGACCAACTCCCCGATCAGTTTGAGCCGTTCCTCGACGGGCAGCCGGTTGAACTCGTCCGTGAGAAGCGTGTAGTCAAAGATGGTGTCCATCGACGCCGTGAGGTAGTCGGGCTTTGGGACGGGCCGGAAGTAGAAGTAGGCCCCGGTGCCCAGCCCGACGATTGCCACCGCGGCCCCCGCGCGGAGGACCAGCAGCGTCTTGCGGCGCCGCGCTGGTTCGGCCATCAGGTGCGCCCAGCGGGCTTTCCACGCCTGCGGCACCTCAAGCCGTACGCGGCGCCTCACCGGTGCCGCCATCGGCCCGGGTGTCAACGAATCTAAAAGGCTTGGCAAAGTCTGTGGCATGGCGGCTCTCAGCGGGCGGCAAACCGGATGATCGACTCGAACAGGCGCTGGATGTCTTCTGCCTCGGTGAACGGAATCTTGGAGGCCCGCCAATCCCCGTACAGCAGGGCGTTCCTGTCCCACCTGGACTTCTGACTGGCCGAGTCGTCGTTCCCCGAATCAATCGTCCGCCGATTGGATACATACCGCGGGTGGTGCCAGTCGTCGGCATCGTTCAGGACCGCCAGCGAGGGCTGAAAACTCTCGTACGCCTTGCTCACGGCGAACTGCGCGTTGGAAATAAAGAACCCCTCCGCGGCCAGCATCAGGCCGCCCGGCGGGTACTCGTAGCTGGTCCCGCTCGACTGCCACAGGGGCTTGAAGTTGGTCGCCTCATCGCCGGACCCGAGGTCCGAAGGGCAGCGCCAAGGGTCGGCCACCACCCAGTCATCGGGCGATTGCTCGAACGGGATGGCCGCGTCGGTGTACTTGGCCATGACCTCCAGCAGCGAGGGGTCGTTCGTGTTGGTGCCGCTGTTGAGCGGACGAACCTTGGGGAGCAGGAGCCCCTTGGACTCGGTGTCCATGTACAACGCGACCCCGACGCCGATGCCCTTCAGGTTGGTCAGGCACTTGACCCGGCGCGCGTTGTTGCGGGATGAGCTCAGCGTTGGGATCAGGATCCCGATGAGCACCGCGATGATCGAAATCACCACCAAGAGCTCGATGAGCGTGAACCCGCCCGCGCGAACTGGATTGCGGGCGCGGCTGTGTGTGGCTTTCTTCATGAGCGAAACCTGGCGATCCCGGTACCCGAACCCACGCAACGATAGCGACGCCGAGCGAGCCCAACCCCGCTTGTACGCCGCGACCGACCAATCCGTTTCCTGCTCCAGGCCCTTCGATGCCCCAACAGAGGCTCATCGGGCTTCCAGGATCGCCCGCCCCAGTTCATGTGCCAGCGCGTGCCCGGAGCGGTACGCGACCACCTTGCCCTCGATCCGCCCGCCCAGGAGCGAAAGGTCCCCGATCAGGTCCAGGAGCTTGTGGCGGGCCGGCTCGTCCGAAAACCGCAACGTGTTCTCAACCGGCCGGCCGTCGGACCCGATCACCAGCATCTCGCGGGGCGTCAGGTGCTTGAACAGGCCCATCTCCTGCGCCGCCCGGGCCTCGTGCAGGAGTGAGAACGTCCTTGCAGGAGCGATGCCATGGACAAATCCTTCGGCGGAGCCGTCCCACGTGGCCTGCTGGGCGGGCAGGGGCGAGCCGGCCCCGTAGTCGAGCCTGTAGGTCATCGAGCAGCCGATGCCCGGTGAGGCGCGGATGTACGCCCCCGATGGGTCTGTCACGGTGGCCTCGTGCCGGATCACGATCGTGGGCCCGGAGCCGTGCCCCGGGGAAACCGTCGGCTTGAGCGCTTCCACGAAGCCAAGCGCCGAACCATCCAGGATCGGCACCTCTGGCCCTTCGACCTCGATCAGCGCATCGGCAACCCCCAGGCCCGCCAGGGCGCTCAGCAGGTGCTCAACCGTCGCCACGCACGCGCCGGTGGTGATCGCCGCGGGGGATGCCGCCAGCGTCGTGTTGCGCACGGGCACGCCCTTGGGCAGCCCGGACCACGCCGTGTCGGAGGTGACATGGCGCAATAGCGCGGGAATATCCACATGGCCGCCCGGGAGCAACCTGCGAAAAAGCACGCCCCCCGCCCCCCCGTCGCCGGACGGTCGGATCGTCACCGAGCACCGCTTGCCCGTGAACAGGCCGACCCCGTGCAGCGGACCCACGGATGTGTTGATCTGCGCGGCTCTGGGCATGGGGCCTCGGCGTGTGTTCACTGTTTCTGCGTCGGCGCGCGCTTGCCCATCTTGCGGAGCATGGCGTAGGTGCGCCGCCACTCGCCCGCGGGGCCGGCCGGCATCCCCATCCACGCGGCCCCGGCTGGGACGTTGTTCATGACAGCGGCGTACGCGGCCACGCGGGCGCCGGCGCCGATCTCGATGTTGTCGGCGACCCCCACCTTCCCGCCCAGCATCACCCCGTCGCCCAGCGTGACGGAGCCCGACAGCCCCGCGTGCCCGCACAGGATGCAGCACCGACCGATGCGGCAGCCGTGCCCGACCTGCACCAGGTTATCGATCTTCGTCCCGCTCCCCACGTGTGTGGAACCGAACTTGGCGCGGTCGATGCACGAGTTGGCCCCGACTTCAATGTGATCGGCGAGCACGACGTTGCCGATGTGGGGCACCTTGATGAGCCCCCGCCCGTCCGGGCTGGGCCGGTACCCAAAGCCATCGGCGCCGATGATGACCCCCGCGTGGAGGGTGCAGTCGTCGCCCAGGACGCACCGCTCCAGAATCGCGACCCCGGGGTGCAGCACGCACCGGGCCCCGACTTCAGCGCTCTGTCCCAGGAACACATTCCCCAGCAGCACCGTGGCCTCGCCAACCCTCGCACCCGCCGAAACCGTGCAGTTGGGTCCGACGCTGGCCGACCCGGACACCACCGCCGTTGGGTCCACCCACGCCGAGGAATGGACCCCGGGTGCGGGCGGCGCCGGCCTGGGCGCAAACAACTCCAGTGCTCGACTGAAGGCAACATCCGCATCCGCGACCACCAGCACCGCCCGCGAAGGCTGGGCAGCGTGCTCCGCCGCTTCATCCACGATTCCGCCCAGCGGAACATCGCGGCTGACCAGGGCCGCCGAGGCGCGGCTGTTGGGCCAACCCGGCGCGTACCGGGCGCTGCGGATCCACGTGAGAGCGCCCGGGCCGGCGTCCTCAAGCGAGGCAACGTGCGTGATGAGCAGGTCGCCCGGCCCGAGCAACTCCGCGCCGACAAGCAGCGCCAAGTCTTGGGTCGTAATCGAGGTGTTCCGTTCGTCGGCCATGCTGTGCAGCGTTCGCGGGGCTCCGCGTCAGGGGAGGTTGGGGGTAGTGGGGGGGGTGGGGGCGGCCGGGGGCGGAACCACGGCGGGCTTGGCCGCCGGCGGCGGAGCACCGGGCGTGGCAGCGCTGTACTCGTTGTTCATGATGGTGATCAGCCGCTGAGTGATGTCCAGTTCCGCGCGGGCGTAGAGAATGCGCTTCTTCTCGAACACGCCCTCATCCTCTTTCAGGCTCGCCCTGGCCGGGAACGGAAAGTCGCGATCATCCAGCAGCACCAGGTCATACCCCTCACGCTGGGCGAAGCTCTCGATGGTGCCCAGGACCTTGTTGTACAGGGCGCGGATCATGTCGCCCGCTTCCATGTCCTGCAGCCTCTGGAAAGCCGCAAGCTGGGCCTTGAGCGTCGCTTCCAGCACCATCTGGTCGTTGACGTTCTGCGTGCGTGCCTTGATGTCCCCCGGCGGGATGGTGTCCTTGAGGTCGGCCTTCAGGTCGTTGAGCCGCTTGTCCATCACCTTGAGGTCGGCCAGCCGTCTTTCGTGCGCGGTCGCCCGCTGCTGATCGCGGTCGGCCAGTTCCGTCAGGCCGTTCATCAGCTTGGTCAGATCCACGACCGCCACGGCCGTTGGAGTGGCAGGCTGCTGCTGGGCCGGCGCGTTCTTCGCGGCGGTGTGGAAAGCGGCCCCGCCCACGATGCACGCGCCCAGGATGCACGCCGCGGCAAGCGTTGAGGCGGATAAGGCGAACGGTTTGCGCGTGGACGTCATATGGGGATAGTTCCAGGGGGTTGCTGGCCGGCGGGGGCCAGATGTGCAGGGCTGATGATACCTCGCGGGGTGGCCCCCGGGGGGTGACAGACACTACCAAAGACCGTCACTTTGACGCTGTGGGAGTGGGTGGGGTTCCGAAAGGGGGGAGTCGGAAGTGGGCAATGGTGTGTGGCGGGGCTGCCGGGCGGCTTGCGCATGGGGAACATGGCCCGGTGGGTGTGGTGCGCGAGGAGGCAGGCTCGAAGCCGGCACCACAACCTGCGCCACAACTAGCTGGTGTTGTAGATGCGTGAGAGGAGCCAGTGCCTGGGGTTGGCTGGGTCGGTGTTTCTGATGAGGGTGAAGCGGAAGTGCTGGGGCTTGCGCTGGTCGGGGTGCGAGACTTTGATCGTGAAGCGGGCGTAATCGGCGGCTTTGTCGAACTCTTTGAGGGGTTCGTGGACCTGGGTGGGTT
>Ga0163144_10000751_pt1 | contig 76470 bp, 66 predicted proteins | sample OliLak19BULKMAT1_FD_123175 | JGI IMG/M metagenome (GOLD analysis project Ga0163144, IMG submission 123175) | Freshwater microbial mat bacterial communities from Lake Vanda, McMurdo Dry Valleys, Antarctica - Oligotrophic Lake LV.19.BULKMAT1 | ecosystem: Environmental > Aquatic > Freshwater >... | reverse complement strand
TTCATGGATTGGGACTCCATCCGAGCTCGATCAGTCGCTTCCTAAGTTGTGTCCGAGCCTGATTCAACCGGGACCCCACTGTGCCTTGCTCCACTTGGAGCGCGGTGGCAATCTCCCGGTACGGCGAAGCGGCTAGTGGTCCGAGCGGCAGGAGATCTGGGTTAACGCAGATCTTCTGCCGCTTTTTTCAACTCCAGGCTCGTAGTCTTCGGACCGGTGATCCCAACAAGAAGTCTGGTAATCGTCAAGGATCGTGAATCTGAGGGCGCGAACTGAGCACTTACCCCGACCACTGCGCCCTCAAGTTGGAACGGCGCACGATTTGTGGAGAGCCGATGGACGTCGCCTTGACCGAAGTCGCAACGATTTTGACGCGGCTGGAGGAAAACGATCCTCAATTCGAGGCTAGCGCCAGATTCATTTTTGGGCGGCCGCCCTACGAGATTGCGACCGACCATGAACTCCTGAAGCTCCTTGAAACGACGATCGGTCACCTAAATTTAGGGCGCGCCACAAGCCGGACCGGTGCGACGTTTTGGTGCGATGCGGCCATCTTGGGACACGCCGGGATTCCGTCAGTGATTTTCGGGCCCGGCGGGGATGGTTTGCATGGCTTGGAAGAGTACGTGCGCGTGGACGACGTTCTCGCCTGCCGCGACGCGCTCATCGAGTTGGCTCGACTCTACTGCGTCTGAGGGCCAGGTCGTGGACGTCATCACCGGCCAAGTTGAAACGTACTTCTCTGCATGAGAACGGAGACAGAACGCATTTCACGAGCGCGCTGAACTCGCTGGCAATCGCCAACGATTACCCTGCAGTAACAAAATCAAATGGAAATGCCCCAACTACAAGGAGACACCGCATGAGACTACTTCACTCCCAATTCTTTGGCCTTGGAGTCGCGTTGTGCTTGTGTTCAGCGATTGCCGCGGCGGCAGAGCCGACAGACGTTGCAAATGACGGATCGGTTCGCAAATCACCTCGCAACGTCGCAATCTTCGCGTTTCAAGGAATGGAACTTCTCGATTTCGCCGGCCCTGGTGAAGTCTTCCAAGCCGCAGGCCCCAAGTTCAAAGTTTATACTGTCGCTGAATCGACCGAGCCAATCGTGAGTCAGGGTTTCGTTAAGATCATACCCGAGTACTCAATCCACAACTGCCCCAAGCCGGATTTGCTCGTCATCCCTGGGGGTGCCACTGCGTCCACGCTGAAGAACCCAGACGTGATTGCTTGGGTGAAGCGCGTTTCGGGAGAAGCCGAACTGACGATGTCAGTTTGTACCGGCGCTTTCGTATTGGCAAGGGCCGGCTTACTCGACGGTCAGGAGGCCACGACACACTGGTTCCATCTGACACGACTTGGCAAGTCCGCGCCAAACATCCAAGTGCGGAGCAACGTGCGGTTCGTCGACACAGGAAAAATCGTCACCACGGCTGGTGTATCTGCCGGCATTGACGGCGCGCTTCACGTGGTTGACCGCCTGCTCGGCCACAAAACCGCTGAGCGCGTGGCAAAAGGAATGGAATACAAATGGGACGAAGCACCTGCTCCCGAGGACGCGGCGAGTAAGTAAGGCGGGGCAAAGCCAGGAGTTCGCTGTACGACCCAAGCGGCACACCGCTGGACGCATTCCTCGTGCTGCGATTGAATCCGGATGTGCCACTGCCGGGCCCCTCCAAACTGATTCGAGGGTATTGGCTGGCCGCGTCTGACAATGCAACGTCGAGCCTGCGGCCCGAGTTGACCATCAGCACGGTGCCTGAGCCCAGCAGCATCGTGCTCGCCGTGTGTGGGCTCATCGGCCTTGCTGCTTGGCGCTGGCGACTTACGTCCTCGTGACTTACCCTGCCCCTTGCGTCCCTTGGGCTAGAGTTGCCCTGTCTTTCAACGACGGCATCATGGATTCGAGCCTTACGCTGACGTCAGCAGGCGATATCTGGGTTCACGCGAACCTCCTGTTGAGTCGGGTGTCAGCATAGGTATCACGAGCGGCGTGTAGGGTTCTGGCCCGCTGACACGCCCGGCAACCTGGTGAAAGCCGCTAAGGTGCCCCAGCCAGCCTGCAAAGGAACGATTCGGCTCGACAAGGAGCAACCAACGGCGTCCTGGCCATTGCTGGCCGACCCCGCCCTGGTTTGACCGGAAGGCGAAGCCTCGTGCGCTGCCGCGGAAAACGCGTCTCGCCACAGCGCTCGGCTGACCGGCCGTAAACCACGTTCCCCGCGGTACTGTGCGATTGAGGATCGTGAGCAAGAAATCCGAGGGCGTCCTGTGAGAGACGACACGAGCGAACGAATACTCGCTGCCATCCAACGCGACGGTCGCGAGCACCGTATAAAGCTGGTCGAGTTGAACCTGGAGTTGGCCCGCGAGGTGCAGCACCTTCGTGACGAGTTGGCGGCGGCGCGAGCCGAGGCCAATGAATGGCGGGAACGCGGCCTTGCGTCACCAGATGCACGCCGGGAGAGCTGAGGAAGCGGAGGCACCGTTACTAATCCTGACCCAACGAGAACGTGAGACCTGACATGACCTTTGAAACCCCGGCGGACTTCTTCGATCCTGACGACGACGGCATCAACATTTACTACGACGAAAACGGCGAACGCATCACGAGGGCTGCATGGCTCGCCAGCGAGGCCGAGGTGCAGGCGGCGAGCAATGCCGCAGCGTCCAGCGAGGTGCCCTTTACTGAGATGGCCCATCTTAGGCTTGCCGAGGCCGGCGCTGACTTCGAGGACTACCTGTCTGCCCTTGCTGCCGATTGTGCGAGGCAGGCCGGCCGCAGTGAGGTGGCCTGGGTGGACGTGTGTCAAGCAGCCGAGAGTGTGTTTGAATACCTGCGGGGCGCGTGACGCGGCACGTTGCCGGATTGTCCGAGGCAGCTATGCTCGACTGGTTTGCCGAGCGTTTGTGTTTAGCCCTGCTTTGTACGATTGCGAACGGACACGCGAACCCAAAGAGCACTCCAGCGTGTCAAAGGTCATGGGGAATACATTGACCGGGGAGTCGCAATTGTCGCGCCGGGGATTGCCCAGTTTGCCGGTGCGTCAGCCGGAGCTGGCAGTTGGACATGTCCGCCGCGCGGCAGGTTGCACTACCGGCGCGAGCAACCATCGCCGAGGACCACTGATGAGCGATATCAAGGTAAAGGTCATCGAGTACGCCGACAGGCAGCACTATCTGTTGTGCTTCAAGTGCCCGCTCTCCGGTCGGCGCAAATTTCGTTCGAGCAAGGTCGAGCGGACGGGCCGCAAGCGGGAACGTGATGCCGCCGAACGGGCAGCCGCTGACTGGGAGCGGGAACTTCGCGACGGCACTTACCTTCCACCGACCCGCGTATCCTGGGCAGATTTCCGAGACCGCTACGAGCAGGAGGTGCTGCCCGGACTGGCGGAAAAAACGGGCGCGATGGTTGGCACCGTCTTCAACGCGGTTGAGAGGATTCTTGCCCCGGCCAAGTTGGTCGAGTTGACTGCCGAACGGCTCAGCTATTTCCAAGCGGAACTACGAGCTGGGAAACGGTCCGAGGCCACCATACGCAGCTACACGGCGCATTTGAAATCCGCGCTGCGCTGGGCAGTTGATATTGGGCTCCTCAAGTCCGTACCAAAGGTTCAGCGGCTGCAACGAGCCAGGGGTGGTAAATTAATGAAGGGTCGCCCAATCACGGCGGAAGAGTTCGACCGGATGTTGGACAAAGTTTCGGCGGTTGTCGGTGACGTTGCAGCCCCCCTGTGGGCGTTCTACCTTCGCGGGCTGTTTCTGTCGGGGCTGCGCTTAGCGGAGAGCCTCGAACTGTACTGGGACCGCGATGACAAGCTGTGTGTCGACCTGACCGGCAAACGGCCGATGCTCCGGATTCTTGCGGCCCTAGAAAAGGGCAATCAGAATCGGTTGCTCCCGCTCGCGCCTGAGTTCGCCGAGCTGCTGCTGTCGGTCCCCATTGCCGACCGCAAAGGCCGAGTGTTCCAGCTGGCCGACCGTGCGGGCAAGCCACGAGAATTCACCGCCGAATGGGTTGGGAGAGTCGTGTCGGAAATCGGCGAGCGGGCCGGCGTAAAGGTCAACACCGACCCGCGGTCCGGCAAGGTCAAATACGCCAGCGCTCACGACCTGCGACGTAGCTTCGGCGAGCGTTGGGCTGCCCGGCTCATGCCGCAACAGCTCATGGAGTTGATGAGGCACGAGAGCATCGAAACCACGATGCGGTTCTACGTGGGCCGCAATGCCCAGACGACGGCCGATTTGCTCTGGGCCGCCCACGAGCGGGAGGCTAAGTCGGCTGCGACGAACTTTCGCCAGCAGAAAGCTCGCCGAACAGGATTCGAGTAAAGTTAGTCGCGACGCTCCGTTGGTCTGCAGATTCGAACGGGGGGCAGATGCGAACTAGCTTATGCGTGCCAACCAGCGTGCGGTACTCGATAATCACTGTCAGGCCGCGAACCTGACCCATTCGCGACCAGTTGCGAATTTCCTGGGAAGTTGGCGCATTGAACGTGGCGGACGTAAACGGGGGCATCACTACCCAACAGCCATCGGTTACTGTTACTGCCTTAGTCGAAAAGTCCGGTACCGGCTGGAAATCGACGGTTTCTTCGTAGCCGCCGCTGCTGGAAATCCCCATCAACGTGAGCTTACGCACGGTAATCTCGGTACCCGTGCTATTCTCAACCACCAGGCCCCAGCCCTGGAGGTTATGTGAATAGGTTCGCGGGAAAAACTGCTTCCGCAGCGTTCGTTCGATTCGCCTCTCGCTATGCCAATTGTAGGCGTACAGGAGTCCGGCCCACGAACCAGCGGCGAGTATGCCTGAGACTATGCCGGAAACGACGGACAGGCCAAATTCAGATTGGGCTGCGTCAACCAACCACAATCCGCCCGCGACGACAGCGGACAGGAACCCAAGAAATGCTTCTCGCATAGGGAGGCGCCCTAGCAACAGTTTTGGCAACACCGGCCCGAAAACGGGCCTCACCAACGAACAAAGCCCGCCGCAACTTATTGTCACGACGGGCCTTATAAGGTGCTCCCTGATGGACTTGAACCATCAACCCTCTGATTAAGAGTCAGATGCTCTGCCAATTGAGCTAAGGGAGCTTTCTCCACCAGACCTCTCGGCCGGGCGGAACTTAAATCGTACCCGGTCTGGGCCGCTGGGCAAGGGGCCGGGCGGCAGTTTTTCGAGACGCCTTAAGTAGGCCGTGGGTTCGCTTGGAACCGGGCTCGCGTGCGGGCCACCGTTTACGCCTCGGCATCTACGTCTCATCCGCGTGCATGCCTAGCTGGCGCATCTTGCGATAGAGGTTCGAGCGGTGCAGGCCCATGTGCTTGGCCGCTTCGCTCATGTTGTTGCCGGCCCGCTCGATGTGACGCTTGATATACTCGATCTGAAACTGGTCGGTCGCCTGCGCCAGCGGCATGTCGAGCGCCACGCGGGGCGCCGCATCTTCTGCCGGCGAGAGGATGAAGGCCAGGTCGTCGACCTCGATCCGGTCACCCGCCGACAGGTAGGCCAGCCGCTCCATCAGGTTGCGTAGCTCGCGGACGTTGCCCGGCCAGGCGTGGGCCTCCATCCGCGTGCGGGCCGCGGCTGAGAAGCGCAGCGTTTTGCGATGGGCCTTGCGGCAGAAGTCGGTCAGAAAATGTTCGGCCAGCAGCATGACGTCGTCGCCCCGCTCGCGCAGCGGCGGCAGGTCCAAGGTCACGACGTTCAAGCGAAAGTACAGATCCTGGCGAAACCGTTTTTGCCGGACCATCTCGGCCAGGTTCTGATTCGTGGCGGCGATCACCCGGGCGTCGGTATGGATCGGCTTCGACCCGCCCACGCGAACCACGATCTTTTCTTCCAACACGCGCAACAGCTTGGCCTGGCCGCCCAGGCTCAAGTCGCCGATCTCGTCCAGAAACAAGGTGCCGCCAGAGGCCAGCTCAAACTTGCCCTGATGGCTCTCGTGGGCGTCGGTGAACGCGCCCTTCTCGTGGCCAAACAGCTCGCTCTCCAACAGGGTCTCGGTGATCGCGGCGCAATTGACTGCGACAAACGGCTCGTCGCGGCGGCGGCTGAGATAATGGATCGACTGGCTGACCACTTCCTTGCCCGTGCCGTTCTCGCCCAGGATCAGAATGGCCAGCTCGGTGTTGGCCACGCGGCCGATGGTCGACCGCAGGGCTTCGATCGCGGGGCTGTGACCGACAAGCTGAATGCCCTTGGCCGCCTGCTCCACGATGTGACGATGGCGCGAGAGCAATTGTTCAAACTGTTGCGTATTCTCCAGCGCGATCGCGGCGTGCGCAGCCAGCTCGACCAAGGCCGATTCATCGTCGCTGGAGAAATCGCCGGCGAGTTTGTTGATGACCTCAAACGCGCCGAACAGCTCGCCCCCGGCGCCGCGCAAGGGCACGCACAGCAGCGTGCGGGTCTGATAGCCGAGGTCCTTGTCGACCTGGCGATTGATCTCGGCCTGATCGGCGGCGTTGATCCGTCGCGACTGGCCGCTGTGCACGACCTGGCCGACCACGCCGGAGTCGTCCGGAATGCGCAGCTCTCCGCCGGCCACGCCCAATGCCGGGCGGCCGACCAATTGACGGTTGGGCCGGTCCCAGAGAAAGATACTGGACCGGTCGGCCGCCAGCAGCCGTGTTGCCGCCTCGGCCATCTGCACCAGCAAGGGCTCCATCTCGTTGGTCTGGTTCCAGCGACTGGCAATCGAGAGGATGGCCTCCAGCCGATCGATGCGCCGACGTTCCGTTTCACGCCCACGGGCGACGCCCAACGCCGCGCCCAACGCCTGGGCCAACACCGCCGCGCGGGCAAAGGCCTGCTCGCGGGAGGTCGAGTGGGTGACCGCGACCACCAACGCCTCTCCCGAGGCCGCGTGGGGCGCCAGCGGCGCGGCGACCCAGGCCTCGGCCACGACCGCGGTCTCTCGGTCGAGGGCTTCGGTCACCGCGTCCCAGGGGACCGTGCGCGGCGGTCCCCATTCTGCCAGCACGCGCGGCTTGCCGGAGGCCAGATCCGCCAGTGCGGCAAACTCGGCGCCGATCTGACGGGCCACCGCCGGCAGGGCCAGCGCCAGAAACCGGGCCGTGTCATCCCCCTGCCCCGCTTGCCAAAGGAGCTCGGCTGCCAACGGTGCCAACTCGCCCCGGTGCCTGAGGGCTGAAATAGCCGCCGGAGTTTCAGACGTTACCGCATTTCGTGTGTTAATTTGAGGGGAACTCATGGGCGGATAACGATTTGTGGTGTTATCACTTCCGGACGGCATGTGTTCATTTAAACATCACAAGGATAGCCCACAGTCATCGAAATGACAACGATTGGCGTCCAAAAATAGATACGCAGGCGGGCCCAATTGGTTCTCGGCAGGGGTGAAAATGCGCCCAGCGGCTTTGGACTTACGCCGTTGAGCAATTGGACCGTGAGCGTTATGTTTGGTGCCACACATCTGCCCCGGCGAACCGCAGCGAAGGAGAAACTCGATGGGCCTGTTTGAAGGCAAGAAGGGATTGATTTTGGGGGTGGCCAATGACCACTCGATCGCCTGGGCGATTGCCAAGTACGTGATGGACGAAGGGGGTGTGTGCGGCTTCACACACTTGCCCGACCGTGCCGACGACGAGCGGCAGCGCAATCGCCGCCGCGTGTCGATGCTGACCGATCCCTGCCCGGCCGCCAAGTTTCTGCTTCCCCTGGACGTAACCAATGACGAGCAAATTCGCGAGGTGATGGCCCAGGCGAAGCGCGAGTTTGGCCAGATCGATTTCTTGCTGCACGCGATCGCGTTTGCTTCGATCGACGATCTGAAACGCGACACGATCGAGACCAGCCGCGCCGGCTTCCTGATGGCCATGGAAATCAGTGCCTACAGCCTGTTGGCCGTGGCCAACGCGGCCCGCGAGGTGCTGGCCGACGGCGCCGCAATCGCCACGATGACCTATTTCGGCGGCGAGAAATGCGTGCCCGGATACAACGTGATGGGCATCTGCAAGGCGGCTCTCGACTCGATCGTGAAGTACCTGGCTTTCGACCTGGGTCCGCGCGGCATTCGAGTTAATGCCTTGAGCGCCGGCCCGCTGCGCACCCTGGCGGGCCGCGGCGCAGGGGTCGACGACATGCTGGGCCTGTACGAAAAGATGGCGCCGTTGGGCCGCAACATTTCACACGAAGAGGTGGGCCGCACCGGCGCGTTCCTGTTGTCCAACATGTCCGACGGCATCACTGGCGAGATCCTGCACGTCGACGGCGGCTACAACGCCATGGGTTCGCCTGGCCGCCTGCTGGAAGGTTACAAGTCGAGCGCGACCTGATCGCCATGAATCCGTCGCAATGACCGCGTCGCCATGACCATTTCGTCACAGTCCACGCCCTCGGGGCCAACCGAAATCGCCGTGGCCGTGGTCGAGCACGCGGGTCGCTATCTGATCGGGCTGCGACCCGCGGGCGCGGCGCTGGCCGGTTACTGGGAGTTTCCCGGCGGCAAGGTTCGCGCCGATGAATTGCCCGCCGACGCCGCGACACGCGAATGCCGCGAAGAGTCCAACCTGGCGGTGCGCGTGATCGGCAGCTATGCGACCATCGAGCACGACTATCCCCACGGTCGACTGCGACTGCACTTCTTTGCTTGCGTGCTCGCCGACGACGGAGCGGGGCCCCAGCAAACGCCCGAGCGATTCCGCTGGGTCACGGCTGTCGAGCTGGACGGCTATCGCTTTCCGCCGGCGAACGCGGTGATCTTGCGCGTGCTCGCGCGCGAGAAGTAGCGTCACGCTGGCACTCGCGTGCTGGCATGATCGCGCAGGCATTTCGCGGGCGCTTGCGGTCACCGAGCTTCGTGGAGTCTCGAAATGATCTAGGCCGAAAATGCAACTCTGGATAAGCTTTGCAAAGTTTACAGGACGTCGGCCCACCCTCGCGGCCCACGTCTTTTTCGCATCCCGCCGCTGGCAAACCTTGCCGGTTAAATAGCTTAGGAAACGACCTGGCGTCTGCCGGCGGAACTGTGGCTCAAGAGTTGCTTTGCCCGCCCTTGGCTGCACGGATGTAGCCGTTGACCCGCCTCGTTTAGGAGTTCACCAGAGCATGGACGCTCGCCTTCTGCGCCTCGCCATTGTCGTGGCCGCCTTCGGCTCTCTCGGCGCCAGCTACCGCACGAACAATTTTATCGTCACGGCGCCCTCGGCCGAGATGGCTCAACAGATTGGCAAGGCTGCCGAGGTCTATCGCCGCGACCTGGCCCGCGACTGGCTGGGACAGGAGATGCCCAACTGGGCACAGCCCTGTCCGATCACGGCGCAGGTCGGCGATCAGCTGGGCGCCGGCGGCGCGACGAGCTTTTACTTTGAGCATGGCGAGGTCTACGGCTGGCGAATGACGATCCAGGGAAGTTTGGTCCGCATCCTCGATTCGGTGCTGCCGCACGAGGTCACGCACACGGTCTTCGCCACGCACTTTCGCCAACCGCTGCCCCGCTGGGCCGACGAAGGGGCCTGCACCACGGTCGAGCACACCAGCGAAAAGCAAAAGCAACAGGTGATGTTGATCGACTTTCTTCGCACCGGTCGCGGCATCGCCTTCAGCCAGATGTTCATGATGAAGGAATATCCGCACGACGTCATGCCCCTCTATTCGCAAGGCTACTCCGTGGCCCGCTACCTCGTGGCGCAGGGTGGCAAGCGCAAGTTTCTGGACTTCCTGGCCGACGGGCTGCGAGATGAGAACTGGACCCGCGGGCTGCGGTCGCACTATGGCGTAAACAGCCTGGCGACCTTGCAGTCGCAATGGCTGGACTGGGTCCGCAAGGGCAGCCCGGCTCTTGATACCGCACCGCAGCCACCGGCTCTGGTGGCCGTGCCGACTCGGCCGCGCGGCGAGCAATCCGCGCCGGACGTGGCGCTGGCCAGCGCCGACACGCGTTCCGCTCCACGAGCGGCCAAGGGCCCGCGGCCCAGCGACATGAATGACGACGTCATCAATGGCGTCAACAACGGCGACTCCGGAAAAACCGTCTATGAACTAGCCGGAACCGCGGGCCGCGCCCTGCCGCCCACCGCCGCAGGGGCCGATGGCTGGCACGCTCCGGCGGTCCCTGGCACGCAGCGGGGCGCGAGCGCCGCCACTACCGATCTGGCCATGGCCGACATGCCCGCAGCCACGACCGACGACAAAATGGCGGCCGACCCGCAGGTCGTCACGCGGCCGCAGCCGATGGAGCGTGCCCGCCAGGTCATCCTGGAATGGGGCCGGCCCAACGGCGCCGATCCAACGGTCGAGGCGCGGCAGAGCGGCTATCAAACGGCCGCGCCCGAGTAGCCGAGACAACTCGCAGCAACGCCGTAAAGTTTGCGCCGTCATCCTGCGACGCCGTCAATTGACGCCGAAGAAGTACCGCGTCAGGTGAAAGAAGACCGGCGCGGCAAAGCAGATCGAGTCGATACGGTCCAGCACGCCGCCGTGCCCCACGACCAGCGTGCCGTAGTCTTTTACGCCGCGGTCGCGCTTGATGGCCGACATGGTCATGCCGCCGGCAAACCCCATCGCGGCCACGACCAGCGACATGGCGGCCGCTTCCCAGGGCTTGAACGGCGTGGCCCACCACAGGGCCGTGCCGATCAGCGCGGCACTGGCGGCCCCTCCAAAAAAGCCCTCCCAGGTCCGGTTGGGGCTGATCGTGGGTGTGATCACGTGCTGACCAAGCAGCTTGCCCCAGGCGTATTGCAAGACGTCATTGAGCTGTACGACCAGCACGAAGAAGAACAGCAACCGCGGATTCTGCCCCTCGTAGTTTTCGATCTTCAGGCTCAACAGCGCCGGCGCATAGCTCAGGCAGTACACGCAGACCATCAGGCCGGCCTGGATCTTGGCCGTGCGCTCAAGAAAGCGCTTATAGTCGCCCGCCAACGCGACCCGCGCGGGAATAAACAGGAACGCATAGACCGGGATCAACACGCTGAACAAGCCGTAGTATTCCATGCCCAACCCGACCAGCACGTATTGCAGCGGGGTGAACAAAAAGAACACCCAGAACAACGTGCGATGATCGCCCAGCCGGGTGGGCGTGAGCGTGATGAACTCGCGCAAGGCCCAAAATGAAATCAGGCCGAACAACACCACCGTGGCCACGCGCGAAGCCGGACCCAGCAGGAACGCCGCGGCCAGCACCGTGCACATCAACCACCAAGCACGGATGCGCAGGTTAAAGCTCTCGACCAGCGCCGGGTTGATCCCGATGTCTGACTGCCGCTTCAGCCATTGACCGATGGTCGTGGCGGCGGCCAACACGGCCAGCACGCCGCCCACCAGTCCCAGGGTTCGATAGTCGTCCAGCATCGGTCGCCTGAATTAAAGGTCCTTGAGTCGCCGCACGGCTTCGCGGGCCCGTTCTAAAAATGCGGTCTTCGGTTCTCCGCTCTCCAACCACATCGGCGGGCCAAACGTGACCAGGCTCAACAGCGGCACCGGCAAAAACTCGCCCCGCGGCAGCACGCGATTCAGATTATCAATGTGCACCGGCACCAGTTCCAGGTCGGGTCGCTTCTTCGCCAGGTAATACAAACCGCTTTTGAACTCGCCGATCTCCGCCTCGGTGTTGCGGCTGCCCTCGGGAAACACGATCAGTGACTGCTTGTCGCCAATCTCGCGGAGCATCAGGTCCACCGGGCTCTGGTGCACCTTGATGTCCGTGCGGTCGATCAACAGCGCGTTGAACGTGCGAGCCATGAAGCGCCGCACCGCCCCTTTCTCCCAATAGTCCTTGGCCGCCACCGGCCGCGTCATGCCTCGCAGCGAGCTGGGCAAGGTGGACCACAGCACGATTGCGTCCAGGTGACTGGTGTGATTGGCAAAGTACACCCGCTGGCACGTGTCGGGCTGGCAGTCGATCCAGCGCACGCTGGCGCCGCTCAACACTCGCGCGATCACTGCCAGTAGCGTGCCGGTCATCGTGGGTTGCTCATTCGAGTAGCTGGGCGCCGGTTCGCCCGTGGCGCCCGGTTCGATCGCGGCGCGTGGTCCCCGGGTGGCGGCAGCCTGGCGGGCGTCGCAAACGTCCCACCCCCGCGCGCGAGAGCGCGCGGCGCCAACCCGCACCCCCAGCAAAGGCTCAGGCGGCGGGCCAGCCAGACGAAACCAGTACCGTCGCATAATATCTTGGAACCAACCGACCGCAAAGACCCGACGCCGCACACAGCATGAAGATTGGTAGCCGGCCGCGGCGACCGGGCCACAGTGGACCCGTTTTCGGCCATAAAACCCGGGCGCGGGCCATTCGGACCGCCTGCCGCGCTCATGGCGTCGGCTGCCTTGCGGTCGCGGCAGTCGCCAGCGGTTGAACGGCCCTCCGCCGGTCGCACTTCTGATTGTAGATCGAGTTGAGCAGTTTTTCGTAGCCGGACACCATGGCTTCCAGCGACCAGCGGGCGCAGACCGCCTCACGCCCGGCAGCGCCCAGCCGCTCGGCCAACGGTCGGTCGGCGAGCAGCTCGGTCACGCGGTCGACCACCTCAGCGTCGTCGCCGGGCCTGGTCAGATAGCCCGTCACGCCGTCGATCACGCTTTCACCGATCGAGCCGACTCGCGGCGCCACCACCGGTTTGCCGCTGGCCATGGCCTCGAGAATCGACACCGGGTTGGCTTCCATCCGTGAGGTGAGCACGAAGACGTCGCTCGCGGCCAACAGGTCGGGAATGTCGTTGCGCGACCCGAGGAATAGCACCGCGTCGCCGAGATCAAGGTCGCTTGCCAGTTGTTCCAACATCGGCCGCTGGGGCCCGTCGCCGACGATCAGAAATCGGGCGGAGGGCAGCCGCTTGCGTACCTCTGCCGCGACCCTCAGAAACTGCTCGTGATTCTTCTCAGGTCGTAAAGCGGCCACGATCGCCGCCACGGGGGCCTGCGCATCGATGCCCAGCGTTCGTCGCACCCGCACGCCGGCCGCCGACGGACGAAACCGCCCGACGTCCACGCCGTTGGGAATCACGCAGACCTTGCCGGCCGGAAAATGTTCAACCTCAACCAGGTGCCGCGCGTGAGCATCCGCCACGCCGATGAATGCGTCGGTCCAGCGCGTCAATAGTCGCAATCGGTTGAGCCTGCCGATCGTGTCGGGCCAACCGGTTGAGTGCAGCGCCGCGCAGATCACGGGCACGCCGGCGAACCGCGCGGCGATCCGCCCCCAGAACATTTTGTCGCCGGCGCCGACGGTCACCACCGCGTCGACTCGCTGACGACGCATCAAGCGGGCCAGGCGGCGAACCACGCCGAGGTCGTACTTGCCGTGGATCAACTTGGAATAGACGCGAGTTTCCGCGGCCAGTTCCTCGCCCAGTGGACCCAGCTCCTTCAAACAGCAGATGCTGGGGGCGAAGTGGTCGGAGTCCATGCGCCGCACCAGATTCACCAGCAACGTTTCGGCGCCGCCGACCGGCAGCGAGGTCACCAGGAACATCACGCGCAGCGGTCCGCGATCTTCCAGCGGTTTTAAGTCGCGTCGGCTCGTCATCATCGCAAGACTCCGGAACAGCATTTCATGGATCGCGGCGCTAGGCAGGCTTGGAAAGTTGTCTGTCGCGAGGATTCAGCCAACCCTTCAGTCGGCGGGCGGCGCGGCTGAAAGTGTCGAGGATCTCGCGCTTCTCACTGGCGCTGAACAAGCGGTCGTTAGAAACCGCGACGATCACCACACCCAGCACCGCCGCCAGCGCGGTCCAGCGGCCCATGGCAATCGCCAGAGGCAGGAACGTCAGCAGCCAGGTGCCACGGTCGACCTGCATGCCCTGCCAGGAGCTCAACCGATACAGCAACACCAGCGCCGTGAAATTCGCGATCGTGGTCGACCAGACGGCGCCGTACAGACCAAAGCGGGGCAGCAATACGACCTGACAGGCCACGTTGGTCAATAGACCAACCAACAGCGGCACACTGGCCAGCCCCGCCCGCTCGGCACACCACAGATAGTTCTGCGCGACGGCCAAGGCGCCAAACCAGGTGCAATAGACGAGTGTCCAGGGCAGCACTGCCAGGCCGCCGGCAAACTTGTTGCGAAAGCCGATTTCGAACAGCAAGGGAGCGCCGAACAGCACCAGGACACTGGCCGCGACCAGGGAAACTAACAGGCACTTGAGCACGAAGTTCAACCGACGGACCACGGCCTTGCGCCGGCCGATTTCCCAGTCGACGCTGAGGTGCGGCGTGATCATCGAGCCCAGCATCACGGCCACCGATACGAACAGCAGCGGCAGGATCCGCGAGCTGTGGTAGTTGCCTACCTGGCGCAGCGCTTCCTCCGAAGGCCAACCGCTGTGGTGCACGATCATGAAGCGATCGATCACCTCAAACAGGTTCGTGAGCAGGTTGGTCACCCACATCCACAGGGCAAACGGCAGCAACTTGGCCCAAAACCCGCCCCGCTCAGGGTCAACTCGATCGACCGGCTCGGCGGAAATCCACCGCTGCAGCCACGGAATGGCCATCACGGTGCACAGCGCCGTGGCCGTAAACCAGCCAATCACCACGCTCGCTGCGCCGGGAGGCCGCCAGGCCAACAGCCCCAGCGCCACGACTGCAAACAGCAGACTCTGCACAAACTGAATCAGCGTCACGAGCCGATACTGCCGCGCAGCAATAAACAACGAACAGACCGTGTTGTTGGCGATCACCGCGGCCAGTGCCGCCGCCAACCAGATAACAGTCTGCGACTGCGTATCGGTGCCAAAGATCAACCGCGAGAAGCTCTGCCGCGCCAGCACGATCCCGATGATTGCCACCACGGCCATCGCTACGGCAACCACCGCGGTGCGCCGCAAGAAAGTATGCAATTGACCTCGCTGGCGAAAATATTCAACGTAGCGTCCGAAGCAGCCAGGCAGGCCCAGCACGACCAGCGGCGCGGCCAGGTTCAAAAACCCAAAGGCCACGTCCCACTCGCCCAACTGCGCCGGTTCCAACCAACGGCAAAACAGCACCCCCCGCCCAAAGCCAATCGCCCGCTGCGCCACGGTCATCACCAGCAACAGCACCACGCTGGCAGCCAAGGTGTCGGAGTGCAATCGCACCCCGGGAGAGCTATCTGACGGCGAGAGTTCCACGAGTGTGGTCATACGGCGGCTCCCAGGGGCACAGCCACATCGGGCTCGGCCGCGACAGTGGGCGTGTAGATGTAGCGCCGCGCGGCGAGTAGCTTACGAGGGTCCAGCGTGGCCCAGTTCTGCAATCGCACCAGGTCGTCGTCGACCGCAATTCGCTGCAAATGAAAGGGATCGTCGCCGGGAAAGTTGTAGCCGCCATAGGCCGAGCAGACGCCCGCGAAGCCGGCCTGACGCGCCATCTCAAACGCCTCGGCGCTCAAGTTGGCGAACTGACCGAAGGGAAAGGCGAAGTACGGCACGGCGGCGCCGATAAGCGATTCGAGGTCGTCTCGCGAACCCAAAATTTCGTCGGCCAGCGTCAGACGGTCGGAGATGCCGCCCAGGTCGGCGTGCGTGCGCGTGTGGGCGCCGATATCGATGCCGGCCCGCGCCAGCTCGACGATCTGTCGTGGCGTGTTGACCGCCAGCGGTCGACCGGCCGCCACATCGTGCGGAAACGGCCGATCGTCGAAGATGATCCGGCTCGATACGAAGTACGTGCAGGGAATCCTCCGCTCGATGAGCAACGGCAGGGCAAAGTCGCAGTTGGCGGCGTAACCGTCGTCGAATGTGATCGACACGCAGGTCCGCTGGTTGTCGCCCGAGCGGATGCGGCGCTGTGCTTCGGCCAGCGATACCATCTCAAAGCGATCTGCCAGCCAGTCGATCTGCCGTTTGAAGTTGCGATTTGAACAGGTCCAAGGGCTGGCGGCGTCATCGGCCACGCGGTGATAGAACAGCACGATCGACGGCGCAAGGCCTCGCGCCGCCAGCGTCTGGGCATAGCAGACCCGCGCCGGCAAGGTCGCGTGATAGTAGCCGCTCAACAGGCATTGCTTCCAGCGGTTCACTCGATTCCCTCCTCACTTGGGCGTAGCCAATGGCGCGCCCAGCACTTGAGGGTCTGCGACGAGCGCCATGCGGCATAGCGGGCCCGCGCCGCAGGCTGCCGGCCGATAATGCGCACGCGAACGAGCGGCTTGGGTTTGGCCCCCCATGAAGCCTTGTAGGCTTCGTCCCCGCGGAGGAAATCAAAGGTCTGGTATCCGCCGGCGATCGCGTCTTTGAGGGAAGTGGCAAAGGCCAGCCAACCGGGCCGATCGTTGGCGGCGTCGGGCTCAAACCCGCCTTGGTAGTAGTAGATGGTCTCGCCGCCGACCAGGCTGTACTCCGCAGCGATCGGGCGGCCGTCGAGCTCAATCCACCGCAGCCGCAATTGGCCGGCGCTCAGCAGTTGACGCGCCACATCGCGATGAAACGCTGTGAACCGCGAAGAAGCAAAACAGCCAGGCTGGTCCATGCTCTGCCGCCGTCGCTGGTGCAGCTCGATGAGAATGTCAAAAGCTCGGTCGAGGTCTTCAGGGCGCTGCACCTCATGCGCCACCGCGCGGCCCGGGTCGATCAGGCGTCGCAACATTTGCCGGGTTCGCTCGCGACGGGTTCGCGAGAGCGTCGATAGGTAACGATCCCAATCCGCTGGCAGCTCTACCGACCAGGCGTTGCCCTCCGCGCGGTGGTCGACGATATGCCCGCGGGCAACCATCTGCCTGCCGAGTTCGGCAATCGCGGGATCGGCGTCGGCCACGCCGGCCAGGTCCAGCGTCTGCCACCGGTCGGCGACTTCGCCCGCAAGCCACTCAGCCAGGCACGCGGCAACCGGAGCGACCTGCGCCTCTCGGCAGAGCACGGTTTGGTAGTCCGAGCAGACCTCGCCCGAACCGAGCAATCGCAACACGCGACCTTCGCGGGCCGAGGTTTCCAGGTACCAGGGAGCCACCCCGACGAGTTTGCCCGCGGCGTCGACCACCAGCGCCACGAACAGGTCGCGGTTCTCTTGCCGATAGTGCCGCCACCAGGTCATGGCCCAGCGATAGGTTCGAAACGGCACGTTTTCGGCCAAGGCGTCCCAATCGCGTTCCAACGCGGCCAGCGCGCCGGCATCGCGCGCGACGATCACTTCGAGGGCGACAGGCGCCTCGCAGGCTACGTCGTCATTGGTCGCGGCGACTAAGGTCATGTTCGATTCGTTTCCAGAGGGTTAGCCCGCGGTCGGTTGCGAGGCATTCGCGCCATGGCCTGCGATCTCGCCCGACCGCTTCAGGCCGGCGCGAAGCAGCGATTTCAGGTTGTGGCCGGCGGCCGACAGATTTTGGCGCAGCCTCGCGCCCCGCGTATCGCGCAGGATGGTCACGTCCTCGCTGGGTCGCGGCACCGCTCGCCAATGCGCCTTGTACGCTTCGTCACCGCGCAGAAAGTCAAAAGCGCGGCGACGCTCGGCGATCGCAAGTTGCAATGAGGCCAGCGTGATCAGCCGGCCAGGCTCGTGCGACAGGGCCGTCGGCTCGATGCCGGATTGGTAGGCATAGACGACACCGTCGCCCAGCACCTGGTACTCGGCGGCGACGATCTGTCCGTCCAACTCGAGCCAGACCAGGCGTAGGTTGCCGGTCGCCAGCAGACGCTGCGCTGTCTCGGCGTGAAAGTCGATGAACCGCGTCGATGCAAACGCGCCACGCTCGCCCAGGCTGGTACGCCGCCGCTGATGCAGCCGCACCAGGGCCTCGAGACCCAGTCCCAATTCGCGCTCGTTGCCGGCCAGGTGCAGCAGAGCTCGTCCCGAGTCGAAGTAATTGCGTTCCAGACGGCGCAGTTGCTTGCGGTGCGATCTCGAAAGTTGCTGCAGGTACGCATCCCAGCTCTCGGGCAGGTGCACGCGCCAACAGCTCGCACGACTGCGCGTAGAGACCAGGTGCCCCGCGGCCAGCATGCCGTCAAGAATCCGGGCCATGGTTTCGTCGGCCGCGTCGACCCCGTCGAGCTCGAGTCGATTCCAGCCGGTCCGTGTGCTGGTCGGCTGCTCGGCATCCATTGACAGCCAGTGGACAATGCTGGCGCAGACGGGGTCGCGCTGGTTCACGTCGCAAAGCACGGACATGTAGTCGGAGCAAACTTCTCCAGATCCCAAGAACCGCAGCACGCGCCCGCCCAGCGGAGTCGCGTCGAGGTACCAGGGAGCAATGCCCACCAGGCGTCCATTGGCGCCAAATGCGCCCAGGACGCACAACTGGCGATTCGGTCCAACGCCGTAGGTGCGCCACCAGCTTTCGAGCCACTCATAAGAGCGAAAGGCCACGCCCCGCGCCAATGCGTTCCACTGTGCGCGCAGCGGCGCGAGCTGGTGCTCGTGAGTGAAGCGCTCGATGCGAATCGGTTGTGGTGGAAGCATGACGAATCTCAAGCAACGCGGCGCCATCAATACGGCGCAAGCGCAATCGCAGGCAGGGGTTTCCCCGGCCAGAGTGCGATCCTTGCAACTCTCCCTCACGCTCAGCGAGATGCAACCGGTAATTCCTACGCGGTTGCGCAAGCCGGGGGATCGCGCGTTTCGCATTTGCCACGCGATGTTCAGAAAAGGCAACGCGCGGACCGGCCCGGCCGGGGCCTCGGCCAGCCGCATAACCGGACATGGTCGTCAAAACCCCGAAAAAACCGCACCGTTGCAGCGGCTTTGGCTGACGCGGCGACCTTGGGCACCGGCTTTGCTGCCCTACTTGTCCCATGACCGCACAGACGCAGCATGAATCAAAAGGATCCCGCCCCATGGCACACGCACCGATTCGCCCCAGTGACGTCGCTCGCGCGATTACGCAGCATCCTCGCAGAATCATTCTGCCGGTGGTGATTGCGACCGTGCTGGCCGGGATATATGCCCTGGTCAAGCCCGCCACGTGGGAAGCCGCGCAAGCGCTGGTCGTGCGTGACGAAGCGGGCGACGGCACGGCCCGGCCCGGCAGGTTTTCGGCCGTGGACGAGATGAAAACGTCACAAGAAACCATTCTGGAACTGGCCCGCAGCCGCAAGGTGCTGTCGGCCGCGTTGGCCGAAGTAGGCCCGCCCGCCGATGCGCCGGCCAGCGCGACCTGGCCGACCGAAGAGGCATTGGAATCGCTGCAATCCAGCGTCAAGCTCTCGCCGCCCAAGGGCGCCGAGTTCGGCCGGACCGAGGTCTTTTATCTGAAGGTGCAAGACGCCAGCCACGAGCGCGGCGTCAAGTTGGCGGTGGCCATCTGCAAGCAAGTGCAGCAGCGCTTTGGCTCGCTCCGCGAAGCTAAGGCCCAGAGCACGATCGACGAGCTGACCCGTTCCGCGCACCTCGCCGAGCAGGAACTGACCTCGGCCACCGGCAAGCTGCAAACCGTCGAACAGCAAGTCGGCAGCGACCTGGCCGACCTGCGAATCCTGAACGAATCGCCCGCGGGCGACAGCGACATGCGCCGCACGGCGATGGAACTGGACAAGGAACTGCGCACCTACCGGGCCACGCAGAGCGAGGGCGAGCAGTTCCTGCAACTGCTCACCGCCGCCAAGGCCGACCCCGAAATGCTGGTGGCGGCACCCAGCGCCCTGGTCAAGTCGCAGCCGGCCCTGGGTCGCCTGAAAGACGGCCTGATCGACGCTCAGCTGAAGACCGGCATGCTGCAAGGCACGATGTCAGAAGATCACCCGCTGGTGCAGAATGCCCATGAAGCCGAGCAGGCGATTCGCAAGCAACTGCACGACGAGATCGCCGTGGCCATCCGTGGACTGCAAGTCGACCTGCGGGTTAACGCCGATCAGATCAGCGCGCTGGAAAAGCAGCGAGCCGAGTTCGAAGGCCGGTTTGTACGGCTCGCTACCGTGCGTGCCGAGTACGGCAACCTGGTCAGCGCGACTAAGAATCGGGCCGAAAACCTGAAGACCGTCGAGCATCAACTGTCGGAGGCCCGGGCGAGCCAGGCCGCGGCGCACACCGCCAGCCTGATCAGCCTGATCGACACGCCGGACACCGGCACGCGGCCGATCGGACCCGGCAAGGCCCTGATCGTGCTGGGTGGTTTTGCAGCCGGCTGGGCGATCGCTCTGGCGATTGTCTTCCTGATGGTAGAACAACAGGCGTCTTCGCACGAGCCGGTCGCAGCACCCCGTGTCGCGGCACCCCCGGTTGCGGAGCCCCGTGTTGCGGCTCCCCGTTCTACGGCGCCTCGTCCGGCGGCGAACCAAGCGCCGACCAAGGTGCTGCGAGCACCGGCCGCCATGCAAAAACCCGAACGTCATCGCGAGCCCCAGCGGTCCAGCGGCCTGACGCTCAAGCAAGCCCTGCAACGCGTTGCGGTCACAAGCTAACCGCTCGAACACGGCGGACGATACTCCCACGAACGATTTCACGAGTACGACCATGAGAGCTTCAGACACCTATACCCCGATCAAACTGGCGACGCCTGCCGACAAGCGTTTGACCCGGTCGGGACTATACTCGGTCAAGAAACCGGGCGGACCGCCGTCGTTGGCCTTGATCCGCTTTGAGCACGGTGGGCTGCTTGTCGAGCGGAGCGGCAACCTGGACCTGGGCTACCGGATCGTCAAGCGCACCTTTGACATCATCGGCTCGGCCGTGCTGATCGTGATGTTCGCCCCGCTGATGCTTCTTACGCTGGCAGTGTTGACGGTGACGACCAAGGGTCGCCCCCTGTTTTTTCAGCAGCGCATCGGCCTCTGCGGTCGGCGGTTCTGGCTGCCCAAGTTTCGCACCATGCACCTGAACGCGGACAAGCTGCAGCACCTGGTTGCCAACGAGAAAGACGGCCCGGTATTCAAGAACCGCCGCGACCCGCGGATCACCCGCATCGGGCGCGTTCTGCGTGCGACCAGCATTGACGAGCTGCCGCAACTATTCAACGTACTGCTGGGCACGATGTCGTTGGTAGGTCCCCGCCCGCCGGTGGTCAGCGAAGTGCGGCAATACGCCCGCTGGCAGCGCGAGCGGCTGAGCGTAAAGCCGGGGCTGACCTGCCTGTGGCAGGTGAGTGGTCGCAGCGAGATCGGCTTCGAGACCTGGGTCCGCATGGATCTGTGGTACGTGAGCCACCAGAATCTCTGGACCGACCTGAAGCTTTTGCTGAAAACTCCGCTCAGCATTTTGACCGGCCGCGGCGCCTACTAGGCGAAAAAAAGCTAGAGTTGAAGGATACTCCCGGCGCCTCGGACCTTGTGGGTGACCCAGACGACTTGTCGTCTGGGTACCAAAGGTACAAGAGGAGTCACGGGGCACTCGCACCTCCGGCTCTCATCCGCGGCCTGCCCTGGTCAGCCGCTCTCCGCTCATGCTCGTCGAACTCGACCCATCGTCCGCCATCTCGAGCTTTGCCGTTGGCGTATTGCCCGGCAAACCGGCGGTTGACCAGGCCCGCGTGCTGCACGTCATCAATGGCGAGCACTACTCGGGCGCGGAACGGGTGCAGGATCTGCTGGCCCAATACCTCGGGCCCTGCGGCTTTGACGTCGGCTTCGCCTGTCTGAAGGAGGGCAAGTTCGCCGCGCTGCGCCGCGCTCAGCAAGCGCCCTTGGTCGAGCTGGCGATGCGCAGCCGGTTCGACCTGCGGCCCGCCCAACAGTTGGCTCGGCTGGCAAAGTCCGAGGGCTATTCGATCATTCACACGCACACCCCGCGCGCGGCGCTCGTCGGGCGCGTCGCGGCGGCGCTTGCCGGCCTGCCGCTGGTGCACCATCTTCACAGTCCGACGGCGAACGACTCGACCCGTGGTTGGCACAACTTCTGCAACGCGCGGATGGAGCGCTACGCCGTCCGCGGCGCCGCGGCGATCATCGCGGTGTCGAACAGCCTGGCCGAATACGCCGTGAATCAAAACTTTCGTGTGCCGATCCACGTGGTCCCCAACGGTGTGCCCTCGCGCGGTCCATTGCCAGCGCGCACTGCACCCGGCGGTCAGTGGACCCTGGGCACCGTAGCGCTCTTCCGGCCTCGCAAAGGTCTGGAGGTGCTGCTGGAGTCGCTCGCGCTGTTGCGATCTCAGGGCGCAGCCGTGCGATTGCGAGCCGTCGGCGAGTTCGAAACCGCAGCCTATCGAAAAACGATCGACGAACAGGTCTCAAAACTACAGATCGCCGACCTGGTGGATTGGGTCGGCTTCAGCAACGACGTGCCTGCCGAGCTGCAGAAGCTGGATCTGTTCGTGCTGCCCAGCCTGTTCGGCGAGGGCCTGCCGATGGTGATCCTCGAGGCCATGGCGGCGGGCGTGCCGCTGGTGGCGACCCAGGTGGAAGGCGTGACTGACGCAGTCCGCGACGGCATCGACGGCCTCGTCGTGGCGCCGCACGACCCCAGCGCCCTGGCGGCAGCGATCAACCGATATGTGACCGGTCAGGTCGACTGGTCTCGGATTCGCCGTTCGGCCCACGAGCGACAGGCCGAGCATTTCTCGGCCGAGTCGATGGCTGCCGGCACGGCCGAAGTTTATCGCGAGGTTCTGGGACAATGAGCCGAGTGCGCCTGTTTGGATTTGAACTCGACGCGGTGCGGATGCCCGAGGCGGTGGCTCGAATCTATGGCTGGATCGCCGAGCCCGCGGCTTATTGCCGATTCATCGTCACGCCCAATGTCGACCACGCCGTGCTCCACCATCGCTCGCCCGCGCTGCGAACCGCCTATCAGCATGCCGCGATGGTCCTGGCCGACGGCGCGCCGGTCGTGGCGGCGTCACGATTGCTGGGCCGCGCGCTGCCCGAGCGTGTGGCCGGCAGTGACCTGGCGCCGGCACTCTTCGAGGCGGCTGCGGCACACGGCGGTTTGCGCGTTTATCTGCTCGGCGCAGCCCCGGGCGTGGCACAGCGTGCGGGCAGCAAGATTGCCGAGCGCTGGCCCGCGGTCACGGTCGTGGGCACCTACAGCCCGCCTTTGGGTTTCGAATACGACCCGGCGGAGAACGATCGCATTCTAAAACGGATCGCTGAGGCCCGGGCAGATTTGGTGCTGGTCGGCTTCGGCGCCCCCAAGCAAGAGCTCTGGGTGGATGCCCAGCGCGAGCAGATCGCGGCTCGCGTGGTTTTGTGCGCGGGCGCCACGATCGATTTCCTGGCGGGCGAGAAACGCCGGGCCCCGCGATGGATGCGGATGGTGGGTCTGGAATGGCTGCATCGCGTGGCCAGCGAACCACGGCGGCTGTTGGGCCGTTACCTGCGCGACGCGGTGGTCTTTCCGCGGCTGGTCGCGCGCGAGTGGCTGGCCGGGTTCGGCCGCGATCGACACACCGCCCTGCCCGACCGCTGACAGCCGCGGTCGAGAACGGCTACAATCGTCGGACGCGTGGCGGCGTCTGCGCGCCCCGAGCGCGACCTTACCGGCAGGAAGCACCCGTGTCACAGCCCAACCTTGTTTGCGTCGTCGTCGATCGGCTGCACGCCGGCATGTTGGGTGCGTACGGCAATAGCTGGATCAAGACCCGGCACTTCGATCGGTTGGCCAGCTCGTCGTACCTGTTCGATCAGGCAGTGGTCGACTGTCCCGAGCTGGATCGCATCTATCGCTCGTATTGGTTCGGTCAAGCAGGAGCCGCGCAAGACCAGGTCGACGGCACGAGCCTGCCGAAGTTGCTCGCCGCACGCGGTTGGCACACGGCGCTGATCACGGACGAACCCCGGCTAGGCTCGCTTCCTGGCGCGGATGACTTTGCCGAGCGGGTCGTGGTCAAGCCGCGCCCGGCGAAGCGCCTGGCCAGCGACGCAGATGATACGGCGCTGGCCCGCTTGTTCGCCTCGGCGACTGCCTGGCTCGCGGCGCCGCGAGAGCCGTTTTGCCTGTGGGTGCACGCCCAGGCGATGGAAGGCCCTTGGGATGCGCCGTATGAAATGCGCGCGCAATACGCCGACGAAGAGGACCCGCCGCCGCCTAAGTTCGTCGCTCCCCCCGAGCTGCGATTGCCAGCCGACTACGATCCCGATGAGCTGCTGGGCATCACGCATGCCTATTGCGGCCAGGTGGCGCTGTTAGATCATTGCCTGGGGCAGCTCGCCGAGCGGCTCGAAGCGCCCCCCTTGGCGGAGCGCACGCAGACGACCCTTGTGGGTGCGCGGGGCTTCCCTTTGGGCGAACATCTTCGCGTCGGACCCTGTGACAGCGCGCTCTACAACGAGTTGGTGCAGACACCCTGGATCCTGCGATTTCCCGAGGGGCTCGGCCGGCTGTCGCGCACGCAGGCGCTGGTGCGCCCGGCGGACCTGGGAGGCACGCTCTTGGATTGGCTGGCGATCGATCGCGCTGATTTTGCCGGCGGTCAATCCACTAGTTTGCTGGAGTTGATTCGCGGCGAGCGCGTCGCCGTGCGCGATCGAATTCTGCTCCGCTCGACACACGACCGCGCGCTGCGCACCGGGGCCTGGCTGCTGCGCGAACCTGACGACGGACCGGCGGAACTCTATGCCAAGCCGGGCGACCGCCGAGAGGTCAACGAGGTGGCGAACCTTTGTCCGGAGGTCGTCGCTGGGCTGCAAGAGGCGCTGGTCGAAAGCGTCGCAGCAGACGGCGCGGACGTCACCACGCCGCTAGCAGAGCTGTTGGTGACCGAGGTCGACTGACGGCAAGCCGGCGCCGTGCTCTCCAAGTGTCCGCAGCTTGCGCGAAGTCGCGCTGGCCAGAACCTCTAAACTGCCCAGGATGTGGATTGCCAGCAAGCGCGACTTACGGCGAGCTACGAGCGACGGAGAACATCGAGATTTCCCGCACGATTCCGGCATAGAGCGGTCGCTGGCAGCTCGATATAATCCGCGACCCTTCGTTGGGGAAATCTCTTGTAGTATCAACAACTTACCTCGCGCAGCACACGATGATCGGACAAGGACGTCCGCTCGATTCGCGCGCCTCTTTTGCGCCGCTTGCCATGGACTGGCGTGTGCCCGTTCGCGCTGCGCTGCTGCTGCTGGTCGCCGTACTTCTGGCCAATACGTCTCTAGCGGCCGACACCACGCTGCGATTGCGAATCGCCTGGGGCGGAGGCGTCGAGCGCATCTGGAGCGGCTCCATTCGCCTGAGCGAAGGTCGCTTCAGCGAATTGGAACCGCTGGGCATCGAAGCCAACGAGCCGGGCTCGATCTGGCTGTCAGCCGGCGGCATCGAGATTCGCGAGCCCACGCAACGCGCCTACGACGGCGTCGACGTGCTGGTCACGGCCGACCTCGCGGCGAAGCTCTCGATCGCGCTAGTGGATCCGACGGGCGAGATCACCAAGAACATCGAAGTACCGCTTACGGAGCTGGTGCACCAGTCACACGCCACGCCGCTTGACGACACCGACAACCGGCTGCTGGTCACGCGGTCGCCGGGCGATCGTCTGCGGGTGCGCTGCCAGCGAGACAACCTGGTATTTGCGCCGGGCGAGAATCTCACTTTCGAGCTGGCCGCGCACCTGGCCGACGCGGCCAACACACCGGTGCGATACTCGGCTATGATCACCGCCAGTGCCACCGGCACGCGGACCTGGAGCGAAGAGTATGAAGCGGGCGCCGAAGGCACGGCCACCACGATCACGCTCCGTGTGCCCGAGGCCGAGGGCGTCTACGACCTCACGCTTGCGGCCGTGCCCACGCGGCTCCGTTCGCGCATCTCGAAAAAATCGCTGGCCGAGCGCAAGGTGCAGCTCATCGTGCTCGACAAACGACCGCCGACCGAAGCGCCCGAGGGTCCGCTGGCGCGGGTCGTCGAGATCGATCCCATGCATCCACGCTGGTGGGAGCGGTTAGGAACGATCCCGCTGGTGCCGGGACTGCGCAAAGGTCCCCTGGGCAACGGCGAGAGCGCACCCTGGCAGCATCCGACCCTTGGTCCGCTGGTGCAGCTTGGTCCGGGCGGCGCGGCGCCGAACATCAGTTGGGAGGCCTACCCGCTGCCGCTCAGCCGACCCGGTCAGCCACACGTGTTGGAGATCGAGTATCCGAACAACGTGCCGCAGGCGATGGGCCTCAGCGTGATTGAGCCCAACGCGGCCGGCGCCGTGATGCCGATCGGTCTCGACTCGGGCGTGTACGTCTCTGACGAAGACGCGGAGAACCCGCCGCAGATGGCCAAGCATCGCGTCGTGTTCTGGCCGCGCACGAAAACTCCGCTGCTGTTGGTGACCAATCGCCGCGCCGGCGCTCGAGCCGTTTATGGCAAGATCACGGTGCTGGCGGCCAACCACTCGCAGTTTCCCTCGCTGTCGCTGACCAAGACCGAGGCAGGCGCCGCAATCGCGCCGGCCTTTCCCGACACGTCGAAGGCCCAACGACTGTGGGCCGGATATCTCGACCGGCCGCTGTTCGTCGAGAATTTTTCAGCCCCCGAGGCGCTCGACACGATCAGCCGCCGCAGCCTGGACGACTGGAACACGATGTACCAGGGCGGTCAGCACCTGCTGCGGTACCTGAAGCACGTGGGCTACGGCGGGTTGATGATGTCGGTCTGGGCCGATGGCAGCTCGATCTATCCCAGCCAGCACCTCCAGCCCACCCCGCGTTACGACACGGGCGTGTTCTTTGGCACGGGGCAGGATCCGCTCCGCAAGGACGCGCTGGAAATGCTGTTTCGCATGTTCGACCGCGAGGGTCTGACGCTCATACCTGCGCTGCACTTTGCTTCGCCCCTGCCCGAACTGGAAGCGCTCAAGCGCGAAGGTGAGGCCGTGGCCACAGGCATCGAGTGGATCGGCGCCGACGGTCAGAACTGGCAGGCCAGCCACGCGCCGCGCCAAGGTCTGGCGCCGTATTACAATCTGCTCGACCCGCGCGTGCAGGACGCCATGCTCACGGTTATCCGCGAGCTGGGCACGCGCTACGCCGCGCATCCGTCGTTTGGCGGATTGGCCATGCAACTCTCGGCAGAGGGCTATGCCCAACTCCCCGGCGACAACTGGGGCTACGACGATCGCACGATCGCGCGGTTCGAGCAGGAGGCCAAGACCAAAGTGCCCGGCGAGGGGCCGACGCGGTTCGCCATGCGCGCCAAACATCTCGCGGGACCGGCGCGGGCCGCGTGGCTGAGTTGGCGGGCAGACGCCGTGGCGGACTTTCATCGCCGCGTAGAGCGTGAGGTCGCCGCGCTGCGCTCTGGCGCTAAGCTCTACCTGGCCGGCGGTGCGATGCTCGACGGCCGCCACGCGCAGACCCGGTTGCGACCCACGCTGCCGAAGCGAGCCAAGCTAGACGACACCCTGGTGGAACTGGGCATCCGCGCGCAGGCTTATCGCGATGAGGAGAACATCGTGCTGTTGCGTCCGCAGCATCTCAAGCCGACTAGCGGCCCGCTTCCCGCCCAGGCCGCGGACCTGGAGATTAACTTTGCGCCGGAGATGGATCGGCTGTTTGCCACCGGCGCGCAGCCCGCGAGCCTGTTTTTTCACGAGCCGCAAAAGGCCCGGCTGGCCAGCTTCGACCTGAAGAGCCCTTTTGGCCCGACCAACACCTACACCTGGCTGGTCACGCAGATGTCGCCCGCGGGCGACCGCAACCGGCGGCGGTTCGTGCACAGCCTGGCCGCGCTCGACGCCCGGGCCATGTTCGACGGCGGCTGGCTACTGCCGTTGGGCCAGGAAGAGGCACTGCGCGAAATCCTGAGCGTGTATCGCCTGCTGCCCGACAAGCCATTCGAGACCGTGGCCGGCGAGTTTCAGCCGGTGACCATTCGCAAGTTGGTGCATGACGGCCGAACCTATGTGTACTTTGTCAACGATTCACCCTGGTCGGTAACCTTGGCGGCGCAGGTCGACGTGCCCTCCAATTGCCAGATGCACGGCGTGGGCGACAGCCGCGGCGTGGGCCCTCTGCCACGCGGCGCTGCCGAGACGAGCTGGAAGATCACACTGCGACCTTATGATCTGGCGGCCGCCGAGTTTGACTCGACCAAAGTGAAGCTGCGCGGCGCTCAGGTGCAGATCTCCGACGACGTGCGACGCAATTTGCAGCAGCGCATCCAGGACCTGGGCGCGCGCGTGGCGGCGCTTAAGGAACCGCAACCGCTGGCGGTGATTGAAAATGCCGACTTCGAAGCGCCGCAAATCGACGACCAGATCACCGGCTGGACCGCCGGCGCTGAAATGGGCGCGACCGTGCAGCTCGACGCCGAGGAGCATCGCGGCGGGCTGCAGTCGCTCAAGATCACGAGCACCGGTCCGCCCGCCAGCATCACCAGCGCACCGTTTACTCCGCCTACTACCGGGCGGCTGGCGATCGATTTGTGGCTCAAGGCAGGTCCTCAGGGCATGCCCAACGTGCGAATCGCGATCGAGGGTCAATGGACCGACGGCAAGTTCGACCCCTATGGCGTGATCCCGGCGATCGCCGCAGGCGGCAACGGGGCCGGGGAATGGGTCCGTTACAGCTTCCCGGTGGACGACGTGCCCAGCGAAGGGCTGTCGAGCATCCGCATCCGGCTGGACCTGATGAGCGCGGGCGAGGTCTGGGTCGACGACTTGCAAGTTTTCGACCTGCCGTTCAGCGAATCGGAACGGGTCGAGCTTTCGAAGTTGATCAGCCTGGCCAGCGTCAAGCTGGAAGCGGGCCACCTCGCAGACTGCGCCCGATTGCTGGAAGGCTACTGGCCGCAATTTCTGGTGGCCAACGTGCCGTTGACCCAGGCGCCGATCGCTCAACGTCCCCGCGAGCCAGTCGCGCCCCCTGCGGCGAAGAAGCCCGGCGTGCTGGACAATCTGAGAAGCTACGTACCGAAGCTGCCGCTGAGGTAGCGGTCGCGCGAGAGGGCTAGCAGCAACTCTCTTTCGACTTGCCTATCGGGGGGGAGGTTGTTAGATTCATGCCTTCCGAGGCTGGGCGCCTCGTACAAACGGATTTGCTATTTGCTGTCGGAGCACGCTGCTGAAGCTTCTTTTCGCCGGTCTCGCGTCCTGACCCTTGGGTCGGGCATCCCGCCTCTTTGACCGCGACCTTTCCTACGTTTTCTCGATCGGCTGGCTGCACGCGCGCGATGCGCTCGGGTGCGACGTCCGCCCTCGGTCGAGTTCCAGCCTGTTTGCCGCATCGACTTAATGGTTTTTGCACCTGAGGAGATTCAACTTATGCGAATGGATTCCACTGGCCGATGGTTCGTCACGATCTTGCCGGTCTGCCTGGTTACGCTTGCCGTCGCCATCAATTCGGCTGTCGCCGCGCCCGTGCTGTGGCTGCGTGCCGACGAGGGCATTTCGCTCGATGACAATGGGGGCGTCGCCAATTGGACCGATCAGTCGGGCCAGGGACACGATGCCTTTCAGAACGAGCTCAATGACCGGCCGCTGTGGGTGGCCAACGGTCTAAACGGCTTGCCGGTCGTGCGATTCAACGGCACCCAGACTCTGGACCTGCTGGGCCAGGTCCTCACGTCGCAGCAGTTTACAATCATCGCAGTGCTCAACGATGCCCGGCTCTCGGGCGACGTCGCGCGTCGCGAAATCTTCTCAAACTGGGACGTCTCGAACGCGACGACCTCGATCTTCTTGGGCACGGTCAACGACGATCCGACTCGGGTCCGCCTCTCCGACAACTTCGGCGGCACCGACCCGCCCTACAATCAACAAGGCGCCGGCCCGCTCGACAACCCGGCCACGCACTTTATCCTCACGGGGTTGAGCGGCGCTACCGACGCGCTGCAGTTTCAAAACAGCTCGCTGATTGCCAGCCTGGGCGCAGCACTGAGCCCGCGCGTCTTGGACACCGCGTACTTCATCGGCAAGCAAGGCACGTTGACCGACGAGAACTGGATTGGCGACCTGGCAGAGCTGCGGATCTATGATGAGGCGTTGAGCAACGACGAGCTCCAACGCATTTGGACCGAGCTGGAAATTCGCTATGGCATCGCCGTGCCCGAGCCGTCGAGCGTGATCCTCGGCGCAATCGGCGCGCTTGCACTCGTCGCAACCGCCCGGCGGAAGCGCCGCGCTGAAACCCTCGCCCCTTGAGGGAGAGGGAAACGCCATTACCCTGGCGGCCAGGTCATCGGGCGTTCACCTAGCAGGTGAAAGTGCAGATGGTCGACCGTCTGGCCGCCGTAGGGTCCGCAGTTGTTGACCACGCGAAAGCCCCGCTCAAGCTGCAACTGTTTCGCCAGATCGCGGATCACGACCAGCAGGTGGCCCAGGAGCGGCGCGTCTTCGTCGGCGATCGCGGCCAGCGAAGGAATCTCTTTGCGCGGGATCACGATCACGTGGGTCGGCGCTTGCGGCGAGATGTCGTGAAACGCCAGGCAGAGATCATCCTGATAGATGATCTTGGCCGGAATCTCGCCATCGATGATCCGTTTGAAGATCGTCTTCTCGGCCATGCGTTCGATCCCTGGGCTTTGCCCTGAAATGCAGACCCTAGCCACGCCGCGGTCAGGAGTTCTCGCCCGCCAGGCTCGTCTGGTCCAGCAGGATGCCTTCGTCGACGAGCATCATGGGGATCTCGTCGATGATCGCGTAGAGCACGGCACGGTCGGCGCGGACCAGGCCGCCGGCCAACGGCCGCTCTAAGGTTTGACCGCTCTTGTTTTTGACCGCCCGCGCGGCGATGGCCCGGTTGATGCGGGCGATCAGGTCGCTGCTAGCAGGTTCCAAAGCGGACTGGTTTTCGGGGCAGACGAGGATTCGCAGGAGCTCGGCGCGAAGCATGACGCGGGTTCTGGCCTGGGCAAGATGGACATCTATGGAGGAGGCGAAGCGCTCGCCCTCCCACCTGATACCAGCGTCCCGCATTCACCCCCCTTTGACAAGTGCCCCCCACTTGAGTTTTTTCGCCCAATTTGACCCTAGCGATCTCAAGCGAATATAGGGATCGCTCCGATAACACGACGAGGGTCTGCTGTGCGAGGCGTCCGCGCGCTGCCGCGCAGTCCCCCCACCCAACTTCCGATCGTCGGGAGCACGCCGCATTGGAACATCTGTCACGGAGGGTTTCTCAGATGGTCCGAACGTTGACGATTGCCGCCTTGGCCGTGTTTTCGCTGGCCCAGCTCGCGGCTCGGGCAGATGAGGTCCGCTATATCGAGAAGGACGGGGTTAAATATCAAGAGATCGTTCGCAGCGTGCAGCGTCCGATCAACGAGACCCGTTATGAGCCGCGCGAGTACACCGCCTACAACGAGCGGTTCACGACCGACTTGCAGGAATCGCAGCGGACCTACGTGGTGCCGGTGACCCAGCAGCAATGGGTGCCCGGCTACCAGCGGACCTGGAACGTCTTCGCCCCGCCGGTGCTCTCTTACCGGCTGTTGCCCGTGACGCGGATGGAAACTCGCACCGAGACCGTGCGCATTCCGGTGACCCGTCGCGAGCTGATACCGACCAAGCAAGTGCAACACGTGCCGGTGACCACGCAGCGGCTGGCGGTCGAAGAGCACGTCAGCCGCATCCCGGTGGGCATGGCCGGCAGCGGCAGCGCACCGCTGGTCGCCACGCGCAACGACACGCTGGGCGGCACCAAGCTGGAAAGCGACCCGCCCAAGACCGGCACCAGCGACTATCGCGGCGGCCTGGAAACGCGGCGACCGTAGTGCTCGCCGCGCGTTTGGGCAAGGTTCCAACCGAACGGGTTGCCGTGGGCAAGCTGAGATAGGCGTCGGCCGGCTCCTCTTGTGCCTGCGGTACCCAGACGACAAGTCGTCGGGGCCACGCCGCCGTCTGGCCGACCCTCAACGCGACGGTCGCAGTCGCGCGTCCGCTGCTGGACTTAGCCGGAAAGCTCAGCGCCTGAGCAATTGCCTGGTCGCAGGAATGGCTCGTCCACTTAGCTGCCGTGGCTCAGCGGGAGCTTCGCCCTCCCGTATAACAGAGACGCCGCGTTCCGGCACCGCGTGCCCACTGCTGGCTTGTCCGGCAGTGTTCGGCTGTCGGGGCGAAGCAGGATGCAAGTTGAATCGCTCCGCGCGCCGCAGTTGCACCGCGCCTCGACCCATCCATCAAAAGCAAAACGCGGAGCGACCATGCTCCGCGTTTGGCTGTCCCACTTCGTGCCAGCTTTGGTCCACCGTCAATTTTGCGTCGCCTCGGCCGGAGGCCGAGTCTTTGTGCGGCGCGCGCTCTTGGTGACCCCCCACTCTTTCGTCAATGTCTCGAACACTTCCGGCGACTCATATCGGATCACGTTCTTTCCCTCGGGCATCGGGCCGATCAATCCCCGCAGCACCGGCAACCCACGCAGACCAAGGTCCGTGCTGCAATCGTCCACGCCGATCTGCGTGTGGACCCTGAGCAGGGACTCTTGCCGATTGTAGTCGCGGATGTGCAGTTGGCCGTCGGTGCCACGCGTGACGATGCGGAACGTGTCTTTTGCCATGGATCGTTCACCTGCTGAGGACGCGGTCGAGGGTTTGGCTTGCATGCCTGTGATATCGGCCGCCTTAACTGTCCTGGGGCAAGCATTTTGCTGGCGGCGACACAGCGATCAGAACGCCAAAAACCCGCACACGCGGCGCTTTCGCGGCAAGGCATGTGCGCGACACCCCTCGGGTGCAGCCGGCGACTGTTGGCGCGGTTGAAAGGCCCTACTGCCGGACTTCGGCCAGCGGTTGCTCCGCACCGGTCACCCGGATCGTTTCCAGCAGCATCTCAAGCAGGACGTGCAGATCCGTATTCGTCAGAATTCCCACCAGGCGCCCTTCGTCCAGCACCGGCAGGCAACTGATGCCGTGGTCCATCATCATCGCGATCGCCGTGCCCGCCGAACTGGCCAGCCCGATCGTGACCAGGTCCGTGCTCATGATCTCTTGGGCCAGGATGCCCTCGAGTACTTCCTTGTAGGCCGTGCCCGGCCCCATCATCCGCAACACGTCGCGGTCGCTGATCACTCCGACCAGCTTGCCCTCGGCCTCGGCCACCAGCAGGTGCCGAAAATGCCGGGTGTGGAAGATCTCGATCATCTCCGGCAGGGTCGTCTCAGGCAGCACGCAGATCGGCGACCGCGTCATCACCTGCTCTACCAGCAGGCTTTGACCGCCGCCGCGCTCCCACATGCGCTCCAACGCGCCGAGCACCTGAATCCGCTTGGCATCCAGACGATACATGTCGCCAAACTCCTACCAGACAATGTCCCGCTCGCGGATTCCCCCCGCAAGCACTAACCGAACCCTACCTTGAGCTATGGTGTGCGGCAAATAGTCCTAGCCCCGCAGAACCGCTACATCCGGAGCGCCTGAGGGCAAAAACGCGAGAAATCCCCGCGACCGCCAGCCACTAGCGCAGCCGCTCGGGCGTGAGATAGACCGGCGCGATCCGGCGGTCTTCGCCCGGGGTAACGTCGACCGCCAGCGAGCGGACCACATAGCCCACGGTCTCGTGCCAGACCACCAGCTCCTGCGTGCCGGCCGGCAGGTTCTCGATGCGAAAGCTGCCGTCGGCGGCGGTCAACGCGGCGTAAGGATGGTCGACCACCAGCCAATGCGAAACGGCGATCCGATGCAGGTTGCTCGTGACCTTCACCGGCAGCGGCTCGCGGGCCGTGGCGGTCCAATCGTATGGTTTCTCAACCGACACGAGCGGATGATGCTCGGGGTTGCGAAGGAATTGCACGCCAAAGTCGGCGACCTCCTTCGCGGTCCGCAAGCGCACGGTCTGCCCGACGCGCACGATCAGGTTGCGCGGCCAGAACTCGCGGTCGCGGTAAACGACCTCCAGCGGTCGCTCGGGCAGGTCGTTGCCAGAGGGATGAATGGCTGCGGGCAACTTCCGCAGATAGACGAACGCATTTTCCAGTCCGCCGGTCGCAGGATCGACGATGAGCCGCTGATTGCGCACCCGGCTCAGCTCGCGCGGCACAACGCCGCGGCGCGACTCGTCGATCGTCTGCGGAACATATTCGCGCACGTCCTCGCGATATCCGCGGACCTGCTTGGCGGAGAGCTCCCCCTCGAACAGCACGCGGCCGGAGACGCTGCCCCAGCCGGCGGTCGACGCGGCAGGTGGTGGCGGAGGAGTGGCCGCAGGTTGATCTGCCCGACTCAAGGAGCAGGAAACCGCCCCGACCAGCAGGCCGATCCGACCGACCCGGTCTAGACTTTGGAAGCGAGCCAAGAGCACGTCCTCCAACAGCGAATGGACCCCGCCGCAACGGTCGCCGGAGCCGCGGTGGGGATTAAATGAAGTGTAACCAGGAAAGGAGCCGGCAGGATAGTTCGCAGTTCTTGCAGACTCCGTTGCGAGTTACCAGTACTTTGCCCCGTCTGTCACCCGCTCACCCCCGGTTGCCCGTGGGGCGAATGAATAGTAGATTTAGGTGCTGCTGGAGGGTAAGCGAATTGGCCAGCGGTCTGACTCGAAATCAGATGCCCCGCAAGGGGTTGTGGGTTCGAATCCCATGCCCTCCGCTTTGACAGTTGATGACAACTGGCGACGATCCGCGACTAAACCCTTGCACTGGCAAGGGTTTTCGCTTTTGGTGTCTGCTGGCCCGTTGCCATCCGGTGACGGCGAATGACGCTCAACGCCGTCCGAAATGCAGCGCATTTGCAGCGCGGCTTTCTTTCCACCCTTCCTAGCAATTGTCGGTTTTGGATCAGTCTTAGGGGACGGCAATTTGGCGACTGCCTTTGCTTGATCGGCGATACCGATATGCGTGTAACGCATCGTCATCTTGACGTCCGAATGACGTGCCAATTCCTTGGCCTCGGGCAGCGATGCCCCGGACCGAAGCAACTGTGTGATGTATGTGTGCCGACCAGCAGCGTGAAAGTCGGCAATCCCTTCCTCCGTCTGATAGGGGATCCCGGCCCGTTGAAGGTCCCGCTCAATGGCAAAAGACAGCTTCTTTTTGCCCAGCATTGGGAACAGTTTCTCGGCCGGCTTCAGCCCCTCCACCCATTTCCGCAGCATCACCACAAGTTCGGGGTGTAAGGGAAGTACGTCCTTGCGCCGGTGTTTGGAGGACTTCGCCGCAACCATCACTGTGGCCGGCGAATCATCGAGCCTGAAGCTGCTGACAGTCAAGCTGGCCATTTCCTGCTTACGCAGGCCTGTGAAATAAGAGAATAGATACGCACGTGCCCGTAATTCGGGGCTGAGCTTTTGAACAAATTTGCCGCTGTTTCGGGTGGCATCGACGAGTCGGGCGACTTCGTCGGGCGTCAACGCCCGTCGCGGGTGTCGAACATCCGTCTCCGCATTTAGACGCTCCAAACCGCGGATCGGGTTCGCCGTGAATCGATGGGAGTCCACGCACCAGTTACAAAACGAGCCGATCGCCTGAACGTAGTGATTGTAGGTCCGATGGGAGATATCGATCTTTTCCCGAAGCGAACGTAGATAGCCTTGCACAACTTCAACATTGAGATCAGCCAATGCTTTGAATTCACATCCATCAACAATGCTGTTGACCCGCAGCATCGTCACTTTAATGTGATGGGGGGAGTTGTCGGCAAGGCTTGCTTTGAACGCGCTGAGATGCTCGCCGATCGGGTCGTTCTTGATCATCAGAGACCGCTCTTGCTCTGCATCAACCAGCCCGGTTTTGCGCAACCGAGCTTCGGTTTCGAGTTTGCCGGCGAGCTGGTCGGTCAGTCCCCGGTCGGTGAAGCCTTTGACTGTCTTTCGCTTGCCCTCATGATTCGTGTACTGGATCGAGTAAGGTTCGTGCTTGCCTTTACGACGTTTGAAGATCGACGCCATCGATAAGTCCTCCGACTGAAAACTAAGGGGCTTTTTCTTTCGCAACCTATTTCGCGCGTTGGCGGCCGACCAACCGGCCGCGATCCATTTTTCGACCTCTTTCAAGCCGCCAGCGAACCGTCCGACCAATTCGCGCTGACATCCCACGTTTTCCATCGTGATCGTTAAAGGTGAGTTTGGTAGGACAATGTCGTTCGATTTCCGTGGCACATGCGTTTGTAAACCGATGCCACAGATCGCGATCCTTTTCGCCACGTCGTGGCGCTTGGACAGATGCCGGCGCGACGAGGCCAAATTGTTTTGCTATTCGAGGGGAGGACAGCCAGCGTCAATCCATTCCCGGACTTCAGCCAGGCGCCAGCGGACGCAGCGGCCCAATCGAACGGGCGGCACGAGTCGTCCGGCACTGAGGAGTCGCCAGAGAGAGCGAACCGATATCGACATCATTTTAGCCACTCGTTCCGCAGAAATGAGTACCGCCTCATCCAAGAATTCCGGCTGATTATCGAGGTGTTTCATAGTATTCAGCCCGCTGAACAGACTCGCGGCGGCTGGCGGCAACGTCACCGCCATTGAATGCCCCGCGTTCCCACCATTTCACTGCGGTCTGTCAGCAAGCGTCAGGACGTGCTGGGAACAAGTTGGAAACGCCCCAGCGGGCTCAATTTTCTCCGGTTAGAATGACTATCCGCGTCAACCAATGAATCGAGAGCCTCTGATAGCGATTTACCTAGAAAGGGGAATAAGAGGCGCATTTATGGACCGGCGATATGTACGGCTCGACCCGCGAAAACTTGATTACTTGCGCCTCAAGAAGGGCTGGAAGGTTGATACGCTGTTCGCGAAGGCGGCCGAGGGGGAGACACCGCTCGACAAACGCACTGTTAAAGCCATCATCGACGGGCAATCGGCGTTCCTAAATTCTGCCAAGGCCGTGGCAGACCTCTTGGGTGCGGAGGATCTCGTATCTGTCCTTCATCCCGAATTGCTTGAGGAGATAGGTCCGCCGAGCGGCTGGGGGACGCCCTTGGAGTTTTTCTCCACGGTCGGACAGTGGGACGTCATCGAGCCGATCGGCGACATCGAGCAGACTTCCAACGGTCTGCAATACGACGTGTGGAAAGTGCGACATCGCCACATTCCGGACCGGCTCGGTCGGGCCAAATGCTATGACCTTAGCCAGCTTTCCGACAAAGACCGCACACGACTCCGTGGGCGACTCACACGACACAGCGAGATCTGCGATCGGCTCGGGGCGCATCCCAACATCGCGCGAAATTACGACGCCCTGCCCTGGGAGCATGACGCCTGGTGGTGGGTTATCGACGAAAGAGTTGAAGGCGAGGTTCTTGCTACGATTCTGACGGGCGAGAAGCTGTCTGCGGACCGGATTCCAAATCTCCTGCTGCAAATCGCAGCTGGCTTGGAGCGGCTGCACTCCAAGGAAATAATTCGCCGCGAGCTTTCACCACGGTTCATCGTCGTACGAACGGCTGACCAATTGGCGGTGTTGACCGACTTTGAGCTTGCAAAACTGCTTGATGGTTCGCCGACCGTTTCGCCCAAGCGGGCTTGGCCGGACGACGACTATCGAGCGTTAGAAGTTGATTCCGAGGCCACGATTGATCCCCGCGCTGACATCTATAGTTGGGGGCGAATCTTGGTCCACGCCGCGTGTGGCCAACTTCCGCCGCGCGGAGATGAACCCGCGGCATTAGCCAACACGCAACTTCCGCCTGCGATAAGAAAACTGGCCGCCGCCTGCGTCGCGTTGCCACCAAGCAACCGCCCGACAACAATGGCCGAAGTGCTTCACGCGACTCGGAATTGGAAATAGTACTTTCTCTTCTTTGTAGCCCCCTCATCAGAAATGTCTCAGCCGGACAACGACACCCAACGAACGCGCTGGCTAACGGTTCATGCGCTGACCGAGTTCGTCTTTTGTCCCCGAGCGGGGCTGATCGCCGTCGAGACCAACTCGCTTGAAGAGCACGACAAACCGCCGAGCAACCTCGACTTTTCACTCCCCTATACAATCGACGAGTTGGAATACCGGCTCGCGCGAAACCTCAATCGGCTGTGGCTTCTCGGCGGAGTCTCGGCAATTGTCTTATTCGCCGGCATATTCGCCGCCTGGCAAGATCGAATGCTGATGGGGTTAATTGCCGGCGTTCTGCTCTTACTTCTTGCCAAGCCGGTTGCTCGCCGCGTCGAAAGGGTCATGGCCCTGGTTGAACAAAGGCGAACGCTCTTGCAACGCGAGCGATTTGCCCCGCCAGTCGAGGAGGCGACGCGACAGAACGTCAATTGGTGGGACTTCTTGAACGCGGGCTGGATGCCGATCACGTGCCATGAGTCGCACCGCGATGAACAGTTAGCCTTATCTGGTTCGCCGTGGCGAGTCTTACGACAAGGCTCATTTGCAATTCCCGTATTCAAATTGACCCACTACGATTCTTCGCACGAAACACGGATTTTCCCTCAGCATATTGTTCGCATGGCGGCCTACTGCCACCTCCTTGAAACCTGTGAGGGAGCATCTAGCCCGTGTGGAATCGTTTTGTTTAGCGACACGTATGAAGGCACGACGATTCCCAATAATGCCGAGGCAAAGCAGTTGTTGGCCGACGCCTTGCAAACCGCTCAACAATGGTTGACGCTCTCGGCCGAAGACCGAAAGGAACCGCTGGCCGCTGAGCCAGCGCTCTGCTCCGGATGCCACCTCGGTCAACCGATTGTCTACCTAGAAGGAGTTTCCGAGCATTTTCGCCACGGCCAGCCCATTCCGGTTTACGGCACCGTCGCCAAAGACGGCCGCCTCTATCATTGCCCGTGCGGCGACCGCTTCATTTGGCGTCCACCACAGAGAGACGCAGTGAAGCTAGGGCTCGGGTGACATTTGGAGCGCTCCGGCGATGTGACCGACTCAGGTTACGGGTCCTATAAATCGGCTATTGCAGCGTGCGGTTGCAACCCGCTGCGCTTGGTAGCAACTAATCTTAATAATAATCACCCACGACGGCTTTTGTGGGTGGTGTTTAGGTCGAGGGGTCCAGCGCGCCCCTTTCTTAATTCTCGATCAGTTGGCCCCTTTGGACTGAACGTCAATGGCGTGCTTTTGATACATCTGGTCGAGCTCGGCCTTAACTGTGGGGTCTCGCTTCGCGGAGAAGCTGAACCCTCCGATCAATTGGCCATTGTTTTCATCGAGCCTGAAATTGGTCGTGGCAAACAGCTGTGCGCCGTTTTTCTTAGGATAGATGATATCCAGCCTAAAGGACTTTACAGAGTCCGCGTTCCGTTCGATTGCACCAAATTGGGGCAAGTATGCCGCGTACTGTTTCTCAAACGCATTGCAAATCATCGGATACCTCTTGGCGACCAACCGCTTCGCTTCGTCATCGGCCGCAGGTGCAACTTGGACCTTCTCCAGAATCTGAGGGACATAGAACTCGGCATCGTCGGTCAGGAGCGTTTTTGAGCGAGAACGAAGGACCAGTCCAGGGGAACCTTCGAAGGTAACCGTCATCCGGAATGGTATGTCCTCGAACGCGGTCAATTCCGCTGCGATTTGGCCGTCCAGCGGCATATACACCTTGCGATCAATCCCCACGTACGTTCGAAACGCTGATGGCTTCGCTTGAGCTTTTAGCCGATTGTAGACCTCGGCTTTCGATATAGCGCCCGAAAAGTCAACGTCGTGAAACTTCACTTTGACGGACTTCACTCCGACCAAGTTGGTCAATTTTGTGATCACGTCGCCGTAGTCATCCGACCAGGTGAAGTCGACAAATGGCCCACCCGGTGGAAGTTCCTCCAGTCCCGCGCCCGCAACTACATCAGGATTCAGTCCCACGAGGCACATAGCCACCGCCAGACCAAACGCCACGCGCAAAATAAATGGTTTCATGGGACACCTCAACCAGAAGTAGGTCGGTTTGGAAGGCAAGTCGATTTTATGTTCAGCCACAACGCCCCGCAAGAAAATGTCGGCGCAGGGCCGAACGTCTAGCCACGATACATGAAGCCAAAATGATGACTGCGTGAGCAGGTGAATTTACCCGATATTTCCCATGCCGTTGCCATTTTCATGCTTCTGTCCTTCGCCTAGCCTCACTTGCATTCCAATTTGACGAACCGTCACCTGCTTGATCCCGACACGTCGACATGAGCATTGCTTCTGTTCGGATCTTTTATTCTGCGACGCCGGGCGGACCTTTCCGCCCGGTCAACCTTGAGAGCAGGTCCACAATCTTGCGATTGAAGCCACTCAGTTTATTTATTCGTCGAAAGCCAAAGTGGATCTCGTCGAGCGCATCGAGCCAAGAGCGACGGTCGGAAAATCGGTTGTCTGGATTCAATGCCAGCCCGCGACAGACGGCGTCATCGATTGACTTCCAGAGCCTGCGGGGGACATCCGGTGACGCGGCGGGGGACTGCCCCGGCGGTATGAGCTTGCCTGCAAAGACCTGCTCCATTCCGCGCGTGCCGGCCTTGCCGCCCACGCCGTCGTACGGAATCTGGCCGGTCAGCAGCTGGTACCAGATCACCGAAACCGAGAATTGATCACTGCGAAAATCAGGTTGACGTCCGTCGAGGAGAAGTTCGGGCGCCGAATAGATGCCCGAAGCGCCATCGCCGGCGTTTCGTTTCGCACCTCGTTCAGCGAGCCACGCACTTCCAAAATCAATTGTCGAAAGAAATCGGGAATCCGGAGCGAGAATCAAATTCGCCGGCTTGATGTCGCCGTGGTTCACGTTCCAGCGATGATGCAACTGGCATAAGCCGTGGGCCAGGCCCCGAATCAATCGGCACGCCTGCATGGCGCTCGCTGGCTTTGCGCGTCGCTCTGTGACCCGCTCCAAGTGGTCGGCCAGGGAAATTCCCCACACCCAGGCCAGCACCAAATAAACCTTGTTACGGTCGGCGTGATATTCAACGACAAACGGAACATTCACGTTTCGCACATCCGCGAGCCGCTGCAACACTCCCAGTTGCTGCTCGACCTCCGGCGTCCGCGGCAGGACGTGAATCGCTCGATAGTCCCCCTTGGCGCCGGCAAGTCGGTCGAACGCACGATATCGCAGCCGGTTGGCGCCACCAAGCCGTTCGAGAATCTGATACGTCTTACGACCGAGCGTAATTTCGTCGAGGACGTCATCGACGCGTCCGCGGAATCGGATTGTCGCTCGCTTCGCCATCGGACCCTCGGCACGGTGAGTTTCTGCAACTGAAATGGTAATCGTGCTGCCGCCGAATGCCAGCCATCCAGGGGTGCGCCACGTTCGCCCCACAACCCCTTTGAGGCTGCGCCTCAAACCTCGCTGTCGACAAAATCAGCCGCTGAGTTCCCGCCCCGCCCCAATTTCCGCGCCAGGCCCCCACGCCCCCCGCCACCGCCGCCCAAAGCCTGTCACGGAAATTGCCCAAGGAAGCTCAGCCCCGCCCAACTCATCGTCTGCTTTTGCGTTGCTGTTTTTGCAATGAAGCAGACCTTCCGGGGGTACGAAAGGTCCGCTTCACCGCAAAAACATGCGCGTTGATTCTGACCAATTTGATGAACAACGGGCTCCGTGGTTATTCGCGGCGGCCTTTTTGGAGATACGACAATGTCCGAGACATATAACGGCTACGCAAACTATGAAACGTGGTGTGTCCACCTGTGGCTGACGAACCAGGAGCAGTCCTACAAATTCTGGCGTGAGGAGGCACGTCAACACATGAAAATCGCGCCAGAATCAGAATTTGATGCGGAGGCAATCTGGGATGCGGAACTCGCCGCGACTGCCAATCTTGCAACGAAGCTCAAAGACTCTTTGGAGGACAGTGCCCCCCTGCACGAAGCGAATGTTTATTCCGACTTACTCAATGCAGCGCTATCGGCAGTCGACTGGCACGAAATTGCAGCGTGCTTCCTGGAAGAATTTCGCCCTAAGACCGTCGAGCCAGCGCCAAAACCACCAGCGAATTTGGTTGACCCGCTATTTGAGTTAGGAAAAACCGTTTCGACTCCGGCGGCATTGGATGCCGTGACCCACGAGGAAATCGTTGCTGCCCTTGGTCGGCACGTTCGCGGCGATTGGGGCTTAGTCGGTCCCGAAGACCGGCAGGAAAACGAACTCTCCTTGAAAGAGGGTTTTCGTTTGCTGTCGGTTTACGAGAGCGCCGCCAAAACCCGCTTCTGGATTATCACTGAGGCCGACCGCTCGGTGACAACGGTGCTGCTCCCTGATGACTATTGACCCTCTGAACAACGAAAAAAACAACGCGCCGGCCAAATACGGCCGGCGCATTTTTGGAGATATATGACCATGACGCACGACAACCAAACACAACGCCCCTTACGAGATCAACGCCAAGAACGACAAGAGCCAGGCCCATTGACGCCGCCAAAACCTAAGCCGACTCGCGACCGAAACGAGCCGACCCGCCCAAACACGGCGCCCAACATGGTGCCCTTGCCCGAGGCACCGAAAACCACCAGCCCGGTCCCGTGGCTCACCAGCATCCACGCTACCCCCGGCCGAGGAGATTATGGTGACGCTGGATATCGCGGCAATTGCTCCGGCCTACTCATCAAAGACTTGCTGCAATTCTACCGGCCGCGCCGGGTGCTCGACCCGATGACCGGTGGCGGGACTTGTCGCGACGTTTGCCAGGAACTCGGAATTGACTGCACGAGTTTTGACTTGCGGTCAGGACGGGACGCCACCACACCCGGAATCTTTAATGACCTGGGGCTATTTGATTTCGTCTGGCTGCATCCGCCCTACTGGAAAATGGTGCATTGGACAGACGACCCCCGCTGTTTGGCCAATGCCCCCACGCTGGCCGAATTTTTGCGACGCTTGCGGGCTGTCATCAAAAACTGCGGCATCGTGATGAGGCCGGCGGCAACCATGGCCATTTTAATGGGCGACCTCCGCGACGCGGGAAAATACCAAGCCTTGCCGTTTCGCACGATGAACATCGCCGCGGCCGAAGGCCTGGAGTTGGCAGCCCCGGAAATCATTCGTTTCAGCCACGGCGCAACCTCGTCGCGAACGCGGCAATACGACTTCAGTTTTATTCCGCGATTGCATGACGTCTGCTTGGTATTAAAACTCGCCTCTGATGTCGTTCGGAAAAACTCCGCGGCGTAATCTCCTGCCGGTCAGCAGTCGCTGACCGGCATTTCTCGATATTCCATTCCGCCCTCAACTCGCCTTACGTCACAGTCGGCCACTCGAAAAAACTCCGCTCTTCTCGCAACTCCTTACCAGGCAGGATTCTTCTGCAATTCCTGACAAAAAACCTGCTGCTAAACGTACAACGAGCCAAACAGGGTTTTGCCGGCCGAGAAAACGGGCGCGGAGATTGACCCCAGAGGGTTCTGACCCCTGAGCAGCGGTGTGCCGAGAATTGCCACGAGAGCCCTTTCAAACTCTCGTCTTGGAGGCACGCCATGTCACTTTCCCTTTGGGACTACGTCCGTCGCCGGTCTTGCGAGGCCGTTCTGGCCGGGGTTCAGGATGCCCTGGATCAAATGGAACGACAGGACCAATCGCAATTGATTCATGCCGCTGCAAAAAACCTGCGGCGAAAACTTCAAGACTGCGGCAATGGGGGAAACAATTCCAAACCAGAGTCACAGCCACTCTTTGAAAAACCGACGCCAGAGGTCCGACCTCCCGCAAGCATCGCTCCGGCGCCCACCGTTCCCGCCCAGCCCCCTCAGCTCGATGACAACATTCGCCGTCCGCCTGGTCGACCGCGCAAGGAAACGCACGGATGATCCTCACGGACCGAGATCTAGAAATCATCGCAACTTCAAATCTGTGCGTCCGGATGCTTACCTTGACGCAGATCGCCGCAACGTGGTGGTCGTCATCGGAAACGGGACGAAAAAACGCCGCCAAGCGGCTCGCCCAGCTTTGTAAATGTGGCCTGATGCAGAGAGATGCTGTGCTGGCCCAAGCGTTGCTGTCGCTATCCAGTCCCGAATACGCCTGGTTCCCTGGCGAGCGAGGACCAAACTTCGGAGAGCTATCGTGGCGATTGCAATCGCGCTGGTCGGGCCATCCGCAGCAGGTGGTGGTCTACTTTGCCACGCCGCGCGGCTTGGCCGTTTTTGGCGGCAGCACGCCCGGCAAAATCAAAAACCTGTGCCAGGTGACCCACGACCTGCATGTGGCCGCCGTGCATTTAACCTATCGCCGGCGCTGGCCCGACGATGCCCGCTGGTGGGTCGGCGAAGATTTTCTGGCCCCCTTCCGCAGGAAGCAGAAGCTCCCCGACGCAATGCTGGTCAATGCGCAGGCCGAGCCATACCGCGCCGTCGAATTTGGTGGAAGCTATGCGCCTCCGCGGCTGGCCGCATTTCACGCCGACTGTAGTGATCGTGGTCTGCCCTATGAAATCTGGTGAAACCCATGACTCCGCTTACCTCCCGCGACGACGCCATTCTCGACCACGTCCATCGTTACCGATTATCGACACCGGATTTTTTGCAACGCGAATTCTTTCCGGGCTCGACTCCAAGCGCCGTCAGCAAGGTGACTGCCCGTCTGGTAGCCGAGAGCTATCTCATCGACCGTCAGCTCCGTCCCGGTTTTCGTTATTACGTGCTGGGAGGCCGTGGCGCAGCCCTTCTGGGCGCCGACCCGCGTAGCGCACGCCGGTTTACGGAACAGAGCCTGCCGCTGGCTTATGGCTTGCTTGCCTTTTGCATTGCCAACGGGCTGATACGACTCACCAGCAGTGAGTTTCAGGAGAGTTTTCCCGAACTGGTGAGCGCGCGGTCCCAAACCTCGGGCTACTTTCGGGATACCCGGGAAGACCGCCCCCGGCTCGGGATGGTCTTGCTTGACCGGGGTAGCCCGCCCAAGCAAATCCTGCGAAAAATCGACCGGTTGATCCTGCAACGCTACCGAAATCCGAGTTTCTTGAGCCTGATTCAATCGGGGCATTTTTCGATTACAATCTTAACGGCCTGGCCTGTGAAACAGCAGTATTTGCTGTCCGCCTTGCGACGGCTCGCCGGAGGCCCAACTCGCCTCCAGGTTGAAGTGGTTCCGGAACTCCAATTATTCTTCCGACGGATCTGACCCATGCGCAGACGGGTGGCCTCTAGCCGTGACACGCTACAGGTCCACCTGCTTCCACCTTCGTTAGATTACATGGAGCTGAACGACCGGCCAGCCTTGGAAACTCCCACAGGCAGCGGCGCGCCGGACCTGCTTTTTACCACGCTCATATTGCTCTTAATATTTTTGCCGCTATGGTTCTTCGGCGGCGTGCGCACGATCGTCTGCCTGGGTTTGAATCTGGCCGGCGGCGCAATCGTTGTTTTGATTGCCATCGGTCAGTGGTCGGACGAAAGGCCGGACCGGCACAGCAACTACCGCTATCTCGCCGTGCTGACCGTATTGGTGCTGACTGGATTCGCGTTCTGGCACTTAAGCTTTCTCAGCCGTCAACCGGTTGCTTTCGTCATTGCGTTGGGATTACCGCTTTTCGCAATCGTGCTGCTGGCCTATCTCGTCAGTCGCCAATTCGCCTTTTGGGCCACCGCCAATCCGCTGGTCGAATGGCACGAATCCCGACGCTGGAGAAGCGTGTGGCGCAAGATTCTATTTGGTCCCCTGCCGGCAGAATGCCCCGAGGCGCTCACCTGCCGGCTGGCGTTGACAGTATTACTGGCGCAATTCTGGTTGGGCTACGAAGTAGCCGATTACAGCGGCGTCTTCGCGAGTGGCGTTGATAGCCATTCGTCTGCCGGCCTGTTGTCGATCCTGGTAGTCTTTCTGCCATTGCCCCTGTATTGGCTCGCCTGGAATCTTTCCGGAGTTGTGCCACGCACAACCATCGGTGCGACGTTCGACGCCACCTCTCGGGCGTTTCACGTCTGCTTTTCCTATCCCCCTAAGGACGCAGGCGCGCCCGGCATGTTCCGCTTTCCGGATAAGGGGATGCGCTCCGGAGGCGGCAACTGGCTGGCCGCCTTGGCAGTTGGAATGCTCATTCTAGCGCCGCTGCCGCTGATCGACCCCGAGGGAGAAGCTTCCGTGCTGGTGTGGCTGCGGCAGATCACCTCCCTGTTTCCTGCTTTCGTCGGCCATGATTCGCCGCTCGCGCTGACGCTTGCCGGGATCATGGCGATTCTTGCTCCGCCCATGCTTATTTTTTGGCTGACCTGGTTCATCATGGGAAGCGTCTTGGCCCGCTACTACCAGGCCTTAGACGCTCCCGGCGCCTCCAACCAATCGCACGACAAATCCGCTTGGGCGATCAGTGTGGATCGCATTCTCAATTCGCGCGATTCACTCGAACGCCAGCACGTACTATTGGGCCGGAGCATTTTTGGTGACTATCCAATTTTGTTGCACCGCGAGCTGCTCCATCAACACGCACACCTGGTCGGAGACAGTGGGTCGCGAAAAACTTCGCTGGGAATTGCGCCGTTGATCGCGCAATTGATCGCCGGCCAGGATTGCTCGGTCGTTGTCTTGGATCTCAAAGGTGACCGAGCGCTCTTTGAGACGGCGCGATTGGAAGCCAATTGCTCCAGAGCTGATTTTCGTTGGTTCACTTCCGAGATCGGCCAGTCCAGCCACGTATTCAATCCGTTCGAGCAGTCTCACTTCCAGCGAATGACGCCGAACCAGCAAACGCAGCTAGTCTTGGAGGGCCTGTCGCTGGATTACGGCGATGCCTACGGCCGGGGCTTCTTCTCGGCCATGAATGAGACCGTGCTCCTCAATATTCTGCGAACGTTTGAGGTTCACAGCTTCAAACAACTGCACGAACTGCTGATCGACAAACATGCGAACTTACTTGCAGGCAATCCAGAAAACCTCAAGGACGCCCGGCACTTGATCGCACTAGTCGCACGATTGGCTTCCATCTCGCCCATCAACGTCACTAAGGCCGATCTCGCCCAGCGCCCCCAGGCCCGCGACGCACGTATCGATATGGGGGATGCCATGTCGCGTTCTCAGGTGATTTACTTCAATCTCCGCTCACCAGCCGAGCCAATCGGTTCGCCGGCGGTGGCGAAAATGGCGATGTATGCTCTGTTTTCTTCTGCAGCGCAACGATTGCCCACCCAGACGCACCGCGTTTACATTATCATCGACGAGTTCCAACAAATCGTCTCGGAAAACGTGCGACTGGTCTTGGAACAGGCCCGCTCCAGTAAACTGTCCTTCATTATCGCTCACCAGGCGTTGGGGCAATTGGACCGCAAAGGCGTCGACGTCCGCGACACCGTCTCCGCCTGCACGGCTTTCAAACAGATCTTCCGGGTATCTGACCCCGAGACGTTACGCTACGTGGAGTCGATGTCGGGTGAAGCCGGCTTTGAAACGTTGAGCTGGCAGCAACAAGTGGATCCGTATGCGGACACCAATGCTGACGCTGCGTTTTCGCCCAAAGATGCCCATGGAGGCATGGTGCTCGTTAATGAAACGATCGGTTCCCGCCTCGAAAAGAACACGATCATGGACATCAGCGCATCGCCCAATACGAGCCTCTTCGCCGTCACCGAAGGGAGCGGTTACACGCAGTTCAGTGGCTATATGACGCCCATTGTCAGCGAATATCACATCAGCATGAAGGAGTATGGTAAGCGCAATGACGCTCCCTGGCCGGCGCCCAGTGAGGAAACCGTCGTCGTAGAGCCTCCACCTAGTCGTCGCCGGACATCCGGGTCACCAGCCCCATCGATTCCGAATGAATCCGCACCTTCGGCGCCTCCTTCAGCCGAGACGTGGGAGCATCGACTACGTGGTATAGCTGATGCAGGTGACTCGCCAGAAACTATTTGAATTCCATTCCTTATTCCTTAACCGAGCGAGGCCTCGCTCCATGAGCAATTCCGATCCCCACGGCGAGCCGCCGCGACGCCCATCGTTCGACGCCGGCCCGGGCCGCAGCGCGTCGCCGCGCGGCACCAGCTTCTTCATTCACATAGCTCTACTGGTAATCGGCGCGGTGATCTGTCTCCGCGTTTTCTGGGGGATCTATTCGACCTCTCTATCTCCTGTCGTGCCGCCCCAAGACCAAGCGACAACCAAAGTAGGTGTTGCAACAAATCCACCGGCCCAAAACGCGGATGCTGCCACGAGTGCCGCAACCGCAGCCCTCCAAGTTACTGCCGCTGAAGCCGCTTCGACATTGAGTGCCGCCAAATCGCAACAGCGAGAGTTTCTTAATCACTCGGAGCTGCTCACGGGACTGCTCGACCAATGGCAGGCCTCGCTGGACAAATGGAACCAAGACTTTGCTTCTCTGGCGACCCAGGACGCCGGCTCCCCGTTGGCCGCTACGCCTGAAAGCGTAAAAAGATTTCGTGCCGTTTACCTGCAAGAGCGCCCGTCCCAAGTTCGGCTCGATCAAGTTCGAGAGCTGCTCGAACAATTGTCCCGTGATGTGACCGATGCCTGGCCGACCCCGGACAGTCTGTACCTCCCCAGCGCCTCTGCTTTCACGCAAATCCAATCACTCGGCGAGGAAGCTAAGGCCGCCATCGCGGCCTACCGCAGCGCAATCGCCCAGGTCGTGGCGCTAGAGCGACAGGCCAAGCAACAAGGACTCACGAGCGATCAATCCCTTCGCGAGGCACTCGCGGCCCAGGAGCAAGTCGAGCAATTGGCCGCCGTCGACAAGGCCCGTGAGCGATTCGACAAAGCACAGCACGATGCCGACGAACGTGTGGCGGTGGCGAAGGAAGAAGCCATTCGCGTCGCTGGCGAAGTCGAAGCCCGCAAGATCATGGACGCTGCCAATGCTGCTCGAACTCGCCAAACTGAAGAAGAGGAACTTCACAAGCAGGAACAGGCGAAAAACGCGCGGCTCAACAAAATGCAGCGTGAGATGTCCGACATCCAGAAGCATTTGCGACCGTTCATCACCAAGGGCTATGCCCAACCAGGAAATACCGACAACATTCAGACGGGAGATTCCCTTCCGATGTCCCTGTCCAAGTTGACGGCGCTCGGGGCGCTCCAAGACGGCCGAGAAGGAATGGAAAAGCTCATGCGCTGCGCCACGGTCAATAACGATCGCGATCATGGCAGCTTCCCTCAATACCTCGGCGGTGAACGCGGCTGGCAACAAACCAATAAGGAATTCCTGAAGCGAGCTCACCAACTGCTAACAGAATACGGCGATTTGCTGGTGGAGAAAGGCCTGCTGTCCCCCTGAACCGTGTTGACTCGGGGATGGCGCTCGTGAGAGCAATAAAAAGAGTGAAGAAGGCGGGCGAACGCCCCCTTCACTCAAACGACTATGTGTGCAACATCCGGGTAATGACTCCAGCAACGATGCCGAGCACCGTACTGATGACCATTCCCAAGATCATGAACACAATGTCGCGTGCGTGTTTCCAGGTCAAAAGTGACAGGATAAACGCACTTAGCGATGGCGGTGGAGGCGACTTCAGCAGTATCTCGGCCGCTTGTCCCTGTTTGGACTGGCTCGAATACAGCGAAATCGAATCCGGCATGTCATTCCCAGTCAAGGTGTAGAGGTGCCCATTGGCAGCCTGCACCATGATCTGGTGAATTCTCCGCGTCATCACTCGTCCGTTCTCAATGTGCGTCACATTGCAGTAGCTTTCGCCACCTGAAATGAGGCCCATATGTTTTCCCTCCCAATACGCGTCAATCCCTTGCAGGGAATGACGAGGTTCATAAAGCAGTCCAGGCACACGGCCAGGTCCGCTTCTCAATTGGCTGCCCCACGGGACGGTCAACTGATGATGGAAGGAAATACGGTGAGAACGTTCGCCAAAAACAAAAGCCCCCAGGGGGAGCTTTTGCCGAGCCAACGCCGTAAAATCAGCCACAGCTGATACGGTCTCGACCCCATGATCTGCGTTGCACGAACGAGATTGCACGAGTCGGTTGGCTCCAAGAAAAACCCAGGACCACGGCCCTGACTGCCTTTGTTTCTGCTCTAGGCAGTGAAGAGGCTAAAAAACGAGGTTGGGCGACGCGGGAAACCCGCGTCGCTGAACCCTACTTTACAAGCCTCCTCCGGCAATCGTCAGTTCACTCTCGGGGCATTCTGGAGCCCTACAGATTGGCGCTCACCAAGTGCGCACTGTTTCGGCGACCGAGATTCGCTCCGAGCCCCGGAGGAATCGGGCCAACAAAGGCGAATTGTCAGGTAGTATGGCGAACGGAGGCGGTCGCCGTTGAGCATGGCGTCGGCCCATCATCCCGCAGGGCCAAGGGCCTGACGGCCTCGGTGGCGAGCCCCGCGGGATGACAGGCCGACGAAGGCATTCGTACCAATGCCGCGGCATCTCGCGTCGAGCGAAGATCCAGTGAACTACTTTGAGGCGGCGTCCTCGGGACCAACGGCCACAGTGGAGGACTTCAGTTCGGGGACTGCCGCAATGCTGAGAGTGCCGTCGACAAAGTAGGCTACCCAGCGGCCATCGGGACTAAACTTTGCTTCTTCAGCTCCCTTGGTTTCTTCGACAGGCTCGCCGATGTCCGCCAGCTTCTCGTGTCGTTCCGTGGACCAAAGCGAGCAGTTACCATTAAAACCGCCGATCACCACCATCTTGCCGTCTGGTGAGACATCGCAAGATGCCAAGAGCCGGCGACCAGCTTCAATCAAATTGCTGCGTTTAAAGCCAAGATCCGGGCGAATATCAATGGCCGGCGGTTGCTCCTTGGGTTCCTTCTGAACGACCTCGGGATCAAAACCAATGAGGATCGGAGCCGCGACCGCCTTCTTCTCCAAGTCGTAGACAATGACGCGATCGAACCCGCCCACCAATACCTTGCTGCCATCTGGCGTGAAGCACAATCCCGCGACCGCAGTCGAGTCGACCGGCACAAAATGCGTTCGTTCCATCCGGTTGACATCGAATACCTCCAGACCCAGATCCGATTCTTCGCCTGGCGTCGTGCGACGAAATCCCGCGACTGCCAGCCGGCGGCCATCAGGAGAAACGGCATTTCTTCCGTTCGAAGCCACGTCAACCGGATGAATTATCGACAGCAGTTCGCCCGTGTTTGCCCCCAGCACCAACAGATTGTCATTCTGGAGGCACACGATTGACCGCGGTGAAGATCCACCGGAGAAATCGCGAAATACCAATTCTTCACCTTGTTTCGTGGCCCGCTTGCGCCGCAACTCGATGTCGTCTGGTTTGGCGATTCCCTTATGCACAAACCGCAGCGTGACGGATGTGCCCTGGGGGCCGGCCAGTTCCTTCGTCACGTCTTGCACAGATCGTCCCAGGATGGACTTTACCTGTTTGTCTCGGATGATTGCAGTCAGCTCGTCGCCGACCTGAATCGTCTGTGCCTCTGCGGCTGGACTGTTCGGTGTCACGGAAGCAACTAGCACTTTTCCGGACTGCTGTTTGAAAACGCAGCCGACATAACCGGCTGGAACTTGCCAATGGACGTCGCTCCCCTTGCCGGTCTTTGGATCGAGGAACTTTGTACTGCGGCCCGCGATCCCGAGAATCTGTTTGCCGTCTCCGGAAAACATGATTTGGAACGGATCGAATTTGATCTCGCTCGTCGTTTCGCCCGTGGCGGTGTCAATGATGGCCACTGGCCCTTGGCGGACCGCGACGGCCAAAACATCGCTGTTCGGCGAAAATGCCAAGCTGTCAACGAAGCGCGGCGCACCGTAAGTCGTGAAGAAACGCACCGTGTGGTGCTGGCCCGACGCCGCTCCTGTCAACGCCACCAACCAAGCCAGCGCTGCGGTGATCAAACGACCCATCGCTCATGCCCTCATTTCGTTGGATGCAAATGTTCATGGCAGCCCGAATTGATATTAATAATGACCGGATTGGTCGCAAACAAGAGGCCGCCCCGGAGATAGCGACGACTTCCTAGCAATCTCCAGCGCCAGGGAGAATAGCCGGCAGATTTAGGTGGGATTTCCGGGCAACTTTGTGCTTGCCGATGCCGCCGGGAAACTGGCATTCTGGCCACCCGATAAACAGGATTATCGCGTGCTCAGGATGGCCATCAATCGACACCCTACTTCCCGAACAACCGGCCCTGAAGCCGGGGAAACATTTCCGTCCTGCCAGGTCGTGAATTCCTCGCTCGCGACTTTGGCCGCAATTCCTGAGGAACAGGTGTGGTTGGCCAAGTTGCGCAGCCAGCGGACCCGAATTGCATACCAACGTGATGTCCGGCACTTCATGCAGACAATTGGTATCGCCAGCATTGATGAGTTGCGTGCCGCAGACCATCGGGCCGTGATTGCCTGGGAGGCCGTCATGCGTGAGCAGGAGCAACTCGAAGCCTCGACGATTCGCCGCCGACTGGCGGCGCTCTCCAGTTTGTTTGCTCATCTGGTCCAATATGGTGCCGTCGCAAATAATCCAGTTCGCGACATCCGGCGCCCCGCCGTCAATCGACGCGAAGGAAAGACCTTGGCCTTCTCGCAGAAGCAGGCCCGCGCGATTCTCGACGCGCCTCCAGCGGGCACTGTGCAAGGGCTACGCGACCGCGCCATGCTGGCTGTCGGGTTTCAAGTCGGCTTGCGCCGCGCCGAGATTGCTGCCCTCACCGCCGGCGACCTGCACCAGAACCGAGGCTTTGATGCTTTGTGGGTGACTCGCAAGGGCCGCAAACACGAGTCGATGGCTGTGCATCCGCAGGTCGTGCAACGGATCGCCGCTTACTTACACGCCGCTGGGCACGCTGCTGATCTCGATGGTCCGCTGTTTCGGCCAGTCAGAGGCAACGGTCGACAATATGTTCCGCGCCGCCATCTGGCTCCCGATGCCGTCGACCGCGTTCTTCGCAAGTATTCCGCCATCATCGGTTTGATCCGTGGTTTTTCGGCCCACTCGATGCGAGCCACGTTCATCACCACCACTCTCGATAACGGCGCCAGCTTGGAAGACGTGCAACGTGCCGCCGGCCACGCGGACCCTTCGACGACAAAACTCTACGACCGCCGCGGCTACAACCCGGAGAAGTCGGCTTCGTTTTTCGCCAACTACTAGCTCGCCTCACGGCGTCCGCAGTGATTCACAGTTCTGCGTACCGGCACGACATGCCGCGCTGCCAGTCGGCAACCGCAGCTGTGGAAAAAAAGCGATCTCGGGAAAGATGCCCGCCTGTTCGGCGAGCGCCAGCTTGGCGGCCAGATACAGATCGTCGCTGCCACTTTAGCGACTATTGCCCCTGGATTGGGTCGTTGATTCGTTGCACCAGGTAGTTGCACCCCAAGGGAAACTCAAGCCATTCAGCGATTATTCCCATGCGGAGCAGCGGCTCAGGGAACGAGTGGGTCTGGGTTGTGGTGGTGTTCTCTTTATTGAGGAAATAGGAGTACCCCGTCTCGATCTGCGTCACTCCTAGCCCGACTAGGCTACTCACCTCGCTGAAATGCGGTCGGTCGGTCACGATACGATTGACTTCACCACTTGCTTCCGTTTCAGCAGATTGCTCCGCGAGATTCCAACTCAAGAGAGTTTGTCGGCTCTTGGGCTGCGGGGTTGAAAATGTCAGATCGTCTGCGATGGCCAAATTACTCGTTGCGACGCAAGCCGCGAGAAGGATCATAACGCACAGTGTGTAATATGCTCCACGGACCATACCCTTAAGGATCGACTCCCCAGTGCATTGTGGTCAATCAAACTCACGGTTTTGGCGAGCGACTCTTCGGCTCAGTTGGTAAAAGCAGCCTGCTTCTCATCGAATAATGCGCAATGCGACGACCGTGTTCAATCTGAGCGCGGCACGGCGTTGTCGAATCAGCGAGTCGCGGTACTGTCGGACGACCTCGCTGTACTCGCGCTGGGCATTCAAATATGCAATCGCCCCCTGTTCTCCTGTAGTGAGCAGCTTGAGCGTCTGGTCTCGCATCCGTCTTGCTCTGGGCAGCACGTCTGTTTTAAGTTTCTCGACGCTGGCCGATGCCGTCTCATGATCTTTCAGGGCGCGTCGAACCTCGTTCTCGATCTGCCGTTCGAGCCCGGACTGCTCGATTCGCGTTTGGGAGACATTGATTCCGGCCCGACGTATGTTTCCCTGATTGCGATTGAAGAGCGGCACGCTAGCCATGACACCCAAGCTCCACGACGTAGCATCTTGGCCACCCGTAGGTGTATTGTTCCGCAAAGAATAAGGCGTGTACAGCACGAAAATGTCCGGCGTCGCTTCGGCCTGTGCCAGATTCACTTCAGCTTGAGCCCGTTGCACGCCAAGCCGGTAGGACATGAGATCTGGACGATTGGCGATCGCCATTGCGACCAGTTCGTCCGATCTAGGAATATGCTGGTCCGCAGACAGTATCCTTCCCTTAACGGCGAGTTCTTGATCTTCCGTTGCCGGAAAGTTGAGAAGTGTGGCCAAGTTTCCGCTGGCCTTTGCAAGTGATGCTTTGGCCTCGTCCAATGCGATCTGGGCCGAGTCGCGCTGAATGATGACGCGATCGAGTTCGATCACCGTTTGCTGGTTACCCCGAACTTGTCTCTCAATCAGATTGACGGCCTCATTAAGACCGGCAAGACTTGCTTGTACATAGAGCACTCCTTCACGCGCCGCAAGAACATCGACATAGGCCGAGTAGAGATTGTCAATTTCCAGGCGTACCGCGTCCTGATACTGCGATTCAAGCACTCGCTTGGCCTGCTGTGCCGCCAGGATGCGAACCCTTCGTTTATTATTGGCGTCGATCGGTTGAATTATCGTGACCCCGTAGCCGTTTTCGCCGGGACGTTGCTGCGAATAGCGGCCGTAGGGGTTATCGTCGGCGCTGGCAAACACCAGCGGATTCCCGCGCAATCCCGCGGAGAGGATGTCTGCGTCGGCTTTGGGGATTTCCTGAAATTTCGTGTTGAGATCGAAGTTTTGTCGCACGAGAGCCTCGATTGCCGCGTCGAGCGTGAGTCCATCCGGCGGACCTTCATCGACTTCACTGGGAATCTCCAGAGGTCCCATGACAGGCAACTCCTCCGGCAGTCGGATTGGGGGCGAGACGATCGATGGATTGCCACCGCCGATGCGAGCTTGAGGTGGTGCCGAGGCCGCGGACAAGACATCCTTGGCTACCATCGAATTGCCATTCCGTGGCTCGCTCAGACGAGCTTGTCCGTTGCCTGGCACCACGCGAAATCGAGTTTCGTTACCGCCTGGCGATGTGCCTAGATGTGCATCGGTGCGAGCCTGTTCCTGCGTCCTTAGACCTTTGGACAAGATGACGATGTCATCCGCGAGCTGGGCTTGGCCATACGCTACGTCGGTGACGAAGAACGTCCATAACGTCAAGAACAACGCCGCCATCAGGTATTTGTTGTCGGACACCGACACAACCATGCTCAGCCAGTCGCATGATCTTGGCCTTTTGTACACAGTGGACCTCCCTGTCCATGAATGCGTCAAGTCGTCCGCGATGGGCTAAGTAGCCTCAGGGCATTGAATACAACCAACAGCGACATTCCTGTGTCGGCTGCAATCGCCGCCCAGAGTGATCCGTGCCCGATCAATGTCAAAATCACGAAGACGATTTTGACTCCCAGAGACGCAAAAATGTTCTGCCGAATGATGGCCAGCGTTCGCCGCGAATGTTTGACTAACCAGGCGAGTCGGGATAGGTCATCGCTCATTAGCGCGATATCCGCGGTCTCGATGGCTACATCGGAGCCGGCGACGCCCATCGCAATGCCGAGCGTCGCGCGGGCCATTGCTGGTGCATCATTGACACCGTCGCCGACCATTGCAACCCGCTCGTAGCGGACTACCAAATCCTCGACTGCTTTGACTTTTTCTGTCGGTAGCAATTCCGACTTAACCTCGTCTACGCCCGTTTCTTTTCCCACTGCCTCAGCCGTGCCCCGGTTGTCGCCAGTCAACATGACGACATGCTCAATGCCCACGGCCTTGAGTCGAGCCACCGAATCCGACGCATTGGATCGCACTCGATCTGCAACCGCAATAAGGCCACAGACATGCTCTTCGTTTCCGATGATGATGGCACTTGAACCCGCCGCCGCCCACGACTCTAACTTTTCGTGCAACTCCGGCGTCTCCTGACCGCGCTCCTCTAAATAGCGGTGTGAGCCAATCCAGACGGATGCACCGTTCAGTACGGCAGTAGCGCCTTTGCCCTTGAGTGCCTGAAAGTTCTCGACGGATGGATAGCTCACTTCATTCTTTTGCGCATAGGCGACGACGGCTCTCGCCAAAGGGTGTTCGGAGCGGCTCTCGATTGCCGCCGCGATCTCGATTAGCTCGTCGCGACTGTGACCGGAAAGCGGGACGACTTCTGTAACGGCGGGCCGCCCTTCGGTCAGCGTGCCCGTTTTGTCGAGCGCAATCCCGCGAAGGCGGGCAGGTGCTTCCACATAAACGCCTCCCTTGATCAGAATCCCCTCTCGTGCGGCTGAAGCCAGAGCGGCGACGATGCTCACAGGCGTCGAGATGACAAGAGCACAAGGACACGCGATGACTAACAGGACTAATCCTTCGTAGAACCATTTGGACCAGGCTCCGTCCAACAGCATGGGCGGCAGCAGCATTACCGCCAGTGCAAGCGCCATAGCGGCAGGCGTGTAGTAACGGGCAAATGTTTCCACCCACTGCTCGCTAGGCGAACGCTTGCTCTGCGCTTCACCAACCATTTGCACGATCCGAGCGACGGTCGTCTCGTCGGCGCGCTTAGTCGTGATAAACTCGACTGTTCCGTCGTCGTTGACAGTTCCGGCAAATACGTCACTTCCCACCGATTTGGACACCGGCTTTGACTCGCCAGTAATCGGTGCCTGATTCACCGTCGTTTCGCCCTTTGTGATCCTTCCATCCAATGGGAACTTCTGACCAGGCTTAACGAGAACGATGGAACCGACGGGCACGTCGGCGACGGCCATATCCCGTGTCTGCTCTGTCGACTTTACTTCCCCAGGGAACTGTCCACCTGGTGATGGTGCAGCTTTCAAGACGTGCGCCTTATTTGGGGTTAACGCCATAAGTGCGGCAATCGCTCGCCGCGCTCTTCCAACGCTCCATGCTTCGAGCGTGACCGATAAGGCAAAGAGAAACGCGACCGTCGCTGCCTCCAAGAACTCGCCGATCAAGATCGCACCGGCGACTGCAAAAGTCATCAGCAAGTTCATGTCGGGTCTGAATCGCAACAGCGCGAGCCATGCCTTGGGAGCGACATACCACCCGCCGCAAACTACTGCCCCGAGGTAAAACAGCCGAGCAACGAAGGGCGTCGATTGCGATTCTTGCCCAATCACACCCCGCCAGCCAATGATGGCGAGGTGCGCAACCAGCCCTGCCGAAAGCAAAACACCACTCGCTGTGGTCATTGCCGTTCGGCCCCAACGATTCCAGCCCGTCACCTGCCCGGAGTTCTGAAATTCTTGCCAGGTCTTTGCCTGTAGACCAGTCTTGGCGACTGCCGCGATCAAGTCGTTGACCGTGGTTTTCTGTTCCAGATAATCCACCGTCATCTTGCCATTGAGCACATCAAATGACAGATCGATTACCCCAGGAGACGGCCCAAGCGCAGCGCGAAGGGTTGCCACCTCTTCGGCACAGTCCATCCCCAGCACTTTGAGCACCACTGTTGCCATAGGTAGAATCAAGCTGCCTTTGTCCGTGTTGCCGCAAGAATCGTCCCGTCTTCAAGACGAAGCCACGTCTGCGCTCGGTCCGCAGCTACAGCGTCGTGCGTGACCATCACGATTGTACAACCGTCCCGGTGCAGCTCGTCGAAGAAATCGAGCACAACACCGCGGCTGTCGGGGTCGAGATTTCCGGTTGGCTCGTCGGCCAAGATAACCGACGGGGCGTTCGCAAGTGTTCTGGCCAGCGCGACTCGCTGCTGCTGACCGATGCTCAGCTCGCTCGGCTTGTGATGCATCCGCTCGGCCAAGCCAACGCGCTCCAGCAATGCCGCCGCCTTCGCTTTCTGATCAGCGGCCGGTGTGCCGCATAGACACAGGGGAACCTGCACGTTCTCCTGTGCCGTCAGATAGGGAATCAGATTGAAAGTTTGGAACACAAATCCAATCCGTTCCTGTCGAATACGAGCCCGGCTGGCAATTGGCAGGTCGTAGAGGGACACATCGTCCATCAGGACATGCCCCTCGGTGGGCGACAGCATTCCACCGAGCATCGACAGCAAGGTGGTCTTTCCGCTTCCACTGGGGCCGACAATGGCGACATACGATCCTGCGACAATGTGAAGCCTCTCCGTGCGGATCGCGGTCAATTCAACACCGCGCCGTGAATAGACTTTCGTAATGTTCTCCAAGCGAAACATCGGGCTAAACCTCCTGAAAACAAGTACACGGATCGAGTTGGCTTGCGTTGCGTGCTGGCCAGTAGGCTGCGACAAGCGTGACTGCGAGCGCGACCACCGCGGCAACCGCGATCGTGCCCAGCAGCGGCGAAACAGACACTCCGGCCCATTGCGGTCCGAGCACCATCGCAAGCACCAGACCAAGTGCGCATCCGCCCAATCCGCCAGCAAGACCAAGCCACGTGGCTTTGAGCAGAAATAAGCCCGAGATGAATCGAGGAGTCGCGCCAAGTGCCATCAGCGTGCCGATCTCTCGGCGGCGCTCGCGTACATTCGATGAGATTGCGCTGGCTACACTAATACCGCCCACGAGCACGAGTACGCCGACTACAAGCACCGACGTTCGGGCCATCAGTCGATTCACCCCAACTTGAGTCTGCACAACCTGGGAAATCGTGACCACGCGGCTATCGGGCAGGAGTTGACTCAGTTGCGGAACAAGTTGGCCGGCAGCGTCTTCGCAGCAGCCCATCACCTCGATGGCGCTGACAACTTCGCCGGTCTTGGCAAGCCTCTGAACCGTGTGGAGATGTGCAAACACACGGCTGTCGTCAACGGTGCCGGTTGGAGGCAGCACCGCCACCACATTGAACGTCTCATCGAATAGCTCGACGGCGACGCCAGGCTTGAGCCATAACTGATGCGCTACGTCTGCACCGACAATCGCATCTCGATCTCCCAACTGCTCAACCGTTCGTTGCGTCGCAAGTGCCTCGGGCCTCATGTCTTCCGGGTTTGGGGCGCAGCTTGCCTTCTTGCAGCCGACGTGAGCTTTCTTCTGAAAGAGCGTGACGGTCTCCCAGGCACCTTTCGCAGCAAATTCGGATTGCGGCAGAATGCCCACTAGAGTCAACGCTTTGCCTTCCAGGCGAATCGGAACACAAAGCCGCGGCGACAACCGCTCGACGCCCGACAAGCCCGCCAACATGATCTGAGTTGCCCGCTCTTCCGGCAGGGTTAGTCCGTTTTGGTCCGCTGAGTAGTAGTCCTGTAGTGATGCCCCTTGGGGTAGTACCAGGATGTTGGCCCCCAGCGATTGCAACTGGCGTCCGACTTCATGTTCGGAGAAGACCGTGATGTGCCGAATGGCAACCAACGCCGCGACTCCGAGCAGAATTGCCAATACACAGGTGACAACGGCCGATGGGCGTTGCCAGATTTCCTTCCAGACAATGGTGCGCAAGGTCATGTTTACTTCCTCTTCGCGTTCGGGGCCTTGGTGGCTTGTGGACCATGACCGTGCTTGCAGTTCGGGTCATCACAGCATTTGCCGGCGGCATGAAGCGCTGCGGCCATCTCAGCCTTTGTTGCCGAAGATGTGAACTTGCCGACAAGCACTGCTGGCGGGGCGAGAAAGACGACGGTGGACCCCTTGAGTGAAGCTGGTTCGATCTCCATCTGCTTCAAAAAGGGAGCCTCAGATTTGTCGTTCGATTGAATTGAGATGACGGTAACTCGATCCTTAAACTCGGGATCCGCTTGGAAATCAGCCACCGCGGAAGGCGTTTGGTTCCGTGCTGAGGGATGCACGCATACCAAAACTAACTTGCGGTCCTGCATGGCCTTCATGCAGTCGGCCATGCCCGCGGTCACGAACGCCGAAGCAATCTGCGCATCGGTGACCTTTTGAGAAATGAGCGCAGTGACTGCGCCGTTCGGGGCGACGGCAAGGGTAAACGGGAGTGGTGCCCTGCCGACTCCAAAGCGCTTCACGATAGCCTGTTCGCTGGGGTCGGAGACGGATACATAGGTCACCGACGCTTGACCGTCTCGTTCGGCGAGGCCGGTTTTCAGCACTTGGGCCATCGTTCGAGTAGCTTGGTTGTCGTCCCGATAGAAGAGCAGAAAAGTGTACCTGTTCTGTTCGACATTCTGATCAAGGGCCGCCTGAGCTTTACCAGCCTCGGCTGCTAAGCCCAACGAAGTAAACACCCCTCCAAGGGTCAGTAGGCCCAGCGCAATCGCAATTCGTACTCGACTCATGGCGAATCCTTTCAAATAAAAAAGTCATCCGTGACAGATTGAGTCCGCGTTGGCTGCGGCTCTATTTGTGTTTATGATCTTCCTTATGCTCGTGATCGTGGTCCTCGTGATCGTGATGGTCGATCTCGCCCACGTATTGCTTGCCGCTGATGCTTACGGCCAGTCGCCCCTTAGAGTTTTTTGCGTCCAGGGCCTTGCAAAGCTCCTCATCCTCGACCTGAAAGCACGAGGCCATATCACGCTGCTCGTTGGCTTGCGAGATGGCGGCCAGCTTGAATTGCTTCGGATTTCCACCCGAGACAATATTTACGAGCAACTCCGGCTGTGAAATTGGCACGTTGTCTTTCGCTTTGCCGTCTAGGACAAATACGGTGACGCGATGCTTCGCGTCATCGTGGACCAATTCGGCATGAAAGGCTTCGTCAGAACCTAACTCAATGAGGTGGCCACCATGTGGCCCCGTATGGGAGTGTTCACCCGTCGAGTGAGCATGCCCGTCCCCTTGATGGTGCCTTTGTGTGACCGATGCGACAGTGGTGCCAGTTTCATTCTTGGAGTTGCAGCCGGCCAAGACGGCGGAGAGAATCGCGGCGATATAAAGTCCGCTCTGAGGGGATTGCATTTTTATTGAACATTCCTTTTCGTTAAGGTGCCCTTGGCAAGGGCAAATTCTTTCAGATCGTGGTTCACCCACTCGCGTGGGACGCAGTCGGGACGGATATTTTCAGTTGTGGAGTTGGCACAAGGGGAGCTACGTCGTCGAAAAACTCATCATCGAGTTCATCGTGGTTGCCCTTGGCCAATTGCTCTTCCGCGTCTCGCTTGCCAAAACACCAGAAGAGCGCAGGGTGAACTAAGAAATCGAGCAGAGTCGAACTGATAAGTCCCCCCAAAATTACCGTAGCCACAGGATACAGAATCTCCTTGCCAGGCTCTCCCGCCGCCAAAACCAGCGGAATCAATGCGATTCCAGCGGTGAGCGCGGTCATAAGCATGGGAGCAAGTCGCTCTTTGCCCGCACGCTCGATCATTTCAGGCGTGAAGCTCTCTCCTTCATGGCGAACCAGGTGCAAGTAGTGTGCAATCAGAAGGATGCCATTGCGCGACGCAATGCCGGCGAGCGAGATGAAGCCAACCATGCTGGCCACGGTCAGTGATTGTCGTGTCAGAACGAGTGCCGCGACTGCACCAATCGCCGCCATTGGCAGTGCGGCCAGTACCTGCAAGGAGAGATTCACCGATCGGAATAGCGTATAAAGTGCGAGAAACATGCAAGCCAGCGAGATCAGGCTCAAGAACCCAATCATGCGAGTGGCATTGCGTTGGCTCTCGAACTGACCGCTGAACTCTACAAAGTAGCCTGTGGGTAGCGTTGCCTGTATGGGAGCAAGACGCTTTTGAATGTCCGTTACAATACTTGCGAGGTCACGACCAGCGGTATTGCACTGCACAATAATCCTGCGGCGAACGTTTTCCCTGTTGATGGTGTTAGGGCCGCTGGCCTCGACAACGTTCGCGACATCGCTGAGCGGAATCTGCCCACCAGCCGGGACTTCCAGCGTCAGCCGGCGCAACTGCTGCGGGTCTTCACGAAAAGGATCGTCAAGCCGAACGAGGAGGTCAAATTTCTGCTGACCGAGAACGACCTCGGACACGACGCTGCCGTTCATCGCGGTTTGAACCACTTCGTTTACGTCATCCGAATTCAGTCCGTGGTTGGCTAGGCGTCGCCGGTCCAAGTCGATCCGCAGTTGCGGGATTTCGATTTGCTGCTCGACTAAAAGGTCCTTGACACCCGGCACGTCCTGCATCGCGGCTTTCATTTCGTTGGCCTTGGCGCGCAGAATGCTCAGGTCGTCGCCATACAGCTTGATGCCCACCTGGGCCTTGACCCCAGAAAGCATGTGCGAGATCAGATGCTGCAACGGCTGTTCGGCCGCAATGACCACTCCAGGAACTTGCGTGAGTTCTTCTCGGATGTCATCCAATACCTGCTCTCGTGTGCGACCCGAGTTCGGATCGAAGCTCACGATGATCTCCGAGACGTTGACGCCCTCCGCGTGCTCGTCGAGTTCGGCACGACCCGTTCTGCGGCCGAAGGCGACAACGCCTGGAATCTTCTTTAGCCGCTGATCCACCATCCCCGCGATGCGGTCGGAAGTTGCAAGCGAAGTGCCGGGCGGCAGCAGTACGTTGACTTGGACCGAGCCTTCATTGAAGGGAGGAAGAAAGTCACGGCCCAATTGGGTGACAACGATACAGCTCACGATTACCGCCGCAGCCACCGTCCCCAGAATTGGCCACGGATGCCGCACGCTAAATCGAATCGCATATCCGGCAACGCCTTTAAGGAAGCGTAAGAGGATGCCATCTTTTTCGTGAGCTATGAAGCGGGCGTTTGGCAACAGCCAGTACGACAAGACCGGCGTTACCGTCAAAGAGACGAGCAGGGAGGCCAGAATTGAGACAATGTACGCGACGCCCAAGGGAGTGAAGAGCCGCCCTTCGATTCCGCCTAGAGCAAAAAGGGGGATAAAAACCAGCACGACTAAGATCGTACTGAACACGATTGAGTTGCGAACCTCACTACTGGCCTCGTAGACCACACGTAGCGCGGGCTTCGGCACCGCAAGTTGTTTGTTCTCGCGCAGTCGTCGAAATATGTTCTCCACGTCCACGATGGCGTCGTCCACCAATTCTCCGATGGCTACGGCCAGGCCGCCAAGCGTCATGGTATTGATGGACATATTTAGCCACTTGAAAACGAGCCCGGTCACGAGAATTGAAAGCGGGATTGCCGTGAGCGTGATGAAGGTCGTGCGGAAATTCAGCAAAAACAGAAACAGGATAATGACGACCAGAATGCCGCCGTCGCGGAGCGCTTCGATCACATTGTGAATACCTAGCTCAATGAAGCCCTTTTGTTGGTAGACATTGGGATTGATGCGGATGTCCTGCGGAAGTGACGTTTTGAGGTCATCAAGTGCGGCCATGACGTTGTCCGTCAGCCTGCGAGTGTCAGCCCCAGGCTGCTTGGAAATAGTGAGCATCACGGCGGGCTCCCCGTTCACGGCGGAATCCCCGCGCTTCACTTGAGGAGCTTCGACAACCCTCGCAACATTCCGCAGCAACACGGGCCGTTCAGCGTTGGCCCGCACTACAACGTCTTCGAGGTCTTGGATATTTTGAACTCGTCCGATCGACCGGACTAGAAACTCGTTTCCTCCACGATTGAGATAGCCTCCGGTTGCATTGGCGTTGCTCCTGGCGACGGCCTGTTTGACCTCGGAGAGTGTCACGCCGAAGGTACGCAAACTCTCAGGGTTGACCAAAACCTGAAACTGCTTTCGGCCGCCACCCATCGTCACGACCTGGGCAACTCCCGGAATCGTCAATAGGCGTTGCCGAACTACCCAATCCGCCAGGGTGCGAACTTCCATCGGCGCTGTCTTGCCGCCTTCGCTCCACATCCCGACGTGCATGATCTGCCCCATGATGGAGGAGATTGGCCCAAGCTGAGGCTTGACGTCCGCCGGTAGTCGATCTGCCGCGACGGCCAGTTTTTCGGCCACGATTTGACGGTCTACGTAGATATTTGTGCCCCAGGCGAATTCCACATAGATGACCGAGAGTCCAACGCCAGATGAACTGCGAACGGCTTGAACGCCCGTGGCCCCGTTAAGTACGGATTCGAGCGGGAACGAAATCAACGTCTCGACTTCCTCAGGGGCCAGCCCCGGCGCTTCGGTCATAATTGTCACGCGCGGCCGGTCCAGGTCTGGAAAAATGTCTACCGGCAAGTTGTAGAGGACGTAGCCACCATATCCCGTGATGACGAGCGCCAACGCGATCGTCACGAGTCGATATCTGAGCGAAATTCGGATAATTGCGTTGAGCATTGCTTGGCCGTAGCCTTTGAGCCTAGTGATTGTGTCCGGCGTGAGGGTCGATGGCCCCGCCAGCTTTGTTCTTCATGGCTGTTTGCAATTGAAACGCGCCGGACTTGGCGACAATGTCTCCCGGAAACAACGAACCGTCGTTCGCGATCACGGCCCAGACCTGATCGCGATACTCGATATGGACTGGCCGACGGTCGAAGTGATCGCCATTGGCTTGGAAAATAAAAGATTCTGTCCCTTCAGTTGCAACCGCCTCGATGGGAAGCACGATGCGATCTTTCCACTGTTCGACGGGTATTCGCACTTGAACACGCTGGCCGGGCTTGAACTGCCAATCCAGGAAATGCCTTCCGTCTGCTGCCGCCTTCTCACGCAGCACGTGGTTGGGCAACGTGACATAGAAGTGAAAGGATCGCGACTCGGGGTCAACCTTGTTTGCCAGATAGAGCAAGTCCAGGCCGGACAAGATATCCTCCGGCTGCTTCGATTGTGATTCGATGATCGCAGAGACCTTCCAGTCTTCTGCCGCGGCGTTGCTGACGGCTTGCACGTCTTGCTCGAATGCCTTCCCTTCAATGAATAGTTCGCGATGGTCGGCCAGGACAAATAGAACGTCGCCGGCCGTAACGTGCTGGCCTTGCTCAACTCGTAGCTCCTGAACCTGCAAGGTGCGGGCAGTCGAGTCGGTGCCTTCGGCGGCCGGCGCATCCGGTACAAATACCGACAATTTGGGAAGTAGCTTTCGTGTCTTGATGATGTCCGCAACTTGGTCTTCACTGAGGCCGTGCAATACCAATGTCTGGCTTTGAGCGCGAAGAATGGCCTCGGACTTTTGCTTCTCGTAATTCAAGTCGATCAGCGTTTTGCCGGCGATTGCCCCATCCCTTGCCAGGTCCTCGATTCGATTGATCTCGCGATTCGTTACGTCAAGCGACTCGGCCGTTTTCAGGAGGTCTCCCTGAGCCTGTACCAACTCTTCATGCGTAAGCCGCATTTCCGCGAGGAGCTGGCCAACTCGAACCGCTTCGCCTTGCACGGCAGCAATCCGTGTGATTACCCCTGTCATAGGCGCGGTGACCTCGATCGTAGTGCGTCCGGGCCGCTCGGTAATCATTCCGGGCACAGTGATTGTTTTCTCAAAAGGTTGCAGTGCCACGGTCACCAACTGCAATCCAATGTTGCTTCGCGCTTGATTGCTCAATTCAAGCGAGTTGCCTTCCTGATGACCTGGATGACTATGGTCGTGACCGGCTTCCTCGCCATGTTCTTCACTGTGGCTGGCGGCCTTCGACTCGTCGCCCGTTCGCGAAGCAATGCTCAACAGTCGATCTTTGCCGAGATAGGCCGCCGCTGCGCCAATCCCGATCGCGACCACCAAAGCGAGCGCTCGCAGGATTTTTGATCGCAGAAAACCGATCTTCATAGTTCACTCCACTGTGCGATTCGCGAATCGCGCACAAACAGGTGATGGTGCCAGTGCCGCTGTCGGACGTGCGATACACGTAGCGCAGCGGAGTTGCAGGGTCAGCGTCGATCGCGGTTGAAGCACCGCAATCGAAGCATTGCTAGCAGGCGAGATCGCAATCAGATCAAGAGAATCTGATGCAATAGATGAAGTCGCGTGTGTGGCGCGAGGTGTTGCGAATCGCCATGAGCACAGCGAGCGATTCGGAGGTTGTCCAGCCCGACTTCGTCCGCGGTTGCAGCACAACCGTCGAGCGCGAGAACTAGATTCAACTCGACTGACTGCACGCTATCGCCACGCACGAAGACGCAACTGCCTTCGTTGCACGATTTGGCAGGCGCTTCGCTGTCGGTCCCGTCATCTGAATGCCCATGCTCGTGGCAGTGTTCATGCGAAGAGCACGTTGCCGGCCCACCCAATTCTGCGGCATGCGCGTGGTGGCAGCAACACCCGGCAAGCGAGTGTGCCAGCACGACGATCGCCAGCAGTAAGGTGACTGTACGGTTCATAAACTCTGCCGAACAACAAATGCGGAGACCTACGCTCAATCATCACCACTTATCGGCGGAGGGGCAATGCGGCCTTTACGAAAATGCCTAATTTAACGCCTGCTGCCGATTTTTTCGCGGGCTCGTGTTGGGGGACAGTTTGCCCCTCCTGAGCATCGAGAATCGATGCGACACGATTCTGGGTAGTGTGTAGTGCTCATCAACCCGCGTCATTTCCGCAACCGTTTTTTTCGATGCCTCGTTTTAGCGTAATTGTCTTTATGCAGCTTTAGCCAACGGTCGCGACGCCCCAAATGGAACTGACCGGGCGGGACAGATCGACTACTTCATCCGAGATCAAGAGACCCACAAGAGCTGGCAGCGCCATTAGTGTGGGGATTTCCCCGCCCACTCCCTCGGCAAGGACCATAGGAAAGATCGCCAAGATAGCCACGGCGTCGGTGAGGAGCTTTCGTCGCAGGCGGTGAGCGGCCCCGGCCTACCGAAGCTCTTCGAGCGATTGGATGTTCTCCAAAACGATAAGTCAAAACGACGTTCCAATCGGCAATGTCGGGGCGCCATGCGGGAAGTTGCCTTCACAGTAGGATTCGCGTAATATTTTTGCGGTGATCAGCAAATCCAGTCAAAAGATGGGTTCTCGCCTCGTGATAGGACGATGTGCGACTGTGGCAGGAGCCGCCGTATTTAGCACATTGTTGTATGCACTAGCCGATAGCCAAGCTCAGATCCTGGCATTGAGCCTTCAGCTCAGCCTGGCACTTGGTTGGTTAAGCAACCGTGGCGCATCGTCATCAACAAAATTGCCGTTTCAGTCACAAAGTGTTCGATCGGTATTGCCTAGTGCCCAGAATTATCGCACGGCACGTCTTGCGGACGCTTCAGTCAATCTTCAGGCCATGGTTGACATGTCGGACGAGCTGGCTCGGGACTGTGTATTGGCTCGGTTTGCAGGTCTGGACGAAGAGATTCACCGTCTGGCGTCGGGCCGCGTCGTATTTGAGAATACTGAGACGTGGCGAACGATGTACGAGAAGGTGCTCTGTGCGCCTGGCATGGCCGAATACCGCTCAGTTTCCTGGACGAAGACCGCCGATTATTGGCAGGACCGTCCTGGGCAACAAAGCATTCGGCTCAACTACGATTTGCTGGACAGGGGAGTCGAAATCCAACGGATTGTGATTTTAGGCTGGAATCTTTGGTCACCCGAGTTGGCGCTGCCCAGCCCGGCGATTCGCCGCTGGCTGGAAGAGCAGCATTTTCGTGGCATCGCAGTGTCGCTGGTCCGAGAAAGTGACCTGGTGAACGAGTTGGACCTACTGAGGGACTTTGGAATCTACGGTGTTCGGGCGACCGGTGAGCAGGAATTAGACGAGCAGTCGCGAACCGTCAAATTTGAGCTTCGATTTGATGAGCCGGGCATCCGGCTGGCGACCGACCGCTGGGAACGGTTAAAGCTGTATGCCCGCCCCTTCACCGAATTACTGGATCGGGAAGGAATCGGCGAGTAAGATCAGGGAACCGCGATTGTGATTTTCGCGACCCCTGATCTATGGCGGCTCCGGCTAGGCTCTATCTTGATACGGCCAGGCTGGGCCTAATGTCTCCAAGTGCCCAACTGGCCGCCGGGGACTTCGTTCGGCTTGCCGGCGAAGACGCCTTTACGCTGTACTTCGATCAATTTCTCTCGGCCGGAGCGAAGTGCTGGCCCGATCGTTGGCTGAGCAGATTCTCTGGCCTGGTAGAATGGCCTGGCATTGCTCAGCTAAAAGCAGAGCTTCGAGCCCAAGCCGGCATTGATTCAGAATTGCCGGTGTTACTCGCGAATCGGTCTGCCTGGCTGATGCAGTGTGCGGCCAGACTGCTTTTCCATAAATGCGAGCGAGTGCTGGTCACCGACAACGATTGGCCGGCATATCGAGAGATCCTCGCGCGAGAGCAACGACGGGCTAATGGTAACGTGGCGATCGTGAGAGTTCGTGACGACATTCTCAATGGCGCGATCGACGCAGAGGAGGTTGTCGGTCGAATTTGCTCGGCCTATCACGTCCAACAATGCGATGGACTGTTCCTGACAGCAGTCAGCAATCTCGGCATAAGCTTGCCTGTTCGCCGAATTGTGCGAGCAATTGAAGAATGCCACACTCTCCGTTTTGTCGTCGTGGACGGCGCCCAGGAGTTCTGCCACGCCGGCACAAGTCTCGGTGACGGCTACTGCGACCTATATCTGACTGGCTGCCACAAATGGCTTCGGGCTCATCAGCCGATGGGCATCATGTTCTCCGGACGTAAACGGTCCAAATCGTTGGTCGAACGACGGTTTAGGGGATGGACCAGGAAGGCGGCATCGAGTGACCCGCTACTGCGATTCTCACAGCAAATTGACGAGCACAGAGTGGATGACTTTTCAGAAACGGTGAATGTCGCCCCGTTGCTCTCAACTTTTGGGGCGCTGAGGGACTTACCAAAAACCGATTCGGAGCGACAATCCGACTTCAAATGCCGCATCGCAAACGTACTGGAGGTTGCCCGAGTCGCCGACGGGGCGGGTTGGCGGCCGCTCTTGCCCAAAGAGTCGTTTCGTACAGGGATCCTCTTGCTGCAAGCGGAGCGCCCCAAGATTCAACAGCACCCTCCTCAACGATTACGAGAGCTTTTTCACCAACGTGGGATCGCCGTCACGACCTACGACGAGGGATTGATTAGGTTGTCCATGCCGGCTCCTCTCTTCCACACCGACGACCTCGATCGCTTGCGCGATGCCTTGGTTAAGACGGGTTGACTTTGCCGTGGCTGCCTCGCTGCTCGGCCGCGCGAATGGCCGGACTACGCGCCGCCGCAATCGCAACACCGTCGCTGGAACCGCCTCAAGTCGCCCGTGGCGTCGGCGTTTGTTCACGGCCCGCAGGATGTTCAGAAGCTGGCGACGGATTGGTGCATAGGGTTCAAACGGCACGCGACGAAACTCGTTCGCCAAAGCATCGACCGACCTTCGTAGGGCCAGCTCCAGAAAATACGCCCGCTCGACCTTGTAGGCTTCAGTCGTGATTTGGACATGGGCGTGCCACTTGCGGTCGATTTCGCCCGACACCGTTCGGCCACCAGAGCGATAGCTGATTGAGTATCCCCGATACTTCAGAGGGGTTTTGCGGAAGTCACGGATGCGGTCCTTTTCATCCGCAAATAGCCGGTGCCGGCCGGCAGTTGCCAAGAGAACGAAGAAATGTTCGTGGCGCAGATAGTGGACGTTTGCCATGCCAAGCTGTTTGCGCCGGGCCCGCATCCGCTTCGACAACCCCAGTTCGTATCGCTGAATGAGCTTTTGATCCACGACGTGTGGATTCTTGTGTCGGGGAATCTTGCCGGTGACGTACCACCAATAGCCGTGTCCCAAATAACAACACGCGATCTGTTGGACGAACCCCTCGACCGAGGTCGCTTCGCAACGATACTGCATACAACTCCAAGTGCGACGCGAAAGTGGAGTTTGTTTGAGGCACAAACTCCCAAAAGCCTTGTCCGAGAAAGTCGCCTGGATGGTTACACGAAGGCAGCAACAGAAGCAACGGCGCACCGGCATCAGGCTTTCGCCCGAATTTCGCGCATGCTGCTACATTCTTCTTGTACCTACGCCCAATCCATACCAAGGCACTCTTGAGAACCTCCGACTGCAACCCGCTCGTGCAAGACGCACCCCGAGCGCAAGCCGTCAGTCCGCTGCCACCGGAGTCCAGTTCTCCCGAACCAGACTCCGGTGACCGCTCATTACCTTTCCCAGGACCAAGATGCCGGGGCCTCTTGCGAGGCCTCGACGTTTGGCACGCAATCTCGACGGGAAACACCCGTCAGCCCTTTCGTCGTTGCCGATTACTTGTGGTTCAGGAGCCACCTGAACGCCGGCAAACGGGTCTCCACTGCCTTGCAGAGAGCACCGCTGACCTTCCGGTCACTTTCTACTTGAGCCACACTCCCAGTCTGTAGCGTTTGAAATACCCGGCCGACCAAGCCAGGCGCCGGCAACCACGCCGGTAGCTACAGACCTTCCCGCGTTAGTCATGGTCTTCGTCCAACGAGTCACGTCGCTATCGGACCTGCGGCCCGAGGACACCATCGTCGTATGCACGTCCTCCCGGACGCCATAGTTTCCATGAGCCTTGCGGCCCATGATTTCGGGGAACCGAACGTAGAAGCGTTCCCCTACCCGCCGACGCTGGGTTTTCACGGTTTGGCACCGTCTCTCATTGAACTGACTGGCAAGCCCTTACGGGCCTTTCGTGGTTGAGCTCTTCATCGTCGCACGATTTGCGTGCGATCGCCGGGCGAGTCAGGCCCGGCTCCTTTGGTCGCCCAAAGGAGACTCCCCACGCCAGCAGCGTTATGCGAACCCAAGGGGCTCGCATCCCGCCGACAGGATTTGCCGTCTTTCGACAGCTCACCTGCTTTGAGCCACGACGGCCTTGAAGGGATCGCTCCCGACAAGGGATTTCCGCGTCGCCCCCATTCGAGGCAGACGACCATCGGATAGAACGCCGAGATTACTCTGCACGGGCTACTGACATACAACGCCAGCAACCGCAGGATTACTTCGACGAGCCTCCATCGAGCCGAGCGAACAACTCTCGCCGTACTCGGCTCTACGGGTCCGACACATGCTGGTTGGTTAGACCAGCCCCTTAGCTCCGATGGCTAATCGGAGTTTGGCGGGCGTGTCGGCCCATCGAGATTGCGTCAACCACGCTCTTAGGCCGGCCGAATAGGACCAGCTTTACCGAAACGTGCGTTTCACGTGAATGACGACTGGGGTCAGAATCGCTTCCGTCCCCTGGCACAGCCATAACGTACTCTGAGCCATGGCCCAATCGTCAGCTTGGCGGGGTCTTTTGTGGATGGGTTTGCTGCTCAAGAATTCGCAACACGTAGAAACGGAGCGTAGAGGCTTGAAATGTTTTTTGCAGTGTGGAGTTGCCCGACGCGATGCCCCGCTCACGGCATTCTTTGAGAAATGCAGGCGCGTGCTGCTCGGCCTGTTGGCTAATTCGTGCCAACTCCTCTTTTGAGAGAGTCTTGAGATAAGCCTCAACCCGCTCAGTGTCGACGGTATTTGGCGGCGTGACCACCCGGGAATGGCGGCGCTGTGATGCACCACAGCCTGGACCGCTTGTCTGCGGCACGGGCTTCGTAAGGCCTCGCGGGGTTGCATAGTTTTTCCGAATCGAAGACACCAGGTATCCGGCTGGATTGCGCGACACGCGCGAATCTTTGGCGGCCAACAGGGCATCGAATGCAGCCAGCTTGTCTTCGATCGATTCTGGCCGGTGTTCCGAAACGATTTGTGCAGCGACTCGGGAGGTAACTCCCCGTGAAATCAATTGTGGTTGCAACGAGACCTGTTCCTGAGCTGGCTCCGAGGGCTTTGCCCGTTTGGGGAGTTTTGCAAAAAATGCCCGCCAATTCCCGCGGCCGATCCGCACGAATCGCAATTCGGCCGGCATCGGCTTCAAAAACCCCACTCGTTCCAGTTCCTTGATGGCGGGCAACAGACGCCGCTTGAGCTGCGCCGCATCGTAGCTTCGGCTGACGCCAATGTGCTCACAAGCAAACTCGACCAATGGAAAGTCCCAAGTTGCTCGGTGGTAGAATCGCTTGTCAAGAAAGCGAAACATGCGTTTGGCGATTGAGCCGTTCAGTTGCCGGTAGAGATCCATGTCGAGCTGCTTGATGTAGCCGGCCTGAAAGCTTTGGAACACGACGGCGTTCCAGGTGAAAGAGGAGATTGCGGGCTCGGCGCTGGCGCCTTGTGCGACATGGGCAGTCCGCTTGCGAGCCAATGAGATTTGCTCAATGAGGTGGAAGCCGGCGTCAATCCAACACGCTGCCTGCTTATTCCACCAAGCCTTTTCGTAATACAACGTGACTCCGAGCCATCGCTTGAGTGATTCGTCGATGCGCTGGTAGCTTTTGCCTTCTTGTCGCCAGCCCAGAATCTGGATCAGTTCGTATTTGCTGAAGTTGATGCGCGGAGTGGCAAATCGGGCTTGTCGCGTCAATTGCACGAGCCCCAGAACGACTTCGTCATCCAGGGCCGTCGGCAAACCGTATCGGTCCGACGCCGAGATGGTTAAGCGGCGAGTGACTTCTTGGCCAGCCCGCCTATCCCAGACAGTGTCTTCAAAGACCAGCGTTTTCTGCCCGTTAGCAACTCGGTCCGCCAGGGCAGTCAACGGGAACTCAGCCAGATTCATTTCGTCACGACCGAGAACCGGCTCGGGGCCGCCGAATTCTTCGGGTTGGTTTTGCCTTTCCTTCATCCCTGCCTATCGGACACGGCGCCAGAGTTGTTTCTTGATGAGGTTCTAAACAGAAAGTTGTTCCTCAGAATGCCCATTCCTTTCAGTGACTTGGGATGGCGATTCCTGTTTCAGTTCCCGGTAGTCACGCCGAGTTGCCTGTCTCAAATCCCGGTATGGGCTGTTTCGTTTCCCTGGAAATCCCTGCACCGTTTCCCTCTCGTGTAATGCACTAAGCGCCGCACGCGCAACCGTCGATTTGCTGACGAGCGGCCAGTTGAGCCAGCAATGCCATAAAGCTGGCATTCTGGAAAGTGCCGAATGACCGAACGCCAGAATTCTGGTGACAGGTGCAGGGCGCCTGCGATATGGAGGAAGCATGGACATCATCGCAATCGCCAACCAGAAAGGAGGCACCGCCAAGACGACAACGACGGCGGCACTCGGACTACTGCTGTCCCGAGCCGGCCGCCGAGTCCATCTCATCGACATGGATCCCCAGGGCAGCCTCACACATGCATTCGGCCAAACCGCCGGTGACAGTGATCTCTTCAACGCATTGGCAAACGGAACTTGCTTGCCGACCTGCTCGCTTAAACACGGCTTCAGTCTGACGCCCAGTCACATCACGCTGTCCCGCGGTGAGACAGAATTCATGGCGAAACCGGGGAGGGAACAATGCCTTTCCCGCAGCCTGGCTGCCACCGACTTGGCCGAAGACTGCATCGTGCTTATCGATTGTCCGCCCTCGCTTGGAGTTTTAGCGATCAACTGCTTGACTGCGGCCAAGCGAATTCTGATCGTTGTTCAGCCAGGTGGATTTGAGCTGCGGGCCTTGGTCCATTTTGAGGAGACCGTAAAACTGCTGCGGGAATGGGTCAATCCACAACTTCAGGTAGTTGGCGCCGTGCTCACAAATTGCCAGGGCCGTCGCAGGATTACCACACAGGTTGCCGAGGAAGTGGCAAGGGCGTACCCGCTTTTGGGCCGAGTTCGTGGAGATGCCCAGCTTCTCTACGCCACGACCGCGGGCGACATGGCGAACCTTCGGCAATCAAAGGCCCTGGCTGACTACGAGCTGGTGCGCATCAATTTAGAGGAGCGTCTTACATGGCCAAACATCCAGTTTCCGGAATCTCCGGTGTCCTTGGCGGACTAATTTCATCATCTCCTTCGGCGGCTAAGGAATCGGGGCGATTGTCAGAGACTGCACAAGGGGCGTCTGGGGAGTTGAAGACGAGAGACCAGGCGTCGCCCGCGCCCAGGCGCATGGCCACGCGCCTAGGCCGGCCACCGGGACGTTCAAGGACCGAAGCAATTCGCCGGGAGAAAGTCACGCTACGCATCGACGCCACCTTGATTGACGACTATCGCGATTGGTCTTGGACAAAGCGCTGCCAATTGGGGGAATTGGTCGAGCAAGCGCTTTGCAACTATCGAAGGTCACGGTAACAGGATAGCCATCTGAGCCATTCCCAAATTCCCGTAATCGACCACCACGGCATTTAGTTTGAGCTGACCGGCCTTCACGGCGACTTTCGGAGATCACAACAGCATGAGAAAATCTCGACGTCGACGACCAGCAGCGGCAAATCATGGACCTTGATGCCTTCCAACAACTATGACGAGAAACACCGTTTAAGTGCGACCGTGACAGAGCGACCGATTTATGGCAGAGTCCAAATCCTAAAACGCATTGCCAGGTTCCGCACAATGCAACTATCACCGGTGTTCTTCGCTATTGGATTCCTGCTCGTCACTTTTCCTACGGCGGCTGCCGCGGTGTTTTCCGTGTGGGCTGCCGTAAAGCTACTTCAGCGAAGGTGAGCCAGTGACCATTAATCTGCACTTTGGATCGTTGCTTTGGAGCCACGGTGCGTGATAGAGACCATTATGCTCGATGCCTATCTCGGAATCGCTAGTCCCGTTGGACTTGATGCGCTGGTGGAAGATCATCCACACACCCGACGATTTCTGTCTCGCAAAATCCGTCGCTGTCACGACCGGCCCATTTGCGGACTCTGGATTGTGCTGTCCCGCGAAGTCGCCGAGGATGCGACGCGATTGCTTGCGATGGGCGAGCGCCTCGAAGCACTCCGGTTGGTGGAAAATAACGCCCGAGATATCGGTGTCCTCATTCCGGAGTCCACTCGATGGGATGCGGATTTGTTTTGCTAGCCGACGTAGCCTCACCGTTATTTCATTGGCGCTCAAAGAACTGCACCATATTCGTCGGTCACTTGGTGACACTAACCACGGCTGCTGGCGACGTTGCGTTCAGCCTAATTAGTGAGCCTCGTCAGTCTTAGCCCGTAGTGCCAGGGCGGCAAGTCGATCGGACGACCAATTGCTCGCAAAGATGGGTTCAGTTGAGCCCATGCGATGACTTGCTCCGGCTGTGGCCGAATAGCCAGATTGGGGCCACGCGGAGTGCGGTCATCATGACGCCAATGGATTATCAAAACGAAACCGCCCTCTCGTAGCACGTGTGCGGCTTGTCCCAGTAGTATCTCAGGTGATTCGCAGTGCAGAATGTTGAAGAGCAGCACCGCATCGACACTGCCGGCCGGTAGGTTGAATCCTTGTTCCATGATGTCGCGCTGCCGGCAATCGACATTACGCATGCCAGCAGCCTTGGCTCGCTCCGCCGTGCGAGCAATCATTTCTGGATCAATGTCAAATGCGAACAGCGTGCCGGAGATACGTTTCGCCGCTGGAATTGTGAAGGTGCCGAACCCGCAGCCCATTTCGGCGACATCAACAAGTTCGTTCGTAATCTCAAGCGCATCGAGAATCGTGGGTACGTCAAAGAGCGAATCCCAATAACGCTCGTCAGGCATTCCACTGTCACGCAGTTTCACGGCATTCAATCCTCATGTTTCGGTCGGTGACCACGCTGTCGCACGCTCACCGTCGAACGGCGTCGAGATATGCCCCAACCGGTCAATAACGGGCCGCGTAGCCGAGAAATCCGTGATTTGGCCTCCCGTCCAGTATTCGGACGGGGCGGTTTCGGCGTCGAAAGTTTGTCGACTACAATCAAGCCTTGAACTTTTCCATCGTCCCAGATCACGGGACCAAAGCCAATCCTTTACCAGAGGTGCAACGTGCGTCATCGATCGCAAAGCGGGGCTGCATCAATTCGCACCATGGGGCTTGCCTGGTGCTTGGCGATAACTCTCATCTCGCATTCCTATGCGGAAGAGCCGGTCTTGTTTGCCAAACCCGACGCGTTTCAGACCCTAGTAAATCCCAATTGCTCGCATTGCATCGATGAGGCCAAGTCGCGAGCTGGCGACCTGCGCGCGAATGATCCCGTGCTGGCCTGGACGCGGAGCAAGTATGAAGGGGGCGCGATCCCGATTCGGTTTTTCCTGAATCCGTATCGCGTGATCAGCGACACCTACGGAGTGTTTGTGTTCGACCCCGATGCTGGCTTCGCGCGAGGATACGAGCCGTCGCTCGATTTTAGCTTCTATGGCTGGCGCAATGGGATCGTCGTCATGCGACACAAGGATGGCACGTTGTTCTCGACACTTTCAGGCCGCGCGTTCGATGGACCACGCAAGGGGGAACAACTCAAGCCCATTGCCACCATCCCGACCAGTTGGGGCTACTGGAACAAAGCCTATCCCGGATCGGTCGCCTACCGGATGTTCGAGAAATACCAACCGATCGAACTGCCGCAGAAAGACAATGTCGATTCAACTAAAACTCGCGCTCCGGCCGATCGGCGACTGGCGGACACTGCCGAGGTGTTGGGCGTTTCCATCGGTAGTACGCACAAAGCCTATCCGTTGAGTTCGTTGCCGAAAGAAGGCGGCCTGCTGCACGACGTGCTGGTCGGTCAGGAAATCGTAATTCTTTGGAATCCCGCGACGCGCACGGCGGCCGCCTATTCCACTCAGCTTGATGGAGTGGATTCACCTCGCGTCGGCAAACTGGAATTCGACGCAGCGCAACTCGACGCGCCCTTCATCGACCGCCAGTCCGACTCTCGATTTGGCGTCGAGGGGCGCGCCGTGTCCGGGCCACTCAAGGGCAAGACCTTGACCTGGATCGATTCCGTGCAATGCCGCTGGTATGCCTGGGCGGCGGAGAATCCCAAAACTGAAATTCATGGCGGCGGGGCCGGTAAACCGGCCGAAGCCAGCGGCGAAGCGCACTCGGGAGCACCCGCGGAGAAGGCAAAGGAGATGGTTTTCGTGGCGCCCGATGTTGTAACGCCGGCGCAGATTGAAAAGTGGCGCGGCGAAGGTTTCACCGCCATCGTCGTACTGCTCGACGAGGAGCATTCTGCAGACGCGTACCGAATCGCCGCTACCAACGTTTCTGCGGCCAAGATGGATCTCTACTATTGGGTCGAGATCGCCCGGAATAAGCGCCTGGCCGACGCGCATCCACGGTGGATGGCTTCGCTGGGAATGCACGACGACTGGCTGGCTCGCTTTCCCGCAGGCAAAATGCCGAAGAAAGGCGAAGTGGCCAAAGCCT
>Ga0163144_10000749_pt1 | contig 76509 bp, 64 predicted proteins | sample OliLak19BULKMAT1_FD_123175 | JGI IMG/M metagenome (GOLD analysis project Ga0163144, IMG submission 123175) | Freshwater microbial mat bacterial communities from Lake Vanda, McMurdo Dry Valleys, Antarctica - Oligotrophic Lake LV.19.BULKMAT1 | ecosystem: Environmental > Aquatic > Freshwater >... | reverse complement strand
AACCCGAAGTAGTCTATGTCGGGTCGTAGACCCGACATAGACTATGAAGTGCAACTTGTTGGTATTGATTTAATTCCAGGCCGAGTCGGATCCAGTCCATTTCGGGTTCAGCCCGCGTCGAGTCTATGACCCGATGCGAACTGAACCCGAAGTAGTCTATGTCGGGTCGTAGACCCGACATAGACTATGAATTGCAACTTGTTGGTATTGATTTAATTCTAGGCCGAGTCGGATCCAGTCCATTTCGGGTTCAGTTCGCGTGGAGTCTATGACCCGATGCGAACTGAACCCGAAGTAGTTTATGTCGGGTCTACGACCCGACATAGACTATGAAGTGCAACTTGTTGGTATTGATTTAATTGGCTTAACTTTGCGCGAACAACTGCTGCTTATGAAGGTAACAACACTGGGTGAATTCATTATTGAACGTCAAAGCGATTTCCCATTCGCTACAGGAGAACTTACCCGTTTATTAGCTGATATAAGTATTGCTGGAAAAATTGTGAACCGAGAGGTAAATAAGGCTGGATTAGTTGATATCCTTGGAGCTCAGGGTTCAGAGAATATGAGTGGCGAAGCGCAGCAAAAGCTTGATATGTATGCCAATAATCAATTTATGGCGGCGCTTATGGGAGGTGGAGAAGTTTGCGGATTTGCAAGTGAGGAAGAGGATAATTTCATCAGTTTTGATGGTGCAATTTCTAAATCAGGTAAATATGTTGTATTAATTGACCCGCTCGACGGCTCAGGCAATATCGATGTAAACGTGTCGATAGGTACTATTTTTTCTATTTACCGTCGATTGAGTTTAAGTGGTGGCGCTACGTTGGAAGATTTTCTTCAAAAAGGTACTGAGCAGGCTGCTGCTGGTTATATTATTTATGGTTCTTCAACCATGATGGTATATACTACTGGAAATGGTGTAAATGGCTTCACACTGGATCCATCAATTGGTGAGTTTTGTCTTTCACATCCTGGTATAACCATACCTAATAAAGGCATTATCTATTCCATAAACGAAGGCAACTATGTGCACTTTCCGGAAGGCGTAAAGCGTTACATCAAATACACGCAAGAAGAAGATTTAAAAACGCAGCGACCTTACACTAGTCGCTACATTGGCTCGTTAGTAGCTGATTTCCATCGCAATATGTTAAAAGGTGGGGTTTACTTATATCCCGAAACGGCTAAATCGCCAAAAGGTAAATTGCGGTTACTCTATGAGTGCAATCCCTTAGCATTTATAGCAGAGCAAGCTGGAGGTTCTGCAACAAACGGGAGAAAACGAATTCTGGATATCGACCCAAAAGAACTACACCAGAAAACGCCGTTATATATTGGTTCTTCTGCAATGGTAGATAAAATTGAAGAATTTTTGGAAAGATACACAGGTATAAATAGCTGATAATAAGTAATATACAAGCTTTATCTAAAGTATTAACGTAGATAAGTTCACTTAGCCTACATTCATTTCATAATACTCATCGACAGCTAATTTATGCCCTTCTGCTGCAGCCACGGCTAATTGATCACAACGCTCGTTTTCTGCATGTCCAGCATGTCCTTTAACCCAAACAAGTCGCACTTTGTGTTTGGCATAACTTCTCATTAGTCGGGTCCAAAGGTCTTGATTTTTCTTTTTGGCAAATCCGGTTTTCATCCAACCATAAATCCAGCCTTTATCGATGGAGTCAATCACGTATTTTGAATCGGAATAGATGGTAACATCTAAGCTTTCTTTTGTAAGCGCTTCAAGGCCTGCAATAATGGCCATGAGTTCCATCCGGTTATTTGTTGTTTTCCGAAATCCACCAGATAATTCCCTTTCGTGTTTGCCGAACCTCAATATAGTTCCAAATCCCCCTGGACCTGGATTTCCCTTTGCCGCACCATCGGTATATATTTTAACCATGCTATTTTGCTAATTTAATAATCTTTTACGCAAATGAACTTACTATAATTTGTTAAATCTGATAAAATGTTTAATTTTTACATCCTGAACCTAACACATGCTAAAACCACTTTCATTACTGCTTATTGTATTCACCCTTTTGGTTTCCTGCAACCAACCTGAACGCGGAGCACTAGATGTTGAAACACTGTCAAAAAAAATGTTCGATTTACTCAGGGACAATAATATGGAAAAATCGGCATTACTGCTTCCCGATAAAGGTACATTTCGTAAAACCGAAGCCGAGAAAGGCAATAATGATGCAGATGTAAATCTTGCGTATGAAAATTTTCAAGCTGCAGCAGAAACGAATTTTAATACTGCTGTTTCCATGATAAATACTTGGAACAATTGCAAATATAACAGAGCAACGTCAACGGAAAGTAAACTGGAAAAGCTAACCATTGCAAGGGTTTCGGTTAAATTTACTGAAAATACTAATGTGCACAAATTCGAATATACTGCAGCTAAGTTTAATAACCGATGGTATTATTACGGCGACGTGATTTGGGTTGCGAGAACTAATTAATTGATACTTCTTGCGATGCTGAAATGCAATAATTAAAAATTGCATTGTGTGCGATAACTAAAAATAGATGATTACCACAAAATAAGAATGAACGGGAAGTCGTTCATTATCAACAAACCTGTGTTTATTCATTTTGATATGATTTAACTGTTACTACTCGTTATAAAGCGTAATTTTCGGCTTGATTTTTTCATATTACTATTTTGCCTATTGTGTAGGTTTTACTTTATTGAAATTCACTTATGTTAAAAAATAAAATTATTGGAATTGGTATGCTTATGATGATTTGCACTTCAGGGCAAATTTTCGGACAGCAAACAATGATTTATACCGATGTGTATAAAGATTACAAGAAAGGGATGGAGTTGTTTGAAAACAAAATGTATTCAACCGCGCAACAATTATTCGATAAGGTGAGCGTATTAGTTCCAGAAGGTACCGATGGCGAAATTGAAGCATACGTTTCAAATAGTCAGTATTACGGAGCAATTTGTGCTATCGAATTGCTTAATCAGGATGCAGAAAAGCTAATGCTTGATTTCGTGCACAATAATCCGGGACATGTGTTGCTAGGTTCTGCGTACAACCAATTAGGTCGCATTTATTACAATAAAAAAGAATATACCAATGCCGTTACATGGTACGAAAAGGTAGATGTAAAAGATTTATCACTAGAAGAACGCGATTTATATAAATTTCAATATGGTTATAGTCTCTTTAACAAAAAGCGCTTTACGGAAGCAAAAGTAATGTTCGCACAATTAAAAGATAAACCAAATAGCCCATATTATTATGGCGCCAATTACTATTACGGATTTATTCAGCAGGAGGAAGGCAATTACGAAAATGCGTTGGCATGTTTCGATATAGTAAAAGATGTTGCGCCATATTCTTCTGTAGTGCCTTATTACATCACCAATATTTATTTCCAACAAAAGAAATTTGAAAAGGTGGTAAATTATGCCGAACCTTTAATGGCAAATACCAAACTAATTTATTATGCTGAAATAAACAGCTTATTAGGGCAAGCCCATTTTTATAAAAATAATTATCGCAAGGCTTTACCTTATTTGACCTATTACATCGAAACGGCAAAAAACATACGCGATGAAGATTATTACCAATTGGCATACACACATTATAAAACATCAGATTTTAATTCGGCAATAAATGTATTAAAGGAAACTTCCGACGATAATGATACACTTTACCAGCATATTCAATTTTTATATGGTAACTGCTACCTCGAATTAAATAAGAAAGACGAAGCGCGCAATGCATTTATGGAAGCATCGCGCATTGGCATTGATGCAACAATTCGTGAAAATGCGTTGTTTAATTATGGTAAACTATCATACGAGTCGGGATATAATACCGCCGCAGTTACAGCCTTGCAAGATTATTTAAAAAAGTATCCTAAAGGCTTAAATAAAACGGAAGCACAAGAGTTGCTAGCAAGTTCGCTATTAAATACAAACGATTATTTGGCGGCTATGGATGTAATTGAAAACATTCCGCAAAAAACACCTAAATTAAAAGAAGCATACCAAAAAGTTTCTTACTACAGTGGTGTTCAACTTTTTAATCAGAAGTACTATAATGAGGCAGATAAAATGTTCACTCAATCGCTCGAAAATCCAATTGACGCTAATTTACAGGCAGCGTGTTATTTTTGGATTGGTGAGATTAGATTTGCCGAACAAAAATATGCACTTGCCATAAATAATCATGTCAAGTTTCAAGATTTATCGAAAATTGCAAAAGATTTACCAGAAGAAACTACCACTCCATATTCTAATTACACAATTGGTTATAGTTATTTTAAGCAAAAATCATATACTAATGCAGTTAACTATTTTACCAAAGTAACATCAACCCTTAAAACTAGCAAAACCGACATTATTCAAAATAATGTTTACATAGATGCCGTGTTGCGCTTAGGCGATTGTTATTTTATGACAAAAGATTATAAGAAAGCAGAAATTAACTATTCAAAAATAATTGATAATAATAGTAAAGGTGCAGATTATGCGCTCTACCAAAAAGGGATTTTACAAGGTTTGCAAAATAATAATAATGGTAAAATTACCACGTTACAGCAACTCAAGTCGAAATACCCAAATTCATTATATGTAGATGATGCTATGTATGAAACTGCCAACACTTATTTTATTTTAAAGCAAAATACCAATGCCATTAATGCATTTAAAGAATTAGTTAATTCGAAACCCAACAGTAGTTATGCTGTGAAAGCTTATTTAAAATTAGGCTTGATTTATTATAATGATAAAGATTATGCTAACTCAGAAAAGTATTACAAATTAGCCTATGAAATGTCGCCGAATTCGGCAGAAGGAACTGAAGCAAAAGATGGTTTACTCGATATTGTAAAAGCAACTGGAGATACTGGAGCGGCCGACGGTGTGGTGCCTACATCTGCAATTGATATAGAAAAATATAATTATGCGAAAAACAAGTATGATTTAGCCGAATACACTGGCGCATCTATTGCGTTTTCTGATTACCTGCGTGAGTTCCCGAAAGGACAATACAAAACAGAAGCGGAATTTTATCGCGGCGAATCTTATTATCGCGCCGAACAATATGCAAAGGCTTTGCCTGATTTCGAATCAATAATAAAAAATAATAGAACCAAATTTTTGGAATCAGCTTTAGTACGTGCTGGTTGGATTGAATATTACCAAAATGAAGATTATAAATCGGCATACAATTATTATGAAAGATTGTATGAAGTTGCCGATTATAAAGAGAATACATTTGTTGCAATGGTTGGTTTGCTGCGCACCGCCTTTTTCTTAAACGATTACGACGAAGTAATTGTAAATGCAAACAGAATTTTAGCTAGTGACTTAGTAACCAACGTCGAAAAAATTGAAGCCCATTATTTCGCTGGTCAGGCACATCTTGGCAACAATAATATTGATAAAGCATACGAATCGTTTGGCAAAGCCGCTGCGCTTACTACGAATGAAATAGGCGTTGAATCGCGTTTCCACATGGCAGATATTTTATTTCAAAAGGGAAAATTGGATGAATCGAAAACGCAATGTCAGGAAATTATTAATAACATGCCAGCTTATGAAGAATGGATTGTGAGAAGTTATATTTTAATGGCAGATATATCTGCTGCGAAAGGTGATTTTGCGCAAGCTAAGGCTACCCTTAATAGTATAATCGATAATTATAAAGGAGATCCCGCGTTGGTTGAATTAGCAAGACAAAAATTGGATCAAATAGCAGAAATGGAGAAATCAGGTAAACGTAAATCCAAACCTGAGGATACAAATGAAGAATTGGATTTAAATTTTGATAACAACTAAATAAATGAGCATGTTAAAGCAGATTAAATATACAACGGTAACCATTATTACAGCAACTTTAATGGTTGTGAGTAATTCTACGCAGGCTCAAAATACAGTTGGCGATGAGGATGTTGATGTTGTGAGCGGATACAATCCTGTGTTAGCCGATGCTGTTAAAGAAAATTTCGAAGCAACATTGCCTGAAAACAAAGGTAAGCCCGAAGCCCAAACGTATAGTATTCCAATTGATTTTTTTCAAATTCCTTATCAACCAGTAAAGGTAAAACCTATCAGAATGCCTGATGTTAAACCGGAAGATTTGCAGAACGTTTATGTGAAAGCTGGTTTTGGAACACAATTAACACCGCTTGCAGAAGTATATCTTAATTCAAATCGAAATAAAAAGTATACCTATGGTTTATTTGCAAAATATATTTCTTCGAATAGCAAAGTAGAAAATCAAAATTATAATGATTTACGTATTGGTGGTAATTCGAAATTTTATTTTGATGATAAATACAGTTTGCCAATTAACGCCTATTATTCGCGCAATACACTTTACTATTATGGATATAATGCAGAAGATACAAGCTTTAAATCTAATGATATTCGTCAGGTGTTTAATAATTATGGTGCAGATATCGGATTTCACAACATTGGCGACAATCCGCTAAATATGGATTTCGGGTTAAAGGCTGGTTTCGATGGCATAATGGACATCAATAAGTATAAAGAATTTCATCCTTTTATACGTGCTTGGGGCGAAAAGAAATTAGAGAATAAAAGTATTGCAGGGGCCGCATTTTCATTCGATTATTATTCCTATTCAGGTGTTTCAGAATACGATAATTCGCTTACAGGAATTAAGCCCTATTACAAGATGATTAATGATGATTGGTCATTAAATTTTGGAATAGAAACCAAAATCGACAAATCAAGTACAGCATATTTTTTACCTGATGCTCGGTTTAGCTATGATTTGGTGGGAGATAAATTTGTGTTTATTGCAGGTTGGGAAGGTCATTTGCAGGTTAATAGTTTTGCGAATCTTGTTAAGGATAATCCGTTTTTATCTGACACATTGGTATTTAAAAACACACCGATTCAGGAAATATCGGTAGGATTGCGCGGTTCTACAAACGGCAATTTTAGCTTTGCAGTTAAAGGGTATCAGAAATTAGCTAAAGACATGCCTTTTTATGTAACTGATAGCGTCGACACTAAACGTTTCGATATTATTTACAGCGATGCCGATATTTGGGGCGGTTATCTTGAATTGAGTTATTTCGATGCCGATAGATTCAGCTTTACTGGTTCTATGAATGTTTTTTCCTTTGGGCAGATGGAAATTATCGACAAACCTTTTCACCGACCAACGCTTGAGTGGACCTTAAGCGGGTCTTATGACTTTAATAGGAAATTGAGCATGACAGCCGACATTTTTGGGGTAAACAAGTCGTTTGCATTATTACCTGATGACAGTGTGGAAGAAATTAAAGGCGCAGTTGATTTTAACCTAGCTGCAAACTATGTTTATTCCAAATACTTCAACATTTTTGTTAATGTTAACAATTTAGCTGCTTTCAAATATCAGCGATATTATAACTATCCTTCTTACGGAGTTCAGGCTTTGGGAGGGATTTCGTTTACGTTTTAAACATTTGGTGGATTTCTTCACGTTTTATTAACACCCGGACTGTATGATATTTGCTTATAAATACTGTCCGGGTGAACAATGTAACGCATCATATCAGCAAACTAATCTACAATCACAACTGTGTGATTGTGCCTGGTTTTGGCGGATTTGTGGCAAATTATCAGCCGGCAAAGGTTCATCCTACGTCTTTTATATTTAATAGCCCGTCGAAGAGCTTGGCATTTAATGTTAAGCTAAAACATAATGACGGTCTGTTGGTTGACGCAGTTTCTAGAGGTGAAGGCATTAGCCATTTAGATGCTGAGCGCATGATTGCAGCCTTTGTATCGCAAATAAACACAGCTTTAATCGAGAACAAGCCTGTTAAACTCGCTGGAATTGGTCGTTTAATTATGGATGTTGAACATAATATTCAGTTTTTAGGCGATAATGCGCAGAATTTCCTTATGCAATCCTACGGATTATACTCGTTTAACGCTCAGCCAATTGTGAGGGAACAGCAAACTATTGAGGTTAAATTATCAAATCCGGCAATAACAGTTGAAAAAACAACTAAAAAGAGAAAAAGTAGTGATGCATTATTGCCTATTGCAGCCGTATTATTATTAACGATGTTAACCATGCAGATATTTATTCAATCTAGCATGAATGGCTTTAACTATACAGAAATATTTGGCATGAATAAGGTTTTTACTAAAAACAATTATCTGCTCGAAAAGTATGAGCCAATTAAGTTTGTTACAAACCCGTCAATCATATATTTCAGAAGTACCGATACGGCATCTAAAATTGTAAATGCACTGTTAGCAGATTCAAACACCAATGCGGCTGTTCAGCAACCAATACTTGCTGTTGAATCATATACTTACTTTATTTCTGCAGGTTCATTTTACAGTAACGAAGAAGCGGAAACAATGCTAATTAATTTAAAAGCACTTGGATACGAAGGCTTTGTTAAAACGTGGGGGAAATACAAAATCGCAGCGGTTAATATTCCTGATAACATTTCAACTTCTAGCTTTAGAGAAATATTTATTGAAAATACAGGTGTTAACGATGCTTGGGTTGCTCGAAATTAAGCAGTCGGGTTTTAATCAGTTGGGTCATAGACCCAACTGGGACTGGAGTTGGGTCATAGACCCAACTGGGACTGGAGTCGGGTTATACACCCGACTGGATTGTTAGGATTACTGCAGCGGCTATTGAAAATTTGAGAGAGGATTTACGTTTATAACGAATGTAGCGCACAAAAAAAACCCCGCAAATTGCGAGGTTTTATATTTTAATGAAGTGCTATTAGTTAGCAGATTTCTTGTCTTTTTTATCCTTCATTTCGTCTTTCATTTTCTCTTTTTCTTCAGGTGTTGCATTTTTATATTTTTCTTTTACATCATCTTTTTTATCTGACTTTCCTGCTTCGTCAGCATTTTCACCTTTTTTAGATTGACGATGTTCTTTAAATTTCTGCATCTGCTCTTTTGAAAGCACGTTAGAATAATCTTTAAAACGTTGCTTAGTTATTTCATCTTTTTCAGCTTTAGCAGCATCAGCATTTGGATTCTCCATGCCTTTGTATTTAGCTTTTAAGTCCTCAAGTTTGTTTGCATACTTAAGGTTGATTTCCATAACTTTTTTCTCTTGAGCCGCATCAAGGGTGCAAATTTCATCCATTTTCATGGTCCAATCTTTTGCCGTTGAAGCTGCTTCGTTCGACATTTCAGATTGAACTTTGTCTTTCTTGTCAGAATTTCCTTTCTCAGCCTTAGGCTCAGTTTTTTCATTTGTAGTTGTACCACCTTTTTGGGTTACCTGGGCAAAACTGTTATTAAACAGAATGGCGGTTACCATAACCAGGAGTAAAGTTGCTTTTTTCATTTTGTTATTGATTTTTTATGATAGGTTAAATGTAAAAACCGTGCCATTTTTTAAAATGATGTCGATTTAAGATGCAAAGTTAAAAATTTCCGCAATATTTGCCTAAGAAGCAGCGCGCGATAATCTATCGTTTATTGCCATTCCAATACCTTGGTTCGGTAAATATTCGGCTAATATTATTGTTGCGCCTGAGTCTTCCAATTCGTGCATTGCCGAAAACAAATTGCGTGCAGCTTCATGCAAATCGCCTGTGGGCGACAAATCAACTACTTTTAAAATTTTTGGATGATGATAACTTTTATTAAAAGATAATACACTTATTGACTCCGAGGCATACTGCAATAATAGATCAGGGATATTGCCAATTACAAGTGGAATTTTTGGAGCATAGTGACTTTTCAGCATTCCCGGTGCTTCTGGACTGTCGGTTGAAACTGCAATTACAGGTGAATAGCCTATAATTTGAGCAATTGCTTCGCTACTCACGCCACCAAGTCGTAAAATAACTATTTGTTCATGATTGTCCATCTTTATAATGGTACTTTCTACGCCAACGCTGCAATCGCCACCATCAAGAATATAGTCTAACTGATTGCCTAATTGCGCTGCTACATGTTTGGCTGTGGTTGGACTTATTGAGCCAAATAAATTGGCACTTGGAGCAGCTAAGGGAAAATCGAGGGTGTTTAATAATTGTAATGTAATCGCATGATTAGGCATTCTAACAGCTACCAATTCGCTGTCTGCAGTAACAATATCATGAATAATTGGTTTTTTATGCAGCAAAATAGTAAGTGGGCCTGGCCAAAAAGCAGTCGCAAGATTTTTTAATTGCGGATGCATTTCGTTAGCTACTTTATCGAGCATTGCCCAATTGCCGATGTGCACAATTAGCGGATTGAATTTTGGCCTTTGCTTAATTTCGAAAATTCGAATTACCGCTTCAGGATCAAAAGCGTTTGCTGCTAAACCGTACACGGTTTCGGTGGGAATGGCGACTGCATTTCCTGCTTTAAGTAAACGTGCTGCAAGCAATATGTTGTTTCCGATATTCAAACTGCCGAATTTTTATAATAATAAATCATATTGCCACCAGTATCTATTGCTTTGCCTGTTGGGAAAACAAGGTTTAAATTATCAATTAATGATTGCTCAGCTCTGTAGTTTTCTGACATTCTGCTAAACAGTAAAATGCCGTTAGGTTGTAACGTTTTTTTCAGCAAAATCATGAAAGCGTTACTTTGAAATTGTAGCGGTACATTTTTATCAATAAATAAATCTACTGCAATTAAATCAAATTGTTTAGTGTTTAATTCCATCCATTGCAATGCATCATTTTTATGCATGGTGAGTTGATTAAAAAGCGGTGTGGAGGGATAGTATTTTTCAGCTAATTGCATAATTTTTCCATCAATCTCTACACAATCGATATGGCCTGTAAAATTAAAATTGCGCTGTAACATTTGCGGTATGCTGCCCAGCCCCAAGCCTAATACCAGTGCGGTTTTCATTTGAGGAATTTGTGTTGCTATGGTATGTAAAGCAGTTTTATAGGACGAATATCTGTCTTCAAACGAATAAGTAGCATTAGCAGTGTTGAGCATATATCGTCCTTCAAAAAGAACAACTTCAAGCGAATCGGAAAATTCACCTGAAGTTGCCTCTATCTGAATTTGTTTAAAATAACTCAGTAAATATTGTCCTAAACTTTTTTTAACGGTTGCCAACGCACAAAAATAGTTTATTAGTTGGTTTTATAATATTTCATTGCTTCTACCATATAAGTTTCTTCAATGTTTTTAATGCGGGTTTCATCGCTCGGGTGGGTGCTTAAAAATTCAGGAACATCTGAGCTATTCACACTCATGCGTTGCCAAAAGTTAACTGCATTTGCAGGATTGTAACCAGCAGCAGCCATGAAAATTAATCCAAGACGATCAGCTTCTGATTCTTGAGTTCTTGAAAACGGCAATAAAACACCAACCTGTGTACCAACGCCAACAGCAGTTAGCAGCAATTCGCGCGTTTCTGAAGGCTTATTAGCCAAAGCAATATCTAATGCAACATAACCGGTTTGTGCTAACAAACCTTGACTCATGCGTTCGTTACCATGTTGAGCAATTGCGTGTGCAATTTCATTACCTAATACTACGGCTAGGCCAGCATCGTCTTTAGTAAAGTCGAGAATACCAGTATATACCACAATTTTTCCGCCAGGCATACACCAAGCGTTAGGTTCGTTGTTTTCTACCAGGTTTACAGCCCAATCGTATCCTTCAATCATTTCACTAAAGCCTTCTTGTTTCATAACGGCTTCTACAGCAGGTATCAGCTTATCGGAAACGCGCTTTACCGATGAATAATCACGACCAGTGGTTACCACGTCGCTTGTCTTTAAAAAATCGTTATAAGCGACCAAACTCATAGCTATCATTTGACTTTCAGGCAATAAATGCACTTGATTTCGCCCAGTAATAGGCACTTTTGAACATGCTGCGATTATTAACACAACAGCAAATGGGATAAGTAGTTTTTTCATAATAGAGAATATTAGCAAAGTTAAGTAAATCAAATATCGTACTCAAATTGCATTTTACATGTTAATATGGCTTTTTAGGGAAGTTTACAGCTTATTAGAAAATCTCTATAGAGTCCCAAGCAGCCGATTTTGGGGATTTATTAAGCAATTACGGGAAAGTAGAGTCATGTTTGCGATTTTGTTTAGTGGTGCTTTATAGCACAATCAACTTTCTGGCGCAATACGGCGAATGATGAAAAATGAAATGAACCATTTGATGTTATTTACCCATTAGGTGGTGGAGTAACATTATATATCTTTGCCGCTGCACAAACAACGTTTATTTATGAAAAAAGGCTTGATTCTGCTGTTTATTTCCCTCATTACCTATTCGCTTTATTCGCAAAATGCCATATTTAAAGGCAATGTTTATGTATTAGCAAACAAAGAACCTCTTATTGGCGCAACAGTGTTTATAAGCAATCAAGCGGGCACTTCGACCGATATTGACGGGTCATTTGAAATTGCTACTATTGCTGGTCAGTATAAATATACAGTAAGTTATGTTGGCTATGGTAAGATTGTTGGCGTGTTAACTTTAATTGAGGGACAAGCAATTACAATGCAATTTGGCCTAACGGCAGATGAAGGTTTATTAAATACCATAGTGGTAACTGGTAGTAAGTTTGAAAAAAAACTTGGTGAGGAAACAGTAACCATAGATGTAATTAAATCTGATTTATTGGAACACACCAATGACGTTAAATTGGACCAAACTGTGCAACGAATGCCAGGCGTTAGTGTAATTGATGGTCAAGCAAACATAAGAGGAGGTTCAGGGTTTAGTTACGGAGCAGGAAGCAGGGTTTTGCTTTTAATGGATGATTTACCTGTGTTAACCGGTGATGCGGCTTTTCCGAGTTGGGATTTTATTCCAATGGAAAATATTCAGCAAATTGAAATTATAAAAGGAGCATCTAGTGCATTGTATGGCTCGAGTGCGTTGAATGGAATTATAAATGTGCGTACGGCCTATCCGACATCAACACCCGAAACAAAATTTTCATTTTTTAACGGTGCGTATTTTTCTCCAGCAGATACCGCCCAAAAATGGTGGGATGATAAATTTCCATTTCAAGCAGGTGCTAGTTTTGCGCATCGGCAAAAATTTGGACGGTTTGATTTAGTAACCGGCGCTTATGTGTATGCTCAAGATAGTTATTTAAAAGATATATATCAACGAAGAGCAAGATACAATATTAATACTCGTTATCGGTTAAGTAATAATCTTGCTGTCGGATTAAATATAAATGTGCAAGCAAACAAGTCGTCAAATTTCTTTTTTTGGGAAGGTATTGATTCTGGATTGTATGTTCCCGCGCCAGGCAGTACATCATTTAATCAGGGATTTAAAATCACTATCGACCCATTTTTAAATTGGTTTGATAAAGGTGGTAATCGACATAAAATATTAACACGCTATTACGGCAATCACAATGCTTCACAAGCCACAGCGCAAAGCAGTTTCAGCGATTTTTATTATGGAGAATATCAATACCAAAAGCATTTAGAGCAATATCACTTAGTAATTTCAGGAGGCGGAGTTGTTAGTCACACGAATGTTAGTGCACAATTATATGGCGACACAACTTATGGTGCATCAAACGAAGCTATTTATTTGCAATTGGATAAAAAGTTTATTGATAAATTAAATGTAAGTGGAGGTGTGCGTTATGAGTTTAATCAAATTGCTGGTTTAAATGAATCGCGACCAGTATTTAGATTAGGTGTAAATTATGAACTTGCTAAATTTACATTTATTAGAGCATCGTGGGGGCAAGGATATCGTTTTCCAACAATTGCAGAAAAATATATATCCACTTCTGTAACTGGTTTAAGTATTTTCCCTAATCCGGATTTAACTTCTGAAACAGGATGGAGTGCCGAGATAGGCGTTAAGCAAGGTGTTAAAATAAGCGAGTGGCAAGGTTTAATAGACTTGTCAGGTTTTGTTTCTGAATACAGCAATATGATGGAATTTACATTTGGATATTATCCGTTTCCGGGATTCAAATCGCTAAATATCGGTGATACAAGAATTACAGGCGCCGAAATTTCATTTAAAGGGGAGGGGAAAATAGGTAAATTACCAACTACTTTAATTGCAGGCTATACCTACATAGATCCGAAATTTCTTGACTTCGATTCATTACAAAATGCTTTATCGAGCGCCGATTATAACGTGCTAAAGTATAGATTTAGGCATACCATTAAATTTGATGTAGAAACAACCATCAATCGATTTAGAATTGGTGCAACTTGCAATTATAATAGCTTTATGGAAGCCGTTGACGCCGCGTTTGTTGATGCAATAATTCCTGCAATCGATTTATATATTATTAACGGGCTGCAAGATTATCGCGATGAAAATAATACGGGTGATTACGTTGTTGATTTGCGATTGGCTTTTGCTGTAAATGCCACGAATGAAATTTCCGTAATTTGTAATAATCTGCTCAACAGAGCATATTCGTCAAGACCTGCTATGATGGACGCGCCAAGAAATATCATGCTTAAATATGCAGTTAAATTAAACCCAGCATAAGCTATGGAAGTTGTAACATCTTATAGTTTGTAATAAAATCAAATGTTTCAAACCAAAAATATGCTCGTTTTCAGTTGTTTGCTATTTAGGTTAAACCCAACTAAATTAATAGTTTGGTGAATTTGATAATGTCTATTGATTAATTTAGGTTAAACTGATAAAACTGCAAAATGACTTTAGCTGCTATTGCCGAAAAATTGCGTAAACGCACCACCGAATACCGTCAAGAAAATCGGATGGATACTAAAATAAATACACCAATTATTATTGTAGAAATTGCATTAGGTTTAACCGAATTAGCGATTGATAGAAATCGTGCCATAGCTCAGGATGAAGAAGATTGGTTTAACGAAAGTTGGAATATCATTCACCGCTTAGAGAAAACAGCATATGAAGATATAATTGATTTGTATCGCAATTTGAAATTTAAACTTGGCGAACGCAATTGGTTTAGATAATTATTGCTTTGTTACAATACCAATTTTTCCATTATTGCCAGCCAAAAAGATATGTTTATTTGGGCTTATTGAAATGGTATTAAAATTTTCGATACTAATATTTGTCCAATTGAGTTGATACGCTACATCTACGCCATTTGAGCCGCATGCAATTAACGTATAGGGGTCTATAAACTGAATGCAAGACCTATACCCGTTTGGATTGGTACTCAAGGGCATTTTCCATTTATTTTCATCCTTAACTAACATTGTAAAACTACCGGTATAATCACCAGCATCTAAATAATCGCCTCCTGCTGCAGCGCCAATATTTTCATCAATAAAATCAATCGAAAAAATACCTCTCGACGGGCCACCATGTTGTAAAGGAACATTTGAATATTTCCATGTTTTGCCAAAATCACTTGATTCGTATAAAAGTGCTTCATTACCGCCTGCTGCAAAATAAATTACGCCTTTATCTAGCAATTTAATTGTTGTTCCACTTGCTGCAAATGCGGCAATACTATCTTGCGCTTTACATCCATTTAAATTAATCCAATCGTCACCTTTATTGGTAGTTTTTAAAAGCAAAAATTCATTCTTAATTGGGTCGCCCAAGCAAATTCCTTTTTTACCACTAAAATCCATTGCATCTAAAAATGCTTCGGGGCGATTGTCAATAAAAACTGTTTTCCAGTTTTTACCAGCATCGGTAGATTTTAACATACAAGCTGGCTGCACGCTGCTCATAACAATAATTGTATTTTCATCTAATACTTCAATATCTCGAAATTCGGCACTGTCGTAACCAACAATTTGTTTAAAATTCCATGTTTTGCCGCCATTAACTGAATTACCTACATAGCCATTGCTGCCGCTGGCCCAAATTAGTGAGTCGTTGAAGGCATGCAATCCTCGTATGCTAGTGTTGGTATTGGTATTTATTACTTGAAGTGCATACGGCTGTGCATTTAAAGTGCATGCAGTTAGCAGTATGATTGATATTAGTAATGTTAGCTTCATTTTTTTTGATAATCGGTTGAAATTTCAAAAATGCCAGCAGGAAAATATTGTTCCTTTAATTGTGTAACCTCAAAAGTTCTGGTATATGATTTTGTAATTACTTGTAAACGCATAACGGCTCCGTTTTCGTATCCTAAATACAATGGCGCTGGAACCGCTGAGCGATTTATTTCGGTTTGAATATCGTATCGAGCAGGAGGGAAGTCGAGCGTTCTTGCAACCCAAATATAAGCTTCATCATTTTCAGGAATAAAACCGGAGCGAACTATTTTATATTTATCGCAAACATAACCGCTAATAGTTGCGGAATCTCCAGTTTTGGTAACAGTAGGCTCAAAATGGTCGGGCATAGTAGTTTTTAATGCACCACTTGGATCACCTAAATCAGAATATTCACCTAAATGAGCTATTTTTTTAGTTGTATCTAATTGCCATGCTTCCTTAACATCAGTATAAATAATCACGTTGCCGTGCGATAAACCACCGTGTTCAATCATACGAAATTTATTGGTGTCAATATAAATTTCTACTAAGCTGGGACTAAATGTATTAAGTGAAGCTGCAAGAACGCTATCGGGAGTGCTAACTATTGATGAATAGATAATTTGTCCGTAAAAAAGCTTTTGTGCTGTTACCGATTCGGTTTCAGCTTGCTGCAATTGACCATCTTTACAGCCAATAAAAAAAAGGCCACAAGCACTAATTACTAGCGTTAATTTTAAACAATTCATTTCAAATTTTTCACAAAGATAAGCCACTGTAAATCAATTTATTCAATTGGCTTAAACGATAAGGCTGCATTGCGCAAATCAACGCCAATGTTGTTTTTATTGACATACAATGTCCATCCAATAATTTGGTAAAAATATAATGCTGTTTTTAAGGTTGTGATGCAATAGTATAGTTTATGTGCTGCATATTCACCTTTAATTTCACTCATTTGAGCTGGAACTAAGTTCAATAAAAAGGTATCAGTTTCTAAAATATCAAAATCTACTAAAGTGCTTGTTATGCCAGTTGTTGCAAAAACATGGTAATTTTCGGCTGTAATTTCAATGTTTTCATCTTCTGTATCAGGAATTTCTTCACGGATAATCATAAAAAAAGTATTGTTCAAACTATCTGCGTAAGCAATCGCTGCCTTTGGATAAAGTTTTTTATCTTGTTTAAGATATTTTGGGATTAAACATTCAAATGCTCCCTTTTTTACCACTTCATTAAAATTGCTGTAATCTGGTTTGTCTTCAACAGGTTTACAGCTGCTCCCAATCAGCAGTGTAAGCATGCATAAATATGTTAGCAATCGCTTTACCAGGCTTTTCCTTTAATTAGTTTATAACTTAAAATACTTTGTCTGTCTTCAGTGGAATAATAAAGGTACATTGTTTTTCTATCCGGTAAAAAGCTGATTCCGGCTATAAAATAAAATTGCTTGAATTCGTCGGTCATTAATTCGGGAAATGAAAATTTATTGTCAATACTCTTTCTTGATGCACGGTAAATAAGGTTATTGGCAACAATAAACATCGTTTTTTCATCCGGCGTGAGCCAGCAGCTAACTATTTCCAATTGCACATTACCGTCAAAATCTATTTCTTTTGGCGCAGAAAAGTTTTCGTTAACTGATTTTCGTTTGGCAAACATCATTTTGAAGTTGCGATTGTAATAGATGCTCAACCCATCGCCCGAAATCCATGGATAAGCATCACTTTGCAACGGGTCGTTCAGTTCGGTAAGCATGCGTATATGCTTGTAGGTGCCATCGGGCTGCTTTTGTGCTATGCCTAATTCGTTGTCGTTCCAACCTGCAAATGCATTTACAACATAAATTAACGTGTTGTTTTCATCAGAAGCCGTGCATTGAAAATAGCGAACAGAATCGGGCGCATTGGGCAATTTAAAGGGTTTAATGGGGTTGGCGCTGTCGGCAGGGTTTAGACTATATGCATAGATATCGGAATGCAAATTATAGTAATCGTCTAACTCTCCGTCCAATAATCCTAAAATAAATGCATTACCATTTTTCGTTAATTGGCCAGGACCGATTTCGTAAGTGGATGGAATTTTTAGTGAATCTTTATACAAAAAAATGCCTTTTGTATGTAAAGAACCCTGCGAAAATGCGGTTGCAGAGTATAAAAAGCAGATAAATAGCGGTAATTTTACGTTCATAATCAATTATTAGACAAAAATATAAATTAAAAACTATGCCAGATAGTAGTTATAGAATGGTGGTGGCGCGATTAAGTGATGATGATGTAATGGAGGCCTTACGAAATCACGAGAAATACGTAGATGATATGCTTTTGGCATTGTTAGACGAATGTGCTAAACGCAATTTGCAGTTACAGGGTGTTGAGAAGTTACGTGGAATTATTGAAGCACGCGCTCAAGCTGAACCGGAACCTGAACAAGAAGTTGAGTCAATTAGCACAAAGGAGTCGCCAAAAGGTCCTTTACCGATTTTATTTTCGCAAACAGCTATATTGGCATTTACCATATTTTTTTCACCGCTTTTTGGTGGAATATTATTAGCATTAAACATCAAAACGGTTAAAAAGCCAGGCATATGGCAGGTTGTTTCATTGTCGCTAATCTTTACGGCAATTTCAGGATTTGTGACTTATTACCTATTGCCACCAGGCAGCTTTTTCGCTATTCTGATACCTATAATTTTTGCATTGTTGATGTCGGAGTTAATTTGGACTAGATTTATTGGTAAAAAGGTGGACTATGAACGAAAAAGTATTGCAATACCACTTTTAATTGCAGTTTTAATTGCTATTCCGTTGGTTTATTACGTTTATACTAATCCTGAATTAATGCAATTTTCAAACACATCTAAATGAAAAAGATAGCTCTCCTTATTATTTGCGCACTTACATTTACCGTTCAAACTGTTAAAGCTGATTCACCAATTACATCAACTTATTTCGCTGCAAGCTATTATAATTACCCAATAGTTTTAGATGCAGAATTAAAAGGCGAATTAAGTGATGATATTGCAGCGTTTTTACTAGACAAAAATAATCCGATTGATGCCAAAGCTGCTGTTATAAATGCAATGGGTTGGAGCTATGATGGCACAAAAAATAGCGAAAAATTTAAAGAATATCTCGCAAAATCAAAAGGAGTTACAACTGCGCAAATTAATTTAGATAACCTAAGTGCAGATGAGTTATTTTGCATGGGATATTTGCTTGCATTAGATGATTATTTTACTGTAGATGACGCAATAAATATGCTTGAGAAAGCGGCAAGTAAAAACAAAACAAGTTTTACCATTCACTTAATATTGAATCTTACCAAAGCACAAAAAACAATGGATACCAACTTTTGTGCAGTATGGACCTTAACGGCTGAAGCGCTCAATAATAAGTCACTCAAGCGCGATATGAAAACAACTGCCATTCAATCGGTTGTAGATTATATGATAATGTACAAAAGTGAATGTGATATATATTAGTTAAATTACTGCTTTTCAAGAAACCATTTACTGATTGTTTTTTCAGCCTGTTTATTACATGGGTTAAAGTCTTTTGCATATTCTTTAGAAAAGTCCATATAACTCGGCCATTTCCATAAATAAACACCTTTAATCCAAGGTTCATCTTCCATTGCTTTAATCATTACTTCGTAGCATCTGCGCTGACTAACCTCATTGTAATCTTGCTCATCGGCATCTTTATGCGGTAATATCCATGGTGAGGCTATACTTTTAAATCCTATTTCGGTGAAAACAACTGGCAGTTGATATTTAGTATGTACTTTTTCAATTGTATTCAAATTGTTTTCAAACGCTGATAATAATTCGGCATCGGTTGGATTTGTTTTTGCGCTCAATGGATAGTAGCAATTTACTGAAATAAAATCTAGTTTATCCCAAAACGAAACAGTTTCGAATTCGGCTCCCCAGTTAGCTGCATAAGTTATATTGCCTGAATAAACTTTGCGCACTTTATCAAATAATGCATCCCATTTATTGTGCTCCGACAAAGATGCATTTTGAAATTCGACACCAATACAAAACATCTCGAAACGATAGATTTCTGCCATTAACGCATAATGCATAATCCATTTTTCATAATACTCGAAAAACAGAATCCAGTCTTTTTCATTTTGCATGGTAATTTCACCTGTCCAGCCTAACCAAGACCACAACTGAGGTTTAAGCATAACCGACATGCCATTCTGACGCGCCGTGTAAGCAGCTCTAATTATACTTGCATCATTTTCGGTTCCAGCACCGGTTGTATAATTAAAAGGAAATGGTTCAGTTAATGATTTAAATCCACTATAAGGAATAATAGTTAGCGAGTTAACACCTATTGTTTTTAATTTGCTGATAGATTGGTCTGATTCTGAACCCATGTATCCATTATAAATTTGGTAGCCTTCATGAGCATAATTGAAACCAGCAAGAAATTTTTGCTTATTTAATGCATTCGTTTTAATAGATATACTTTTATCTTCGAATTGTTTAGCAAACGCATACCATTCATTTTGTAATACCAATAAATCTGATGCATTACTATTCCATTTTAAGTAATTATTTAAAAATACATTTTGGCCAAACTTAGCAATTAAAAAATCGACAAAGCTAGCAGCGGCAATATGTGATAAATAATCAGACTCGCCTTCAAATTCACTGTTTTTTAATAAATTTGAAAGTTCAGGTAGGGCATTGGCGTTTGCTAACTTAGCGGCAATTCCGATATAGTCTGTGCCTAGCCAATTTTTGGTTATTCGAACGGCTAATCCTTCCTCAAGTGCTGTTACAAATGGTTTCCCAAGCAAATTTCTGCTCGCCAACATGATTGCTGCTTCGTTAAATTTCTGTTCAAATTCGTCAGTTATAACTGCATGCACAGCATTGCCTTCATAATCTATCATCTCTTGGTCGGCATTGTTAAGCATTAACGCTTTTAATTCAGATTTTGGATAAATATGATAATCAATTGGGTTGCTTAATTTTTTTCCAACAAACGTTTCTAATGCAGCAATTTTAGTTTGTAAATCGGTATTAAATCCAGCTAAAAATTGTTCATTAATTTCATTACCATGGTTAAAATAGCGAATTGTTGATGTGGTTAAAATTGGGTTGCCTGCATAATTAAAATCCCAATGTAACTTTTTATCTAACGTCCACAAATGCGCAGAATCAGCAGAAAAATTACCCAACACTGCCCGTTTGCCATTTGAATAAATTTGATATCCCCAATTATCCCAATAAAAATAGCCCCATGAAGCCGCTGCTTGTTTTTGCACAAAATCGATTATCTGCTGCTCATTGTTTCCAGAAATAATGGTTACAGGCATATTGGGATTAAACATATTAGGGTAAAATGATATTTTAAAAACATCATCTGCCTTTAGATATTTTTTGCCATCAAATTCAAATCCACCTTCAATAAAATGAATAGGTAAATTATCGTTCAATCTATTTAATATTAGATTTTTTCTAGTTCCTAAAATATAAAGCGGAAAATTCTTTACTTCTGCCTCCGTAATTTCATCATCTCTCCTGGTAATTATGGTAAACCTGTCGTTAGGCGCTGCAATGCCACTAATTCCATTTACAATAATATCGCTCAAGGCATAGTCTTCTTTGCCATAAACAATTACCACCGTATCTTGATTGCGGAAATTATCCATCAATACGCCTTTATCAGGCCATTTATTTGAGATAAAGGCTTCATCTGCCTTGGTGGCACCGCAGGAAATTAGGAGGAAAGCTATTGCTGTATAGTAAAATCGCATAATAAGGCAAAATTATTGGAAATTGACTTAATCAATGCTATGTATAGAAATATTTAACCCAACTTAACCATTAGAATTTAGTAAATCACCTAAACATTTGGTTAACTTGGGTTAAAGAAGTGGTGTAGTTTGCGACAGTATCTCACTACTTGTTTAACCATATTTTAAACTCGGGACTTCTGTCAACGCTTACAATGGTGTCTTTATCGGTTGGTGGTTGGAGTTCTATTTTTACCCTTGATTTCGAATAGCCAATCATTGATATAATACTTGAGAATTCAACTATAAATTGTCGGTTAATGCGAAAAAAATGCTCCGGATTTACCAATGGTTCAATTTTATCAAGGGAGTGATTGATGATAAAGGTTTTACCCGATTTTTCGACAAGGAAATTTAATTTCTGATCGGCATAAAAATAAGCGACATCTGCAATAGGAACCGATTTCAATTTATTGCCGCTGGATACTAAAAATCGCTGTTGATAGCTACCTTCAGCAGTATTAAAGTGCTTTAATAACTGATTAATATCTAAGCTCGCCTGCGCTGTTAAACTTTTATATTTATCAATTGCCGCAAATAGTTCAACTTTATCTATTGGTTTTAATAAATAGTCGATACTATTAAGTTTAAAGGCTCTGATAGCATATTGGTCATAAGCTGTGGTGAAAATTACTGGAATTGTTATATTTACTTGCGTAAATATATTGAAGCTGATGTCGTCGGCTAAATGAATATCACAAAACAGTAAGTCAGCAGTATTATTGGTTAAATACGCAACAGCGCCTTCAACAGAATCAAGCTTTTTTATTATGGTAATTTCGGTGCTGTATCCTTTGAGCAGTTTTTCCAAATAATCTGCTGCAATTTGTTCATCTTCAATAATTACTACTTGAATCATATCTGTTCTATTGTAACCTGTGAAATTAAGGGAACGCTTGCAACATACGAAGTATTTTCAATGCCAAATTTTACTTGCTTATTGGTAATTAGTTTATACCTGTCGGTTAGATTATTCAAACCAATATGTGTGGAATGTATTTTCTCAGTTCTTGGTTGGTAATTGTTGCTAACCACTAATGTTTCATTAGCTGCTGCAATAGTAATATGCAGCCGTTTAGCCGACGATATGATATTATGCTTTAGGGCGTTTTCTATTAACAATTGCAAAGTTAAGGGTGGGAGATAGGTATTTAGGCAATTGCTGTCTATTTTAACATCAACCGAAAGGTTCTCGCCAAATCTAATCTTGTTGAGGTAAATAAATGATTGCATGAAGTCAATTTCCTCGTTTAATTCAACAACCATGTTATCCTTTTTATCTAAAACATATCGGTAAACATTTGCCAGTTCTTTTACAAACACTTTTGCTGTTTCTGGGTTGTCTTCAATTAACGATTGAAGCGCATTAAAACTGTTAAATAAAAAATGCGGACTAATTTGCATTTTTAAACTTTCGAGTTGTGCTTTTATAAATTCTCGTTCTAACCTTTCGTTTTCTGCAACTGTGGCTTTAAGTTTATCAATATAATGTTTTATTTCTAATGCCAAACTAACTATAATAACTAAAATGGTTGCTAATAATTGATTCTCTAATATATGTTCTCGCTCAATTGCACCCTCGCATTTAAATATAAAAGCATTAAATATTTTCCATTCAACAAACATGATTAGGTTTGAAGCAATGAGACTTAATATAAGGAAATAAATTATTCTTTTTACATCACTCAGTTTATTTTCATTTGCCTTTGTAAATCTTGTAATCAAGTAAAAGTTCGATAAAAAAATTGAAAATGTTACTACAATAGAAAATAGCGTAGAAAAAATGAAGTCAATTATTGTTTCATATCCGTCCTGATCTTGAGTGCCTAAAAACCAACGCTTAAAGAATATAAATGCAGAGGGAACTACTGATACAATCAGTGTTCCCCACAAAATAGTTTTAAACTGAGATGAGATTTTTGGCATGTGTTAAAATATTATTCTATACTGCGGAACAATAAATAAGCCTAATTGATAAACGGTATTAATTTCGCCTTCAATCGGATTATATCTTTGGTATAAAGGATTTTTACGATTTGTAATATTCTGAATATCAATTGCCCATTCTTGTGTTGCAAATTTACCATCCATTTTGTATGCAGCACGAATGTCGAGTCGCTTGTAATCGTCAAATTGTTCGGCAAATGCTTGGTCCCAATCGTATGCTGTTTCGTTATTTATCATAGATTGTTCTAAATCGATTGGTGTGTAGCGTTGGCCACCTGCAACTGTGAATTTAGTGTCGAATACAATTGATTTTTTAGTTTTCTGACTTGTTTTAGATGGAAATAAACTAAATTCTTTCCCACCAACTATATTGGCAACGTAATTGCCCGAAAATGCCGATTGTCTAATAATTGCATCACTACCAGTATATTCAGATTTATATAAAGACCCTGTTACTAAAAAATACATGCCTTTGTTTAGAAACTGCTCTAATGTTAACTCCGCACCATAGTTTCTGCCTGTTCCATTGTTTACTAAATAGTCGGGTGAACCAAAAGTAAAACTGCCTGCATTTAAAACAGAAAACGATGAACTGTCTTTATCGATTAATACATCAAATAATTGCTGATAATAAACTTCCGCCTTCAAACGCATGTGCGCCGTAATTTGTCTGTCGTAGCCTAATACAATATGGTGTGCTTTTATAAAATCTATCGAATCGTTTGGTGTAATATAATTGCCAATACCTTGTTCAACTGTTTTAAAATAGGTTGCAATTGGTGCCATCATACTATGCAATCCATAACCTAAACTTATCGAATTCTTGTCGTTCAATTGATATTTTATTCCTGCTCTTGGTTCAAGCATATTGCTGCCATTTAAACCTAAGTATTGATAATGTAAACCAGTGTTTAAAATCATTTTATCGGTAATTCGATATTGATATTGTGCATAGGGTTGCAATAAATAAGTATTTCCCTCAAATGCAGTTAGGGTAATATATCTGTCTAACGATACCCGATAAATGCTATCAACTATATCCACAATATATTCGTCCCAACGCACCCCAATTTGGAAATTGTGTTTGGCGTTAATTTTCTTTTTATAAAATAAATTTGCGGAGATTTTATTCTGCGTAAAATTTTGAGAATAAAATGGAACTGGATCAAAAGTTTCAGTTGAGATAGAATCTACAATATCTCTATTAATAATCGACGAAACAGCCACGGTAAATTTCGTGTAAGAACTGTTGTCGATTAGGTATTGATGACTAATGCCAACTACACCAATTTTAGACCGATCGTAAATGTCAAGGTCGTTATTATATAAATTATCAACGGTATCTTCTTCATTGCTTGATATTAAATCAATTTGACTAATGCCGCCAATTGCAAACATCGAAAATGTTCCTGCTTTTGGTGTTGGCACATTTACACGTGCAGTAATATCTTGATAATAAGGTATGGCAGTTCCGGTTCCGAAATTAATTCCAACTGCCGACATTATTCCAAGCGTTGAATACCGATAATTCAACATGTAACTCGATTTATTTTTTTTGCTGATGGGGCCTTCTGCACCTAATTCAAATCCATTTAAACCGACTTGTCCAATAAATTCATGATGGTCGTAATTGCCATTGCGCATTCTTAAATCAAATACGCCGCTAATTGCATTACCATATTCTGCTGGAAATGCACCAGTTAAAAAATCACTGTTTGCCAATACGTTATTGTTTAACATAGAAACTGGTCCACCACTTGAACCAAAATCGCCAAAATGATTTGGATTAGGAATATCAATTCCCTCTAACCGAAATAAAACACCCACTGGTGAGTTTCCTCTAATAATAATATCATTTACGGCATCGTTTGCACCGCGCACTCCTGCAAAATTTTGTGCCATTCGGCTAACGTCATTTCTGGCACCAGCAAATCGCTGACTTTCTTCAATCGAAAACTGTCGAGCACTTACAGAAGTCATATCATTTAACGATTCTGTTTTTTCATCTTCCGAAGTAATAACAACAGTTTCCATTTCTACCAATTGTTCCTGCATTTCAAAATTTAGCATCAATTCTTTTCCTGACGATAATTCAAGGTTATTTGCAATAAATGGTTCATAGCCAACAAATGTCGCCTGAATAGTAACCCTTCCAATTGGCACATTTTCAATTGCATAATATCCATCTAAATCGGTAGACACGGCAAGAACAGGATTGCTGTTTACCACAATAATATTTACACCTGGCAATGTCGCGCGCGATTGGTTATCTATCACTTGACCACGAATAGTTTGAGTGAGATTTTGTGCTTGTAAACCCGTAGCGAGTAATACTAAGCTTAAAAAGATACGAATTTGTTTGGTCATGTGTTATTAATTTCTAGTGCAAAGCAACGTGTATTGTTATTCGTAAGCAATTTAAAAAGGATGAGTGGGAATAAATCCGCGACGAAAAGTTAAAACCACCGCAGTGGTTATTTACTTATAACTTTATAAAAAGGTGGACTAAAATACCGCTCTAAGCCATTCAATTATAACCGCACCTGCCACTAACCAAACGATACCTTTTATCAAGAAAAACAGGAAGCCTGCTAATCCTAATCGTTTTAATAACTTTTTGGTTTTATCTGGAATCTTCATCGCTAATAATTATGCAAAGATAATTACTAAATAAATCGTTCCCAAAGCATTTTAGTAGGTTTAACATGCTTGAACTTATAGTGCCTTTTTATATAGAATTCAAGATGGTTCATTGCTTCGTCAATATCGTCGGTAAATTTAACCAGGTTAAGGTCAGAAGGTGAAATGGTTTTGGCATGCTCCATTTTAGTCAGCATTTCCCAAATATCTTTATAATAATCTTTTCCTATTAACACAATGGGAAAATCTCTAATGGTAGCAGTTTGAATTAAAGTGAGTGTTTCAAAAAACTCGTCCATAGTACCAGCTCCCCCGGGCATAACAATGAACCCATAAGAATATTTTACCAGTAGCACTTTGCGCACGAAGAAAAATTTAATAGTTACCCATTTATGCATATATGGATTGTGGGTTTGTTCAACGGGTAGAACAATATTGCAACCTACCGAACGCCAGCCACTTTCATACGCACCACGATTTGCCGCTTCCATTATTCCTGGACCACCACCTGTTAGTGTGGTTAAGCCTAATTCACCAATTTTTCTTCCAGCTTCTCGAGCTAGTTTATAATAAAGATGGTCTTCACCAAATCTTGCTGAACCAAAAACGGTAATACATGGCCCAACAAAATGTAATGCTCTAAAGCCTTTAATAAATTCGAAGAATACTGAAATTGCAAATTGTAATTCGCGCAATCTTGACCTCGGTCCGGTTAAATAACGACCTTGTTTTGGCTCTAAACTTACATTCCACTTTATCGTTTTAACCATAGTTGCTTATTTGTTTCAAAATTAAATGTTTTAGGAGAAAATTTATGTGGCACAATTTTAGTTTATACGCTAACCAAATAGTATAAGGATGAAAAAAATGATGTTGCTCACAGTTGCTCTAAGTGCCTATCAGGTATACGCTCAAGAGTTTGATTTAGGTGTTAAGGCTGGTGTAAATTATGCACAAACTGTAATTCTCGACGTTGTGAATACATCTGGCATCGACATGAATGATTTGGAAGCTGAAAAAGGTTCGGCATTGGTATTTGGTGGTTTTGCAAGAGCAACATTTGGTAAATTTATAATTCAACCTGAGGTGTTATTCTCAGAAAATAAAGCATTGGTTAGCTTGGCAGATGTTGATGTGGAAGCGTTAGGTATCACTGATTTTTTAAGCATAAATGTCGATAAGGTTGATATTCCAATTATTTTCGGATATAAGGCATTCAGCACCATCCGATTAACAGCTGGTCCAGTGTTTAGTCACGTAAGTGTTGGCGAAAATGATGCCTTATTTCAATGGGATCAAATGACGCTTGGTTATCAAGCTGGTATTGGCTTTGACGTAAAGAAATTGACCTTCGATGCCCGATACGAAGGCAACCTAAGCAAATACAGTGAGCTCATTAAAACCGATGTCGGCCAAATTGAAGTAGATATGCGCAAAAGCTTGTTCCAGTTTACTATTGGGTATAAATTATTCGATTAAACCAAGATTAAGTAATGGAAGTGATACCATTACCTATTTTATAATAAAATCAAATTGCAGCAGGTTTTTTTAACTTCCATCGCCTGTGCGACCATAGGTAAGGGCCTGGGTCACGACGAATATCAGCTTCAAGTTCTTTCATGAACATCTGCGTTAGCGCTTCTGGTGGTAAACTGTTTGGATCGTCGGTGATTAACTTGAAGGTGATTTCATATTTACCACGCTTAATATGATTAATGGTGGAATAATAAACAGCATAATTGTATTGTCGAGCAATGCGCTCCATGCCAGTTACAACAGCTGTATCTTGATTCAAAAATTCAGTCCAATAGTGTTCCCTTGGGTTTGGCGATTGGTCTGCAATAAGTACCAAAAGAGTTTGTTCGTTGCCAATATCCGTTAAATGTTTAAGTAGTTGTCGTTTGGGAATAAGTCTAATTTTAATTCGCGTACGACTCCTAACAGCTAAGCGGTTAAAATATTTGTTAGATAAGGGCTTATAAGCCGCTTTTAGTGGCAAACCAGCATAAACTGCCATGGAACCGCCGGCCCATTCCCAGTTGCCGTAATGGCCTAAAACAAGAATAACACTTTGCCCTTTATTGAGCGATGTTTCAACTAAATCGTAATTTTTAACAGTGCATCTTTTCTTTAAAGCTTTGTGCGTAATAGTCAGTGCTTTAATAGTTTCAAACATGGTATCAGAAAAAACCATGTAAAAACGTTTAGCAATTTTATCAATTTCAGCTTCACTTTTTTCAGGGAATGAATTGCGTAGATTGTTATACACTACTTCCTTCCTGTATTTGAACACATAAAACAATAAAAAATAACCGAAATTGCTTATTTGCCGCAATACACCCATAGGTAGTATAGAAAAGAAATAAATGAGCGGTAAAGCCAAATAATACCCTAAAGCTTGCATGTAGTGCAAAAATAGTTAAAAACGCTGTTTGTTGTATTATTCATTAAACGGAAAAGTAGGTTTATCGTAAATTAATCAATAGACATTAGCAAATCAATTAAACTATTAATTTAGTTGGGTTTAACCTGAATAGCAAACAATTTGGAAAGATAAGGTTATTGGCTTAAGATTTCTGATTTTATTGCACAATGCAAGATGGTATGAATTGCATTGCTTATTCCTGGTTTATTGAACTTTAAGGAAGCAAATTATATTTACCTTTTATTATGCAGAACAAATCTGTTAAAGTGTTGCAATTTGCCGATATGGTTGATATGGGTGGAATACCGGTGCGGCAGCCAATGCCCTCGGCGCTTATTGAACGCATTGATCCATTTTTATTACTACATCATCATACTGGATATGTTGCTGAAGGTTCTTATCAATGGGAGGTAGGTGTTGGCCCTCATCCGCATCGTGGATTTTCGCCAGTAACTTTTATTATTAAGGGTGATGTTCATCATCGTGATTCACGTGGTAATAATGCGGTTGTAAAAGCGGGTGGTGTGCAGTGGTTGGATGCAGGAATGGGTATAATTCATAGCGAACGACCATCTGTTGCTTTTGCAGAAAAAGGAGGGGAGCAAGAAATAGTGCAGTTGTGGGTTAATACACCTGCAGTGCATAAAATGGACCAACCAAATTATCAGGCAATAAATAATGAGGATATGCCAAAAATTAACCTGGCTAATGAACTTGGTGCCATTCATGTTGTTGCTGGAAACTATAAAAACATAAAAGGAACTGCAAAATCGAAAGCTGAACTCATTATATTGCGTGCCGATTTTAAACCAGGTGGAGCGCACGATTTTATTATTGCTGAACAGTATGCATTACTAATTTATGTAATTAGTGGAAGTATTACTATTGAAGGTTATGGACCTGTTGCCAAACTGCATTTAGTGTATTTTAATAATGACGGAGATACTATAAAAATAAATACGGAACAAAATTCTACATTCCTAGTTTTAGCAGGCGTGCCGCTAAACGAAAAAATTGAAAGCAACGGTCCATTTGTAATGAACAGCCAAACGCAAATAATGGAAGCAATTCGCGATTATCAAATGGGAAAAATGGGAATACTTATCGAAGAGTAATTATTATTCTGTTCGTATTACTGTAAATTGATTTGCATAATTACTGATAACAAAAGTATAATTTCCTTCAGGCAAGGTATTAATTGTAATCTGATTATTCATTGAAGTAATATTTCCCTGCAATAGCATTTTTCCTTCACTTGAAATAATCGTATAATTATTATTCACCAATTCTGCTGGTATATTTACATGGATTTGTTGGGATGCAGGATTTGGAAATAATTCAAATTTAATAGCATTATTTGTTACTATTGTAGTAATTAAAATAGATACAGAATCTGTTATGCCAATACTGGTGTTGTAGTATGTTCCGCTAGGTGTTAGTTCCAATTTAACTGCTTTAACCATATAATAATTTACTCCATTAATTGGATTTGAGTCGATATAGGGCGAATAATTTATTGTTGTTGCGGTTAGCCTTTCATATTTGCCAAACTCACTGTCACAGCGATATACATAATATCCAACAATAGAAGTATCGGGCGATGTCGAATAATTTACTGTTAAAAAATTATCACCAACATTGGCAACATTTGCATCAACCGATAAAACAGGTTTTACCACATGCATACGCAGCGTAGGATCACCTAATAATGCAATATGTACATTTTTTGGAAATATATTGGCATCGTAAGTATTGATATTGTTTTGAGTAGTTAGCGTACTATATCCAATATTTTCACCCAACGCCATTTGATGAAATGCCCAGTGTGGTCTTCCCGACCAACAAGCTGTTAATGTTGCACCAGAAGCCAACGAAGAGCGTAAAAAATTATCATATGAATCATAATCTCCGAAATAACTGCCAAACAACATGGTGAATGCCGTTTTAACCGTATCAATCATAAAATCGTAGGAAGTGCCAACCCCACTTGCGCCTTGAAACCATCCGCCTCCGCAACCATAACTCCATAAGTAACTGTCGTTATACATGGTAGAAAAATAATCAGCTTCAAACAATTGTGTGCTACCAAACATTGGTGCAAAATTTCTCCATCCTCCTGATGCAAATGCTTCACCACCAAAAGCACCAAAATTATCGTCGATTAATGCACGTTGTTCGTATTGAACAATGCCAATTCTGAAATTGTGATTATTAATTAAATAGTTTTTTAGTAATGTTGCTTCATCAATTATTAATCCAGGTAAATTATAAAAGTCTATCCTGCCAACTTCTAATTCCAAATTCGATTTATATACAGATTGATCTAACTTCCCGTCACCAGGTATGTTTTGATTTTCTGGTCGTGTTGCTGTTGCATTATTAATTATATCGTCAGAATATTCCACATCTATGTCGCCATAAATACCATCTGCAGGCCAAGCTCCTTGATGGTCTGGATGGCCGTCAGGGTAGATATTGCCAGCATATAAAACTGGAACGTTACCAAATAACACAACAGATGTTATTGATTCGTCAGCATCAGCAATTTCAGTAATTAATGCTTTTACTGCTATTGCCGTCATAGTTCTAGCAACATTTAATTGTTGCACACTCCAGCCATCTCCTGAAATATCTTTTTTAAATTGATATAATTCATTGGTTAGCGCATCAACAATTGTAGTGTCAACAACCAAAAGGCATTTACCGCGATAATCTCTTGCTTTGATGTTCAATCCTGCAAATACATAACCATAAGCCAAAATACCTGAAGCCGCTAATCTGGTAACTTGATATTCATAAATGGAATCTGCAATAATATCAATGTCTTCATAAGTTATTGCATCACCAGGCAATGTAGCAATTGCGGTGCCCCAAGTAGTGCTTGATTTTTCTTTTTTATATACATTGTAATTGTTAGCAGTTGGAAACAACGGCCACGTTAAAGTTATTGAAGAGGGAACATCCGCATCGTAGGTACAAGAAACTAAAACGGCATAGTCGGATGCTACCTGTGCATTTGCTTTTTGTAAAAACAATAATATGGTGAGGGCAATATAAAATAATTTTCTCATGCTTCTTTAATCAATTGATAAATGTGTTGCGCTAATAATTGTGCTGCTTCCTGATTTCTCCTAAACCACAATTCTGGTTCAATTATTTCTAATTCCATAACTGCAAGTAAGCCTTCATTATCATGAATAACATCAATTCTGGCATAAAGTGGTAATTCGGGACAAGCCGCTGCGGCATTTTCTGCAAAAGTAATTTCTTCGGGTGATGGTTCATAATCATGTAATGTGCCGCCAAAGTCATCTTGCACCCTGAAATCTCCTAGTTGTGAACGTTTTAAAACAGCATGCGTAAATTTTCCATTTATTAGAATAAATGCCATTTCCCCTTTCGTGATAATACTTTCCTGAAAAGGTTGAAACATCATGTCTTCATTTGAAATTAATTCTCTAAAAATGGCATTATGTTCCGCTACATTATTTGTATTTAAACGATAGGTATGTCGCGCAGCACCCGATACAACAGGTTTTATAACTGCTTCAGTAATATTAAATGTATTAAATATTTCAGATAAGGTTCTTGTATCTCCTTTATTTATAAAATAAGTTGCCACAACCCTGACATCTTTTTGCTGAATGTCTTGCAAATAATGCTTGTCTAAATTCCATTTAATTAAATTAATTGTATTAATAAAGATGGTTATTTGAGCTGTTTTTTCTAACCATTTTTTAAATTGTTTAAATCGGTCAAAATAATCCCAAGTAGTTCTAAATAAAACATACTTTGTAGTTGACCAATCAAAACTCGAATCACTCCATGATTTTCGCGTAACTGTTAAACCGTGTTGCACCAATGCAACGGTTAGCATAGCATCCTCATTTAAAATATTTTGAATGTATTCGTTAACCACAAGTGGATTGTAGTAACGGTCTTCGGTTAATAAAACGATATCAAATTGAAGCATCCTTTATTTTTTGTTTATAAACCATGCTGCCATTGATGTTAGGCCACCTAATACACCCATAACAACAGATGCAATTCCGAAAAGCCAGTAATTGCTTTTTACCGAAAATAAGGTAGCCATTTTATCACTCATAATACTTGCATTGGCGGTATCTTTAAAAAGGTATAGCGATAACCATGATATTACTACAGTGATAAATCCATACAAAAAGCTTTTACCGGAAGTTTTGTAATGCGCGAAGTACGACACTGCAAAAGTAACTGCGACAAATATCCACCAAATAGGCAAATATAATTGAGCCAATAAACAAATTATAATACCGGCAACTATGCTAATTACTATTTTCATATTAAATAAAACTAATTGTAAATAATGCTGTTTTTTCTGCTGCTGCAGCGTCTTGAAATAAATATAATGGATAATATTTTCCCGCTGCCCAATCATCAACAAAATTGTTGAAATACTTGCTTCCGGGATTGCCTGATTGTCCGCCTGGATATACACCGAATGCATTAACCGGTGATGACAATTCAACTATCATTCTCCAGCTAGGGCCGTGTGTTTCGCTCGTGGCGTTTACAATGTTTTTATAACCGCCATTATTTATTGCCAAGCGACTAAAAGCTGGAATTTGACTGATGTGCATAATATTGGTGTGCTTATGTGAATACCATGTTAATTGCGCTTCATCAATAAGGGCTAATGAATCGACTGTTTTTGCCATTACATTAAAACTGATCTGAATTAAATCAGATAAGGTTTCTTTTTTATCGTTTGTTGCAAGTATATCAAATAATACATGATCATGAGAAAAATTGCGCATTGCGCTGATGGTAAAATAATTATTTGGTTTGGTAAAGGCAATTTCATCACTTACCATTTCATCCCAAATAATATTGTAGAGTGTATCCCACCATATTTGAAAATAAGTTGGTGTTATGGCATTTGCATCGTTCATAAAATCCCATTCTTGAAGTGCCTTATATTTATCGCAAGTTGCATTTTGGGTTCTGCAAGGATTATTAATTAAAGGTAGCATTACGGCAAGTGCTTCTTTTGCAGTTAAATTATAATTATTTTGCTGCAAGGCCTTCATATCGTCAATAGTAGCTGCATTCAAAGCCGTTAAGGTTGTATTAATAATTCTATTGCGATAATATTCAAAATCGTAACTGGTATAATAATATGGATATGTTGAATCGGTTGGGTGTTGATTTGCCGATGCACAAAATCCCCGGCTAGGATTTTTAATTGTAGGATTTTGCTCCGCAGGGATAAAAGTTTTATAATCGTTAAAAGGATTGGAGCCATCCAACACCCCTTTGCCTTGACCTTTATATTTTATTGGAAATTTACCTTGTTGGGTGATGGCAATATCTCCATCGTGCGCAGCAAAAATAAAATTTTGCGCAGGGCAGCTAAAGTAATTTATTGCTTCTCGATAATCGGCATAATTTTCAGCTCGATTCAGTAAATAAAATGTTTTTAATTCTGCTGAACTTTCGTGTGCCATCCATCGCATTGCCATGCCAATTCTTGCTACAGACTGAGGCGTGTTTTTTCCATTTGCAACAACAGCTTCTTCATAAACTATTGGGCCATAATGCGTATAAATTACCGTATCGATTACCGTATCGCCACCTTTCACATTTATGGTTTCAATACGCTGCGTTGTGGCGCGCCATGCATCACCATATTTATAGTTACTTTTCGTATTATCTTTAAATTTTATTGTATACCAATCACGCACATCTACTTGAGCATTTGTTACACCCCAAGCAATTTTTTCATTAAAACCAATTACAACAGTCGGTGTTCCCGGTAGTGAAGCGCCATAGCAATTAATACCAGCACCGTTCAACTGAATTTCGAACCATAATGAAGGCAAATTCAATTGTAAATGTGGGTCGTTGCATAAAATGGGATTACCATTTTTAGTTTTACTTCCAGCAAGTGCCCAATTATTGCTTCCAACCTGATTTTTTTCATGTTGCGACTCAAAAATATCCACTACTTTATTAAAATAATGATTGTGAATGGATGCCACATTTGTAGTAAGTGAATCGGGGCTAAATTCATAAACTTTTTCGGTGGGAATTATCGGATCTAGGCTGTCGCTATAATCTGGAAATAGGGCATTGAAATCTGATTCATTCAGTAATTTTTGCAGGTTAGTCATTTCGATATCATCATCAAACCCAGTTAAAGTACTTGCCATGTATTTCATCATTAGTGCTGATTTCAGGGGAGTCCATGCTTCTGGCTCGTAATTCAGCAATTTAAATTCAATTGGATATTCAGCATATGTCATTTCATTTTGTTCGCCGATGAATGCGTTTACACCTTGCGTATAGGCATCAACACTATTAAACATTGCTTTATCTTTTTGCATTTCAGTAACTGTTTTTTCCGCTGCATAAATCATCCCTTTTCGGCGTTGTTCCAAATCGTAAGCAATAAATTTTTCGCCGAATATTTCACTTAAACGGCCAGCAGCAGCGCGGGTTTGAATATCCATTTGCCAAAGTCGGTACTTCGCGGTAATGTAGCCCTGAATAAAATAAATCGATTTTTCATCTGCGCCGAAAACATGCGGCACTAAGCGGTCATCAAGATATACTGACCCAGCAACATTGTATTTCGAAAAATCGACTTCATAATCTTTCAGGTCACCAGCGGTTTCAGCATTAGCCATAAAGCCATTTACGGGGTCCATTATTTTCCCAAGCGGCGGCAATGAACCGAAGCCGCGGTTCAAACAAAATATTGCTATAAATGGGATGAGCAGACAAATACCAATTTTAAGATAGCGCATATAGGATATGTTGCCTTAAAATTAGTTATAAGTTCAAGATTGCAATAAAAAAATTATCAACCCGAAAATGGCACTTATGCCTAGCCATTTAAGCATATCTATTTTGAACCTGTACATGGCAATAAAACTGATTATAATCCAGCCAATATTGATGTAGCCAAACGTCGAAATTTCCAGTTTATGGTAGTCAATTCCATCGGCACCAAAAATTACTGCTTCTGCAAAATAGAGGGCAAGATTAGCAATTACGCCTGTAACAGCAGCTGTAATAAGTGATAGCAGCGCTTTAACCCACTTGTTTTGCTGGGTATGTTCAATAAGTGGTGCACCACCAAATATGAATAAAAAGCAAGGCAAAAAGGTATAATAGGTTGTAGTAAGCAGCCCGAGTGAGCCTGCAAGCAAGTTACCACCAGTATTGCCGTATGCACCCATAAAACCAACAAATGCCAATACCATGATTAGGGGGCCTGGTGTTGTTTCGCCAAGTGCCAACCCGTCAATCATTTGAGGACCAGTGAGCCATCCAAAATTTTCAACAGCTTGCTGGGCCACGTAAGGCAAAACGGCATAAGCGCCGCCAAAAGTTACAAATGCAGCTTGTGAAAAAAACAAACTGAGTTGTTTCCAAAAATAGAAATCAGTGCCAACTATATAAAATAATAGTAAAGGCGTAATCCACATCAAGACAAATAATGCAATTTGTTTACCTAACCTTTTACTACTAAAAGCAGCATGAGGAATTATAGTTTTTGATGTTAAATAAAAACCATCTTCACTATCTTCATTATTTGATTTAGTATTTTTTATTGCTAGTAGGTGAGGTGCAAATTTGTGGACGGCTAATCCAATTAAAATGGTGCCAAGAATAATTAGCGGAAAAGGGATGTTTAAGAAAAAAATAGCTACAAAGCTTAATATAGCAATTACATAATGTAAAACTGTTAATAATGAACGTTTGCCAATTTTAAACATAGCTAACAAAACAATTGCAACTACTGCAGGTTTTAACCCATTAAATATTGCATTTACCCAAGGTAAATCGCCAAATAACACATAAATAATACTAAAGCCAAGTAAAATAAAAATAGATGGAATAATAAATAATAAACCTGCTGCAAAACCGCCTTTATTGCCATGTAATAGCCATCCTGTATAGGTTGCGAGCTGCTGAGCTTCTGGCCCAGGAAGCAACATGCAATAATTTAAAGCGTGTAGAAATTTCTTTTCGCTAATCCATTTATGCTTCTCAACTAAAAATTCATGCATAATGGCAATTTGTCCAGCCGGACCGCCAAAACTTATCCAACCAAGTTTAAACCAAAACTTTAATGCTTCATTAAATGATGGTTTTTCCATATGTTACTTACTCGAAAATAATCGTGAATAGATACTGCGCTATTATTTATTATTATAAAATTCTAGCAATTTTTATTGAATATCATCATCTGTTAAAGTAAATATACAGCCATGATTATAACCTTGATCTGCATCTTTACTTGAGGATGCCCAATTATCGCCATCTGTTATATCTTTTGTAATTGTAAAACCAACATCGGTTGTAATCGATAGACGAGAAACATATAAATCACATTCGGCACTTTCTACATTCGTAATATCGCCAAATGAATAGATTACTTTAGTAGTAGCTGGCGCGATAATCACCGAATCGGTAAAAGTGAATCCACCGCCTGAGTCAGTTGTATATAAAACAACTGTTTTGGTGCTGTTGTTAATTACTGTTTTTTCCCAGGATGTGTAAGGGTTGCAAGCACTTATAATTAGTATTAATGCTGCTGTAAGGATAAGGGTTACTTTATGTTTCATATTGCCTGCTAAAAGTAAAACGGATATATGGATTTACCAAACAGCAACTGCTGAAGAAAGTGCAAAAATGGTAGGAACGCTGCTAGAAAAGAGATGCAGTCTAGGTAACCAAATTTGCCAATTACGGTAAATACCTCAATTTTCAGCCAGTTTGCGTTAGGTTTGCCAGCTTTTCCTAATAACAGGAATTTGTATCTTCGCAAAAAAACGAATGAAAGTTTTGCTATTAGCTTGCACAATGTTGTTGAGTTTAACTGCTGTTGAAGCGCAAACTACATTTACTGATCCTGTTGTCTATAACGATTATATTGTCGATCAACAATTGGCTGTCGGTGAAGCCATTAATTCCATGATGAATTCTATATTTTTAGATAGTGCTGGTATATGGACTGTTTTTTATCAGTCAATTGAAATGGTTAAACGTTGTAATGTAAATATCAAAAATTTACACCCTTTTGAAGATGATACCGCATTTTTGTCTGCAGCACAAACTTTGTTCCAATACTATGAAAATACTGTTGTTAACGATTATCCAATATTTATTAAAGCATTGTACAGTTCCAACTCAACTGAGGCTGATTATGAAGAAATGAATGTCATTATTTTGAAACATAATGAGAAAGAAGCCTTACTGGACGAACAATTTGCAGTGGCGCAATCTGCTTTTGCTGCAAAGCATGGGTTTACATTTGACGAATCTGTTATTGAGGATTACTGAGAAGATTATTATTAGCGATTATGTGCTCTAGTTACACAACTAAATCGAAAACGGAAAAAGCGGCCTATGAAAAAAACTACGGCAAACCTTGGCTTGAGGCTGATTTAGCTATAGCAGAAAAATATCATGAGGCCGATGGCGATGCAATAGCTTTTCCAGGTGCTGCTATGCCAGTTATTACCCTTGCAAATCCCGAATATATTCAAGCTTATTTTTTCGGATTTATTCCACATTGGATTTCAGCTGATAAGGTTAAAGAAAAACGTGCAACGTTTAATGCACGAATTGAAACCATACCTGATTTGGCCACATGGCGTGATGCATGGAAGAATGACCAGCGCTGCGTGGTTTGCACAAACGGCTTTTTTGAATTTAATAAGCAGGAAAAAAGAAAAATGAGTATTCATTTAAAAGATGATGCCTGTTTTTTTTATGCTGGAATTTATAGCGATTATGTGAATAAGCAAACAGGTGAAATAATTAGAACAATGGCTGTTGTTACTACTGAAGCCAACAGTTTAGTTGGTGAAATACACAATCGTATGCCAGTAATAATACCAATTGGTAATGAAGGTTTATGGTTGAAAAAATCGGCTGATTTAAATCAGTTGCTCAAACAATATGGTGAACCGTTTAATGCGAATTTAATGGTAATGGAATACGCCGACGAAGCGCCCAATAAACCAATTCAAGGAAGTTTATTTTAACCCAAATTAATCAATAGCTTTATCAATTTAGTTGGGTTTAACTATCGGGCAGCCACATTTTTAAATGATGCATTTCTTCTACAATTAAAGTAAAGGCACTAAAGCTTTCCTGCACTTTTCCTTTTAATAAATAACAAGCTTTTCCTTTAAATCGATATTTTTTTGCTGCGAAAGGAAAATGCGCAGTGTCAAGCCAATCGCTATTTTCATCCAAAAAAGTGCCTAAATACATATGTTCCCCAGCTTTTGTTACTGTGTGTTTTGTGATAATCAGGTATCCAATAATATAAACCGTTGCACCAACACAGCGAGGGAAATCTTTTACGTGCAGTAATGCGCTGTTTTTAGTTAAAGGATCATTAATCAATGCAAACGGCGAACTCAAAGGAAATCCCAGTAACTTTATTTCATCCCAAGCGTCTTCACGCTGATCGAGATGTAATTCGGGAAATTGATACGATTCAGGGGCGCCGGAATGAAATAGGGTAGCGGCAGGTTGTGTTTTTTTACTTTTATTTAATCGTCGGTATGCTTCTATTAACAATTCTCTTTTTCCGATGCTAGTAAATCGGAATGCATTTATTGTAATTAATATTTCTAGCTGTTCTAAATTAATGGCAACGCGATTTAAGAAATCATCAAAATCAATATAATTGCCATTGTTTAAACGCTCTGCTACAATTGCCTCCGCAATCTTTGTTTCCAAACCTGTTATGTGAATTAGTCCAACATAAATAACAGTTCCATAAATGCAAGTAGTGTAAGTACTTTTATTTAAACAGGGTGCTTCGATTGTGGCTCCTGCTTTTTTTGCTTCTTGCAGATATAACTCCGCAGTATAAAATCCGCCGAAGTTATTTACCACAGCAACCATAAATTCAAGTGGAAAATAGGTCTTCAAATATAAACTCTGATAACTTTCAACAGCATAGGAAGCGGAATGTCCTTTAGCAAACGAATATCCGGCAAAGCTTTCTACCTGATGCCACACATCGTCAATCAATGCTTTGCTGTAATTAAGTTGAATACAATTTTCGAAGTATTTAGATTTAATTCTTTGAAATTCATCTTTACTCCGACTTTTTCCGCTCATACCACGACGCAAAACATCGGCTTCACTCAGCGTTAAATGTGCGAAATAATGTGCTACTTTAATTACATCTTCCTGATATACCATTACACCATAAGTATCAGGCATAATATCGCCCATTACCGGATGTATTCGGTTGCGTTGTTCCGGAAATCGATGTCTGCGAATGTATTCATCCATCATACCCGATTGTGCCACACCTGGGCGAATAATTGAACTGGCTGCAACCAATGTTAAATAATTATCACACAATAATTTATTGAGTAAACTGCGCATGGCAGGCGACTCAATATAAAAGCAACCAATGGTATTGCCTTTCAACAAATTCTGGTTGACTAATGGGTCTTGTTTAATTTTATTTACTGGTGTAATATCAATATCAATTCCTCTATTTTGCTTAACAATTTCTACAGCTTCTTTTATGTGTCCTAATCCGCGCTGACTCAAAATATCAAATTTATATAATCCGATATCCTCTGCTACATGCATATCAAATTGTGTTGTTGCAAATCCTTTTGGGGGAAGGTGTGTAGCGGTGTAATAATAAATGGATTTATCGGAGAGCAATATACCTCCAGCATGAATACCCAAATAATTCGGATTGCCATGTAAATAGGCGCCATAGTTGTAAATGCTTCGAGTAATTTTATCGGGGATTTTAATAGCATCACCAAAAATGCTTTCGCCATAATTTTTCACCATCGCGTCAATTTCATATTTTGGTAATCCAAATGTTTTGGCTACTTCACGTATAAACGAGCGACTTTTAAAAGTGGTATAAGTTGCGAGCAAAGCAGTGTGTTCTTCGCCATGTTTTCGAAAAATATAATCTGTAACATCCTCTCTATCTTTCCACGAAAAATCTAAATCAAAATCGGGTGGCGTGGCGCGAAATAAATTGATAAAACGCTCGAAATACAAATCTAATTCTATTGGGTCAACATTGGTAATGCCAATGCAATATGCAATTAAACTATTTGCCCCGCTTCCGCGCCCAATGGTGAAATAATTTTTACTTTTTGCATAGCATATAATGTCCCAGTTTATAAGAAAATAAGAAACAAACCCTTTCTGAATTACAATTTCCAATTCTTTATTAATACGATCTTGAACGGTTTTATTTAATTTGCCATACCGCTTAGTTACGCCTTCGTAGGTTAGTTGCAGTAATCGGTCAATATCGTCTTTTTCGTTGGCCGTAAATTTGCGAATATTTTTATTGGTATGATATTCAAATGGAAAATCACATGCATCCATAAGTTGCTGCGCATTATCTAACAGATAGCGTTCATCCTGAAAATCAGCTAACAGTGTATCGTAAGTTTCAAATTGATGTATTGGATCGTCAACATCGTCAGTTGTTAACTTAGTAATAATGCTATTGCCATCAATGGCACGCAATATTCTGTGGGCATTAAAATCTTTCTTCGAGGCAAATGTTACGGTGTTTAATGCCAGCATTTTGCTTTTGGGTAGATGTTGTTTTTCGAAGCGAAATCGACTTAAATCTTTTTTGCGAATACCAATATATTCGTTATCGCGTAACTTGTAAATAACGCCACTGCGATACGGATAAATAATAAATGCATTAAGCAACGCAGGCGCAACTGCCGGTATTGCTTCTTTCGATTTTAAATATCCAGATAAATATCTGTTTAATTCAGCAAAGCCATCTGGATTTTTTGCTATGGCGATAAATAAGGTATTATTTCCATTTTTAAATTCGATACCACACTTTACATCAATATTATATTTCTTGGCATCTGCCAAAATTTCGAACCATCCCGATGTATTGTTGATATCACTCAACACGAAACTGTGCACACCTTTTGCCTTTGCTTCATCGAGCAATTTTTCCGGCGACATAATTCCGAAACGCAGGCTATAGGCAGAGTGTGTGTTGAGATACATTAACCCAAATTAATCAATAGACAATAGCAAATAAACCAAACTATTAATTTAGTTGGGGTTACCCTGATTAGCGAACAATTTGAAAACAGCATTTTATTAGCTTAAAATATTTGATTGTATTTTAAAATTTAAGGTGGTATCGCTTCCATTGCTTAATCTTAGTGTAATATTCAAAATGCAATGCTGTATAATTTGATTGAAGCATGAATTATTTTAGCAGCATTTATTGCATGATAAATTACAACAGCGAAATTTGTTTGAATCAACACATTTAACATCAGCCGACTCTTCTAATTGCATTTTCTCCGAATCTTTTCCTTAGCAAATCCATTTCTTGGTATAACCTGATAATTTGTTCCGAATCTTCTAATAGGTTTATTTGATATCCGCCACTTACCAATCCAGAAAATCGCACGCCAACTAATCGGATTAATACACGCCGTTCATATAATTTATCGAATAACTCTTTCACTATTTTTATTAAGGTATGATCTGCAGATGTATATGGAATGCGCAATTGCCTGGTATGTGTCTCAAAATCGGAATATCTAATTTTAACCGAAACGTTTGAAGTAAGCTTATGCTCTTTGCGTAATTGATAAGCAAGCCGCTCTGTCATGCCCGCTAAAATTGTTTTTATGCGTTTAATATCTATCGTATCCGATTCAAAAGTTTCTTCACTTGATATCGATTTTCGCTCTGTATAGGGTGTTACTGGCGAATTATCTATTCCGTTTGCTTTTCGCCAAATCGTTTTACCGTTTTCACCCAAAATATTATCCATTATTGCTAATGGCATCTCCTGAACGGTCTTTATTTTTACAATGCCCATCTTGCGGAGCAATTGAGCCGTAACCTCCCCAACCATAGGGATTTTGCGCACCGATAAAGGCGCCAAAAACGATTTTTCAATCCCGTAGTCTATCTTTAAATGATTGTTAGGCTTAGCTTCACCAGTGGCTACCTTCGACACTGTCTTGTTCTCCGACAACCCAAAAGAAATCGGCAACCCCGTTTCCTTAATTACACTGTTGCGCAACTCCTGCATATAAGTGTAAGTCCCGAAAAACTTATCCATGCCACTCATATCTATATAAAACTCATCAATCGACGACTTCTCATAAAGAGGAACCTTTTCTGCGATAATTTCTGTAACCATATTCGAATAATTCGAATAATGCTCATAGTCGCCTCGAACTATAATTGCCTCCGGACATAACATCTTCGCCTGACGCATAGGCATAGCCGAATGTACCCCAAACGCCCTGGCTTCATAACTACACGAAGCCACCACAGCCCTGTCGCCTGTGCCACCAACCAATACCGGCTTATACATCAAACGCGCATCTTTCAATCGCTCCACCGACACAAAGAATGTATCCAAATCCATGTGCGCCACCACTCGTTCAACTCCCATTTTTGACCTCCTTACTTTAAAAGTCAAATATAATGACATTTAGTTGACACTCGTACTGGAATTGTCAAAAAATATTATAAACAATTGAATTTATTGAAGATTGGTAGTCAATTAAAATGACTAAGTTATATAGAGAAAGTTAACTTCAGGACTATTATTCCTAAAGGTTTCAAGATTTCACAACTATGCTGAATAAAAGTAAATCACATTGCACTAGCCATCAATAAATTAATATCAGTATACTTTAAGCCCATTTTTCCGCCTAAATACTGATTGGTTAAATGGCCTTTGTAGATGTAAACTCCGTGTCTAACACCCTGAAGTGCCCTGATAAGGTTTTCCAATCCTCCGTATTCGTTTATCTGCATTAAGGTGCTTGCTGCTATGTTGCTGATGGCATAACTTGCCGTTCTAGCAACTCTTGAGGCTATATTGGGAACACAATAATGTACTACATCGTGTTTTATAAAAGTGGGATTGTCGTGGGTTGTTATCTCGCTAGTTTCTACACAACCACCTTGATCAATACTCACATCAATTATCACGCTTCCCGATTTCATTTCCTTTACCATTGCCTCGGTTACAATAACGGGTGATCTACCGTTTTCGGAATGAATAGCACCAACCACAACATCAGCAGTGCGAATATCATTTAATAACCTGCGATTATTAATAACAGATGTGTAAAAACGCTCACCAATATTGTTTTGTAAACGCGATAATTTATACACGTTGTTATCATATATTTTTACGGTTGCGCCTAATCCTAATGCAGCACGCGTAGCAAATTCGCCAACAACACCAGCACCTAAAATTAATACCTGAGTTGGTGGTATACCACTCAATCCACCAAGTAAATAACCTCTACCATGCACGGCATCTGCCAATAATTCGGAGGCAATTAAAATGGCACTGCTACCTGCAATCTCGCTCATGCATCTAACAAAAGCATAGGTATTACTTTCGTCTTTTATGTATTCAAAAGCTAATGCAGTTACTTGCTTTCTGGTTAACTCGTGAATTACTTCCTTCTTTAAAGTAGGCAGATGTAAAGGTGATATCAGTATTTGATTGTACTTGAATAACGGCAATTCATCCTCAGTAGGAGGGGTAACTTTTAAAATGAGGTCAGCCTCGAAAACTTGTTTCCTGTCATAATATATTTGAGCTCCTGCTTCGCTGTAATCTTTATCGCTAAAACGCGCTCCTTCACCGGCTTTGCTTTCAATTACAATTCGGTGTCCCTGGGCTACTAACGTTTCTACACTGTCGGGCGTTAGCGGAACTCGGTTTTCCTGAAAGGCAATCTCACGGGGTATTCCAATAAATAATCGTTGCTTCTTATTGTCAACCTCAGCATATTTCTCCAAGGTTTGAAAACCAGCAGCAGCAGCCAGTTCCGAGATAATAGATTTAGGGGTCTGTTCACTCATGTTTTAAAGATACAATAAATTTATTTTTCGGCTCTTAAATGTTGGTCCAACAACAAAATTTTGCTTCTTGTAATATATAAAACCACAATTCCTATTACACCAAAACTGCAATCAATTAACTGATGCTTCAATGGAATATCTCGAATAGGCCCAAAAATAAATGCGACAGGAAAAATAATGATGCAACTCCAAATGGCCCATTCTACAATCCAAATGTTTTTTATAGGGTCTTTAAATACACCAATAAATAAAATTGCAATAATTACATGTGCATAAGCAAGCCAGTCGATGCCATATAATATATAAGGATATAATTTTTCTGTTTCTGACAAGCCCGTGTAAACGTTTTTAATCCAATCGTTTAGCCAAGCAGGCAAATTATCTTCAAATGTCATTAACCACTTTAATTCAGCTAAAAGCGGAATTGCCGTGATGCCCGCAAACAATAATCCAAACATAAATATAAGTATGAGCAATCTGATTTGCCGAATTAACTTAGCTGTTTTCAATATGCTATATTGGTGAGTTGTTTACAAAATGAGTATTATTTTTCGTTCGTTTTCTGATATTGGTTGTATTGTAATTCTGGCAAATTGATATTCATCCAAAATACTTTCTATAATTTCGGGCCATTCTATAAAAACGTGATTTCTGTTTTCAAGATATTCAAGGAAGCCTATTTCTCCTAATTCATCAATTTTATTGATACGAAACAAATCGAAATGATAAATTTTTTTATAGCCCAAGTACTCATTTACTATTGAAAAAGTAGGAGAGGAGGTAGTTTCAGTAACACCTAATTGCAAGCATAAGGCTTTAATCAAAGTTGTTTTACCTGCACCCATTTGACCATAAAATGCAATTTTTTTTGTGGGGGAGATGGCATTCAATATTTGCTCAGCAATTTGAGGCAATTCGTCCACATGAGCAACTGTCCAGGTTTGTTCCACGATGTAAAATTAAAATAATCATGGCGGTTTACCATGATTATTTTAATAAGATTAATTTTATTTCAAGAAAATCAGAAGCTCTCATAAACAGCAAATGGCACAACCATTTCTTCTAAGCTTATCCCTCCATGCTGAAAGGTGTTTTTAAAATAATTAACATAGTAATTATAATTGTTAGGATAAGCGAAAAAACAATCTTCCTTAGCAAAAATAAATGTGCTACTTACATGCTGACGCGGCAAACCGGCTTCTACAGGTGTTTTTACTTCGAATACGTCCTTTTTATTAAATTGCAAGTTTTTACCACTCTTATACCTGAGATTGGTTGTTGCATTTCTGTCAGCCACCACTTTGCTTGGTGTGTTAACTCTAATGGTACCATGATCGGTAGTTATAATAACGCGCACTTTTTTATCTGCTAGTTTGCGCAATGCATTATGCAAAGGAGAATGTTCGAACCACGACCGAGTTAACGAACGATAAGCTGTTTCATCGCTTGCCAATTCTTTTAATACTTCCATTTCAGTTCTGGCATGCGAAAGCATATCTACGAAGTTGTAAACAATTGCATTGAAATCACTCGTCATTAAATTTAAAATATTTTCTTCTAGTTGTTTCCCTTCTGCGTGATTTAAAATTTTATGATAAGTATATTTAAAATTTAATCTATTTCTAATGATTTGGTCCTTTAAGAATTCAGGCTCTTGCATATTTTTGCCTCCTTCATCCTCATCGTTTAACCATAATGAAGGCAAGCGTTTTTCTATTTCACTAGGCATTAATCCTGCAAAAATAGCGTTGCGTGCATATTGCGTAGCAGTAGGTAATATGCTATAAAAGTGATCTTCTGATTTTAATTTAAATAATTCAGAAATCATAGGTTCAATAATTTTCCATTGGTCAAATCGGAGGTTGTCAATTAAAACAAAAAATGTGGGCACATTGTCTGTCATTAATGGAAATACTTTTTCTTTCAATAACGAATGCGACATCACCGGGCCTTTTGTTTTTCCGCTTACCCAATTCAAATAATTTCTATCAATAAACTTTCCAAATTCAACGTTGGCTTCCGCTTTTTGCGACGTCAGCACTTCTTTCATATTTGTAGCACCAGTTTTATCTAATTGAATTTCCCAGTGAACTAATTTCTTATAGATATCAAACCATTGCTCATGATCTAATGTGTCTTGCAACGTGAAAAATATTTTCTGGAAATCTTTCTGATAATTACTATCTGTTTTTTCGGAAACTAAACGCTTGTTGTCTACAATCTTTTTAACGGTAAGTAAAATTTGCTGCGACTTAACCGGCTTAATCAAATAATCACTTATTTGCGAGCCGATAGCTTCTTCCATTAAGCCTTCTGTTTCATTCTTGGTAATCATAACAATTGGAATAGAAGGCCTTTTCTCTTTTATTAATTGCAGCGTTTCCAATCCCGACAACCCTGGCATCCCTTCATCCAAAAAAATAAGGTCAACCTCCGGATCCATGCATTTGTCTACCGCATCCTGTCCATTGGTTACTGCAACCACATCATATCCCTTCTCCTCTAAAAAAAGTATTTGGGGTTTAAGCATATCAATCTCATCATCAGCCCATAAAATGGTTATATCATTCTTCATAAATAAAGTAATTTTGCTACGTTCAAATAAAATACAAAGATAATCTTAATGCATCTTTGTAAAGCTCAAGGTAAGTAAAAACTGACTATAAACAAAAGGTTTTGAATAAAAGAAAAATAATAAACGATCCGGTTTACGGATTTATTACCATTCCCTACGAAATAATTTTCGATATTGTTGAACATGAATGGTTTCAACGCTTGCGTCGTATCGAGCAACTCGGGCTCAGTCACTTGGTTTATCCTGGTGCAATTCACACGCGCTTTAATCATGCCCTTGGTGCCATGCATTTAATTGGCAAAGCAATTAATGTACTGCGTTCCAAAGGAAAAGAAATCACCGAAAAAGAAGCAGAAGCAGTAACAATTGCTATTTTATTGCATGATATCGGTCATGGCCCATTTTCACACGCGCTCGAAAAAACAATTTTGTCCAATGTACATCATGAGGAATTATCCATTTTATTTATGGAAAGCCTCAATTTACAATTCAATAACCGCTTAAGTATGGCTATCGACATATTTAAAGCTAAATACCATAAAAAATTTCTACACCAATTAGTTTCCAGTCAACTCGATGTTGACAGACTCGATTACCTTACCCGCGACAGTTACTTTACAGGTGTGCATGAAGGAGTGATTGGCTACGATAGGCTCATTGAAATGATGGATGTGGAGAATGATGAATTGGTAATTGAGCACAAGGGCATTTATTCAGTTGAAAAATTTATTATTGCACGTAGAGTAATGTATTGGCAGGTTTATTTGCACAAAACGGTTATTTGCGCTGAGCAAATGCTAATAAAAACACTAAAAAGAGCAAAATATCTGGCAAAGAGCGGAACACAGCTTTTTGCCACTCCAGCACTACATTATTTCCTCTATCGAGATGTCGAATTAAAAGATTTCAACAACGATTCTCAGTTATTAGACAGGTATGCCCAACTCGACGATACAGATATTTATGCATCATTAAAAGAATGGCAACATTGCGATGATAGAGTATTATCGTTTTTAAGCAGTGGTATTATCAATAGGAAATTATTCAGAATTGAATTACAAAATGAACCCATTAGTGCCCAGCGAATCAACAGTATCACAGCTTCTGTGCGGGCGGCTTATAAAATAACCGACGGATTTGACCTCCAGTATTATGTTTTTAACGATGTTACCACCAATAGTGCCTATAACCTTGAGGCTAACAATATTAACATCAAGTTCAGGACAGGAGAGGTGATGGACGTAACTTCTGCCAGCGACCATCTTAACCTTGCCGCTTTGGCGGGTACCGTTGTAAAGCATTATATTTGCTACCCGAAAGAAAATTGACCGAATGGAGTTTACTGCACGCGAGATATGCGAATTTTTAGAAGGCACACTTGAAGGTGACCCGTTGGTGAAAGTGCTTAAACCCGCTAAAATAGAAGAAGGTATTTCAGGGGATGTGTGCTTTCTTGCCAACCCTAAGTACATTGCCTATGCCTATTCTACAGAGGCTTCAGTGCTTATTGTAAATGCAGAGCAACAATTCGATCAACCCATAAACGCTACAGTTATCCGAGTTAAAGATGCTTACACAAGCTTTGCAAGAGTGCTCGAACAGTATAAATTAATGAATGGCAGCAAATCCGGAACTAATACAATTGAACAGTCTGCCCATATTAACAGCACAGCGAAAATTGGCCAAAATGTGCATGTTGGTGCTTTTACTTTCGTTAGCAAAGGTGCTTCAATTGGAGCCGACAGCTACATCTACCCAAATGTGTTTATCGGTGTAAATGTTTCAATTGGCATTAACACCACAATATACCCTGGCGTAGTTATTTTAGATGATTGTGTGATAGGAAATAATTGCATAGTTGGTTCAGGCACTATTATTGGTAGTGATGGATTTGGATTTGCTCCTCAAGGTGATGGTACTTATAAAAAGGTAGCCCAAACTGGAAATGTAGTAATTGAAGATTTGGTTGAAATTGGAGCCAATGCCACTATCGACCGTGCAACTATGGGTTCAACCCTTATTAAAAAAGGCGCTAAACTGGATAACTTGATACAAATTGCCCATAATGTGGAAATCGGTGAAAACACGGTTATCGCGGCACAATCGGGCATTTCAGGTAGTACAAAAATTGGAAAAAATTGTATAGTTGGCGGCCAAGTTGGAATTGTTGGTCACCTAATTATTGCAGATGGAACAAAAATAAACGCCCAAAGCGGTGTTGCTAAAAATATTAAAGAAATGAACCAATCGGTTACAGGTTCACCAGCATTCGATTATAGTGCCAGCATGAGAAGTCAGGTGATATATCGCCAGCTTCCTGAAATGATGGAAAAACTTGCCAACTTAGAGGCGAAAATCAAAGCAATAGCGGAAAACAATAATTTAGGCAACATAAATTAAATTGAAGGAAAGCAAGTAAGCAGTTAACGCAATAAAAATGAACAAAGAATATCAGCATACCATTAAAAAATCGGTAACCGTTTCGGGTGTTGGATTGCACACAGGCACACATGTGGATATGACCTTCCATCCCGCACCGGCAAATCATGGCTATAAATTCAGAAGAATTGATCTTGAAGGTCACCCCATAATTGAGGCAGATGTTGATTTAGTTACCGATACTGCGCGTGGCACCACAATTTCTAAACACAAAGCAAGTGTTTCTACAATTGAGCATACATTAGCAGCTTTAGTAGGTTTGGGCATCGACAATGTGATGATTGATTTAAATGGTCCCGAAACACCAATTATGGATGGCTCATCAAAAGAGTTTATTCAGGCACTTTCATCTGTAGGCAAAGAGCAATTAGAAGCAGAACGTGAGTATATTATTATTAATGAAAACATTACCTATAAAGACCCTCAGCGTAAAACAGAAATTACAGTAATGCCTGCAGATGATTATCAGGTTACGGTAATGATAGATTTCGATTCAAAGGTATTAGGCAAACAACACGCATCTTTAGACCATATTACTGAGTTTAAAACACAAATTGCTGACAGTCGTACGTTTTGTTTTTTACATGAGCTAGAAATGCTTTATGAAAACAATTTAATTAAAGGTGGCGATTTAAATAATGCGATTGTTATAGTTGACAAAGAAGTTACTTCCGAAGAAATGGAAAAGCTGAAGCGTATGTTTAATAAGGAATCAGTCAGTGTAAAAAACGAAGGTATTTTAAATAATCTTGAACTACATTGGAATAATGAACCTGCTCGTCATAAATTACTAGATGTTGTTGGCGATTTAGCATTGGCAGGAAAACCAATTAAAGGAAAAATTATTGCAAGCAGGCCAGGTCATCCATCAAATGTTGAATTTGCGAAAAAAATAAAGGCATATTATAAATATAGAAAAAATGCCGTTGATGTGCCTAACTACGATTTAAAAGCAGAACCTTTATACGATATTAATCGAATTTCTAAAATGCTCCCTCATCGCTATCCGTTTTTGTTGGTAGATAAAATTATTGAGATGGGAGAAAACCATATCGTTGGTTTAAAAAACATCACTTTTAATGAAGCTTTTTTTCAGGGCCACTTCCCCAATAACCCAGTTTTTCCTGGCGTATTGCAGGTAGAGGCATTAGCTCAAACCGGCGGAATATTTGTATTGAGCAAAGTTCCAGACCCGGAAAATTATGACACCTATTTTTTAAAAATTGATAAGGTTAAATTCAAGCGCAAAGTATTACCTGGCGACAGCTTATTGCTGAAAATGGAATTAATAAATCCAATTCGCAGAGGTATTTGTGAAATGAAAGCCACCGCTTACGTTGGCAATCATATCGTAACTGAGGGCGAATTAACTGCACAAGTTGTAAAGCGTAATCCAATTTCATGAACCAACCATTAGCCTTCGTTCATCCTCAAGCACAAATTGCAGACAATGTGGTTATCGAGCCATTTGCTTCTATCTCTAAAAATGTTGTAATCGGCGAAGGTACCTGGATAGGTCCTAATGTAAGTATTATGCCCGGTGCACGCATTGGTAAAAATTGCAGAATATTTCCCGGCGCTGTTATTTCTGCGGTACCGCAGGATTTAAAATATAAAGGAGAAGAAACTGAAGTAGTTATTGGCGACAATACTACTATTCGCGAATGTGTTACCATTAACCGTGGCACCAAATATGCATTTAGAACTGTTGTGGGAAGCGATTGTTTACTCATGGCATATTCGCATGTTGCCCATGATTGTATAATTGGTAATAATGTAATTTTAGCAAATTCAGTAAACCTAGCCGGACATATAGAAGTGGGCGACTGGGCAATTCTTGAAGGCTTAGTTGCTGTGCAACAATTTATTAAAATTGGGGCGCATGCATTTATAGCAGGTGGGTCGCTGGTGAGGAAAGATGTTCCTCCATTTGTAAAAGCTGGTCGCGAACCACTAAGTTATGTTGGTGTAAATTCAGTAGGCTTGCGCAGACGCGGATATTCGGCAGAATCAATTCAGCATATTCAAGACATATACCGCTTATTATTTGTTAGAGGTTATAACGTTACTAAAGCATTATACATTATTGAAGCTGAAGTGCCTGCATCTGCAGAACGTGATATGATTGTAACCTTTATCCGCAATTCGAAAGAAGGGGTAATGAAAGGTTTCCGTCACATTAACGAATGAAAATAACCTTATCCAATTTATCCAAAAGATTTAATTACGAATGGATATTTCGTGATATCAACTATGTTTTTGAATCTGGCAATGCCTACGCGCTAACAGGTCCAAATGGTTCAGGTAAATCTACATTACTTAAAATTATTTCAGGCCAATTAACACCATCAGCCGGTACTATAAATTATACTGCTGAAAAATTAATTCCTGTTGAAGACATCTTTACGCATGTAAGTTTTTGTGCGCCATATATCGACTTAATTGAGGAATTTACGTTAACAGAATTGTTGCGATTTCACTTTTCATTTAAAAAAACAATGCACAATTATTCCATTGAACAATTAATAGAAATTGCAGAATTGAATAAACATAAAAACAAGCCTTTTAAATCATTCTCTTCTGGAATGAAACAAAGAGTGAAATTAATTACTACCTTATTTTCGGATACACCAATTGTAATTTTAGATGAACCAACTACTAATCTTGATAACGCTGGTGTAGCATGGTATTTAAATCTCGTAAACTCAATAAGAGCAAATCGAATTATAATTACTGGCTCCAACATGGAACGCGAATACCAATATTGTAATTATACCATCAACATTGCCGACTATAAAAGCTAATAATTGTTAATTAATAAATAATTATCCAAGGCTGTGGAAAACAATTAAAATTTTCAAAATTCAATTTGTATTTTAGCGTATGCAAATTAGCAAACTATTTAGCGATTTTTTTAAAAGTTCCAGTGCTGGAGGTATTATACTAATTGCATGTGCTGTTATTTCATTATCAATAGCCAATAGTTCATTGGGGCCAAGCTATGAGCATTTTTGGCATTTAAATATTGCAGGACTTAGCCTATCGCATTGGATTAACGACTTACTCATGGCAATTTTCTTTTTATTAGTGGGCCTCGAAATAGAAAGAGAAATATATGTTGGTGAATTAAAATCACCCGGCAAAGCAATGTTCCCATTCGCTGCTGCACTAGGAGGGATGATTGTTCCTGCAACAATTTATTTTATATTTAATTTATCGGAAGCAAATCAAGATGGGTTTGGCATTCCAATGGCTACAGATATCGCATTTGCCTTAGGTATGTTAACATTGCTCGGCAAAAGAGTTCCGCTTTCGTTAAAAGTATTTCTTGCAGCACTCGCAATTATCGACGATTTAGGGGCAATTATTGTAATAGCGATTTTTTATACCGGCGATTTAAAATGGGATTATTTATTATATGCAGCAATTGTGTATGCCATTTTATTGGGACTAAATCGATTTAATGTTAAAAAAGTATTTCCATATATTATTTTAGGAAGCGTAATGTGGTTTTTCATGTTACAAAGTGGAATTCATGCAACGCTAACCGGAGTATTACTCGCATTTGCCATTCCATTCCGCAATGGTAGCAAAACTTCCCCAAGTTATAAAACACAGCACGCACTGCATAATCCTGTTGCGTTTATTATTTTGCCTTTGTTTGCTTTGGCTAATACTGCAATTATTATTAATAGTGATGTGATTGGCAGTTTAAGTGGAAATCATTCATTAGGAATTATGGCAGGTTTAGTTTTGGGAAAACCTATCGGAATCCTGTTGTTTACCATTCTTGCAGTCAAATTTAATATTGCAAAGTTACCTGAAGGTGTAAATTGGAAACATGTTACGGGCGCTGGTTTGCTTGCTGGTATTGGATTTACTATGAGTATTTTTATAAGTATGCTGGCATATCAGGATGAAACAATTATTTCATCTTCAAAATTTGCAGTATTAGTTGCCAGTTCCTTAGCAGCAGTTTTGGGATTATGTTGGCTTTACTTTACTTCGAAGCCACTATCGGTTATTGAAGAAATTGTCGATTAAAGGCCTTAAAATGAAAAACAGCAATTGACCCTTTCGGGTCGCTTGCTGCTTGTTTATCCCTTAAAAACAGTACAAATATAGATGCCTTTTGCAATTATCCCAATTTTTTAACACTTTTTTATTGGGGTTGCTCAAACTTAAATGGCTTAAAGCCTTTCAGACTTAGTGATTCAAATCATAATTATACAGTCTTGTAATATCCTTGTTGGTGATTATTCCCTGAATATACCCTTCTTTAACTACAGGTAGTGCTTGAAATCGACCAGTAGATAGTTTTTCCAATACTTCCTGTTGGGGTGAATCCGGTGATACAGTAATTGGATTTACCGTCATTACAGCAGTAATGCTAAAGGTATTACTCAAATCTAGTGCAGTTGCCGCCTGATTTGCCTTCAACTGATTGGCTATATAGCTCAGCATATCTTTAATGCTGATTATACCAATTAGTTTATTGCCTTCACCAACGGGTAAATGCTGAATTTTATGTTCAGTAAAGAAGGTCATCACCTGATCAAATGTGCTACCCTCACTGGCCATAATTACATTGGTTGTCATGAAGTCCGATGCGTTGCGTTTAAATATCATAATATGTTAATTTATAAAGCAAAACTAAGCAAGATTCATATTTACAAATATGACTTTAGTCACCAAAGCATAGGACTTCTGCCTTGCACAAATTCAATAATTATAATGCTTAACTCAACAGTATAAAATAAAAAAAAGCCTGTTACTTTTTAAGGCAACAGGCTTTTGAGTAGTGTAATAATTTTATTGTTTTCCTGGAACGAGGAAGTCATATTTTTCGCCGTAATACATCATTTGTTCTGTGAAATTATCAGGATAAGTAACGGTAACATCTGTTATAGATCCTTCTGCATCTTTAACAATACTTAATACTGGATTTACAAAACCAAAATAAGGAGGGATATTCATATTAGCTGTTCTGCTTAAAACTTCTTGGTGAATAGTTTCATCAACCTGAACGCCATAATTTTCTATTAATGCCATTCCTGACTTATAGTCGCCTTCACTTTTAATGCGCTGAACTTCACGCAGTAATTCTCCAAATATTTTGCGTAATGCTTCATAGTCGTTAATTACGAAATAAGTTTTGCCATTTTCAAATTTGCGTTCAATTACATTATTTGCCTTTCCACGCTCAAATGCCCACGCTGCAATCATTTGGCGATTGCGCATATGCGATTCTTCAACCGTTTTGCCTGGTTCTATTCTGCGTAATTGTGTCATTAAACCACCACGTATGTATCCATCGTATTCTGCTTTTCCAACTTCTAAAGATGGAATTAATCCCCATTCCACTAACTGAGGATCCATTACATAATAAAGTGCAACTAAATCGGCACGTCCTTCTTCTAACGCGCTCGCATAATTTTTCAAAGTTTCTTTTGGTGTGCCAATTCCTTCATTCAATTTTCCACTAGCGTGACCAATTACTTCGTGCATTGCGGTATGCATTTTACCTGCTAATGAACCATACTTTATTGCTCGTTCTTTTTCTTCGGTGCTGTAGCAAAATTCATCTAACATGCCTGAACTACCTGCATTTTCGTATGCAAAAACAATATTACCAAGACTCACACTTTTGGAGCCATGTTCAGCTCTAATCCAATCGGCATTTGGTAGGTTAACACCTATCGGTGTAGATGGAGAAGCGTCGCCAGATTCACCAGCTACATTTACTACTTTGTAAGAAATACCAACAACAGATTCTTTTTTATGCTCGGGCATTAATGGCGAATTATCTTCAAACCATTGAGCATGGTCCGCCAATTTGCTCATGCGCTCAGATGCTTCAAAATCTTTAATTTCAACAATCGATTCAAATGAACCTCTAAAACCAAGTGGATCGTTGTAAACTTCTATAAATGAGTTAATATAATCAATATCGCCTTGTGTTGAAGCAACCCAAGCAATATTATAAGCATCCCAAGTGGCTAAATCGCCAGTTTGGTAATAGTCAATTAATAATTTCAATCCATATGCTTGTGCATCATTTTCTGCAACAGTTACAGCTTTTTTTAACCAACCAACAATTTCAACAATGGCATCACTGTATAATCCACCAACTTTGTAAACGCGCTCCTGTAAACCGTTTGGCGTTTTTACTAGTTGCGAATTTAATCCGTATGAAATCGCCCTTTGTGGTTTGTTCGCAGTAATTTTTGCATAAAAAGCCTCAGCTTCTATTTGAGAAACATCGGGTGCGTAAAAATTGCTTGCAGAGCTTAATAACAAGTCTGAATTTGAATCTAAACTCACCTTTTTATTATCCAGTAATGGATCAAACATCACTTTCATTATCTCTGGTTTCAATGTTGAGTTAGTTGCCTTTAATAATGATTCAAAATATGCTTGAGAACATCCTGGCATAATTTTATCCATCGAATAGTGGTGGTGAATGCCATTACTAAACCAAACACGCTTGGTGTAAATCATGAATTTATTCCAATCATCACTCGTTTTATCGCCGGTGTAATTTTTAACAATTCCTTCTAAAGTATGACGAATTTCAAGGTTGTATCTATAGTTCTGGTCCCAAATAATATCGCGGCCAGCATAACCCGCTTCAGTTAAATAATAAACATAAAGTTTTTGATTTAAGGTAAGATTCTCCCAGCCTGGTATGGTATAGCGCAAAACGCCTAAATCAGCAAACTGATCAACTACCCATTTAAAAGACTCATCTGGCGCAGTTTGGCTTGCGATGCCATCAATTGTTGACGCTTCAATTTGCTGGGCTTTTACTGCGGAAAATGATAGCATTCCCGCTACTAATACAAACATTGATTTTTTCATCATATTTTCGATTATAGCCACAAATCTCCATAAATCGTGCTGAATTTTCTAATAATGATAGAAAAGTTCTTAAAATGACGAAATCCTTTCAATAAATTAGCTACATATCGCGTTATACAGTAACTTTATAAAAAATTACAACTATGTTTAAGAAAATTGCTATTGGTTCATTAATCTTGATTGCAGGCGCTGTTATTACTGCATTTGCAACAAATTGTTTTGATACTAACATTGAGGCTAAAACGCCAGTGTCTGTAGAAACGGTATCAACATCCGCATCTATGCCTGAACATTGTGAACCATCGGATTGCTCGCCTGAAAAGGCTGCGGCTTGTCCTTATAGCAATTCAGCTACATCAAATTCAGCACTTGCAACAGAAAATGCAAATTGCCCAGGTACGAAAGATTGTCCACCTTCAAAATGTAATCCCGATAAATCATCTGGAAAAGTTACACTTTAATAATATTTTTTTCACTAAAAACCGCAGCGCAAACTGCGGTTTTTTTTATGCCTATCATGCGTGAAATTTGAAACTGAATGCAATAATTACTAGGTATCAAACAGCGTGAAAGTGAATTCGGCAAAATTAACTTATGTCATATTTGAGCTTAACTATCGTCATGCTTTTTCAGTAATAAAAAGATTCACTTTGCATTAGGATTAAATTAAATTATTTAAACCAAAGTAATATGAAAAAATGGATACCGTTTATAGTAATACTTTTTAGTTTACTAGCATCAAATAGTTCATGTAAAATGAACTTATTTGACGTTACAGAGGATTTCTATATATCCACTACAGTTAATGTAACTGGAAACAATGCGGCTTTTTCTGGAACCGAACTGCTAGATGCAATTCAAGCATGTGATATGATAAATGAGTATGCATCGCACTTAAAATCTATCGAAATAACAGAAATTAAATACTATGTATCTTACTTCAACGGACCAATTACTCAACAAATAAATACGGCCACACTTTCTATAGCAGATGAATATGGAAATGATGTTTATGAAGTTGCTACTATTAGTAATATTGTTTTGTCGAATGCAAGTAACGAAACTGTACTACCTCTTAATGAAACTGCGGTTTCAAAATTGGCCGATTTAATTAAAAATGACCCCAACAAGGCAACAATTTATTTAAGCGGCGTGGTTAATGAAACGCCTGTAGATTTTTCAGTAGTATTTAAGTTCAAAGTAAAAATGGTTGCTGAAATGATGTAAAATTTTGTGACCATTTAAGTTACCCTAAAAGGTTCATAGATTTATACGAATGTCGACAAATGGTGGCATTCGTATTTATTTAGTGGGACTATCAATCGAGCGCCACAAATACAGGCAGGCATAAGTGCGGTATGGCGACCATTGCTCAGCAATTTTAATCATTTTTTTACGTATCATTTTTTTATCTTTATGTTTGATACCATACATTTTTATCATGGCATTTTGAATACCTAAATCATCTAAAGGAAAAATATCTTCGCGGCACAGCGCAAACATCAGCAACATTTCTACAGTCCATTTTCCAACTCCTTTTATTTGGGTGAGATAGTCAATAATTGCTTCGTTGCTCATTTTTTTTAATTGTGTTGCACGCATACCTTGTGTTAATTCAAACGCTGCAACATTTAATACATATTGTGCTTTAGCATTCGATAAACCAATTGCGCGCAAAGTAGCAAATGGTGTAGCTGAAATTTGTTGTGCAGTTGGAATTTTTCCATTAAACAATTCAAGAAATCGGCGCTGAAAAACATCAGCCACTTTTGTCGATAATTGCTGACTCATTATTGAATTGCATAAATAAAAATAGATATGCTTCTTGTGTTTTAAATTAAACACACCATGTTGCTTTATATGCTGCTCTAAAATGGTGTCTTTTTTTAGGTGAATGATATATTCCATTTCAATTATTAATATGCAAATAAACTTCTAAATATGTGGGTATCCAAATCGTTTCGGTTGGTTTCAATAGTCAACTGCTAAAAAGCTGCGTTAGGTTGTTTTAACAGTTTATAACGCTAATTACATCTATTTATTCAAAGCATAATTCTATCTTCGCTCTAAATTAGTATACATGAAAAAAATGGTTGTCTTTTTATTGACGGTTTGCGGTATTGTAAATATACATGCTCAAGCTGTTATGAGCCCAGAGTTGTTATGGAGCCTCGGAAGGGTAGGAGCCGAAACACTTTCACCTGATGGTAAATCAGTAATTTATGGCGTTTCCAATTACGATTTAGTTACTGGAATATCAGAACGCAATCTTTATAGCATAGCATTAAATGCCAAAACTCCCGTTCAATTAACAACAGGCAAAGGGGGAGAAGCAGGTGTTTTTAATTTACCTAATGGGAAAATGGGTTATCTGTATAAAGGTCAAATTTGGCAGGCCGAATGGGACGGCAGTAATCAAGTTCAATTAACTAATTATGATGGTGGATTAAGTAACATCCGCATATCACCAAATGGCAAAAACATCCTGTTTTCGAAAGATGTTAAATTGCAAAATGTGATGGCCACTGAAAAATACAGTGATTTGCCTGCCAGCAATGTGCGCATTTACAATAGTTTAAATTATCGCCATTGGGATACTTGGGAAGATGGTGCCTACAGTCACTTATTTGTTGCAACTTGGGATAATGGAAAAATTTCAAATGAGAAAGATATCATGGCTGGTGAAATGTTCGACTGTCCACAAATGCCATTTGGTGGTATTGAAGACATGGTTTGGCATCCTGATGGTAAGCATGTTTTATATGTTACTAAGCAAAAAACAGGAACAGATTATGCCATTAGTACCAACACCGATATTTTAGTTTATAACCTAGAAACTGGCAAAATTTCAAACATTACTGATGGTATGATGGGCTACGATACCAATCCAAATGTATCGCCCGATGGTAGTAAAATTGCATGGTTAAGCATGGAACGTGATGGTTTTGAGGCGGATAAAAACCGCATATTTATACTCGATCGCAAGTCAAACGAGAAAATTGACGCAACAATCGCTTACGATGAAAATGCAGAATCTATCAGGTGGAGTAATAATGGCAAGTATATTTATTTTACTTCAGCAATTAATGGAACAATGCAATTGTTTGAATTAAATGTAGAAACCGTTTTCACCAAAGTTCAAAATGGTGGCCGCAAACCAAATCCCGTTCGTCAAATTAGTAATGGCGATTTCGATATAACTAGCGTTGTTGGAGAAGCAGATGGTATGTTGGTGGTTACACGGACAGATATGAATCACGCAACAGAAATTTTCAGTTTAAATCCTGTTTCAGGCGCAATGGCAGCAATTACAAACGTAAACGGTGCTGAGTACGCTAAAATAGGCATGAGCAAAACCGAACGAAAAATGGTAAAAACCACCGACGGAAAAGAAATGTTAGTTTGGTTTATTTATCCGCCAGATTTTGACCCGAACAAGAAATATCCAACACTCTTATACTGTCAAGGTGGGCCTCAAAGCGCTTTAACGCAGTTTTATTCGTTTAGATGGAATTTCCAGCTAATGGCAGCAAAAGGATATATTATAGTGGCGCCCAACCGCAGAGGTATGCCAGGTTACGGAACGGCTTGGAATGAAGCAATTAGTAAAGATTGGGGCGGACAACCCATTAAGGATTATTATAGTGCAATAGATTATGCTAAAACGCTGCCGTATGTTGATGCCAACCGCTGTGGTGCTATTGGTGCAAGTTATGGCGGCTATAGCGTTTATATGATGGCTGGCACGCATAACGGTCGATTCAAATCGTTTATCGCACACGATGGATTGTTCAATTTAGAATCGTTTTATGGTACTACAGAAGAAATGTGGTTTGCAGATTGGGATATGGGCGGACCTTACTGGCGAGAGGGTTTACAGGATAAATCGTATAGCGACTTCAACCCTATTAATTTTGTTCAAAACTGGAAAACTCCAATTTTGATTTACCAAGGTGGAAAAGATTACAGAACTACCGAGGATCAAGCTTTTCAGGCATTTCAAGCAGCTCAGTTACTTGGCATAAAATCTAGATTTGTTTATTTACCCGAAGAAAACCATTGGGTGCTAAAATGCCATAATGGTTTGGCTTGGCAACGTGAATTCTATAGCTGGTTATCTGAGACCTTGTAAATAGCATTTACTAAAATATGATTTCCGGATGCATTTAAGCAATAATGTGTCCGGATTTTTTTATGGTTTCGAAACTACAAATTGTATGAAAATCTCAATATATAATTTTGTTCTAGTAACTTATTTATTGATAACAATTCATCATTAATGTGGTAATTACTAATGCAGCTATATTGAGTTGAAAGTGTTTATCAGCATGGTTTGCGACTACTATTCCTACGAATATCATTTGCCCATAATAAACATTATGTTAAGTAGAAAATAAACAGGTATACCCTTGCTAGGATTGTTCTCAATTCGTGACAAAAAAAAAGAAGGTCCTAAGACCTTCTTCAAATATGGTAACCTAATAAAAATTAATTGCCTAACTTCTGTTTCATTTCTTCAGCCTTTTCTTTTTGTTCTGTGCGCACATAAATTTCTTTCAAGGCTAACATACAATCTGTACTGCTTGGATCAAGTGCATGTGCACGTTCGAAATAAGGTAAAGCGCTAATATAAAGCTTATTGCGTTCCACCTTTAGTTGTTCGTATTCTTTTTCACGCTCAAGCGGCAAACCGTTCATTTCCTTATTTATCTCAATTGCAGTGTTGTAAAACAATGCTCCGGCGTTTAAGTTGATGTCATAACGCTTGTTGTCAAGTGCGAGTGCTTTATCATAAGCACTAATGGCATCTTTGAAGTGTTTGTTAGCGTTCATGCTATCCAATTTAATCAGTTCACCATGTGTGGTGCCCAATACAAAGTATAATTCGGTATTCTTAGGGTCAAGTGCAATTGCATTTTCAAGTTTACCAACCAATTCATCTAATTGATTAGAAGTTAAGTAATAGTTTAGTTCAGCAATCATGATATCCTTATCAACCGGAAAATTTTGTCTGCCAGCTTCTAATACCTGCAATGCTTCAGTTTTTCTGCCTTGTGTAAGGTAAAGATTAGACAAGCGGCTATACAAATACGATTCAGGATATTTCATGGCTACTAACTGTTGAAATGCAGAAATAGCAACATCTGTGCGGTTTGTGCGCTCTGCCATAAGGCCCATGTTGAATATAACGCCAGTATCTAAAGCAGATATGGGGTTTGCCTCAATTTGCAATAAGTTAGCTTTATTTGCTTTTGAGAAATTAGCATAAGCTTCTTCGCTATTTCCTGCGTTATAAGCGTCTGCACCTTTCAAGAAGAAAAGGTTATAGGTGGTGAATAAGCCTGTTGCAATCTTCACCTTGTAATTTTTGGCATCTTCTGTAGTAAGCGCGGTTGCATAAGATTCCAATGCAATATCAAGCGGATTGGCGATATTACTGTATTGACCGATGGTATCTCGAGCAATTTCGTTATGAATTTCTCCTCTTAAAAACCATGTCCTGGTTTCTAACTTCGATTTTTCATTTAAAATTGCTTCGTCGATTGCGATTTTAGCCCTGCCGTATTCCTGGTCATAAAAAGCGTTATCCGCTGTGTTTACTTTGCTGTTTTGAGCGTTTACTATGGAAGTAAACATCATGGCAAATAAGAATAAACGTGCTATGATTTTCATTTTGTTGTTTTTATAATTAACTGATTATCAATAAATTAAGACTATTCTTCTGTAGGGTTAGTTTCGGTAGTTTCGTCGGCCGTATCCTCATTATTTCCGTTCAACTCCTCTCCTGTTTCAGGCAGCAATAAATCATCTTCCAGTTCCTCATCTTTTTCAATTCTAGTTACTGATGCAATTCTATCACCATCTCGCAAGTTAATAAGTCTAACACCCTGCGTTGCACGTCCCATTACCCTCAAACCTTCAATGCCTAAACGTATGGCAAGACCTGATTCGCAAATAATCATCAAATCATCCTTATCCGTTACGTCTTTAATAGTTATTAGGGCTCCAGTTTTAGGGGTGATTTTAATAGTTGTAACACCTTTTCCTCCGCGGTTAGTAATGCGATATTCCTGTTCACCGGTATCTTGGTCAACCAATTGACTGCGTTTGCCGTATCCATTTTCGCTTACCACTAAAACAGATTTCTCCATATCGCCCTTCTCAACAGTAATCATGCCAACTACCTCGTCTGATTTATTAGCAAGGTTAATACCAATTACACCTGTAGCTGAACGTCCCATTGGGCGCACCTTTTCCTCTGGGAAACGGATTGCGCGTCCGCTCTTAACGGCCAACATAATCTCGCAATTACCATTAGTTAATCTAACTTCCAATAACTCATCACCTTCTGTTATGTTTATGGCCGTAATACCGTTAACACGAGGGCGACTAAACGCTTCAACTGTTGTTTTCTTAATGGTACCTTTTTTGGTACAGAATACTAAATAGTGCGCATTGATGAATATTTCATCGGTTAAGTCATGGATATCGATATATGCCATAACCTTATCATCAGGAGGCAAACTAATCATGTTTTGAATAGCTCGACCTTTCGATGTGCGTGTTCCTTCCGGAATTTGATACACTGGCAACCAGAAGCATCTTCCCAACTGCGTGAAGAACAGCATGGTATCATGTGTGCTTGCTATGAAAATGTGTTCAATAAAGTCCTCATCGCGCGTTGCTCCACCCTTTGCGCCTTTACCACCACGGCCTTGACGGCGATATTCGGTTAGTGAAGTACGTTTGATGTAACCCATATGTGAAATTGTGATTGCTACATCTTCCTCTTCAATTAAATCTTCAATACGCATTTCACCTTCTGCAGGAACGATGTTCGTTCTGCGTTCATCACCATATTTTTCTTTTATTTCGAGTGTTTCGGCAATAATGATGTTCATACGCACCTCCTCGTTATCAAGAATTCCTTTCAAACGTGCTATTAATGCGGTTACTTCATTGTATTCGTCGCGAATTTTATCACGTTCCAAGCCTGTTAAACGCTGTAAACGCATTTCCAAAATCGCCTTAGACTGCAATTCGCTCAATCCGAAATTAGATATTAATCCAGCTTTGGCTTCATCAGGGTTTTTCGACCCGCGAATCAACGCAATTACTTGGTCTAAATGGTCTAATGCAATCAACAATCCTTCTAAAATATGCGCTCTTTCCTCTGCTTTACGCAAATCGTATTGGGTTCTGCGAATAACTACTTCATGTCTAAAATCCACAAAATAGGTAATCATTTGCTTGATATTAAGCAGTTTTGGGCGACCACCATGTAAGCAAATATTGTTAACACCGTACGATGATTGCAGTGGTGTATATTTATACAATTGATTCAACACGACCGATGCCACAGCGTCTTTCTTCAAATCGATTACTACGCGCATGCCTTCACGGTCAGAATAATCATTGGCATCAGAAATGCCTTCTATTTTCTTTTCGTGATATAATTCTGAAATTTTTGTAATGAATAAAGCCTTGTTTACCTGATAGGGTAACTCGGTAATAACAATATGCTCTCTGCCATTTGCAGATGTCTCAATATTGGCAACACCTCTTACAACAATTCTACCGCGACCAGTTTCAAAGCTTTCACCAATTCCTTCAATACCGTAAATTGTAGCACCTGTTGGAAAATCTGGACCTTTTATAAATTGCATGAGTTCCGGTATCGTAATTTCTCGGTTTTTGATATACTCAACAATACCATCACAAATTTCTGATAAGTTATGCGGGAGCATGTTTGTAGCCATACCAACTGCAATTCCTGACGAACCATTTACTAGTAAATTCGGAATTTTAGATGGCAACACTGTCGGCTCTTCTAATGTATCGTCAAAGTTGGGACTATAATTAACAGTTTCTTTGTCCAAATCGGCTAACATTTCCTCTGCAATTTTAGAAAAGCGGGCTTCCGTATATCGCATTGCTGCGGGACTATCACCATCAACCGAACCAAAGTTACCTTGGCCATCAACTAATGGATAACGCATACTCCATTCCTGAGCCATACGCACCATGGCATCATAAACCGATGTATCACCGTGCGGGTGATATTTACCTAATACCTCCCCTACAATACGGGCAGATTTTTTATGGGGCTTATTGTAGTTAACCCCCAATTCTTTCATACCGAACAATACGCGGCGGTGAACGGGTTTTAGACCGTCACGCACATCAGGAATTGCGCGGGATACGATAACCGACATCGAGTAATCGATGTAAGCTGTCTTCATTTCTTCCTCAATATTTATCGGGATAATTTTTTCGCCTTCAGCCATGTCTTTTTCTCCTTTAGTAGGTGGTTTTTTTGCTAATTTTTTACTGGATTTTTTTCCAGCCTACAAAGGTAGTCAATTTACTTGCTAAACCATAGTAAATAAGGCATTGAGAACTGTCAAGTTTTCAACATTTTACTGTCATTTTGAACTCGATTTTATTATTGAGGAGCACTTAGCATATTACAACAGTTTCAAATTCACTTTGTAATTTCACCAATACCAAAAAAAAGGGGGAAAGCTACTAGCGTAAAACTTTCCCCAATCCCCATGAAAACACACATTACTATCAACTGATTTATTTGAAAAAAGTTAAATAAAATGTGTTAAAACTGGTTAAAATGCACAAAAAACTTTCAATTGGGTAATCATAAGCCCAGAATAAGCAATCGAATGTATTACATCTTGCATTTTGGTATAAAATCAGATGGTTCAAGCCAATTACTAGTGCTTTCTAAAATGTTTGGTAATTAGGTTAAATCACATTAACCCAATAGCTTGGGTAATAAGTGATGTCTAATGCAATATCTGGGTAAAATGAACGGCCTTGTAAATGCTCAGCAATTCAAGACCGTTCAAATATGGTAACTATAATTTCTTAAACAGGAATAGGGCTTATTTTTTTGCGTTCGCCAACTTGTTGGCGCCACATGGCATAATAAAGTCCTTTTAACGCTAATAATTGCTCATGTGTGCCAGTTTCGGCCATTTCTCCTTGTTCAAGCACATAAATGCGGTCAGCGTGCATGATGGTGCTCAAGCGATGTGCAATTAGAATACTAATTTGCTCGCCGTCTTTTGAAATATCTTTAATCGTATTAGAAATTTCTTCCTCAGTTAATGAGTCCAATGCAGAAGTTGCTTCATCGAAAATAAGCAGCCTTGGTTTACGCAACAATGCGCGTGCAATACTCAACCGTTGTTTTTCTCCGCCTGATAATTTTAATCCGCCCTCTCCTATTACTGTTTCAATTCCTTTTTCAGCTCTTAATAATAAATTATTACAACTAGCTTTCGACATTACATCTAATAAATCAGCTTCGGTTGCCGACGGATTTACAAAAAGCAAATTTTCTCTAATAGTTCCGGCAAAGAGCTGTGTATCTTGGGTAACAAATCCGATTTGATTTCTTAAATCATTATAATCAATCGAATTTTCGTCAATATTATTATACAAAATTTTACCTTGCTGCGGTCGATATAAACCGACTAATAATTTCATTAAGGTACTTTTGCCTGAACCAGAAGGGCCAACAAATGCAATTGTTTCACCCGACTTAGCTTTAAAACTAATTCCATCGATGGCAGGACTTTGAGCGGTTTTGTGTTGAAACTTTACTTGGTCAAATTGCAAAGATTTTATGTCACCTAAAGCAATTGGTTGTGCAGGATATGCTTCTGGTACTTTATTCATTAACGTGCTAAAATTATTTAATGATGCTTCAGCTTCGCGATACGACAAAATAATATTTCCGATATCTTGTAATGGTCCGAAAACAAAAAATGAAAACACCTGCATGGTTACTAACTGACCTGCATCCATTTCATTTTTAAATATTAGCCACATTAAGATAAATAGTATAACCTGACGCAACGTATTTACAAAAGTACCTTGAATAAAACTAATACTTCTAATGCGTTTAACTTTAGTTATTTCTAATCCTAAAATTTTATAGGTGTTTTTATTTAATCGTTCTACTTCTTGATGCGTAAGACCTAAACTTTTCACCAATTCAATATTACGCAGCGACTCGGTTGTGGCACCGGCAAGTGCTGTAGTTTTACCTAAAATGTTTTTCTGAATAATCTTAACTTGTTTACTCAACACACTTGAAATAACGGTAAGTAAAATTATCCCTATAAGGTAAACAGCTGGAATATACCAATGAATAAAAAGCGCAGCATAAACAAAAACGAAAACAACGCCTATTAAGATTCCGAGCAAGACGTTGATGAACATATTCATAAATCGTTCAACATCACTTCTTACTTTGGTTAAGATAGATAATGTTTCACCGCTTCGTTGATCTTCAAAATCTTGATAGGGTAATTTCATAGCATGTTGTAACCCATCTGTAAATACTTTGGCGCCAAATTTTTGAATAACAACATTCAAAAAATAGTCCTGAAAGTTTTTTGCAATTCTACTAATCATGCCTACAGTTACAGAGCCAAGTAATAGCATAACTACGCCCGGCGTTTGCCACGAAAAGGAATAAAAGTATTTATTCCAATCGTAAGTGGCCGCATTCAACTGATAGGTATTAGCCAAAGTAACTAACTTTCCGAGTATAATTGGATCAAACAATGAGAAGCCTGTATTTAAGGCTGCTAGGCCTATAACGAGGAAGACTAGCCACTTATGCGGCTTTAGATAAGATATTAAAATTTTCATAATAAGATGCCCGACTTGCTATAACCCAACAACATACACTAAGGTTCGCAAAAGTCTAATTTATGCCTCAAAGGAACAAATAATATTCATGGTTATTATTAATGTAATTCAAGTATTTGAACTTCAGGCACATCGATTAAGATGAACTGTATATGCTTGTTATGTGCTTTCACCTTGTATTCTTGAAACACTTCTAGCACGTCTCTATCAATATAAACACTGTCGGTACCATTAACTTCTACAATCGAATAAGGTGGAATTTTGTCAAGGGCTTCTTGAATACGTTTCTTATTTAAATAACTGACATTTAGTGCTAATTCTATAACGTAATGGTTTGTGTGGCCCTCGGTTTTTTGTTTTAAGGTATAGCCAGCATTGTAAGTATGTTTTATTAGAAAATATATAGCGTAAATAACACCAATTAATACCCCAATTAACAAGTCGGTAAACAGGATGGCAATCATTGTTACAATAAAGGGGAAAAACTGTTCTTTTCCTTGTTGATAAACAGCCTTTATCATTTTAGGTTTGGCAAGATTATAACCAGTATTTATTAATATAACAGCAAGTGCACTGTAAGGAATATAATTAATAATTGAGGCAGCAAATAACATCGCTGCAAGCAACCAAACTCCATGCAATATGGCAGATAATTTTGATTTTGCTCCTGCCTCGGCATTAGCGGAACTGCGTACTATAACGGCAGTAATTGGCAACCCGCCAACCAAACCACTCAGCACATTTGCAGTGCCTTGAGCCATTAGTTCTCTATTTTGAGGTGTGATGCGATTATAAGGGTCAAGTTTATCAATAGCAGCAATACTTAACAATGTTTCAATGGAGGCGACAAAGCAAATAATGATTGCATTTTTCCAAATGCTAGCATTGGTTGTAATTATTTCAAAATTTGGAAAATGGACATCACTAAAAATATTTTGTGGAATGGCAACAAATTGATTTTGATGTAACGCTAATTCTGGAAAAAATTTACCTATTAAAAATGCTGCTCCTGCTCCATAAAGTACTACTGCGAACGATGATGGTAAATATGGAATGCGCTTAGATAAATAGCGCTTCCAAATTATCAATAATAACAATGCAGAAAATGCAATTATAATTGCACCTGTTGAGATATGTTGATATAAACTACCAATGTGTTCAAATGCGTGATTAAAAGTGAAAATATTAAATAATTCATTTGTCCAGAAATCAGGTTGTTCGTAACCTATCATTAGTGGTATTTGTTTGGCGATTAGCAAAATACCTATAGCGGCAAGCATTCCTTTAATTACTGCTGAAGGAATAAACTGTGTAAATCCGCCTAATTTAAATAGCCCTAACGAAAACTGGAAGACGCCCGCAAGCATTACCGACAGAAAAAACACATCAAGGCTGGGTGAACTCGAAATAATAGCAGCACAAATTGCAGTTAAACCAGCAGCTGGACCACTAACACTTAAAGGTGATCTGCTAATTAACGGAACAACTAAGCCGCCTAAAACACCTGCAATTAAACCAGCATAGAGCGGAGCGCCTGTAGCTAATGAAATGCCTAAGCAAAGTGGAAGCGCAACAAAAAATACAGCTATACTTGATTTTAAATCATGCTTAAGAAATGAAAACAAGTGTACTTTTAATTTGTGCTGATCAACTTTCATGGTAATAGTAAAGTTGATGTTGATTTTTACTAGTTCAGCACCAATTTATGCAGACTTTTTTGTGCATAATTAAATGCTATAGATTCTATAACGACGCCCCGCCTGCAACCCAATTCACAACCACTTGAATGGTGGCATCGTCTAATTTATCGGCCCTTTTGGGCATGGCCTTCGCACCTTCCGCATGTTGAATTGCCATTAATAATTTTCCTTCAAGGGCTTGGTATTTTACTTTGTCGTAAGTTGTTAAATCTATTCCACCGGCAGGTTTCAATACATTATGACAGCTTGAAGCACAATTAAAATCAATTATTGCTTTTACATTTTGCGTATAAGTAATAACACTAGCAGTATTTTTAGCAGCTGTGCAAGAAATAAATGTTATAGCAATACCAATAATTATCGCAGTTGTATTTATAGCTTTCATTGCATTTTTTATCAAATTTAATTAATCTGGCCGAATTGCTTCCTGAGGCGGCTTTTCAGTTGTAACCATTTTATTTATGATATACATCATGAACATAGTTATTACCATGGCTGCCGTAACTACATATCCTAAAATGGGATAATGGCTTAATTTGCCATCCGCTTCTTGAACCACGATTAGTCCTGCAAGCGATGCGGCAAGTCCACCCGCCAATTGTTGTATACTCGAGTTTAATCCCATAAAAGCACCTCTATCAGCAGGTTCTGGCACTGCAGACATCAATGCTTGTGCTGAAATCATTCGGGCTGTAATTCCAATAAATAAAATTGCATTTACAAGTATTACCATAAATAATGGCGTTAACCCGAGATTACAATAAATTAATACCAACAACATTGATAATATTGAACCAATAAAAAATATTTTAAATTTCCCTATACTATCGCTCATTTTCCCAATAAAGGGGCCTGCTATCATAGTAGTAATGCCCGTGAACAAGTAAATTAAAGGGATATGGTCAAGGTCTATGCCTAAATTATTAACTGTAAATGCGCTTCCAAACGGCATCAGCATAAATCCACCTGTGGCAAGCAGCACCGTTGCGCCAAAGCCTGTTAAATAACGTTTGCGGGTGATGGTTTTAATTAAATGTTTGAAAGGTGACAAATTGCGCTGAATGGCCAAATGTGCATCTACGGCCTTCATTTTAAAATAAATTACAAAAAATACCAATGCTCCTATTCCAGCAATTAATAAAAATGGTGCATGCCAATTCAATTTATTTGCTAGTAAAAGTCCGATTGGTAAGCCCAAAACTTGACTCGCTGCAAAAGCCATTTGCACAAAGCCCATAACTCGACCGCGCACTTGCATGTTAAATAAGTCGGTTGTTATGGCAAAAACTACAGAACCAACTACACCACCAAACAAACCTGTAATAATTCGAGCTATAAGTAACGACCAATAATCAGGTGCGAATCCACATAAGATGGTTCCTATTAAAAATCCTGCGTAAAAGAACAGCAATATCTTTTTCCTGTCGAATTTATCAGCAAATCCTGCAGCTAGAATTCCACTTACAAATGCACTGTATGCATAAGCAGAAACCAAGTGACTAAATTGCACTGGTGTGATGTCTAACTCTGGCATTAAAATGGCGCCAAGTGGCGATAATACCATAAAGTCTAAAACAATGGTAAATTGGAGAAATGCTAAAATGGCTATTATAAACCACTGGTAAGCAGTGAATTTTGTTTCTGATGAAATGCCTGACATAAACTACTGATAATTGATGGTAAGCCTCAAGCCTGTATTTTGGTTCGATTAAGGAAATAATAAATGCAAGTATAGACATATAAATTGGATGCCTATGTTGTTTTGATGCTATTTTAACCCAAAATATTCAATAGACATTATCAAATTAACCAACCTATTGATTTAGTTGGGTTTAACCTGAATAGCAAACAGCTTGAAAACGCATGTTATTTACTTGAAATAGTTGATTTTATTACAAAATACAAGATGTTATTACTTCCATTGCTTATGCTAGGCTTATGCTAATTTGACCTTTAATGCTAGGTTGAGAAAGGCAAAACTCAAATGCCTTGTTTGTCCATTATTTCCTACAAATACAACCTTTCGCGTTAAAACAACAAACTAAATCACTCGGTTAACATAATAATTTTGTTGTTTAGAAATACCATAAAATTTTATTTGAACGTTTAATTCAAAAACTGAACAATGCTGCTACAAACTTTATTACAAATTCCTGGTGCTAGTCCAGCCCTTACAACAACTTCAACTCCACCAGTGGAAAAAGGTCTCTCAATAGTTGATTTAGCTATGGCCGGCGGTCCGGTTATGATTCCGATTGCTTTTTTATTAGTGGTTGCAATTTTTATTTATTTTGAAAGATATCTTACTATAAGAAAAGCTGCAAAGAGCGATCCTAAATTCATGTTGAATATTCGCGATTATATTTCAGGTGGTAATGTTGATGCAGCAAAAATGTTATGTAAAAATACCGACACGCCAATTGCACGCATGATTGAAAAAGGAATTATCCGATTAGGTACGCCTTTAAAAAACATTGAAGTTGCTGTTGAGAATGTGGGTAAATTGGAACTTTATAAAATGGAGAAAAATTTGTCCGCACTCGCCATGATTGCAGGTGTTGGCCCCATGCTTGGTTTCTTGGGAACAGTAACGGGAATGATTTCTGCTTTCTACACCATTAGTGTAAGCGACCAAATAAGTCCGAAAGTATTATCAGGCGGTATTTACGAAGCTTTGGTAACTACAGTTGCAGGTCTTATAGTGGGTATTGTTGCCAACGTTGCTTACAATAGTTTAGTAGCAATGGTTGAGAAAATGATTTACAAAATGGAAGCAACTACAGTTGAGTTCGTTGACTTACTGCAAGAGCCAGCTTAATTAATTTTAATTTAATCAGTTATTAAATCCATTTTCAATGGCAATACGTTCAAGAAATAAACGATTAACAGAATTTCAACTAGCATCATTAACAGATATTATTTTCTTGTTATTGATATTTTTCGTGCTAACATCCAGTATAGTTTCGCCAAATGCGTTAAACATTTTACTGCCTAATTCTGATTCACAAACACAGGCTACTCAAAGCGTAAATATTTCTATAGATAAAGATTTAAAATATTATCTCAACGGTGAAGAAATTGATCCGGCTTGGTTAGAGACTTTATTACCGTCGAAACTAGCCGGTCAGCAAGACCCTACAGTTGTGCTTTCTGCTGACAAATCGGTTCCAATCGAAAACGTTGTTATGGTGATGAATATGGCTAGTGAACTTAAAATAAAGATGGTTTTAGCAACAAGTCCGAAAAAAACGGAATGAGATTTGTGCAATTTGCATACTATTAGCATCTTATTATAAAACCAATAGTTATGAAAACTTGGGAAGAATTTGAAAAGAGCAACAAACGCAAAAGCGGTTTTATTACTACTGGAATTGTTGCAGCCGTAGCATGTATCATGTTTCTTTTTGGCTTTAAACCGCCAGATCCTCCTTTAGAAGCTGAAGGCTTATTAATCGATTTTGGCACAAGCACAACTGGTTCTGGCTCTTTTGAGCCTGATACAAAAGCATCAGCGCCATCAAAATCGAGCGAAATGGTAAAAGAAAAAATTGCAACTCAAGATGTTGTAGAGTCTGTAAAGTTGCCAGATACTAAAACGAAGGATAAGCCTAAAACTAATACAACCACTACAACTGAAACAAAGCCAACCATCAACGAAAAGGAGCTTTTTGACCCTGGTAAAATCAATAATAAAGGTCAAGCTGGTTCTAGTGAAGGCAACAGCACTTATGGTGGTAACCAAGGTTCAACTAATGGTGATCCAAACGGATATCAAGGTCCAGGCAAAGGAAAAGGCGACGATGGTAATACCGGTTGGGATTTATCGGGACGCAGTGCAAGTTTCAAAGCACCGCTTTCAGTTGAACACAATGAAATTGGTGATGTAAGGATTAAAATCTATGTAGATAGAAACGGTAAAGTTTCAAGAGCCGACTATGAACGCACTGGTTCTACTATCACCGAAAAATATTTAATAGATAAATCGTTAGAAGCAGCTAAGAAATGGTCGTTTAATGCAGACAAAAATGCACCTGAAACACAAATTGGGTATATCACATTCCACTTTAAGTTGCAGTAATTAATAAGAAATTAAGACATATTACATGAAAAGAGCAGTGCTTCCATTAATCTGGAAGCACTTTTTTTTATACACAAATCTCCGTTTTTATTTATGCTGATTTTTGCTTCTATTTGTCTTGATATTACTTGCACATGAATTACGAAGAGGCACTTGCATATCTATACAACCATTTACCGATGTACCAGCGCATTGGTGCAGCCGCTTATAAAAAGGATTTAACCAATACTATTGCATTATTAGATGTTTTAGGGAACCCGCATCAATCGTTTGCATCTATTCATGTTGGTGGAACAAATGGTAAGGGATCTGTGAGCAATATGCTGGCATCAATTTGTAGCGAAGCTGGCTATACCGTTGGTTTATACACCTCTCCTCACCTAGTGGATTTTAGAGAACGTATTCGGGTAAACGGTAAGATGTGTGAAGCGCAATTTGTAGCAGATTTTGTTACAAAAATGCTCCCACATATTGAAAAAATACAACCGTCGTTTTTTGAAATGACTGTTGCCATGGCATTCGATTATTTTCGTTGGAAGGGAATTAATATTGCCATTGTTGAGGTTGGGCTTGGCGGGAGATTAGATTCAACAAATGTTATTACCCCAAAATTGTCGGTCATTACAAATATTGGCTACGACCACATGCAGATGCTTGGAAATACGCTTGCTGAAATTGGGTTCGAAAAAGCAGGAATTATAAAGCCTAATGTTCCAGTAGTTATAGGCGAATTTCATACTGAAACAATTGCTGTGTTTGAGTCTGCAGCTGAATTAGCAAATGCAACATTATACGCCACATTCGAAAATGTTGAGATAACATTACTCGAACAAAATTATGAGGAAATGGAGTTGGATATCACTTATTTAAATCAATTAATATACCCGAATTTAAAAGTAGACCTAACTGCAGATTATCAGTTGCTTAACGTGGCAACTGCCATTCAGGCGCTGGAAGTAATGCGCGTTATAGGAATCGAAATTTCTGAAGAAGCAATTTATGATGGTTTTAGTAAAGTGAAACAAAACACGGGTTTTGCTGGGAGATGGCAATTGCTGCATGAAAAACCTACCATTATTGCCGACTCTGCACATAATTCGGATGGACTTAAGCAACTTTTTAATCAAGTTGATTTGATTGAATTTGAACAATTACATATTGTTACAGGTGCTGTAAATGATAAGGACTTAAGTAAATCGTTGAATTACTTTCCCAAAAATGCTCATTTTTACTTTTGTAAACCAGATATACCAAGAGGTTTAGAGGCTTCAGCTTTGCAGGAAATGGCTGCTGCCTATGGTTTACAAGGTGAAAGCTATGAAAGTGTGGCATCGGCGTTAGCCCGAGCGATTGAAAATGCAGGCAAAAACGACTTGATTTTAATATGCGGCAGTATTTTTGTGGTAGCTGAGGCGCTGCCTACTTATGATATGCTTAACAGTAATACACAGTGAATATTGAATTGCAAACAAATATGAAAAAAAAGATACTCCTACCCTTTTTGATAATCCTTTTTGTATCAGCTCAAGCACAAAGCTTGAAAAGCTATGAATTTAAAATTAAAATTAAGGGTATTGCCGATACAACATTAATGCTGGGGCACCATTACGGATCCACGCAATATGTAATTGATACAGTTCCTGTTAACGATAAAGGTGAAGCTGTATTTAAAGGATACGACACATTGCTTGGGGGCATTTATTTGGTTGTAGCACCATCGTTAAAAAACAAGTATTTTGAGATGATAGTGAGTGGATTTGAATCGTCGTTTACAATGGAAACAGATACAGCTGATTTTATTGGAAAGATGAAAGTTACTGGCTCTGCGGAAAACAAATTGTTTTATGAGGACCTCAATTTTATTGCAGCAAAAAAAATAGAAATGAGCAACCTTAAGGGAAAGCTCGATGCTGCAGGCAATGAAACAGCAACTGGGTTAGCCATTAAAGAGGAAATGAAATTATTGAATGCTAATGTAGAAACGGAACGCCTGAAATTAATTGAAGATAATACTGGTTTATTTTATGCTAAATTTTTAAAAGCTGCAATGGACATTAAGGCACCAGAAGCACCAATGAATCCTGATGGAACCAAAGATTCTACATTCGCATTTCGCTATATTAAATTGCATTATTTCGATAATCTTGATTTTAAAGATGAACGTTTATTACGCACCAATTTAGTAGATGCAAAGGTGAAAAAATATCTTAACGATTATATTAGTAAAACTCCTGATTCAATTGAAGTAGCTGTTGATTTTATTGTAAGCAAAGCCGCCATCAATAAAAAAACATTCCAGTTTATTACCGTTATGTTACTTAATGAATATGCTACCTCAAAAATAATGGGATTCGATGCCGTTTATGTTTACATAGTTGATAAATATTATTCTTCTGGCAAGGCGTTTTGGTTAGATGACGTAGGTTTGTATCGCATTCAGGCTCAAGCAGAGCGCGTGCGACCGACTTTAATCGGCAAGCCCGCACAGCCATTAATTTTACAGGATACTGCAGGCGTTGATATTCCACTTTACAGTTTGTCGAGCCGATTTACAATTGTTTTATTCTGGAGTCCTGATTGCGGTCATTGCAAAAAAGAAATTCCAAAAGTTGAAGCACTTTATCCTGAATTAAAAACACTAGGCGCCGAAGTTTATGCCGTGTATTCAGAAGAGGAAATTGATAAGTGGGAGAAATGGATCAGCGAACATAATTATGGCTGGATTAACGTATGCGATTTACATGAAAAGGAATCGTACCAGGTTAAATACAACATAACGCAAACACCTATGCTATATGTGCTAGACAGCAACAAAAAGATAATCGGAAAAAAAATAAATATCGAACAAGTGCCTGACCTGTTAAAGCATCAGATTGAAGTAGAGCGTGTTGCTGAAAATTAGTCGAATAACGCTACTTCGTTGTGCAATAAAACCGCAACTAAGCTTAATAGGCTGAACCCCATAAAACGCTAATACTGTCAACCGAACTATGATGGAATAGTTCTATTTGTTTTAAAACAGACTCATTTTAACCCAAATTATTAATTGACATTATCAAATCAACCAAAATATTGATTTAGTTGGGTTAAAAATGCTGCAGGTAAAAATGGGTGTCGTGCCCATTAAAAATACACTTGCAAACGGCCATGAAAAATGTACATGGAAAACAATTACAAAACACAAATTGGGTTACGATGTTGATGTTTGCCCTTGGTGTAAAACAGGAAGGATGATACGCATACTTTCTTTTGAAGCAAATGCACCACTGGGATTTATTTCGCAAAAAATAAAATTAATTAAAAGCGATCCAAATTAAAATTAATCGCTGCAAACGCGAACAGCTAAACCAATGCCCCTGCAATAAAAAAACAGCACTTATCGCCTTAAAAAACAAAATAAATACCTGCGAAAAATATTTTTTTATGCCTAGGAAAACAACTTGGATAAAAAATAAGTATTATCTCTTGCAATAGTGGTTACAGTATACTACATCAAAACTATTCAAACCCCATACATTCATTTTTTTACACGCGGGGCTACCGAAACTTCTTT
>Ga0163144_10000745_pt1 | contig 76697 bp, 75 predicted proteins | sample OliLak19BULKMAT1_FD_123175 | JGI IMG/M metagenome (GOLD analysis project Ga0163144, IMG submission 123175) | Freshwater microbial mat bacterial communities from Lake Vanda, McMurdo Dry Valleys, Antarctica - Oligotrophic Lake LV.19.BULKMAT1 | ecosystem: Environmental > Aquatic > Freshwater >... | reverse complement strand
TGATGATGCGGCCGCGGTTCGTGTAGTCCTCGGGGTTGGCGCTGGCCACCAGCAGCACGTCCAGCGGTAGCCGCAGCGCGTAGCCGCGGACCTGGAGGTCGCGCTCCTCCAGCACGTTGAGCAGTGAGACCTGAATCCGCTCGGCGAGGTCCGGCAGCTCGTTGATCGTGAAGATGCCGCGGTTGGTGCGGGGCAGCAGGCCGAAGTGGATCGTCTCCGGGTCGCCGAGCGAGCGGCCCTCGGCCACCTTTACCGGGTCGACGTCACCGATCAGGTCGCCGACCGAGGTGTCCGGGGTCGCCAGCTTCTCCCCGTAGCGCTCGCTGCGGTGCCGCCAGGCGACGGGCGTCGCGTCACCCACCTCGGCGATGCGGCGGCGAGTGGCGGCGAGGACCGGAGCGAGCGGGTCCTCGAAGATCTCCGAGCCGGCCACGTGGGGCGACCACTCGTCGAGCAGACTGACCAGCGAGCGCAGCAGCCGGGTCTTGCCCTGGCCGCGCTCGCCGAGCAGCACGACGTCGTGACCGGCCAGGATCGCACGTTCGAGCTCGGGCAGCACTGTGTCCTCGAAGCCGACCACGCCCGGAAAGCGGGCGGCGCCGGTCCGCAGCGCGTCGAGCAGATTCTCGCGGAGCTCCGCCTTGACGCCCCGCGGGCGGTAGCCGGAGCCGCGCAGGGCACCCAGCGTGCTGGGAAGAGACGTGGGCGGGGTCAACAGGGCCGTCACCACATGAGCGTAGGCATGCCCTGGGTGAAGCGGACATGGCGGTTCGCTGAGGGCGTTGTCCTGGTCCCCTGCCAGCGCGTGCCGGCCCCGGCGGAGTAGCGCCGACGCCGCTGCTCAGCCACCGTATGAGGATGACCGATGTCACCGTCTCCGGCACCACACCCACCGAGGTCACCGGCCCACCCAGCGAGCGCGTCGAGGTGGCGCGGGGCAACGACGGCCGACCGATCATGCTGCCCCGGACGATCGTGCTGGCGACGGCGTGGGCCTGGCGCGCCGCGATCATCGCACTGGTGCTCTACGGGATCGGCTTCATCGTGCTGGGCAGCACGCAGGCGGTGACGACACCGCTGCTGCTGGCCGTTCTGATCGCGGCCCTGCTCCACCCGCTCTACCGTTTGCTGTGCCGGTTGCGCCTGCCGCGCCTGCTTGCCGCGGGTTTGTCGGTTCTGTTGCTGCTGCTGGTGCTGCTGACGGCCTTCTACTTCGTCGGACAGCAGATCGCTTCGGGTGCGAGCGAGGTCGGCGGAGAAGCCCAGACAGGGCTGGACCAGGTGATCCGCGACGGCTCTGCCCTCGTCGGCCTGTCCGAGGAGCGCGGTGAGCAACTTGTTCAACAGGCCCGGGATGGCCTCAGCCAGGCCGGCGGCCAGCTGGCGGCAGGCGCGCTGGCCGCGGGTGGCACGGCGCTGACAATCATTTCCGGTGCCGTGCTGGCGCTGTTCGCCACCCTGTTCTTCCTGGCCGACGGCCCTCGCATCTGGCGTTTCCTGGTCCGCCTGCTCCCTCGAGAGGGACGCCGGCCCATGGACATCGCCGGCAAGCAGGCCTGGGTCGCCGTCGGCACCTACGTCCGTGTGCTGCCGGTCGTCGCCGTCGTCGACGCCCTTGCGATCGGTGTCGGGGCCCTGGTGCTCGGCATCCCCTTCGCGCTGCCGATCGCCGTCCTGACGTTCTTCGCGGCGTTCTTGCCGGTGGTCGGCGCCTTCGTCGCCGGCGCGATCGCGGTGCTGGTCGCGGTGGTCTCCGCGGGGCCCATCGCCGCCCTCATCATGCTGGCGATCGTCATCGTGGTGCAGCAGGTCGAGGGCAACGTGTTGCAGCCACTGCTGCTCGGGAAGGCGCTGCAGCTGCACCCGCTCGCCGTGGTGCTCTCCACGGCGATGGGGATCCTGCTGGCGGGGATCGTCGGCGGCATCCTGGCCGTGCCCGTGGTCGCCGGTCTGGCCGCGGTCGCGATCTCACTGACCAAGCGCGAGGACGCCGAGGACGAGGGGGCTGCGGACGCGAGTGAGACTCCTGCTGGCCAGACGAGCGCCGGGGACCCGGACGAGGCTGCAGACGCGACCCACGGCGGGACTCGTGGGACCGGTTCGTCGCTCCGGTGACGCTGGTTCGATCCCGCCGATGATTCCGCGGCTACAGGCTCGTCGTTGACGCTGAGCGCAGACTCACTCGACCGTTGTCAGTGGTGCCGTGCACAGTGGGTACCGACCGGAAGGGTGTGGTGCGCCGGACGGTCCGCTGCGCAAGGACGAGGAGTTTGGGACGAGTATGGACATCGCGATGCGGGCCGAGGGCCTGGTCAAGACGTACGGGAAGGTCAAGGCGTTGGACGGTCTCGACCTGGAGGTCGAGCGCGGCACGGTGATGGGTCTGCTGGGGCCCAACGGCGCCGGCAAGACGACGACCGTGCGGGTGTTCACGACGCTGCTCAAGGCGGACCGCGGGACCGCGACCGTCGACGGGCTGGATGTCGTGAGGAAGGACCGCGAGGTGCGCCGCCGGATCGGCGTGTCGGGTCAGTACGCCGCCGTGGACGAGAACCTCACCGGCTACGAGAACCTGTCGATGGTCGGGCGGCTATACCACCTGGGCGGGACGAAGGCCCGCAAGCGCGCGCGTGAGCTGCTGGAGCGGTTCGACCTGGTCGACGCCGCCGATCGGCCGGTCAAGGGCTACTCCGGCGGCATGCGCCGGCGACTGGACCTTGCCGGGGCCCTGGTGGCGCAACCGCCGATCATGTTCCTCGACGAGCCGACGACTGGTCTGGACCCGCGCAGCCGGCTCGGGATGTGGGACGTCATCTCCGACCTGGTGCGTGGCGGCACCACGCTGCTGCTGACCACGCAGTACCTGGAGGAGGCGGACCGGCTGGCTGACAAGATCGCCGTGGTGGACCACGGCAAGGTCATCGCGAAGGGGACCTCGGACGAGCTCAAAGCTCAATTGGGCGGGGAGCGGCTGGAGATCGTCGTCGCGCGCGCCGAGGACCTGAACCGAGCCTGCGACATCCTGCAGGGGGTCGCCGTGGGTCAGGTCGAGACCGACACCCACACCCGCCAGATCACCGTGCCCGTCTCCGGCGGAGTGAAGCTGCTGACCGAGGGCCTGCGGTTGCTGGAGGACGCCGATATCGAGGTGCTGGACGCCGGAATCCGGCGGCCCACCCTCGACGACGTCTTCCTGTCGCTGACCGGCCGCGCACACGCCGAGGAGACCGACGAGAGCGACACGACGGTCGCCAAGTCATCGACGCCCACCACCCGGAAGGATCGCTCATGAACGGGGTCGCCCAGGCGCTGGGCGACGGCGTGGTCGTCGCGCAGCGAAACATCATCAAGATCAAGCGGGTGCCCGACCTCCTGGTCGGCGTCACCCTCGGTCCGATCATGTTCGTACTGCTCTTCGCCTACGTGTTCGGCGGCGCCATTGCCGTCCCCGGTCTGGAAGGCGGCTACCGCGAGTTCCTCATCGCAGGGATCTTCGCCCAGTCCGTCATCTTCGGCGCCACGATCACCGGCTCCCAAATGGCGCAGGACCTCAAGAGCGGCATCATCGACCGCTTCCGGTCCCTGCCGATGTCCGCGTCCGCGGTACTGGTCGGTCGCACGACTGCGGATGTGGTGGCCAACGTCCTGCAGGTCGTGGTCATGACTGTCGCGGGTCTCGTCGTCGGGTGGCGGATCCGGACCGATCCACTGGATGCGGCCGTGGGTTATCTGCTGCTGCTGTTGTTCGCCTATGCCGTGTCATGGGTGATGGCATACATCGGCATGCTGGTGCGCTCGCCCGAGGTGTTCAACAACGCGTCCTTCATCGTCATCTTTCCGGTGACGTTCGTGGCCAACACCTTTGTGCCCTCGGACACGCTGCCGCCGGTACTCAAGACCGTCGCGGAGTGGAATCCGGTCTCCTCGGTCACCCAGGCCGCCCGCGAGCTCTTCGGGAACATCCCGGCGGGGTCCGACTTCGCGGCGCCGACGGCGTGGCCACTGCAGAACCCGGTCCTCTACACCCTGATCTGGGTGGTCATCCTGCTGGTGGTCTTCGTGCCGTTGTCCATCAGGCAGTACCAGCGGGCCGTCAGCCGCTGAGAGCCGACACCGACGAAGCCCCGGATCCGATCTGGTCCGGGGCTTCGTCAGGGCTGGGGGCTGATCAGCCGGTGTAGACCTCGGCCGACTTGATGACCACGGTGATCTCGCGGCCGTTGGGCGCGGTGTAGGACGTCGAGTCACCCACGGCGCGGCCCACGATGGCCTCGCCCAACGGGGACGCTTCGCTGAAGACATCGATGTCCGACGCGCTCGCCATCTCACGGCTGCCCAGCAGGAAGCGCTCCTCGCCGTCCGCGACGTCGGCCACGACGACCATCCCGGGGCGCACCGTCCCGTCGTCGATGGCGCGGCCCACCTGGGCGTGGTCGAGCATCGCGGACAGCTGCCGGATACGGCCCTCCATCTTGCCCTGCTCCTCCTTCGCAGCGTGGTAGCCACCGTTCTCCTTGAGGTCACCCTCCTCCCGGGCCGCCTCGATCTTCTTGGCGATGTCGATGCGACCCGGTCCGGACATCTCGGCCAGCTCATTCTTGAGCCGGTCGTATGCCTCCTGGGTCAACCAGGTGACGTTCGCGGTGTCGGTCACGATCGGCCTCCTTCGTTTCGATCATCCGGGTCCGCGCGGCGGATCCACTGCTGCGTTGCGCCGGTCGGCTCACGCATGGTGCGAGTAAGAGATGGCGCCACGTGATGCCAGGCGACTCATCACGTCGAGACGGCGCTACGCCGACCTCGCCGTTGGTGCCTGGCGGGATTGCGTATCCCCGGTCAGGGATAAGCGATCATTGTACGGGGTCGGTCAAGAGCACACACGTCCTCACCGATGCACCGCGCGCCTCACGCAGGGTCCTGATCCGGACGGTCTCACGGGCGCCTGTCCCCTCGATGGGTCCGATGTCCCGTTCGACCTGGCCCACATCGGCGTTGTCAGCGTCGATCGCCCGGATCAGGCAACGCAGATTCGCCCCCTCCCGCGCGTACACCTCGAACGTCACGTCGACGGTGCTGTCGTCGACGACGCTGAAGGTGATGTCCTGCCACCGGGCATCGCGGGTGGTGAACGACACGGCGGTCCACACGAACACCGTCACCGCCAGCGCGCCGCCGATGACTGCGCTCAACTGGCCGATCAGTCGCCCCCGGTGGCCGGGGTCACGCCCGTAGCGGGCGGTGAGGTCGCCGCCGGGCGCATCGGCCGGGCTGTCCGCGAAAACGTCGGGTTGCTCGGTCGCCACGGCACCAGGATGCACCTGCCGCACCGACGGTCGCCTGCAGCCGCCACAATGACCCCGTGACCGAGACGACCGATCGACCGCTGCGCCTGATGGCGGTGCACGCCCACCCCGACGACGAGTCGAGCAAGGGTGCGGCGACGATGGCGATGTACGTATCCCAGGGGATCGAGGTCCTGGTCGTCTCGTGCACCGGCGGCGAGCGTGGGGACGTGCTGAACCCGCGACTGAAGAACGACCCGGCCGTGCTGCGCGACATCGTCGAGTTCCGTCGGCAGGAGATGGCCCGAGCGGTGGACATCCTGGGCGTGCGGCACGAATGGCTGGGCTTCGTGGACTCGGGACTGCCCGAGGGTGACCCGCTACCGCCCCTGCCGGACGGTTGCTTCGCGCTGCAACCGCTGGAGTCCGCGGCCGCGCCCCTGGTCCGCCTGGTGCGCGAGTTCCGACCGCACGTCATGACGACGTACGATGAGAACGGTGGCTATCCGCATCCGGATCACATCATGTGCCACCGGATCAGCGTCGAGGCCTTCGAGGCCGCCGGCGACCCGGACCGCTACCAGGGCCACGGGAACACCCCGTGGCAGCCGCTGAAGCTGTACTACCACCAGACGTTCACCAAGGCGAAGATCATGACCTTCCACGAGGCGCTGCTGGCCTCGGGACAGGAGTCGCCGTTCGCCGAGTGGATAGACGGGCGCGACGACTGGCCGCAGCGGCAGATCACTACCCGGATCGACGCTGCGGAGTATTTCGACATCGCCGACCTGGCCCTGCTGGCGCATGCCACCCAGGTCGACCCCGAGGGGGTGTGGTTCCGGATCTCCCTGGCCGATCGCAAGCGGCTGTGGCCGACTGAGGACTACGAGTTGGCTCGATCCCTGGTCGAGTCGGGGGCCCCTGAGAATGACCTTTTCGCCGGCGTCCGCGAGCACGCCGGCCTGGTCCACTGACGTGTTCGTCCTGGGTCCGGCGATACCCGGCGATGCCGTCGCGTGGGCAGCTTCCAGTGTCGAGCCGGCTGCCCCCACCGTTGATGACCGCCCGGCCGACGAACTGATCGGTCCCGGCATCGTCGGTTTCCTGGTGACGTTCGGAGTCGCGGTCGCCCTGGTCTTCCTCGTCCGGGACATGAACCGCCGGATTCAGCGGTTGCGCTACGGCCGGGGCCGCGACGACGAGACGGATCCTGGTGGCGGCCCCGGGTGATCACGACACGCACGTTGCGGACGTAGCGGACGACCGCCGAAGGTTCGCGTGTCCCGGTGTCACAGTGTCGCGGTGGCCGCCCTGCATCTGTCCGACCCGGCGAGGCGCGGGCTGACAGTGGATGTCCGACGGCGCACCTGGCCCGACCTCATCTCGGCGGTCCTCAACGACCGGGCACCCACCGACCTCGTGGCGCAGCCCATTCTCGACCTCGGCAACGGTGAGGTCGTCGGGTACGAGTTGCTCGCCCGCTTCGGCTGGCCGCTGACGGTCGACGATGTGTCGGCCACCCCACCGCCGGACCGGTGGTTCGCCGCAGCCGCTGACCTGGGTCTGGCGGCCGCGCTGACCGCCCAGGTGCTGCGCCGGGCTTTCGAGGCGCGTCCCACGCTGCCCGACCGGACCTTCTGCACCGTCAATGTCGGCCCGGAGGTGTTGCCTCATCCGCTGGTGCAGGCGGTCTTCGACTGCCACCAGCTCGACGGGGTGGTCGTCGAGCTGACCGAGCACTCACCGGGCGAGCCGACCACCGAACTGCTGCGCCACCTGGACGAGTTGCGGGACCGCGGCGCCCTGATCGCGGTGGACGACGCCGGCAGCGGCTACTCCGGGCTGAGCCAGGTGCTGGCCGTGCGCCCCGACATGGTCAAGGTCGACCGGCACATCGTCGCGGGGCTGGACGGTGACCCGCGGCGGCGCGACATGGTGGAGGCCCTGCTGCAGTTGTGCCATCGACTCGGCGGTGTGCTGCTGGCCGAGGGCGTCGAGACGTTCGCCGAATGCGAGGCGCTGATCCGCCTCGGCGTCCCGCTGGGACAGGGGTGGTTCCTGGGGATGCCGGCCAAACCGTGGCCGCCGCCGCAGAGCGAAGTGGGACCGTGGATCGGGGCGCTGGCCGACCAGGCCCGGACCGAGGACAGTGTGCTGTCGCTGACCAGGCCGCTGATGCCACGCCCTGGGTCGGACCCGTGGCTGGTGTGGGACGCGAATGCCGAGCCGGTGTCGATGGTGTATCGCAGCTCCGGGCAAGTGGTGACCGGGCCGGTGCTGGCCGTCGCGACGACCACTCCGGTGCCGGCGGCGTTGCAGCTGGCTCTTGCCCGTGCCGAGCCGCACCGGTGGGCGCCGATCGTCGTGACCGACCCCGATGGCCTCGTCATCGGCTGGGTCGACATCGCCGACGTCATCACCCGCGTGACGGTGCCGCGCCCCCGAGCAGGCGGCTCGGCGCTGGGGGCGGCGACCTGAGGCCCCCGACGCGCCCGTGCGCTCGCCAAGACCGGCACCAGCGGAGACAGTGAGGGCATGCCCAACCGGCTCGCCGACTCCGCCAGTCCCTACCTGCTGCAGCACAAGGACAACCCCGTGGACTGGTGGGAGTGGTCCGACGAGGCCTTCGCCGCCGCCGCCGAGCGTGACGTCCCGGTGCTGTTGAGTGTCGGCTACGCGGCGTGCCACTGGTGCCATGTCATGGCGGGGGAGTCCTTCGAGGACCCCGCCACCGCTGCGGTGATGAACGCCGGGTTCGTCAACGTCAAAGTCGACCGGGAGGAACGGCCTGACGTCGACGCGGCGTACATGCAGGCCACCACGGCGCTGACCGGGCACGGCGGCTGGCCGATGACGGTCTTCCTCACGCCCGACGGCCGGCCGTTCCATGCCGGCACCTACTTCCCACCGATCCCCAGGCACGGCCTGGCCTCTTTCGGGCAACTGCTCGACGCCATCACCGCCGCCTGGCGGGATCGGCGGGGCGAGATCGACGCGCTGGCCTCTCGGTTGGCCGGGGCGCTGTCGGGCGGGGACGGGGCTGGGGCCGGCATCGAGCGTGCCGTGATGGTCGCCCCGGATCGACCGACGATCGCCGCCGAGGATGCCGCAGCGGCGGTGCGGGCACTGGCGCGCGACGTCGACGAGCAAGCGGGCGGCTTCGGCGGCGCGCCCAAGTTCCCGCCGTCGATGGTGCTGGAGTTCCTGCTCCGCCACGCCGCGTCGGACTCGCCCGTGGCCGGCGCCGCCCTCACGATCGCCGACGACACGCTGCTGGCGATGGCGCACTCGGGAATGTACGACCAGGTTGCCGGTGGCTTCGCGCGCTATGCCGTGGACCGTCACTGGGTGGTGCCGCACTTCGAGAAGATGCTGTACGACAACGCGCAACTGGCGCGCGTGTACCTGCATTGGTGGCGGCTGACCGGCAAGCCGACGGCACGTCGGATCGCCGAGGAGACGTGTGACTGGATGCTGCTGGCGCTGACGACCGCCCAGGGCGGTCTGGCCTCCAGCCTCGACGCGGACACTGCGCTGGGCGCCTCGACCGACGAAGGGCTGAGGGGCTTGGCCGCGCAGCTGCCGTCGGGTGGCCACGGCGTCGAGGGGTTGACGTATGTCTGGACGCCCGAGCAACTCCACACCGTGCTCGGGGCCACTGACGGCCCGTGGGCGGCCGACCTGCTCGGTGTCACCGCGGGCGGCAGCTTCGAGGGGGGTGCGTCCACCGCTCGGCTGACTCGCGACGTCTGGGCGGATCCCTCGCAGGCGCAGCGGTGGGTCGACGTGCGTGGCCGACTGCTCACGGCTCGTCAAGGGCGCCCACAGCCCGAGCGGGACGACAAAGTCGTGGCGGCCTGGAACGGACTGGCGGTGGCCGCGCTGGCGGAGTGCGGGGTGCTGTTGGACAGACCCGATCTGCTGGCGGCGGCGCAACGGGTCGCCACCGTGCTCGTCGAGCGACACATCGAGCGCGAAGGCGGGTCGGCCAGGCTTCGGCGCGTCTCGCGGGAGGGCCGCGTGGGCCGTCCGGCCGGGGTGCTGGAGGATTACGGGGACGTGGCCGAGGGGCTGCTGGTGCTCGGTGGCCTCGACGGTCGGGCGATGTGGTTCGAGGTGGCGCTGGAGCTGTTGGAGACGGTCCGGGCCAGGTTCATCGACGTGTCGGCGCCGGGGATCCTGCACGACGTGGCGGACGACGCGCTCGATGCCCCCCTGGCCACCATGCGTCGGCCCCGGGACCCGGGCGACAACGCCTACCCCTCGGGAGGGTCTGCCGCGACGGGTGCCCTGCTGCGTGCGGCGGCGCTGACCGGCCGCTCGGACTATCGAGAGCTCGCGGAGGGTGCCCTGACGACCGTCCGTCCGCTGCTGGTGCAGACGCCACGATTCGCCGGGTGGTGGTGGTCGGTCGCGCAGGCGCTGCTCGACGGGCCTCGCGAGGTCGCCGTACTGGGGCCAGCGGGGCCTCGTCGAGACGAGCTGCTGACGGCGGCACTGGCGTCGCCGCTGCCCGGCGTGGTGCTGGCCGTGGGGGACCCCGGGGCCGGCGTGCCGCCGCTGCTGGCCGATCGTGGCCTGGTCGGCGGTCTGCCCGCCGCGTACGTGTGCCGGGGCTTCGTCTGCGAGCTGCCCGAGACCGATCCCGCTCGTCTCAGCGCCACCCTCGCCGCCACCCTCGCCGCCCCCCTCGTCCGCCCCCCTCTTCCGCCCCCCTCGTCCGCCATTTGTTGACAAAAGCGCCTGAACCGACGGTTCAGGACCTGCTTATGTCGACAAATGGCGGACGAGAGGGGGGCAGGGGCGTGAGTGCGGGTGGGTCCGGCTCGGCTGTCGGTGAACACGTTTGTGTTGCGCGTGTAAGCGAGTAATTATCGTTGCATGACTAGCACTGAGGCATCCGCAACAGCTGACAAGATCGCAGCCTGGTTCCGTGGCCGGCTGCCCGAGGGATGGACCGCCAGCGAGGTCGTCGTCGACCGGGACGAGATCACAGTCGTCGTCGATCTTCCGACGTCGGCGGCACACAGCGACGGCAGCACCCAGACGGCCGAGCAGAGCGCGACGGGCATCTCCGCCGACGTCGCTGCAGAGGAGCTGGCCGGTCGGATCAGCCGCTTCCGTGAGGAGACCCGGTCGACCCGGGTCGGCATCGCCCGCGAGGCCGAGCGCCGGTTCGAGCGGAAGGTGGCCTGGGGTGTCACCGACGGCACCACCAAGCACCTGTTCACCACGATCGCCGTCCCGGTGATGACCCGGTTGCGTCAGCCCGAGCGGATGGTGCTCGACACCCTGGTCGAGGCAGGCGTCGCCCGGTCTCGCGCGCATGCGCTGGCCTGGTGCGTCGATCTCGTGGGCAAGCACAGCGCCGAATGGCTCGGCGAGCTTCGCCAGGCGATGACCGCGGTGGAGCGGGTCCGCGCGGCCGGTCCGGGCGGCGACGCGAGCTGACCTGAGCCCTGCGGTGCCTCAGCCCACCAGGTAGCCCTGCGCGGCCACGTCCTGCACGGCGAACGCCACCCCGGCGAAGTGGGCGGCGAAGGCGACCACGGTGAACGCGTGGAAGATCTCGTGGAAACCGAAGAACCGCGGGAACGGATTGGGGCGCTTGAGGGCGTAGGCAAGCGCCCCCACCGAGTACAGCAACCCGCCCGCGATGAGCAGCGACACGACGACGACCCCGCCGTTGTCGGCGAACGCCGGTAGGTACCACACGGCCACCCAGCCGAGCGCGAGGTAGATCGGGGTGTACAGCCAGCGCGGTGCTCCCACCCAGAACACCCGGAACAGCACTCCCAGGATCGCGCCGATCCAGACGATGAGGAGCAGCGTGGTCGCCGGTCTACGCGGCAGCAGCAGCACCGCGTAGGGCGTATAGGACCCGGCGATGATCAAGAAGATGCTGGAGTGGTCAAGTCGCTTGAGGACGGCCCGCGCCTTCGGGCTCCAGGTGCCGCGGTGGTAGAGGGCGCTGATCCCGAACAACGTCGCTGCGCACACTGTGAAGATCATCGTGACCACTCGGGCCTCACCGGCGGGCGACAGCGCCACCAGGATCAATCCGGCGATCACGGTTGCGGGGAAGGTGACGAGGTGGAGCCAGCCCCGCAAGAGCGGCTTGAGAGGTTCGACCGACAGGTCCACAACCCGAGGATAGGTCACCGGCTCCCTAACCTACGTCAGCGTAGGTTAGGGGCGACATCTGAGTTCGCACCCTGGAAACGGTTCATCCCGTAGTGTTGATCGGTCACCGTCCCCCATGTGGCTAGGGAGAGACCGTGGGGTTGCGCGACCTCATGTACCGGGCCTACAGCAGCTCCATCCAGGCCGAACTCAATCGGATCGCCACGCCCGGGCACATCGGCGTCATCCTCGACGGCAATCGCCGGTGGGCCAAGGCTTACGGCACATCCTCCAGCGCCGGCCACCAAGCGGGCGCTGACAAGGTGCTGGAGTTCCTGGGCTGGTGCCGCGATGTCGACGTCAAGGTCGTGACACTCTGGCTGCTGTCCACGGACAACCTCAGCCGGCCCGAACCCGAGTTGCAACCGCTGCTGACCATCATCACTGACCTCGTCGAGCGGTTGTCGGGGACCACGGACTACCGGGTGCATCCGGTGGGTGCGCTCGACCTGCTGCCGGCGGAGACTGCGCAGCGGATCAAGCAGGCGGGCGCTGACACCGAGGAGCGCGCGGCGATGACGGTCAACGTGGCGGTCGGCTACGGCGGCCGACAGGAGATCGCCGACGCCGTGCGTTCGCTGCTTCACGAGCACGCCGCCGCGGGGACGTCGATCGAGCAGCTGGCAGAGGTGCTCGACGTCGAGCACATCTCGGCCCACCTGTACACCAAGGGCCAACCCGACCCTGACCTGGTCATCCGGACCTCCGGCGAGCAGCGGCTGTCCGGCTTCCTGCTGTGGCAGAGCGCCCACAGCGAGTTCTACTTCTGCGAGGCCTACTGGCCCGAGTTCCGCAAGGTCGACTTCCTGCGCGCGCTGCGGGCGTACTCGCGGCGGGAACGCCGGTACGGGGTGTAGCCCGGGCCAGCCGGTGCCGATGAACGGTGGGTGACGTTCGCGTGTTGTCGGTAGTGCATGCGCGGCGCGAGACGTATCGTGGCGAAGCCTGACATCCGCGGCCGTCCTGGGAGGGCGAATGCCAGCACCGACGAAAGAGCCAGCTCCTGCCACATCCGGGGAGGAGGGCCAGGCGTCGGAGCGCCGCACCTACGTCCTCGACACCTCCGTGCTGTTGTCCGACCCGATGGCGATGGTGCGATTCGCCGAACACGAGGTCGTCCTTCCCATCGTGGTGATCACGGAGCTCGAGGCGAAGCGGCACCACCCCGAACTGGGTTACTTCGCCCGACAGGCGCTGCGCTTCCTCGATGATCTGCGGATCGAGCACGGCCGGCTGGACATGGCGGTGCCGGTCGGCGTCGGCGGACTGCTGCGGGTCGAGCTCAACCACTCCGAGGCGGAGGTGCTGCCCGCGGGCTTCCGGTTGGGCGACAACGACACCCGGATCCTCGCGGTGGCCGCCAACCTGTCGGCGGCCGGCCGGGATGTGGTCCTGGTGTCCAAGGACGTGCCCCTTCGGGTCAAGGCCGCTGCCGTCGGCCTGATGGCCGAGGAGTACCGGGCCGAAATGGCCGTGGAGACCGGCTGGACAGGCATGGCGGAGCTGGAGCTCACGGTCGAGGAGATGACCGACCTGTTCGACTCACGTGAGATCGAGCACCCCGGGGTCGGGGAGTTTCTCACCCACACCGGCGTCGTGCTGACCAGCAACCGCGGGTCGGCGCTGGGCCGCGTCACGCCGGACAAGCACCTGCGGCTGGTCCGCGGTGATGCCGACCTGTTCGGCCTGCACGGCCGTAGCGCCGAGCAGCGGATCGCCATCGACATCCTGCTGGACCCCGAGATCGGCATCGTGTCGATGGGCGGGCGGGCCGGCACCGGCAAGTCCGCGCTCGCGCTGTGCGCCGGACTCGAAGCCGTCATGGAACTGCGCCAGCACCGCAAGGTCATGGTCTTCCGGCCGCTGTACGCGGTGGGTGGCCAGGAGCTGGGCTTCCTGCCGGGCAGCGAGGCCGAGAAGATGAACCCCTGGGCGCAGGCGGTCTTCGACACGCTCGGCGCGCTGGTAAGCCAGGAGGTCGTCGAGGAGGTGCTCGACCGGGGCATGCTGGAGGTGCTGCCGCTGACCCACATCCGCGGCCGCTCGCTGCACGACGCGTTCGTCATCGTCGACGAGGCCCAGTCGCTGGAACGCAACGTGTTGCTCACCGTGCTGTCGCGGATCGGACAGAACAGCCGGGTGGTGCTGACCCATGACGTCGCCCAGCGCGACAACCTGCGGGTGGGCCGTCACGACGGCGTCGTCAGCGTCATCGAGCGGCTCAAGGGACACCCGCTGTTCGCCCACATCACCCTTACCCGCTCCGAGCGGTCGCCGATCGCGGCGCTGGTCACGGAGCTGCTGGAGCGCACTGAGCTCTGACACGTGGTCGCCCTCCTCACGGGAGGGACGATGTCTGGTGGTGCAGAAACGATCGATAGTTTCCTTGCGGCGAATTGCTTGACATCGGTTGGGCAGGGGGTCCTGAAGGCGGAACCGCCGAGGATCCCCTCCCGCCGAACCTTCGAGACGCACTTGCGCTGATGGTCTGACTGAAGCGCACTGACTTGAGCCAACTCGGGTCACGACGATGGCGTAACTGTCATCGAGCGGCTTAAAGGGTCGCCCGTTGTTCGCTCACATCACGCTCACGCGCTCCCAGCGCACCAAGCTGCGACTCGAGAGTTGACTCCCGGGTCGAGAGCGCTCTTCGGAACCGCCAGGGCACCCCTCTTCACGCCGATGGACTGCGTCGGCGGCGGACCGATGCTGTCAAATTCGACATCAGTCCCAGACGGCCTGTGGGCAGTTGGCGCGGATCAGCCGGTCCGCGGTGACGAGTTGCGCTCCGTCGGCCAGTGCACTGGCGACGATCAGCCGGTCGAACGGGTCATGGGTCCACGTCAACTCCATGGCCTGCGCCACGACGGCGGAGAACGGGGCCACCGAAAGCGTGAGCCCGATACCGCCCGCCAATGACGTGATGACCTCCGCTGGCGTCCTGACCAGCCGATTGATCTCGTTGAGGTAGCCGAGTTCAAGTTGCACCATGGGGGAGGCCACGACGTCGTCGGTTTCGATCAGGTCCCGCACCGTCCTGGGGATGCGATTGGTCTGCTCCAGGTACAGCCACAGCGTGACATGGGTGTCGAGATGGATCACAGGGGGTCGGGATTCTCGTACCTATCCCAATGGATATCCGGCAGGTCACCGGGGTCGCCCGTGATGGCGTTCGGGTCGCCCTTGATGTTGTCCAGTTTTGACCTGGTCTCGACGGGCACGATCCGTAGGTGCTTGCCCTTGCGTTCGACCTCCAGTGGGGCACCTGTCTCGGCCACCTGGTCCAGCAGTCGGTAGATGTCCTGGCGAAGCTGCGATGCAGTAACCGCCATGGGGCCTCCTTGATACGTACGCTCACAAGCTAGCGTACGTACGCTTCCGGCATTGCGCCTCGCCTACGATCGTGGCTACCCTCGTTCTGCCTCGCCCTCGGGTGCGGTGCCACGCAGGCAGCGAAATCCGGTGCAAGTCCGGTGCTGTCCCGCAACTGTGAAGCCGCCCCATCTTCGGGAGGGGCGGACGAGCCAGGTCGCCTGCCTCGTGGCCACGACACAAGTCCTCGGACGAAGGACCTATCGTGCCGCGAAGCCTCGCTGCCGAGAAGTTTGCCGTCCTCCGTGATCCGGAGGAGAAGCATGCGCGCCCTGACCACCCTCATCCTTTCGGCCGTGCTGTCGCTGACCGCGGCCTGCAGCGGGACTTCCGATCCCGCCCCGATCGCTCCCGCGGCTGCCACCGCCCCCGCCACCTCGGCGGCGCTCGACCGTCCCGAGGCCATCGTCTCGCTCAGCCCCACCGCCACCGAGATGCTCTTCGCCGTCGGAGCGGGGGACCAGGTCATCGCCGTCGACGACCAATCCGACTACCCACCCGAAGCGCCAGTCACGGACCTGTCGGGTTTCGAGCCCAACCTCGAGGCCATCATCGGCTACTCCCCGGACCTCGTCGTCGCGGCCGATGACACCGGCGACCTGGCGGCCGGCCTCGAGGCCGCCGGAGTCGATCTGTTGCTGCTGCCGGCAGCGGCCGGGCTCGACGACACCTACGCCCAGCTGGAGCAGGTGGGCGCCGCGACCGGGCGGAGCGCCGAAGCCGAGGAGGTCGTAGCCCAGATACAAGGCGACATCGACGACATCCTCGCTGGGCTGCCCGCGGCGGCCGAGGGCCTGACGTACTACCACGAGCTCGACCCGACCTACTACAGCGTCACGGGTGGCACCTTCATCGGGGAGGTGTACGACCTGATCGGCCTGACCAGCATCGCCGACGAGACCAGTGGCGATGCCTACCCGCAGCTGTCACCGGAGTTCATCGTCTCGGCCGACCCCGACGTGATCTTCCTGGCCGACACGGTGTGCTGTGGCGTGACACCCGAGCAGGTCGCCGCCCGCGACGGCTGGTCGACGATGTCCGCCGTCAACGGCGGGCGGATCTACCCGATCGATGAGGACATCGCCAGCCGCTGGGGACCCCGCATCGTCGACTTCATGCGCACCGTGGCCGACCAGGTGGCACAGCTGGCGCCGGTCGGATGAGCACGGCGGTTGGCGTCCCCCTCGCCGTGGTCCCGGCACGGCGGCCGGGGTGGGTTCTGGTGCTCGGGGCCGCGGCTGCGTTCGGTCTGGTGGCGCTGCTGTCCACCTTCATCGGGCCGGCGGGACTGAGTGCCCGGGCCGTCCTGGCCGAACTCCTCAACGCGCTGCCGGGAACATCGCTGGACTCCGGCCTGACCGAGCAGCAGCGCACCATCCTGTGGGAGCTGCGGCTGCCCCGGGTCGTGATGGGCGCCCTCGTCGGCGGCACGTTGGCGCTGTCGGGGGCGGCGTACCAGGGTGTCTTCCGCAACCCGCTGGCCGACCCGTACCTGCTGGGCGTCTCCAGTGGCGCCGGCTTGGGCGCGACGCTGGCGATCGTGTCCGGCGGCGGCCTGGGCCCCCTCGGGCTGCCGGTAGTCGCGTTCGTCGGCGGGCTGGCGGGTGTCGCCGCGACCTACGCGCTCGGCTCCCGCGTCGGCGGCCCGCGTTCGGCCGGGGTGATCGTGCTGGCCGGCGTGGCGGTCGCGGCCTTCTTCCAGTCGGTGCAGACGTTCGTCCAACAGCGCTACGACGAGACGATCCGCTCGGTCTACGCCTGGTTGCTGGGGCAGCTGGTCACGCAGGGCTGGGACGACGTGCTCGGCGTCCTGCCCTACGTCCTCCTCAGCGCCGCCGTGATCCTGGCGCACCGCCGCATCCTCGACGTGATGGCGGTCGGGGACGTCGAGGCCGGCTCGCTGGGGGTCGATCCGGTGCGCACCCGCCTCATCCTGATCCTGGCGGCCACCCTGGGAACGGCGGCCGTGGTGAGCGTGTCCGGCCTCATCGGTTTTGTGGGGATCGTGGTGCCGCACACGGTGCGCTTGCTGTTCGGCGTGTCGCATCGCCTCGTTCTGCCGCTGTCGATCGTGCTCGGCGCCACCTTCCTGATGGCCGCGGACATTGTGGCCCGCAGTGCGCTGGCGCCGGCGGAGATCCCGATCGGCGTGGTCACCGCGCTGGTGGGCGCCCCGTTCTTCCTCTTCGTGCTGCGGCGGGCGGGCAGCCGCCATGTCTGAGGCCGACGCCGCGGGCACCGTGGTGCGGACCGACCGGCTGCGGCTGAGCCGGGGCCGCCACGAGGTCCTCGCCGGGCTCGACATCGAGGTCCGGGCGGGGGAGTGGGTTGCGGTCATCGGCCCCAACGGGGCAGGCAAGACCACCCTGCTGCAGGTCCTCGGGGGGCTGCTGGGACGGCGCGGTGGCGACGCCGTCGTCTCCGGTGGCCTCGACGTCGTAGGCCTCGACCCGCGCTCGGCCCCCCGCCGAGCGATCGCGAGGCAGGTGGCGCTGGTCCCGCAGCGACCGGTCGTGCCACCGGGGGCGAGCGTCGCGGACCTGGTACTGCTGGGCCGGACGCCACACCTCGGGCCATGGGGGGTCGAGACCCGCACCGATCACCGCGTGGTCGGCGTGGCGCTCGGCCGGCTGGGGCTTGCCGGGTTCGCGCATCGCGAGGCGGCCACGCTGTCGGGCGGTGAACTGCAACGGGTGATCCTCGCCAGGGCCCTGGTTCAGCAGCCGCGCTTGCTGCTGCTCGACGAACCGACGAGCGCGCTGGACATCGGCTACCAGCAGTCGGTGCTCGACCTGGTCGACCGGCTCCGGGTCGAGGACGGGCTGACCGTGGTCGCGGCGATGCACGACCTCACCCTGGCCGGGCAGTACGCCGACCGACTGGTGCTGCTCGACCAGGGACTGGTGGTCGCCGAGGGTCCGCCCTGCCATGTGCTCACCGTCGAGTTCCTCGTCAAGGTCTACGGGGCCCGCATCCGGGTGCTGGAGACGGTCGACGGTCCGGTTGTCGTGCCGGTCCGTCGGGAGTGGGAATAGCCGAGCCAGGCAGCTGTCGTCACCAAGACCAGCCACCCCCCGAACAATGCGGTCGACGAGGGCGAGGGGTCGGCCAGATCCGGCAGCAGAGCGCGCAGCATCCGGTACCCGGGGGCGATCGACTCGGTGAAGTCGACCACCAGGCTGTGCCGGGGGTCGGGTCCGCTGGCGCCCCAGACCAGGGCGGCATGGGAGAGGACACCGACGCCGCCCAGCAGTACGGCGACCACCAGCCGACTGCGGTGGTGACCGGCCCAGGCGGCGACCAGCAGGACCAGCACAGGCAGCACCACGACGACCTGGCGTCCAGGCCACCACCAGCCGTGCATCGTCAGTGCCACCCAGGTCGCCGTGGCCCATCCCGCGCCAACCACGGCCAGCAGGATAGGGACCGGGACGCTGCCCGGGCTGCGGCGCAGGCCGCCGCAGGCCGCCCAGGCCAGCGCGACGACCGCGAGCAGCCACGCCGGTTGCCACGCCAGCAGGCCGAAGTCGCGGTCGACGAGCAGGCCCAGGAGCCGTTGGCTCCGCCCGAGGTAGTCCGGGTCGGTGCCGACCACGCTCAGCTCACCACCGACGAAGTGATCTCCCGCGGCATACGGCGTCCACCCGCCGTAGACGACCCGGTTGAAGGCGGCGTAGCCGATCCCGGCCAGCGCCAAGGTCGCTGCCATGCCGAGCAGCCGGTAGGGCCGCGCGCGCAGTCGCCACAGCAACCCGCCGGCCAGCACGACGGCGACGGCGGCGTATTTGATCGCCAGCCACGGCATCGCCACGATCGCCAGACCGGCGAGCGCGATGTGGCGCCATCGCAGGTCCGTGCGGGTCAGCGCGGCGACGGCCACGGCGACGCAGAGCGCTGCGGGCAGCTCGGGGTAGACCTGGGTGGCGTAGATCGACAGCGGTGGGGACGTGCCGAACACCGTGATCACGGCGGCAGCGGGCAGCGGGGGCACGGCGAAGCGACGTATCGCCGTCCACACCAGGACGGCCGCCAGCACCGCCGCCAGCGCGGCCAGCCCGGCCTTGGCAGCGACCCACGACGGGACTCCGAGGAGGTCACCAAGCAGGATCGGCGGCACCAGCAGCACCGGGAGCAGCGGGTTGTGCGGACTGAGCTCCGAGCCGTCGGCGCGAGGCTCCGTCTGCTGCGGGAGCCGTGAGGCATGGAACTCCAGCCACACCCGATCGGCGAGCTCGTCGGCGATGTCGAGATCGCCGTCACGGGCCAAAGAGATCGCGGTCAGCAGGTACTGCGGCTCGTCGGCCGTGACCCGGTCGTCGGCAGTGGCCGACATCCCGATTCCGGCGGCGGCGGCAAGCAGCACCAGGGCGGCGGCGATACCCATGGCAAGTCCCGCCGGCGACACGGCCTCGACCCGCGTCGGCGGGCTCGGCTCAGCCGTCCGAAGCACCGCTGGCGCTCCGTAGCTGAGGCCGCAGGATCAGCAGCCAGGTGAGCACCGCCGAGACGCTGACCAGCACCAGGGAGGCCACGCCGACCTCGGCGAAGAAGCCGTCCTCGGCCGCGAAGTAGATCGTCGTGGCCAGCGTGTCGAACCCGATCGGTGCCAGCAGGGCGGTCGCCGGCAGCTCCTTGAGCGTCGACAACAACACCAGCCCGGCGCCTGCCAGCACCCCCGGCGCGATGCTCGGCAGATCGACGGTGCGGAACCGACGCCACCCACCGGCGCCCAGCAGCCGCGCCGCCTCGTGCAGCCGGCCGGGGACCGCCGCCACGGCCGCCTGTGAGGCCCGCAGCGACTGGGCGCCGAAGTGCAGCACATAGCCGAGGATCAGCAGTGGGAACGACTGGTAGAGCAGGCCCAGGGGTCCGGGCGCGCCGATGGCGAAGAACACCAGGGCCAGCGCGGTGACCAGGCCGGGCAGGGCCAGCACGGAGGTGACCAGTGCGCTCGCGCCGGCAGTGAGCCGGCCAGGGTGCCTGACGGAGGCGATGGCCAGCGGCAGCACGAACACCGCGCCGGCAGCGGCGGCGGCCAGGGCGGCGGTCGCGGAGTTGAGCACCGGGCCGGCCAGGAAGCCGAGCCCGTCGCCAGGACCGCCGAACGCGGTACCCAGGCCGGCGGAGCCCCGCACGGACCAGACGACGAACACCGCGCCAGGCAGGACCAGGGCCACGAGCACGATCCCCCATGCCGCCACGCTCACCGGCCAGCGCGCAGCGCCCAAGCGAAGTGCCGTCGCCGCGGAGGATCGCACCGCGGTGGGCGGCGCGCGCTCCGGCAGCCGCGCCAGCGCCGCCACCGCCAGGGCCAGTAGGGCGAGCAGCAGACCGAGCGTGACCGAGGTGGACCGGTCCAGCAGCCGGGTCGAGAAGATCGCCCGGGTGATCGTCTCGTACCGCAGCAGGGCGACCGCGCCGAAGTCGCTGAGGACATACAGGAAGACGAGCAAGCTGCCCGCCGCCACCGAGCCGCGCAGCTGCGGGAGCACGATCGTCACCAGGCTGCGCCACGGGCCGGCGCCGAGCAACCGGGCAGCCTCCTCGGCGGAGCGTGTGGTTGCCCGCAACCGGGCCAGCACCGGTAGGTAGACGTAGGGGTAGCTGAGCAGGCTGAGCACCGTGGAGGCGCCACTGAAACCGTCCGGCCGGGGCAGGAACGGCACCAGCCCGCCCGGGCCGGTCGCGGTCAGCAGCGCCGTGGCGCCCACGAAGCTGGGGATTGCCAGCGGCATCGCCAGCAGCACCGTGAGGGTGCGGCGAGCGAGTACGTCGGTGCGCGCCACGACAACCGCGGCCGCGGTGCCCAGCGCGGCGCAGGCGATCGAGACGGTGACGGCCAGCAGCAGCGAGTTGCCCAGCGGCCGCAGCACCTGCGGGTCGACCACGGTCGCGGCCAGGTCGCCGCCCAGTCGCAGGGAGGACCAGGCGAGGTAGAGCAGCGGGAAGGCGAAGACGAGTGCGGGGAGCCCGACAGCGGCCGCCCAACCCAGCCTCGCCCCGGCGGCGCGGCCGGTCTCAGCCGCTCGTATCGATGCCACTGTCGCGGATCAGTTCCTCGGTGCGCGCCAAACCGCCGCCGAGGGAGTCGAGGTCGAAGGTGGCGACGCCGACGCTGTCCAGCGGCGGCAGGTCCACTGCGGGTTGCACCCCCGCTGCCAGCGGGTACTCGTAGGTCTCGTCGCTGAAGAAGGTCTGGGCATCGGCCTCCAGCAGGAACCGGATGAACCCGGCTGCCACCTCTGTGTCGTCGGCGGTGTCCAGCGTCGCCGCACCGGTCACCAGCAACAGGTTGCCGAGGTCGCCGTCGGCGAAGAAATGGTTGGCGGTAGGGCTGCCAGGGTCCTCGATCAGTTGCCGGACGTTGTAGTAGTGGTTGACCAGGCCCATGTCGACCTCGCCGCGTGCCACCGCCTGCACGATCGCCGTGTTGTTGGCGTAGGCGGGGCTCTCGTTGGCCGCCATGCCGGCCAGCCAGTCCCCGGCCGCGGCATCACCGTCGATGTCGCGCAGTGCGGTGACGAAGTCCTGGAAGGACCCGTTGGGAGGGGCGACGGCCACCCGGCCACGGTAGGGCGGATCGGTCAGATCGAGGACGGAGTCCGGCAGATCCGCCTCGCTGACCGCGTCGGTGTTGTAGACCAGGCAACGGATCCGCCCCGAGAGCCCCACCCAGTGGCCGTCGCCGCCGCGCGCCGTGTCCGGCACCAGGTCGAGCACGTCCTGCGGCAGCGCCTGCAGCCGGTCGTTGCCGTCGAGATAACCCAGCGGGCCGGGGCTCTGCGAGATGAAGACGTCCGCGGGGCTGCGGTCGCCCTCCTCGTCGATCAGCAGCGCCAGGTCGGCGGACTGGCCGTAGCGGACATCGATGTCGACGCCGTTGGCCTCGGCGTACTGCGCCAGCAGCGGGGCGACCAGGTTCTCCGTCCGGCCGGAGTAGATCGTCAGTGTCGGCCGGTCGTCGGCGCTGCAGGCTGTCAGAAGGCTCGCGGCCAGGACGGCAGACAGGGCGAGAAGGGCGGGACGGGGTCGCATCAAGGCTCCAGATCGAGGGGGTCAGGCTGACACGAGGGAGGCCCGGGGGCTCAGCTGCTGCTGCAGCAGTGCGTCGAGGTCGTGACCGGGCCGCCAGCCGAGCAGGTCGACTGCCAGGGTCGGGTCTGCCCAGGTGTGTCCGACGTCGTCCGGGTGTGGCGCTACCGGTGTGACGTCAGCTTCACGGCCGATCACTCGGGCGACGGCGTCGAGGACCTCCAGATGTGTCCGGGGCCGCCCGGCTCCGAGATTGACGGTCGCGCTCCGTCCCTGCCGGACGCCCAGGTCCACCAGCGCGAGCAGACCGACCGTGATGTCGGCCACGGCCGTGACGTCGCGCGAGTTCGTCGGGTTGCCGTACACGGTGACGGCGCGGCCGGCGGACACCGCGGCGAGCCACCGGGCGATCGCCATGTCCGGGCGCTGCCCAGGCCCGGCGACACTGAACGGCCGGGCGATGCTGACCAGACCGCCGGCGGCGGCGCGCGCGGCACAACGAACCTCCACGGCCAGTTTCCAGCGGCCGTAGGCGCCGAGCGGTCGCAGTGCATCGCTCTCGCGGCTGCCCCGGGTGGTGGGCGCCTCGCCGTAGACGGCCGAGGAGGACACCATGACGACTGGGGTGCGCCGGGGGGTCGCGGCGAGCACGGCTTCGGCGCTGCCGAGGATGTCGCGGGCCCGGTCCCGTTCGGTGGCGCCGCCCCGGACGCCGGGCCGGGCGGCGAGATGCACGACGGCGTCGGCCCGCCTGGCCGCGGACTGCCAGCAGTCTGATGTCGTCAGGTCGGCGCGCAGCTGGGTGTAGCACGGCGCATCGGGCTCTGCTGTCGGCCGCCGGTCGACTCCGGTCACCGTGTCACCGCGGGCCAGCAGGGCACGGGTGACATGGCAGCCGATGAAGCCGGAGTCGCCAGTGACGAGGACGTGCATGGCGCGAGAGTAACGCAAGGTTTGGCTTACCTAAGTTGAGGCATGATGGCGGGCATGCGCATGCGGCTTCCCCGGGCACTGCCGGTCCGGCCGGCGGCAAGGCAGACCCCACCCCGGTCGCCGGTCGTGCTCGTCCTGCCTGCTCACGACGAGGCCGCCACGGTCGCAGACATCGTGCAGCGGGCACCGTCGCAGGTGCTGGGGCACCCGGTAGAGGTGGTGGTCGTCGACGACGGGTCGGGCGACGACACCGCGGCGCTGGCACGAGCGGCGGGCGCGGTCGTCCTGCGTCACCCCGTCAACCGGGGATTGGGGGCCGCGGTCCGCACCGGCCTGGCCTGGGGGGCGCAGCGCGGTGCAGTGGCCGTGGCGTTCTGCGACGCCGACGGCGAGTACGCCCCCGAGGAACTGGCCGTGGTGGTCGCGCCGATCCTTTCCGGGGATGCCGACTACGTCGTCGGGTCGAGATTCGCCGGGCGGATCGAGCTCATGCACCCGCACCGCCGGGTGGGCAACGTGATGCTGACCCGTTGGGTGCGCTGGCTGTCGCGGCGCAACGACCTCACCGACGGGCAGAGCGGCTACCGCGCCCTGTCCGGGGTCGCCGCATCGGCAGCCGAGATCAGCCACGACTACAACTACGCCCAGGTGCTGACGCTGGACCTGATGGCCAAGGGCTACCGCTATGCCGAGGTGCCGATCAGCTATCGGTTCCGTCGCTCGGGCCGGTCCTTCGTCCGCCTCGGCCGCTACCTGCGTCACGTCGTACCGGCGGTCCATCGCGAGCTCAACGCGGCGCCGAGCGACTGAGCGCGCCATCGTGCAGCAACAGGGCAGCGAATCGGCGGGCCCTGCAGTCATCAGCACATGATGTCGCCGATGTTGTGAGGTGCAGCCGGTTGTTGACCACCTTGGCCTCGGGCACTTGTGGGACGAACCAAGAACCGCCGCCTGACCCTGCCGGGTTCGGTTGACGGATACCGGTCAGGCCGGAAGCGTAGTAACGTTGCTACCGGATCAGGAGGTGGTGAACGTGGCAATTACCACGCTGTCGAGCCGCGATTTCAACCATGACACGGGTCGCGCCAAGAGCGCGGCGCGCAATGGACCGGTCTTCATCACTGATCGCGGCACCCCGGCGCACGTGTTGTTGACCTTCGAGGATTACCAACGGCTGACTGGAGCCCAAGACAACATCATCGACTTGCTCGGCCTTCCCCCGGGTGTGGAGGACGCTGAGTTGGAGACTCCACGCGCGAGGGATCTCGCCCAACCGGCGGACCTGGGCTGATGTTCCTGCTCGATACGAATGTCGTGTCCGAGCTTCGCAAGGCTAGAGCCGGCCGGGCCGACACGAACGTCGTTGCGTGGGCGGCTGGTGCCTCGGCCGCCAGCATGTTCCTGTCGGTGATCACTGTCCAGGAGTTGGAGATCGGGGTCCTCCTTGCCGAACGGCGTGACCCGCCCAAGGGCGTGATCCTGCGCCGGTGGCTGGAGGAGCAGGTGCTGCCCGCGTTCGGGGAGCGCTTGATCCCAGTTGATACCGCCGCTGCCCGACGCAGCGCAGTCCTGCACGTTCCTGAGCCGCGGCCGGTGCGGGACGCCCTCATCGCCGCGACTGCCCTTGTCCACGGGTTGTCGGTCGTGACCCGCAACGTGGCTGACTTCGCGCCGACGGGGGCTGAGGTCATCGACCCTTGGCAGGCCGCCGCCGACCCCATCTGACCGCGCTTGTCGAGCCGGGTGGGGTCGGCGCAATCGATGGTCACCTGAAGGCGCGCAACGGTCATGGGCAACTGTCTAGTCGAGGGGTGTGACGATCGCCTCCGGTGGCGTGATCTCTCGCTTGAGAATCTTCCCGGTCGGGCCCTTCGGCAACGCGTCCACCAACCACACGTGGCGCGGATACTTGTAGGGGGCGACCTGCTCCTTGACGAAGGCCTGCAGCTCGTCGGGGGTCGCGACGGCGCCCGGTTTCAAGGCGACGGCGGCCACGATCTCCTCGCCGTGCAGCGGGTGCGGGACGCCCTTGACGGCGGCCTCCGCCACGGCGGGATGGCTGTAGAGCACCTCCTCCACCTCTCGTGGGTACACGTTGTAGCCACCCCGGATGATCATGTCCTTGGCACGGTCGACGATGAAGTAGTAGCCGTCGGAGTCGCGGGTCGCCAGGTCCCCGGTCCGCAACCAACCGTCGCGCATCACCGCCGCCGTCTCCTCGGGCCGGTTGAGGTAGCCCTTCATCACGTTGTGACCGCGAATGGCGATCTCTCCGATCTCACCCTCGGGCACCGGCTGCCAGGCCGGGTCCACCAGCTCGAACTCGACACCGGCGATGGGCGTGCCGATCGAGCCGGCCTTGCGCTCTCGATCGGGGTGATTGAACGAGGCCACCGGGCTGGTCTCCGACAGCCCATACCCCTCCACCAGGATGCAGCCGAACTCAGCCTCGAAACCGCGCAGCACCTCCACCGGCAGGGCAGAGCCACCCGAAGCGGCCAATCGCAGGCTGGAGACGTCGAAGTCGGCGTGATCGGGGTGGTTGAGCAGGGCCATGTACATCGTGGGCACCCCCTCCATGATCGTCACACGGTCGCGCTGGAGCACCTGCAGGGCGGTGCCGGCGTCGAAGCGGGGGATCATCGTCAGCGTCGCGCCGGCCAGGATCGCGGCGTTCATCCCGCAGGTCTGTCCAAAGGAGTGGAACAGCGGCAGGCCGCCGAAGATCACGTCTTGTTCGCTCAACGAGAAGAGCTGGGTGGAGACCTCGGCGTTGCGGCGCATGTTGGCGTGGCTGAGCTCCGCACCTTTGGACCGGCCGGTGGTACCCGAGGTGTACAGCAGCACGGCCGTGTCCTCGTCGGATCGCTCGGTCATCGGCTCCGGTGCGTGCTCCGCTGCCTGCGCAGCGAAGCTCGCGGGGGAGACCACGATCAGTGGGATGCCCGCCTCGGCGGCGCCTTTCGCCGCCTCCTCTGCCACCCCTTCCCAGGCGAACAGCGCCTTGGCGTTGGAGTCGGCCAGGGCGTAGGCGATCTCGCGGCCCTTGAACAGCGGATTGACCGGCAGGGCCACGCCCCCGCGCCGCAGGATGCCGAAATAGAGCACATGGACCTGCGGCAGGTTGGGCATCATGTAGCCGACGGCGTCACCGGTGCCGATGCCGAGGTCACGGAGCCACCCGGCGGCGAGCGCGCTCGCGCCCTCCAATTGCCCGTACGTCACCTCTGCGTCGTTGAGCTTGACCGCGACTCGATCACCGAACCGCCGAGCGCTGTTGCTGAGGATCTGGGCCAGGTTCATGGGCTGCTCCTGTCTGCCGGACGTCATCGTCGGATCGCGCAGTTCATGCTGGCACGAGCCGGACTCGCGCGGCTCAGGAGGTTCAGGGCGCGGTGGTCTCCGCGGTGCCGGAGGCCGGCTCGCTGCCGGTCTCCGAGCCGGTGCCGGACCCCGTTCCGGAGCCCGAGCCGGAGCCGTCCTCGGCGCTCGGGTCGAGGTTGCGGACCTCCGCGCCGTCGTCGTTGCAGGCAGTCAGCGTGCCGGCCAGCGCCAGCGCGGCGGTAGCGATCCAGATGGTGGTTCGTCGCATCAGGGCTCCAGAACATGATCGTCAGCAAGTGAGGCAAGCCTATCCTAGGCGGACGGCGGACGGCGGACGGGAGCTCAGTCCGACACGACGTGCTCGGCGAAGCGGTCGCGGGCGCGCCGCCAGCGGTCGGAATCGAAGTTGCCGTCCGGGCTCAGGCAGTCCGCCGCCGCCCAGGCCATCGCCAGGGCGTGATGCGTGTTGTCGTGGGCGAACAGTCCTTGCCGGCCGAAGGTGAGCAGGCCCGCCAGGCCGTCGATCCGCTCCAGCAACGGCTGCAGGGCTCGCTCGTACCCGATCTCGTAGACCGGATACGCGAAGGGCACGCGACGAACGGCGACCTCGCTGATGGCCGGCACCGGCAGGCCCGAGCGGCGCAGCGCCGCCAGGACCATGTCCTGCAGGTGCTCCTGGGGAGCCGACCACATGGCGTCGGTCCGATCGCAGGGGATCTCCGCGCACAGCACGGTCCGATCCAGCGGGTCGGCGGCGCTGTCCCGGTAGTTGGCCGGTTCGCTGATCCGGGTCACCGGAGTGTCCGCCGAGGGCAGGTAGTGGGCGTCGTACGGGGTGTATCGCCCGTCACCGACTGGCCGCTGCAGGACGAGGTACACGAGCAGCATTGCCCGATAGCGCAGCGAAGGCGGCGGGAAGCCGACGAGCCGGGACAGCAGTGTCACGGGAACCGACGACCAGACGTGACGGGCGTGGATGTCCGGTCCCGACGCGGTCTGCAACACCCACGTGCCGTCGGGTCGCTGCCTCAGCGTCTCCACGGCGTGCCCGAGCCTGATCGCCGCCCCAGCACGCTTCGCGGCCTCGGACAGCACCTCACTGATCCTTCCGAAGCCGCCGGCCGGATACCAGAACGTGCGGCCGGCGTCGTCGGCGGGCGAGGTGATCCGAGCGAGCAGTTGGGTGGGCGTGGCAGCCGAGACTCGCCGCCGCGCCTGCTCGCCGGCGATCCGGTCTGGTTCGATCCCCCAGATCTTGCGGGCATACGGGAAGTAGAACTCCTCGCCCATGACGCGGCCCAGACCTGACGAGACATGCTCGGCGAACGTTCCCGAGCGGGCTGGCCGCAGCGCCGCCATTGCTGCGCTGCCGCCGGCCCGGACCAGGAACCCCGGCGGCAGTGACCGGGCGAGGGCGAGCGGGCGCAGCGGGAAGTCGACCCAGCGGCCGAAAAGCCGGATCCGGCCGTGCCGGGGCCGGGTCTGCAGTTCCGGCCCCAGCAGGTCGCGCAGGGCGGCGATGATCGCCGGTGGCGTGCTGGGATGCAACCGGTGGCTGCCGTGGTCCACCCGGACCCCGCCGAGAGTGAACGAGGCGCTCAACCCGCCGACGTGGTTCTCCCGCTCGAGGACGGCGACGCGGTGGCCGGCCTCGGCGACCCGGTAGGCGGCTCCCAGCCCCGCCGGTCCGCCGCCGATGATGGCGACGTCCAGCGGTGAGGCCTCGTGGGAGGCGGGCGCGACGGACTCAGCTACGGGCGGTCACCAAGCGCATCGCGGGGGAGTCGACCCGTGGCGCGTCACCCGGCGCCGCCGCGGCGTAGCCCGTGGTGCGGGGGCCGTGGTAGGCCAGCGAGACCTGGTCACCGACGTGCACCTCGGGCGCTCCCGCGGCCCGTACGCGGACTACGCAACCCCCGGCCCGTACCGCGTAGCTGCAGTCGTGGCCGTAGAAGTCGACGCTGGTCACCATCGCATCGCCGCCTGGGCTCACCCGGATGTGCTCGGGACGGACCAGCACTCGGGAGTGCCCGAACAGTGACGTCTCGACCGGAACCGGACCGAGCACTGTGGCGGCGCTGCCGGCCGCCGACGTGGCGGGCAGCAGGTTGGCCTCGCCGACGAACTCGGCGACCCAGGGGTCGACCGGCCGGGCGTACAGGGCCGCCGGCGTGCCGACCTGCCGGATCTGACCGTCGCGCATGACCGCGATCCGGTCGCCCAGCACGAAGGCCTCCTCCTGGTCGTGGGTGACGAAGATGCTCGTCACCCCTACCCGCTGCAGCAGGTCGACGATCTCGGCGCGCACCCGCAGCCGCAGCGTGGTGTCCAGGCCGGTGAACGGCTCGTCGAAGAGCAGGATCCGCGGCCGCGGCGCCAGCGCGCGGGCCAGCGCCACCCGTTGCGCCTGACCGCCCGACAGCTCGTGGGGCCGGCGATGCGCCAGATGGGACAAGTCGACCATGGCCAGTGCCTCGGCGACGCGTCCGGCCCGCACGTCGGCCCGGGACAGCCCATACCCCACGTTCGCCGCCACGCTCATGTGCCCGAACAGCGCCGCGTCCTGGAACACCATGCCGATGCGGCGCCTCTCCGGCCGGACCGCACGATTGGCGCTGGACAACAGCTCGCCGTCGACGGTGATGGTGCCCTGGTCCGGCGTCTCCAGGCCCGCGATGATCCGCAGCAGCGTCGTCTTGCCACAACCGCTGGGGCCCAGCAGGACCAGCGTCTCGCCCTCGGCCACGTCGAGACCGCACGAATCGAGGGCAACCGCGGCACCGAACCGCTTGGTTACCCCGTCGACGTGCACGAACGGTCGCGTGGTCATGTAAGCCTCTCCTAAGTTGACGCCAGCGTACGACACCGACGCAAGGCCACGAGAGCAGGCCGTTCCGTTGGCTGGAAGGCCGCAGATCGCCTACTGCTCACATCCAGTCGTTGTCCACTGTCTCCTGACAGATTTGCCAAATCGTTATCCAGCGCTCAGGGTGTCCCACGACAAGACGTCCTGCGCCGATCGACACACGATCGCGCGCCGGTGGTGCCGAGCATGATCGGCGGCCACCCGGGCCCGTGCCGGGCGCCCCCCTCACCAGTGGCGGGCGGTCGCATGCCCGTGCCCGGACTCACCCTGTCCGGGATGCACGGTCCCGGCCGCACCTGAGAGGCACCATGGGTTCGCACGCCATCCCCCGCACTCCCGCCGACCGGCGCCGCGACCGCATTCGCGCCGCGACCGTTCTCGGTGTTTCCGCTGGTACCACCCTTCTGGGGGCGGGTGTCATGGCGGCCGTCGCCGGGGGCATCGCCTTCCCGGGCACGGCGTCCGGTGATGATTCCGCGTTGCAGGGCCTGCCCGTGGCAGCTGCCGCGGACGTCGACGGCTCGGGAGCCGACGCATTGCGCGATCCCGGCGTCTCCCGAGACGAGGAGCGGCAGCCGCTGCCTCTGGTAAGTGACGCCGGTACCGCCGAAGCGCCGGGTACCGCCACGGCGGATGCTCGGCAGCAGGCGGCGGCCGCACGGCTGGCCGGAGCAGCTGACGCGCATGCTCGCGAGGTGGCCGCCGCGGATGCCGAGCGGGTCGCCGCCGAACAAGCGGCGGCCGCAGCTGCGGCCGAAGCGGAGCGGGTCGCCGCGGAAGAAGCGACGGCTGCTGCTGCCGAGGCCGAGCGGGCCGCCGCCGCCGGGAGCCTCGGAGTGGACCCCGACAGCAACCGGGGTATCGCTGCAGCCGCCATCGGCGGCTACGGCTGGGGCTCGACGCAATTCGAGTGCCTCAACGTGCTCTGGCAGCGCGAGAGCAACTGGGACCACCTTGCCGAGAACCCCTCCAGCGGCGCCTACGGCATTCCCCAGTCGCTGCCTGCCAGGAAGATGGCAAGCGTGGGGTCGGACTACCGGACCAATCCGGCGACGCAGATCACCTGGGGTCTTGACTACATCGAGGACTCCTACGGAACGCCGTGCAACGCCTGGGCGTTCTGGCAGAACAACAACTGGTACTGAGCGTCAATCCGTACGAAGCGTCCTATCGGTCCTGAGAGACAACCCGTAGTGAGAGCTCGCTCGTAGTCCGGTCACGTCGCGTCGGCTTCCAGCGCGACGGCACCCTCGGCATTCGTGACAATGACGATGCTCGCGGTGTCACGGGCCAGCCCGATATCGCCATCCCGCTCGAGCAGCACTGAGCGGCGCCGGCGTGCGCGAGAGATACGCCTCCTAGGCGCTCTGCTGCCGCGCCGCCCTCGCGGCGAGAATGCGCCTGGCCAGGAACCACACCGCGACCACGGCGACGAGGACGAGGACGAGGACGCCGGCCGGCCCGACGTAGTTCTCGACCCGCTGCCACTGCGATCCCAAGGCGTACCCGGCGAGGATGAGGGCGGTGTTCCACACCAGGCTGCCGATCGTGGTGAAGAGCGTGAAGACCCCCAACGGCATCTCGGAGACGCCGGCCGGGATCGAGATGAGGCTCCGCACGCCGGGGACGAGCCGACCCAGCAGCACCGCCCAGATCCCTCGCCTGTCGAACCACGCGTCGGCCTTGTGGACGTCGGAGGCACTCATCAGCGGGACGCGATCGGCGATGCGCGCCAGGCGGTCGGTGCCAAGGGCGCGTCCGATCCCGTAGAGGATGATGGCGCCGACCACCGAGCCTGCGGTGGCCCACAGGATGGCCTCGACCACGGTGAAACGGCCGGTGAAGGCGGTGAAGCCGGCAAGGGGCAGTACCACCTCGCTGGGGATGGGCGGGAAGAGGTTCTCCAAGGCCACCAGCAGTCCGACACCAGGCGCACCCAGATTGCCCACCACGTCGACGACCCAGCCGGCCAGGCCGGTCTCGGGCACCGCGCTCACGCGCGTGCCGCAACTGGTGCCGTGATGTGAACTTCGTCACCGGTGACGGCCGGGCCCGTCATCGTCGTGACGTCCAGCAGCCGGTCCAGCTGGTCCTCGGTGAGGGTTGAGCCGTCGACATGCCCGAGTGCGATGACGGCCTCCTTGATGGTGACGCGATGGGCGAGGGCGTACTTGGCGACCTTGGCCGCCGACTCATAACCGATGATCCTGTTGAGCGGGGTGACGATCGACGGGCTCGACTCGGCCAGTGCCCGGCAGCGCGCCTCGTCAGCGGTGATGCCGGTGATGCAGCGATCGGCGAGCAGTCGGGTCGATGTCGCCAGCAGCCGCGCGGACTCCAGCGTGTTGCGGGCCATCACGGGGATCATGACGTTGAGCTCGAAGCTGCCGCTGGCGCCAGCCCAGGCGACCGTCGCGTCGTTGCCCACCACCTGCGCACACACCATGAGCACGGCCTCCGGCAGCACCGGGTTGACCTTGCCGGGCATGATCGACGATCCCGGCTGCAGGTCGGGCAGGTGCAGTTCGGCCAGGCCGGTCATCGGGCCGGAGGACTTCCATCGCAGGTCGTTGCAGATCTTCGTCAGGCTGACGGCGACCGTCCGCATCGCGCCGGACGCCTCGACCAGGCCGTCCCGGGCGCCCTGGGCCTCGAAGTGGTCGCGAGCCCTCGTCAGCGGCAGACCGGTCTCGGCGGCGAGCCGCTCGACGACGGCCGAGGCGAAGCCCTCCGGGGTGTTGATGCCGGTGCCGACCGCGGTACCGCCCAGGGGGACCTCGGCCACCCGAGGCAGCGCGGCCTCGATGCGCTCGATGCTGCGGCGCACCTGCGCCGCCCAGCCGCCGAACTCCTGGCCCAGGGTGACGGGCGTGGCGTCCATCAGGTGAGTCCGGCCCGTGGTCACCACGTGGGAGAACTCCGCCCCCTTGGCCTCCAGTGCCCGCGCCAAGTGCGCCAGAGCGGGCACCAGATCCGTGACCAGGACGGCGGTCAGCGCGACGTGCGCCGAGGTGGGGAAGACGTCGTTGCTGGATTGCGAGGCGTTGACCTCGTCGTTGGGGTGCACCTCGCGGCCCAGCCTTCGGGTCGCGAGGGTGGCGAGCACCTCGTTGACGTTCATGTTGCTACTGGTGCCCGACCCGGTCTGGAACACGTCGACAGGGAACTGCGCGGGGTCCGGCGCCGCGATCACCTGCTCTGCGGCGTGGGCGATGGCCGCGGCTACCTCGGTGGGGAGCACGCCGAGGTCGGCGTTGACCAGCGCGGCGGCCTTCTTGACGCGGGCGAGCGCGGTGATGTGCGCCGGCTCCAGCCCGAAGCCACTGATCGGGAAGTTCTCGACGGCGCGCTGCGTCTGGGCTCGGTAGAGGGCGTCGACGGGAACGAGGACCTCGCCCATGGTGTCGCGTTCGACTCGGGTACGGCCGTTGGTGGTGATGTCGGTGGTGGTGTCGGGCACGAGGTCATCCTGGCAGGCTGAGCTGTGTGAGCGAGTTGAGAGATGGGCAAGCCGATGACACGGCCGAGCGGATACGACCGCTGCTGGTGCCACTCCAGTCGGCGGCGATGGCCGCGTTGCTGTGGCCGGGGCGTTCGGGCCGGCTACCACGGGTGGTGCGTGGGTGTGGCGCGGCGGCGGTCCTCGCCGGTGCCGCGCTGGCCGGTGCCGCAGCCGCCCGGCTGGGGCGGGAGTTGACGCCGGTGGTGGATCCACTGCCGGGTGCCCGACTGCAGACCGGCGGGGTGTTCGCGATCAGCCGGCATCCGGTGTACACCGGCTTGCTGATCGCTTCGGCCGGGTGGACCGCGTGGCGCGGTCGTCGAGAACCGCTGGTCGCCGCCATGGTGCTGTCGGCGGTGCTGCACGTGAAGGCGGTCCTTGAGGAGCGTCGGCTGACCGCCCGGTTCGGTGCCGAGTACCGGGCGTATGCCGCCCGCACCCCCCGACTGCTCGGCCGCCGCCCCCGCTGAACCCTTGGCGCGGTCTGCCCGCGTGCACCCCGCCCCCCGGCCGCACCTCCGGCCCCCGGGTGAACGTGGGCACATGGCTCCCGCAGGTGCCGTTCAGTGCATTCTGGCCATGATCACCGCGGCTGGGGAGTCAGGCGGGTTGCAGTTCGTGACGCCAGGGCAGATCGGCACCGGCGCGGGAGCAGGTGATGGCCGCGACCCGGAGGCCCTGCTGCAGCGCCCCGATGAGGGTGTCGGGCGTCACCCGTCGCAACGCCTTGCGCTGCAGGCCACCGAGCAGCCCCGCAGTCGACAGCCCGTCGATCAGACCGGCGCTGAACGCGTCGCCCGCCCCGACGGTGTCCACCACGTCGGTCGTGACAGCATCGAGATGTACGTAACCGGACCGGCACACAGCATCGGCGCCGCCCACTCCGCGCGTGACCACCACGACGGACGGGCCGCGCATCAGCCACGAATCGGCGATGTCGATCGGATCGGTGTCCGGGTAGAGCCAGGCCAGGTCATCATCACTGACCTTGACGACATCCGCGGTCTCGACGTAGGCGAAGACCTTGGCGAGCGTCACGTCGGCCTCACCCATCAGCGCCGGGCGGGCGTTGGGGTCGTAGGTGATCGTGGCGTGGCCGACGAAGCGGTCCAGCAGGGATTCCACTGTCGAGGCTCCGGGGCGAAGGATGGCCGCGATGGACCCGGTGTGCACGACGTCCACGCCGGACGGCCCGGTCAGCGTGGGCACGTCTGTCACCTCGACTCGCCACTGCAGGTCGAAGTCGTAGGTGGCGGCCCCTGCGGCGTCCAGCTGTGCCCGGGCGATCGACGTCCGCTCGGCGCCTGAGCTGCCCGGCACCACCGTGACTCCGGAGGCCTCGAGGTGATCGGTGATCAGCCGACCGTCGGCATCCTTTCCCAGCCAGGTCAGCAGACGAACGTCATGCTCGAGGCGGGCCAGGCCGAGCGCGACGTTGGCGGGACTGCCGCCGGGGTGGCTGCCCAGGTCGCTGCCGTCCGCTCCCGTGACGACGTCGACCAGAGCCTCTCCGATAACCAGACCCCGTGCCATGGCGAGCAGGCTAGCCGCGTCACCGGGTTGCGCCGACTTGCCCCCGCCCGCCGCACCCGAACGGCGGCAGGGCGCACCGTGCGCCGTCGCCATGCACCGGCATAGTCATCCCGTGGCACAGGACTCCCCGACCCCTCGGCGCCGAGGTCGCGAGACGGCACTCGACATGCTGCGCACGATGGCCGTCATCGTGGCAGCAGTCGGCATCCTGCTGCTGCTGGTGCCGGCGCCGCCCGCGGTCGTGCAGCCCGGTCCTGATCCCGTCGCCGCCGCGGCGGCGGTCACCGACGAGGTCGGGTTCGCTCCGGCGGTGGTGGCGCCGACCGACCTGGGCGAGGGGTGGGCCACGTCGTACGCCCGGGTCGAGACCGTCGAGGGCGTGGTGCAGTGGCGGCTGGGCTACCTCAGCCCGACGCAGCGCCGGGTCGACGTCGAGCAGGCTCGCGAGGCCACCGTGGATTGGCTGACCAGGCAGCGCAGCGCGCCCCGGATCGGTGCGCAACCGGCGATCCTCGACGAGGTGCTGCCGGGGCTCGGTACGGCGGCCCTGGTCTCGGTTGCCGGCATGAAGTGGTGGCAGTACGAGCGCGGTGACGGCACTGTGGCGCTTGCCAGAGAGTCCGGCGAGACCCTGCTGGTGGTGAGTGTGGCGGCGCAACGCCCCTCGGATGAGCTGCAACAGGTAGCGGCCGCCCTGGATGACGCCGCTGCCGCCAATTGACCGGCGTCCGGGGTCAGGCGGCGGCCGGGCCGGGACCTTGGCTGCCCGCTTGGGTGCTGGGTCTTGTCGCCTCGGTGCCGGGCCGTCCGCCGTCGGGCGTTGCGGCATCCAGTCGCGCCAACGCGCCGGTCAGGATCGCCTCGCAATGACGGCCGAGCGCCTCGCCCCGCTCCCACATCGCCATCGACTCCTCCAGTGGGACCGAGCCGGTCTCCAACCGGCGCACCAGGGAGGCGAGCTCGTCCCGGGCCTGCTCGTAACTCAACGAGGCCACGTCGGGCAGTTTTCCCTCGGCTGCCTCGGGCTTGGGCATGCCTCAGGTCTCCTGCGCTGTCGACGGCTTGGCGGGTCCGTGGCTGCGGGCCGTGAATGTGCCCAGTGCAACGCTGACGGTGACGTCGGCGCCCGTGGGAGCCTGCAGCGGGTCCCGGACGATGTCGCCGGCTACCCGCACGATGGCGTACCCGCGTTCCAGGGTCGCGGCGGGGGACAAGGAACGAAGGTGGTCCCGGACGTGGCCGAGGCTGCGCAGCTCGGCGGTGCAGCGCCGCCGCACCTCGCCGGACAGTCGCTGCCGCTGGTCGGCCGAGTCCGTCCGAAGACCCTGCAACCAGCTTCGCGGATCACTGAGGACCGGGCGGGAGCGGATATCGGCGAGGTGGCGCCGCTGGGTGAGGATGCGTTCGCCGACCAACTGGCGGGCGCGGGCCCGGGCGTTGCGAACTCGGTCGAGCTGGTCGGCCACGTCGGGCACGACCAGTCGTGCCGCGTCCGTCGGGGTCGAGGCACGAACGTCGGCGACGAGGTCGAACAGCGGGCTGTCCACCTCGTGCCCGATGGCCGAGACGACGGGCGTGCGGCAGGCGGCGACGGCGCGGACGAGGCCCTCGCTGCTGAACGGCAGCAGGTCCTCCAGCGAGCCGCCGCCGCGGGCGACGACGATCACGTCCACGCCGGAGTCGGCGTCGAGCTGCCGGAGCGCCTGACCGACCGCGGTGATCGCGGTCTCGCCCTGCACCGCCACCTCGCGGATCTCGAAGCGGACGGCCGGCCACCGGGAGCGAGCGTTGTTGACCACGTCACGTTCCGCGGCGCTGCCCCGGCCACACACCAGGCCGACACACTGGGGCAGGAACGGCAAAGGGAGCTTGCGATCGGCGTCGAAAAGCCCCTCGGCCCGCAGCATCTCCTTGAGCGCCTCGATGCGCACCAGCAGCTCGCCCATCCCCACGGCCCTGATCTGGCGCACAGCCAGCGTCAACGAGCCCCGCTTCGCGTAGAACTGCGGCTGCACCAGGACGATGACGCGTGCCCCGTCCGCCACCGCCCGTCCTGCTCGGTCGAGCATCGTCGAATCGACGACCGCCGTCATGGAGATGTCCGCGTCGGTGTCGCGCAGCGTGACGAACACCGAGCGGGTCCCCGGCCGGCGTTTGGCCTCGACCAATTGCGCCTCGACCCACAGCGACGGTGACCTGTCGACGTAAGAGCTGAGCTTGGCCGCCAACAGCCGCAGCGGCCACGGCGCGTCGGCCGAGGTCTCGGACGCGGTGGCAGGCAGGGCGACGGCGGTCATCGGGCCAAACCTACGATGGGTACGTGACTGATGAGGCGGCGACGGGTACGGCATCCCCAACCACGACATCCCCGACGGTAGGCAAGCGGGTCCTGCTGGCCGCGCCGCGCGGGTACTGCGCGGGCGTGGATCGCGCGGTGGTGGCCGTAGAGAAGGCGCTGGAGCTGTACGGCGCCCCGGTCTACGTGCGCAAGCAGATCGTGCACAACAAGCACGTCGTGGAGACCCTCATCGCTCGCGGGGCGATCTTCGTCGAGGAGACGTCGGAGGTGCCCGAGGGCGCCCGGGTCGTCTTCAGCGCGCACGGCGTCTCGCCGCAGGTGCACGCCGAGGCCGCCGAACGTCGACTGCAGACCATCGATGCCACGTGCCCACTGGTGACGAAGGTGCACCGCGAGGCCGTGAGGTTCGCCGCCGAGGACCGCGACATCCTGCTCGTCGGGCATGCGGGCCACGAGGAGGTCGAGGGCACGGCGGGGGAGGCGCCCGATCGGATCCAGTTGGTCGACGGCGTGGATGGCATCGACAGCATCGAGGTCCGGGACCCCTCCAAGGTCGTCTGGCTGTCGCAGACCACCCTCAGCGTGGACGAGACCATGCACACCGTCGAACGGCTGCGGCAGCGCTTCCCGCTCATAGCCGACCCGCCCAGTGACGACATCTGCTATGCGACGCAGAACCGCCAGGTCGCGGTCAAGAAGATCGCCCGTGACGCGGAGCTGGTCATCGTCGTCGGATCCGCCAACTCGTCCAACTCGGTGCGGCTGGTGGAGGTCGCGCTGGAGTCCGGCGCCCCGACCTCCTACCGCGTCGACAAAGCCGATGAGATCGACGCTGCCTGGCTGGACGGGGTCACGACGGTCGGCGTCACCTCCGGTGCGTCCGTCCCAGAGATCCTTGTCCGTGACGTCCTGACATGGTTGGCCGAGCGCGGCTACAGCGACTGCGAGGAGATCGTCACCGCCGAGGAGGATCTGATCTTCTCGCTGCCCAAGGAGCTGCGGCGCGACCTCAAGGCTGCGAAGACCGACACGCACGCCCGACCCGCTGGTACTGCCTGAAGCCGATCCCACCGCGTCCTGCCCCGCGTCACGACACACGCCGGTCCTCAGCGCGAGCCGCCGTCATCGGCATCGTCGTCTGCACCAGGTCCTCCAGTTCGCCGACCATCCGCTCGGCTCGGGCGCCGGCACGGGTGAAGTCGATGCGCTCCCCGACCAGTTCGAGAGAGGTGAACGGCTTGACCGCTGCCTCGACCGGCCGGGGTTCGGGCACGTCGCCGGACAGGCCGAGGTCGGTCATCCTGCGGGCCGTCACCAGCAACCGCTGCTCGAACGAGCCGACGAACGTGTTGTACCGCGTGGCCGCCGTCTCCAGCGCCCGCCCCACACCGTCGGCGTGTTCGGCGACCTTGCCCAGCCGCTGGTAGAGCTCGCGCCCCATGGCGAGCATCTGCTCGGCGTTCTCGTGCACCGCCTGCTCGCGCCAGGTCATCGCGACGGTCTTGAGCAACGCCAGCAGGGTCAACGGTGAGGCGAGGACGACCTTGGCGTCCATGGCGAAGTCCAGCAGGCCCGGGTCGGTGCGGACCGCGTCGGACAGGATCGATTCGGTCGGCAGGAAGCAGACCACGAACTCCGGAGAGGACGGCAGCGCTGTCCAGTACTGCTTGGAGCCCAGAGTGCTGATGTGACCTCGCAGCTTGCGGCACTGCTCGGCCGCCTGCGCCGTGGGATCGACTTGCGCCACGCTCGGGTCGGGCAGCACCAGTGGCGCCTTCGCGTCGATGGCGATGCCTCGGCCACCCGGGAGATGGACTGTCATGTCCGGGCGCACCCGAGACCCGTCGACGGTCGTGGACGTCGCCTGAGTGTCGAAGTCGACCCTCGGCAGCATGCCCGCCGCCTCGACGATGCGCAGCAGTTGGACTTCGCCCCAGGTGCCTCGGCTGTTGGACGACCGCAGCGCCCCGGCCAGGGAGGCGGTCTGCGATTGGAGCCCCTCGCCGACGCTGACAACGGTACGGATCTGCTCGCTCAGCTTGCTCAGATGAACGGTCCGGTCGGTCTCGAGTTGACCCACCTGGCGGCCGATGAGGTCCAACCGCTCCGCCAACGGCCCAAGTGCCGCGGTGAGCGCGCCGGAGGCCCGGGCGGTGTCTTCCGCGCGGCGCGCCTGTGACGCCGCCGTGTCGCGCTGTCCCTCGGCTGAGGCCTGCGCCACCTCGGCGGCGTGCGCCCGGGCACGAGCCGCCTCGGCCACGGCAACGGCGTCCGCCATCCGAGTCGCCATGGCCTCGGCCTGCGCCTCTGCGGCCATGACCGCGTCGGCGGCCGCAGCCAGCCGGGGCCGCAGCGAGGCGCGAACGCTCGCTGCTGCGGCACCAGCCCCGACCACCAGGCCGACTATCAGCAGTACGAGAGCGAGAAGGAGAGCGGCTGTGTCCATGACGACAACCGTGCCGCAGGGGTCGGACACAACCCCGAAGGCGCGCCTGACCTGGCGAAAGCAACTGCCCTCGCGCCCGGCCCAGCACGCCGGGGCCACCGCATACGCAAGGGCGCCTAGACTTGCCGTCTTGTGGCTCTGACCATCGGCATCGTCGGCCTGCCCAACGTCGGCAAGTCCACCCTGTTCAACGCTTTGACCAGCAACGACGTCCTGGCTGCGAACTATCCCTTCGCGACCATCGAGCCCAACGTCGGCATCGTCGCGCTACCCGACCCTCGCCTGGGCAAGCTGGCCGAGGTACATCACAGCGAGCGGATCGTCCCCGCTCCGGTGACTTTCGTAGACATCGCCGGCATCGTCCGCGGCGCGAGCGAGGGCCAGGGACTGGGCAACCAGTTCCTCGCCAACATCCGCGAGGCCGATGCCGTGTGCCAGGTGATCCGCGCGTTCGAGGACGACGACGTCGTCCATGTCGACGGCCGCATCGACCCCCGCTCGGACATCGAGACGATCAACACCGAACTCATCCTCGCCGATCTGCAGACGCTGGAGAAGGCCGTCCCCCGGCTGGAGAAGGAGGTGCGCGCCAAGAAGGCCGATCCGGCCGTGCTTGCCGCCGCCACCAAGGCCATCGACCTGCTGTCGACCGGCGTCACACTCTCGGCGGGAGCCAAGCGCGCGGGCGTCGAAGCAACACTGCTGCGCGATCTGTCGCTGTTGACGGCGAAGCCCTTCCTCTACGTCTTCAACGTCGACACCGAGACGCTCGGGGACACCGCGGTGGCCAAGGCCAGGCGGGAGGAGCTGGCGACGCTGGTCGCGCCCGCAGAGGCGATCGTCCTCGACGCGCAACTCGAATCCGAACTCACGGGGCTCGACGCCGAGGACGCCGCCGAACTCCTCGCCAGTACGGGTCAGGACGAGCCAGGTCTGTCGAAGCTCGCCAGGGTCGGCTTCGCCACGCTGGGCCTGCAGACCTACTTGACGGCGGGCCCGAAGGAAGCGCGCGCCTGGACGATCAAGCAGGGCGCCACCGCGCCGGAGGCGGCCGGTGTCATTCACACCGATTTCCAGCGGGGCTTCATCAAGGCCGAGGTGATCTCCTTCGAGGACCTCGTCGCAGCGGGTTCGATGGCCGAGGCCAAGGCGCGTGGCCGGGTCCGCATCGAAGGCAAGGAGTACGTGATGCGTGACGGCGACGTCGTGGAGTTCCGCTTCAACGTGTGAATCGGCGCATTTGCCCAGGTCAGAGGGGGTGTAGGGGCGCCCAGTCCGCACAGCGTCCGCAAGAATTTCGGCAGGATGGGCTCGATCGGCCTGTTTCGGAGGCCCCAGCTCCGGACCCGGTGCTCGCAGTTGGCACCTCTGTGACGTGACCTTTGGCGGAGGTAACCAGCGGCGACCCGATCTTCTGGGGCTGACCCAGGACGCGACCGTTGACTATCGATATAGTGGAGGATAATCTCAGTTATATGAGAATTGAGCATTGACGAGCAGGCCGCCGTGCTCATGGAGTCGATCCTGCGTCATCACCCGCTCGTGAACGGCAACAAGCGCCTGGGCTGGCTGGCAACGGTCGTCTTCTACGGTCTCAATGGTCAGGAACTCGAGGCGCCAGACGATGAGGCGTACGCCCTCGTGATCGCGGTGGCGAAGTGTGAGCGGGGCTACGGTGACGTGGCAGCTTCCCTGGCGGCCTGGCGATGATCACCCGTCGGCCGGCGCAGCCTGCTGATTGAGGAACACACATCACCGCAAGGGGCACCCACCTGGATGTCCGAGTTAAGGCAACGCTTAACCCAGCCTTGACTCCGGCAGGGGGTGCGGGGTCATGATCCGGCGAGACACCGACGTCTGGAGATCACATGCAGGTACCCGCGCCCTTCGAGTACGAACGGGCGACGAGCGTCGAGGACGCCATCGCCTTGCTGGAGCAACGAGGCGACACCGCCCGCATCATCGCCGGCGGCCACAGCCTGCTGCCGATGATGAAACTGCGGCTGGCCAACCTCGACTACGTCATCGACATCAACGACCTGCGCGACGAGCTGGGTTACCTCCGGATCACCGATTCCGAGGTGCGGATCGGCGCCATGACCCGCCACCGCGAGCTGCTGGAGTCCGACCCGCTCGCCGCGCTCTTCCCGATCTTCCGCGACGCAGAGCGCGTCATCGCCGACCCGGTGGTCCGCAACCGCGGCACCCTCGGTGGATCGCTGTGCCAGGCCGACCCGTCGGAGGATCTCTCGGCGGTGTGCACCACCCTCGATGCCGCCTGCGTCATCCGCTCCAGCAGCGGCGAGCGGGTCGTGTCGATGCACGACTTCCACCGCGGGCCGTACGAGACCGCGGTCGGCGACGCCGAGATCCTCACCGAGATCCGCATCCCGGTCCGCCCCGGCGGCGCCAGCGCGTACGAGAAGGTCGAGCGCCGCGCGGGTGACTGGGCTGTGACCTCCGCCGGCGCGGCGGTGTGGATGGACGGCGACACCATCTCCGACGCCCGGGTGGGCCTGGCCGCCGTCGGACCCAACACCACCGGTATCCCCGCGATCTCCGAGGCGCTGCGCGGCCAGGCCCCGTCGGAGGACCTGTATGCCCGGGCCGGTGCCATCGCCGCCGAGAGCTGCGACCCCGTCACCGACCAGCGCGGCACCGCCGAGTACAAGCGCCACCTCGCCGACGAGCTCACCCGACGAGCGCTGCGACGCTGCGTCGAGCGCATCCGCACCTCCCGCAACGGCCACCCCAATGGCCACGTCAACAGCCAGGAGGCCTGACCATGCAGGTGACCATGACCGTCAACGGCGATGAGGTGACGAGGGAGATCGAGGGGCGCCTGCTGCTCGTCCACTTCCTGCGTGACCACCTGGGCCTGACCGGCACCCACTGGGGCTGCGACACCAGCAACTGCGGCACCTGCGTGGTCTGGATGGACGACGAGCCGGTCAAGTCCTGCACGGTGCTGGCCGCGATGGCCGGTGGCCGCACGGTACGCACCGTTGAGGACCTGGAGACCGCTGCCGGCCTGGACCCGGTGCAGGAGGGCTTCATGCAGTGCCACGGCCTGCAGTGCGGGTTCTGCACCCCCGGCATGATGATGACGGCCCGGGCACTGATCAACGCCAAACCGGACCCCGACGAGGACACCATCCGCGAGGCGATCTCCGGCCAGATCTGCCGGTGCACCGGCTACGCCACCATCATCCGCTCGATCCAGTGGGCCGCCGCCAAGGAACGCGAGACGGCCGCGGCCGCCGACGGAGCCGCCTCGACAGAAGCCGCCGCCACTGAAGCCGTAGCCACTGAAGCAGTAGCCGCAGGGAGCCCCGTATGACCGCCGTCGCCGACCGCCCTACCCACACCCCGGCCCAGACGTCGGATTTCGTCAACAATGACGAGAAGCCGGTCGGCTACGGCCGGATGCTGCGCAAGGAGGACCCCCGCCTCATCCGCGGCAAGGGTCGCTTCGTCGACGACATCCAGCTCACCGGCATGCTGCACATGGCGATCCTGCGCTCCCCGGTCGCCCACGCCCGGATCGTGTCCATCGATACCACCGCTGCCGAGGCCCACCCGAAGGTCAAGGCCGTCATCACCGGCGAGACCCTGGCCGGTCTCAAGCTGGCCTGGATGCCGACGCTGTCCAATGACGTCCAGGCCGTGCTGGCCACCGACAAGGTCCGGTTCCAAGGCCAGGAGGTCGCCTGCGTCGTGGCCGAGGACCGCTACGCCGCCCGCGACGCCCTGGAACTCATCGATGTCGAGTACGACATCCTCGACCCGGTCGTGGACGTCCGCAAGGCCATGGCCCCCGAGGCCCCGGTCATCCGCGACGACCTCGAAGGCAAGAGCGACAACCACTGCTTCGACTGGGAGACCGGCGACAAGGCTGCCACCGACGCAGTCTTCGCCCGCGCCGACGTCGTCGTCCGCGAGGAGATCGTCTACCCCCGCGTTCACCCCGCTCCGATGGAGACCTGCGGCGCCGTCGCCGACTTCGACCGGATCGAGGGTCGGCTGACACTGTGGTCGACCACGCAGGCGCCGCACGCCCACCGCACCGTCTACGCCCTGGTGGCGGGGCTGCCCGAGCACAAGATCCGCGTGATCGCCCCCGACATCGGCGGCGGCTTCGGCAACAAGGTGCCGATCTACCCCGGCTACGTCTGCGCGATCGTCGCTTCGATCCTGACGAACAAGCCGGTGAAGTGGGTCGAGGATCGCTCGGAGAACCTGATCAGCACCGGTTTCGCCCGCGACTACATCATGTCCGGCGAGATCGCGGCCACCAAGGACGGCAAGATCCTCGCGCTGCGCACCCACGTGCTGGCCGACCACGGCGCCTTCAACGGCACCGCGGCGCCACTGAAGTACCCGGCCGGCTTCTTCGGAGTGTTCTGCGGCAGCTACGACCTGGAGGCGGCGTACTGCTCGATGCAGGCCGTCTACACCAACAAGGCCCCCGGCGGCGTCGCCTACGCCTGCTCGTTCCGGATCACCGAAGCGGTGTACCTGGTCGAGCGGATCGTCGACTGCCTGGCCTACGAGCTGGGCATGGATCCGGCAGAGCTGCGGCTGCGCAACTTCATCCAGCCCGACCAGTTCCCGTACACCACCAAGACCGGCTGGGTGTACGACTCCGGCGACTACGAGCCGACGATGCGGTTGGCGATGGAGATGGCCGGCTACGACGAGCTGCGCGCCGAGCAGGCCGAGAAACGCGCCCGCGGCGAGCTGATGGGCATCGGGATCGCCTTCTTCACCGAGGCGGTCGGCGCCGGTCCCCGCAAGGACATGGACATCCTCGGCCTGGGCATGGCCGACGGTTGCGAGTTGCGGATCCATCCCACCGGCAAGGCCGTTGTCCGGCTCTCGGTCAAGACCCAGGGCCAGGGCCACGAGACGACGTTCGCCCAGATCGTCGCCGAGGAGCTGGGCATCGCGCCCGACGACATCGACGTCCTGCACGGCGACACCGACAACACGCCGTTCGGCCTCGGGACGTACGGCAGCCGCTCGACCCCGGTCTCCGGCGCAGCGGCCGCACTGGTCGCGCGGAAGGTCCGCGACAAAGCCAAGATCATCGCCTCGGGGATGCTCGAGGTGTCCATCGCCGACCTGGAGTGGCAGAAGGGCAGCTTCGCGGTCAAGGGTGACCCGTCGACCTCGGTGACCATCCAGCAGATCGCGATGCGCGCCCACGGCGCGGGCGATCTGCCCGAGGGGGTGGAGGGCGCCCTGGAGGCGCAGATCTGCTATAACCCGCCCAACCTCACCTACCCGTTCGGCGCCTACATCTGCGTCGTCGACGTCGACCCCGGCACCGCGCAGGTCAAGGTCCGTCGCTTCATAGCCGTCGACGACTGCGGCACCCGGATCAACCCCATGATCATTGAGGGCCAGGTGCACGGCGGGCTGACCGACGGGGTCGGGATGGCACTGATGGAGATCATCGCCTTCGACGAGGACGGCAACTGCCTCGGCGGGTCCCTGATGGACTACCTCATCCCCACTTCGATGGAGGTGCCGGACTGGGAGACGGGACACACGGTCACCCCCTCGCCGCACCACCCGATCGGGGCCAAGGGCGTCGGGGAGTCCGCCACCGTCGGGTCACCTCCCGCGATCGTCAACGCCGTCGTGGACGCGCTCAAACCGTTCGGCGTCCGGCACGCGGACATGCCGCTGACCCCGTCGAGGGTGTGGAACGCCATGCGGGGCACCCACACGCCGCCGATCTGATCGGGCAGGCTGATGGTGAGGTTGGCGTCGCGGATCGCCGAGCTGGAGACCGGCCGGGTGCCGTTCGTCCACGCCACGGTGGTCCGCGCCGAACGGCCCACGTCGGCCCACCCCGGAGACGAGGCGGTCATCCTCGCCGACGGCAGCATCGAGGGATTCGTCGGCGGCCAGTGCGCCCGTGGCTCGGTGCTGGTGGCAGCGCTGGACGTGCTCGCCAGCGGCGAGGCCGTGCTGCTGCGGGTGCTGCCGGACGACTCCGACCCGTTCCCAGACACCCCCGGCGCGCGGGTCGCCGTCAACCCGTGCCTGTCAGGAGGCTCGTTGGAGATCTTCCTCAGACCGCAGCTGCCGGCCCCGCTGGTGCACGTCATCGGTGACTCACCAATCGCCGACGCCCTGGTGGCCCTCACCGCGACCATGGGCTATGACAGCCGTCACGGTCACGCCGACATGACCGGCGCCACGGCGGTGGTGCTGTGCGAGCACGGTCTGGACGAGGCCGGAGCGATCCGCCAGGCGCTCGCGGCGGGCGTGGACTTCATCGGGCTGGTCGCCAGCCCCCGCCGGGGCGCCGCGGTACTCGACGAGATGGGGCTGACGCCCAAGGAGCGGGTGAGGGTCCGCACCCCCGTCGGGCTGTGGATCGGCGCCCGGACGCCGGCGGAGATCGCGCTGTCGATCGTCGCGGAGATCGTCGAAGCGATGCGGCTGGGAGACCTGGGCGTCGCTGCCGACCGCGCCGCCGACGGGCCGCCCACCACGACTCGCCCGGTCCGGGTTGTCGACCCGGTGTGCGGTATGACGGTCATCGTCGGCGCCGACACCCCGCACGCCGTCGTCCAAGGCCACGAGCACTGGTTCTGCGGACCGGGATGCCGTGACCACTACGTCGCCGCCGCCGCGAGCTGAGGCCGTGGCCTCACGTGCGGGCCCGCTGGAGCTGGCTGAGCGGCTGGACGGCGTCGACTACCTCGTCGACGACGGCCTGGCGATGGCGATGTACCTCGCCGTCGAACTGGGCCGCCCGCTGCTGCTGGAGGGCGAGCCCGGCGTCGGCAAGACCGCGGCGGCCAAGGCGCTGGCGCGATGCCTCGACGCCCCGCTGATCCGGTTGCAGTGCTATGAGGGCCTGGGCGTCGCTGAGGCGCTGTACGAGTGGAACTACCAGCGCCAATTGCTCGCCATCCGACTCGCCGAGGCCCGCCACGAGCGCCTCGCCGACGCCGACTTGTTCACCGCCGAGTACCTGCAGGAACGGCCCATCCTGGCTGCCGTCAGGCATGCCGGCCCGACGCCGCCCGTGCTGCTCATCGACGAGATCGATCGCGCCGACGACGAGTTCGAGGCGCTGCTGTTGGAGTTCCTCGGCGAGGCGTCGGTGACGATCCCCGAGCTGGGCACCTTCGCCGCGGTTCGGCGGCCCGTCGTGGTGCTGACGTCCAACCGCAGCCGCGAGCTGCACGACGCGATGCGCCGTCGCTGCCTTTACCACTGGATCGAGTTCCCGTCACAGGCCCGGGCCGTCGAGATCGTGCGGCGCACTGTTCCCGGCGCCTCGCAGTCGCTCATCGAGGCCTCGACCGGCTTCGTCGTCGCGGCCCGTCGTCTCGATCTCGACAAGGCACCCGGGATGGCAGAGGCGATCGACTGGGTCGCAGCCCTGTCCGTGCTCGGGGTGGCCGATCTGACGGATCCCGCGGTGACGGCGACACTGGGGACGTTGGCCAAGACCCCCGATGACCGTGAAACCGTCACCGCTGCACTTTCCGCGTCCTCGACAGGAGCCATCACATGAAGATCGATCACGAGTTCGTCGTTCCCGCCCCCGTCGACCGGGCCTGGGAGGTCCTCACCGACCTTGAGCTCATCGCGCCCTGCATGCCCGGCGCCGTGCTGACCGGGTCGGACGGTGACACGTACTCCGGCAAGCTCAAGGTCAAGGTCGGGCCGGTCGTCTCGGAGTTCGCCGGGACCGCCACGTTCGTCCAGAAGGACGCTGTCGCCCACGTCGCCGTCATCGACGCCAAGGCCCGTGACGCCCGCGGTGCCGGCAACGCCTCGGCGACGATCACCGCCCGGCTGCGGGCCGACGGCGACAACACGGTGGCCAGCGTCGAGACCGACATGAAGATCTCGGGCAAGCTCGCCCAGTTCGGCAGCGGCATGATCAAAGAGGTGTCGGGCAAGCTGCTCGACAGCTTCGTGACCTGCCTGAAGGGCAAGATCGAGGCCGCGCCGGACGGGGCTGCGGTCCCGGCCGCCGCCGCCGGCTTCCTCACCCCCGGCGAAGTCGAGGCGAGCGGGACAGCCGAGCCGGTAAGCACGGTGACGGAGCCGGCGATGAGCACCGCGACGCCTGCCGCGACCACCACCGCAACGACGAGCCCAGCAGCAACTACGAGCACAGCGGCAACGACGAGCCCAGCAGCAGCTGCGAGCCCAGGGGTCCCCGCGAGCCCGTCAGCACCTGCCGCTCGGCACGCGGCCCCAGCCCCAGCCCCAGCCCCGGAGCACGAGGCGCTGGACCTCATGGCGCTCGCCGGGGGCTCGATCCGCAAGCGGTTGATTCCGGTGGCGATCGGCGTCGGCGTGGTCGTCGTCGGGATCATCATCTACGTCGCCGTCCGCTGACCCCACTGCGCCTGAACACGCGCAGGGCCGGTTTCGAGACATGCTCCGCAGCGTCGACCGAGCGGGCTTCGGCGTGGCACTCATGGGGCGGTTGCGGGCGGCAGGCGCCGACGTCGGCCTCGGTGGTGTGGCCGCGCTGACCGACGCCCTCGACGTGGTGACACCGTTGGACGCCACGCGGCTGTACTGGGTGGCCCGGTTGTGCCTCGTCCACCGGCACGCCGACCTGGCGATCTTCGACGAGGTGTTTCGAGCCGTCTTCAGTGACAGCGTCGCGGGCACCGACCCGCAGGCCCGCCGCCAGGGCGTGACCCCGGCGCCGCCAGCTGACTCCTACGGCCGGGTATCGAGCCGGGCGAGCGTGCCCGAGCAGGGCAAGGGTGCGCCGTGGCTCACGCGGCCGTCGATGCGTACGGACGAAGACGAGCTCGACGAGGGTGAGGGCGAGCAGGTGCTGCTCCCGGAGCTCATGCCCGACCGGCTCGCCGGCAGCGCCGACACCCCCTTCGACCAGCTGGATGACGAACGGCTTGCCGACCTGCAGGAATGGCTGACGCGAGCACTGACCAGGTGGCCGACCAGGCGCAGCAGGCGGTTCGCCCTCGACGACCACGGCTCCCGGGTGGCGATGCGGGCGACGCTGGCCCGCAGCCGGCGCACCGGGTGGGAGGCGGTCGACCTGGCCCACGCCCGGCGGGTGATGCGGCCCCGGCGGGTGACGATGCTGTGCGACGTCAGCCGGTCGATGCAGGGCTACACCGACGCCTACGTCCACTTCATGCGGGCCGCGGCCACCGTCGCCGACGCCGAGGTCTTCGTCTTCGCGACGCGGCTGACCCGGTTGACGCATGCGCTGCGGCTGGAGTCGCCGGAGGCTGCCATCCGGGCCGCCACTCGCGAGGTCGACGACCGGTTCGGCGGCACCAGGATCGCGGGCAGCCTGACTCAGCTGTTGCGCTCGCGGCACGGTGAAAGCCTGCGCGGCGGCATCGTGCTGGTGGCCTCCGACGGCTGGGACAGCGACGAGCCGGCTGACCTCGCCCGCGCGATGGCCAGACTGCGGCGGCGCGCACACACCGTGATCTGGCTGAACCCGCGATCAGCCGCGCCCGGTTACACCCCCACAGCGGCAGGGATGGCGGCGGCGCTGCCGTTCTGCGACGCGTTCCTGCCCGCCCACACCCCACGGGCGATGGCCGACGTTTTCGCCGCGGTGGTCAACTCCACAGCGTCACGTGGACGGCAGGGCGGAAATGCCCGACCGTCACCCCGGCTCCCTTGATCATCGCTTGCATCGCTCGGGGAGTGGCGACGAAACGGCTGAGTTCGGCCGCCGCGGGCATCGTCGCCACGTCCGGCAGGGACATCACGTACCAGGTGCCGTCCATGGCCGGCAGCTGCGTCACTCGCACCAGCCGACGCTGTGCCAGGTCGTCGGTGACCGCGAATGCCACGCTGGGCATGACGCCGTTGCCGCGCTTGGCCTCCTCGCGCGCCGCCGCCGAACTCTGGAAGATGCGTTGCCGGGCTTCGGGGACGTCGAGCCGGCGCAGCAGCCGTGGCACCAGCCCATCGTCCCCGGCGGCCGCCGGGCCCAGCAACCAGGTCTGATCGCGCAGCCCCGCCGCATCCACTGCCCCCGCGGCGGCGGGATGATCCGGCGCCGCCACCACCACCACCTGGTATGTCAGGAAGGCGGTGCTGAGCATCGTCTCGGGGTAGTCCGCCGGCCGGACCCCCACGGCAAGGTCGACCACACGGCTGGTCAGCAGCTCCACGAACTGCCCGGGTCGTCGAACGCTCATCTCGACGTCGAGGTCCTTGGCGCGGGCGGTGAACATCGCGATCAGGCCCGGCGCGGCGTGCTCCGCGAAGAGCGTGGACGCGGCCAACGCCAGCGTCCGCCTGCCCTTGCCCGCCTGGCTGACCTCACGCACCGTCCGGTCGGCCAGGCCCAGCATCTCCGTCGCCCGCCGCGCCAGCCGCAGGCCCCCCGGTGTGAACGCCGGGCCCGACGCGGTCCGGGTGAACAGCTGGTCGTCCAGCTCGCGCCGCAGCTGCCCGATGTGCAGCGAGACGGCCGCGTCGCTGACCTCCAGCTCGGCCGCGGCAGCCTTCACCGACCCCAGGCGGACGACCGCCGCGAACGCCCTCAGTTGCGCCGGGGTCACAGCTGGGGGCCTACCCCCATCATCAGGTCACGGATGGCCTCGCGCTCGACGCCGAACAGGACGGTGCGGGTGACGGCATGGGCGGTCAGCCGCCCCTTCTGCCCGCGCATCGTGCCGCGGTCGCCGAACATCTGGCCCTGGCCCACCCGGACCACCGTCTGGTCGGCGCCGTGGCCCTCTGCCCTGATCTCGACCTCACCCTCGACCACGACGAAGTACTGCCCGACGTCGTCGCCAGGCCGAAAGATCACGGCGCCGGCATCGAAGGTGGTGCGGTCGAGGATGGTCGACAGCGCGCCTCGGTCAGGTGCCTCGGGTGCGGCCCCGAACTGGAACATCCGATCGCGTACCTGGGGGACCACCGCACCGCTGAGCGCCGCGTAGTCGTAGTCGACGAAGTGCATCTCGTGGGGGACGACTGCGTAGAGCACGCCCTGCGGGCGGCTGAACCCGGGACCCATCTTCGTGAGCATGAGGCCCTGCACCACGGACTCGTCCTGACCCTGCGCCGGCGCGCACCGGCCGACGCCCTGCAGCTCACGAACCTTGCGCCAGTCGGTGGTGTAGTCGTCGACGGTGAAGGAGACGTGCCGGTTGTCGCGGATGTTGCGGGTCAGGATCGACCCCTCGACCCCGAAGAAGAACAGCCGGTGCTCGTCATTGCCGAACACCACGGTGTCGGCGTGCGGCATGCCGGTGAAGGACGCCGTGGACAGCGTGATGATGTGGTGGAGGTCGAGGTAGTCGACGACTTCGCGGGGGATCGTGCGTTCGGCTGTCTCGACCACTGTCTCTCCATGACGCTAAGCGGTGTTTGTGGTGCGCAGGGGTGAACCGAGCTTAGAGGAACGGGCCGACCCGCCCATCCGAACACGTGATCAGAACGTGATGATTGTGAGGGCTACCGACCGGTAGGGACGGTGCTAGGTTCGCCCGCGGGCCCGCATCACCCCCCTCGGGCCCCAACTGGCTGCACGATCGTGCGCGAAGAAGGGACACGTCTGTGAAGCGACCCAATCTGGTTGCGGGCACCGCACTGGTGCTGGCGGCGGCGATGCTCGCCGCTTGTGGTGGTGGAGATTCCGGCGACGAGGCGACCGACGGCGCCAGCGGTGGGGCGAGCGACTCAGCCGCCGCCTCCGGCGACGCGCCTGCCGGCGGGACCTTCGTCGATGGCGCGCAGTTCACCGCTGTGCCGCCGCACATCGACCCGTTGCTCACCAGCGAGCTGGACGGTGCGCAGGTCTCGACCGCGCTGTACGACGGGCTGACCGAGTTCGCCAACGAGGACGGCGCGCCGGTCGTCAAGCCTTTGATCGCCGAGGACTGGGAAGTCAACGACGACGCGACGCAGTTCATCTTCACCATCAAGGACGGCCTGACCTTCGCCGACGCCTCGCCGCTGCTGCCGTCGAACTTCAAGAAGGCCTGGGACATCGCCGCCAGCCCCGAGCTGGCCGCCGACTACGGCTACCTGTTCGGACTGATCAAGGGGTCGGCCGAACTCTCGGACGGCACGGCGACCGAGCTCAGCGGTGTCGTCGCCGACGACGAGGCGATGACACTGACCGTCGACATGAACCAGCCGTACGCTGACTTCCCCTCGGTGGCCTCGCACATCATCTTCTCGCCGATGCCCGACGCCCGGTTCGAGCTCGAGGACCAGTCGACGTGGGAGCAGGAAGCGATGATCGGCAACGGTCCCTTCACCATGGAGACCGCGCAGACCGACCAGGAGATCGTCATCGTCCGCAACGACAGCTGGGCCGGTGACGTCAACGGCAACACCTCGGCCATCCTCGACCAGGTGACGTTCAAGATCTTCGCAGATGTTGACTCTGCCTACGCCGCATTCGAGGCCGGTGAGACGCAGAGCGCGACGATCCCCGGTGGTCGTTACGCGGAGGCGACAGGTCAATACAGCAATACGTCGGAGACCGCGCTGCTGGCCAGCTACCACTGGGTCTACGGAATGCGCGACGAGGACCCGCTGGGTGGCGCCGCCAACGCCAAGCTGCGGCAGGCCATCTCGCTGGCCATCGACCGGGAGTCGATCAACGCTGCCGTATACGACGGCGGTCGCACCGTGGGCACCAGCATCACCCCGCCCGGCATCCCCGGGTTCGAGGAGGACCTGTGCGACTTCTGCGGCTTCGACCTGGACGCCGCCAAGGCGAAGCTCGCGGAGTTCCAGGCCGAGGGCGGCACTATTCCCGAGGGCATCAAGCTGGTCTTCAACGCGGGTGCCGGCCACGAGGACGTCGCGGCGATCTACCAGCAGAACCTCGAAGCGCTCGGTGTCACGGTGACCCAGGAGCCGCTGTCGTCCGAGACGTACTTCGACACGCTGCGTGACGGCGGCTGCCCGGGGCTCTGCCGGGCAGGCTGGTTCTGGGACTATCCGATCTACGACAACGGCATGTACGACCTGTTCCACGTCGACTCGATCGGTGGCAACAACCTGGGCTGGTACGACTCTGCCGACTTCAACGAGTTGGTCACGACCGCGCGCCAGACGGTCGACACCGATGAGCGTGAGCAGCTGTTCCGTGACGCGGAGAACCAGTTGCTCAACGTGGACACCGCGGTCATCCCGACCAACTGGTACAGCGGTGACCATGTGTTCGCCGAGGGCGTCGAGGGCTACGCCCAGGAGCCGCTGGGCTGGGTCAGGTTCGAGACGATCTCTGTGACGAGCTGAGCCACACCGACCCGAGCGGCGCTCGCGGGGCGGGGGGTCCGGCCACCAGGCCGGGTCGTCCGCCCCGCGACCCGTTCGTCAGGAGTCCCATGTGACCAGCTATCTGATCCGGCGCATCCTGCAGCTGCTCCTCGTCCTCTGGGGCGCGCTGACGATCATCTTCTTCCTGTTCTTCGCGCTGCCTGGTGACCCCGCCGAGCTGCTGCTGGGGTCGGAGAAGGCCAACCCCGTCGCCCAACAACTGGTGGCCGAGCGCTACGGCCTCAACGACCCGATCCTGGTCCAGTACGGCAACTTCCTGGGCCGCGTCGTGACCTTCGACCTGGGGGAGTCCTTCAAGGACCGCACCAGCGTGAACGAGGTCCTCGCGCGTACCGCCCAGGCCAGTCTGCGCCTGGGGTTCTGGGCCATCATGTTCGAGGTCGTCATCGGGATCGCCACCGGGATCTACTCCGCCGTGCGGAAGTACTCCTTCGGTGACGCCCTGGTCACCGTGTCGACGGCCGCGGTCAGCGCCATCCCCGTGTACGTGCTCGGCCTGTTCTTCCAGCAGACCTTCGGGGTACTGCCCAACCAGGGCGGCCTGCCGAGCTGGCTGCAGTTGCCTACCAACGGGATCGGGCCGGACACGTGGTTCCTGTTCTTCATCCCGACCGGTGAGCAGTGGAAGTACCTCATTCTGCCGGCCATCACGCTGGCGTCGGTCTCCACCGCAATCGTCGCCCGGATCACCCGCACCACCATGCTGGAGGTCGAGAAGGCCGACTACATGCGCACCGCCCGGGCCAAGGGCCTCAACGAGCGTCAGGTGCTGGTCGGGCACGGTCTGCGCAACGCCTTGATACCCGTCGTCACGCTGATCGCCATCGACGTCGGCACGGTGATCGGGGTGGCCGTCCTCACCGAGACGGTATTCAACTGGCCCGGGATCGGCAGCCGGATCGCCCGCGCGATCCCGCAGCGCGACTTCGCCGTCATCCTCGGGCTGTCGATCGCCGTCATCCTGCTGTATGCGGTCGCCAACCTCGTCGCGGACCTGATGTACGCCTGGCTGGACCCCAGGGTCCGCCTGGGCGGGAAGGTGGCCGAACGATGAGCATGGTCCCGGTGCAGCCACTCGGCGACGCCGACCTGGCGGCTCCCAGCGACCAGGCGTTCTGGCGTGACACGTGGCGCCACTTCCGGCGCAACCGGCTGGCAGTCGTCGGGTTGGCCATCATCGTCGTGCTGGTCGTGCTCGCGATCCTGGCTCCGGTGATCACCCGGTACGACTACGCGGCCATCGACACCGAGTCGCGCAACCTGCCGCCGTTCTCGGGTGACCACTGGTTCGGCACCGACAACATCGGGCACGACGTGTTCTCCCAGGTGATCTACGGCATCCGGGTCTCACTGCTGGTCGGCTTCCTGGTGGCCATCTTCTCGACCGTGCTGGGCGTCATCTTCGGCGCCCTGTCCGGGTACCTGGGCGGCCTCGTCGACGCCGCCATCATGCGGGTGGTCGACATGTTCCTCGCCATCCCCTACATCATCCTGACCGTGGCGCTGGTCGGCGTCATCGGCCGCGGCCTCAGCGCGGTCATCATTGCGCTGATCGTCAGCGGCTGGTTCGTCGTTGCCCGCGTCGTGCGGGCCAGCTTCCTGCAGCTGAAGGAGCAGGAGTTCGTCCAGGCGGCGCGCGCCCTCGGCTACGGCCGGCTGCGGATCATGTTCCGCCATATCCTGCCGAACGCGCTGCAGCCCGTTATCGTCTACGCCACGCTCGCCATCGGCGGCGCGATCCTGGCCGAGGCGGCGCTGAGCTTCCTCGCCATCGGCGTGTTGCCGCCCACACCGTCATGGGGGCTGCTGGTGGCCGAGAACAAGGGTTTGCTGGCCAGTCAGCCCCACCTCGTCTTCTTCCCGGGAGGGGCCATCTTCATCACCGTCCTCGCCTTCGTCTTCATCGGCGACGGCCTGCGCGACGCCCTCGATCCCCGGTTGCGGAGCTGATGGTGGCTAGCGGGATGGACAAGGGCATGACGGGTGGTGGCACGACGGGCAGTGGCACGACGGGCAGTGGCACGGGGGGTGGTGGCACGACGGGCAGTGGCGAGCTGCTGCTGTCGGTTCAGGACCTGCAGGTCTCGTTCGCGACGGCCGCCGGCAAGGTCAGCGCAGTCAACGGGGTGAGCTTCGACGTCCACCGCGGCGACGTCCTGGCCATCGTCGGTGAGTCCGGATCGGGCAAGAGCGTGTCGATGCTCGCGCTGATGGGTCTACTGCCGAAGCCCCCGGCCGTCATCGACGGTGGCCAGGCGCTGTGGAAGGGCCGGGACCTGCTGAGCCTGCGCGAGCGGGAGATGCAGCGGCTGCGCGGCAAGGAGATCTCGATGATCTTCCAGGACCCGCTGTCGGCGCTCAACCCGGTCCACCGCGTCGGTCGTCAGATCGGCGAGGTGATGCGGATCCACGAGGGGCTGTCCAAGCGGCAGGCGCTGCGACGGGCGGTGGAGCTGCTCGACCTGGTCGGCATCCCACAACCCTCCCGGCGGGTCAACGCCTACCCGCACGAGTTCTCCGGCGGGATGCGGCAACGTGTCATGATCGCCATGGCGATCGCCTGCCAGCCCGACCTCGTCATCGCCGACGAGCCGACCACCGCGCTGGACGTCACCGTGCAGGCGCAGGTGCTGGAAGTGCTGATGTCCATCAAGGACGAGATCGACTCGGCGATCGTGCTGATCACCCACGACCTGGGCGTGGTGGCAGGCCTGGCCGACTCCGTCCTCGTGATGTATGCGGGCAGCCCCGTCGAGCGCGGCACCGTCGACGAGGTGTACTACCGGACGGCCCACCCCTACACCGAGGGCCTGCTCGCCTCGCTGCCCCGGATGGACGCCGATGGCCGTGCCGAGTTGACTCCCATCCCCGGTTCGCCGCCCTCGCTCATGCACATCCCCAGCGGATGCCCGTTCCACCCGCGCTGCCGGTACGCCCAGGACGTCTGCAAGGACGATTTCCCGGAGTTGCGCTGGGTCACCGCCGCGCGTCACCGCGCCGCGTGCCATTTCGCGGAGGATCTGTCGCTGGTCGGAGCCGAGCAGTGACCGCCGAGGTCGCGGGTGTCCCGCTGGCGAAGGCGGGTGCCGCCCCGGTACTGACGGCGACGGACCTGGTCAAGGAGTTCGGCGTAAGGGGGGGTGTGCTCGGGGCGACGGTCGCCAAGGTGCAGGCGGTCACCGGAGTCAACCTGGAGGTCCGGCCCGAGGAGACGCTCGGCCTGGTCGGTGAGTCCGGCTGCGGCAAGTCGACGGTCGGGCGGATGCTGATCAACCTGATCCGGCCCACGTCGGGTTCGGTGCTCTTCGAGGGCCGCGACATCTCGCGGCTGCGCGACAACGAGATGCGCCCGCTGCGGCAACGGCTGCAGATGGTGTTCCAGGACCCGTTCGCGTCGCTGCAGCCCCGGATGACCATCGGCCAGGCGCTGAGCGAGCCCCTGCTGGTCCACCACGGCACCCGGGGGGCCGCGGCCCGGGCGCGGGTCAACGAACTGCTGACGCTGGTGGGCCTGTCGACCGAGCATGCCGGGCGGTTCCCCCACCAGTTCTCGGGCGGGCAGCGGCAGCGCGTCGGAATCGCCCGCGCCCTGGCGCTGGACCCGACCCTGGTCGTGCTGGACGAGCCCGTCTCGGCACTCGACGTGTCGATCCAGGCCGGTGTGGTCAACCTGCTGCGTCGGCTGCAAGGCGAGCTGGGGCTGGCCTACGTCTTCATCGCCCACGACCTGTCGGTGGTCAAACACATCTCCGACCGGGTGGCCGTGATGTACCTCGGCAAGATCGTCGAGACCGGCACCCGGGACCAGGTCTACAGGGAGCCCGCGCACCCTTACACCCAGGCGCTGCTCTCGGCCGTGCCGATCCCCAACCCGCGCAAGGAACGGCAGCGCAAGCGGATCGTGCTGGAGGGCGACGTGCCCAGCCCGATCGACCCTCCCTCCGGCTGCCGGTTTCGCACCAGGTGCTGGAAGGCGCAGGAGATCTGCGCCACCCAGGAGCCGCCGCTGATCCCGCGCGCCGGCATCGATCACCCCGTGGCCTGTCACTTCGCCGAGGTCATGGCGGTCGTCTGATCGACGGCGATCTGGCGCGCTCGGTTGCAGGTGCGTAACAACGCGTGCCAGAACTTGCCCATTACCGACCGGTAGCCACAGGATCGAGGCATCCGAAGCCGGTCGCCAGCGGGCGCCGAGTCCACCCCTGTAGGAGTTGCCGTGAGAGTGTCCCGTCGGCCGGCCGCGTTAGTCGCGTGCGCCGCCACCTCCCTTCTCGTCCTGGCCGGGTGTTCGACATCCGATTCGGGCAGTGGGGATTCCAGTGCCACAGACGCCGGCAGCGAGGCGCCTACCAGCGAGGAGAGCAGCGCAGGTACCTCCGCCACGTTCACCTACGCCTACGAGCAGGAGTTCCTGTCCTACTCCAACAACACCTCGGCGCAGAACGCCTCGTCCAATACCGTCGTGCTCAATCAGGTGCTGCGCGGCTTCTGGAACTACAACACCGAGGGCACCGCGGAGCCCGACCCCGAGTTCGGTACCTACGAGAAGACCTCGGACGACCCGTTGACCGTTGTGTACACGATCGACGAGGCCGCGGTCTGGTCCGACGGTGACCCGATCGACTGCGACGACATGAAGCTCGCCTACATCGCCAAGACGGCCCTGGAGACCGGCGAGACCGACCCCGAGACGGGCAGCCCGATCCTGCTGTTCGACCCCGCCACCACGGCCGGCTACGACCAGATCGACACCCTCGACTGCGCCGACGGCGACAAGGAGATCACCGTCACGTACGCGACGCCGTTCGCCGACTGGCAGGCGTTGTTCAGTGCCACTGAGATCATGCCGGCGCACATCGTCGAGGCCGAAGCCGGCGTCGAAGACGTCATTGCGCTGGTCGATGCGGCCGACGCAGCCGGACTGGCCGCGGTCGGCGACTTCTGGCAGAACGGCTGGGTGTTCAACCCGGGTGAGTTCAACGCCGACATCTCGCCGTCGGCAGGGCCGTACCAGATCGACTCGTGGGATGCCGGGCAGTCGCTGACGTTGGTGCGCAACCCGCAGTGGTGGGGTGAGCCGGGGGCGACGGACACCATCGTCATCCGGTACATCCCGCAGGAGCAGCAGGCACAGGCGCTGCAGAACGGTGAGGTCCAGGCGATGGACCCGCAGCCCAACCCCGAGCTGGTCGCTCAGCTGGAGGGCCTCGGCGACGCGGTGGAGTTCTCCACCCACGACCAGTTCACTTGGGAGCACCTGGACTTCAACTTCAACTCCGTCTTCGCCGACCGCAATCTCCGTGAGGCGTTCGCCAAGTGCGTCCCACGGCAGCTGATCATCGACAACCTCATCGCGCCGCAGAACCCCGAGGCCGAGATCCTCAACTCTCGCAAGTACCTGCCGTTCCAGCCGCAGTACGCCGACGCCACCGCGTCGGGCGCTGGAGACGCATACAACGAGGTCGATCTCGCCGGGGCCACGGAATTGGTGACCGCGTCCGGCGTCGCCACCCCCATCCCCGTCCGGATCGGCTACCGCACCCCTAACCAACGCCGCACCGACGAGGTGGCGCTGATCCGCGATTCGTGCAACCAGGCAGGCTTCGACATCCAGGACATCGGAGCCGAAGACTTCTTCGGCAACGGTCTGGCCAACGGCATCTTCGACGTCGCGCTGTTCGCCTGGGCCGGCTCGGCACTGGTCACCGGTGACGCCAGCACCTACGTCACAGAGGGCGGCAACAACAACGGCAAGTACTCCAACCCGGAGGTCGACACGCTGACCACCCAGCTCAGCGCCGAACTGGACCTGGACGCCCAGGTCGAGCTCAACAAGCAGATCGACGACATCCTGTGGACTGACCTGCCAACGATCCCGCTGTTCGCCTTCCCGGGCATCCTGGCCACCGACCCCAGCGCGCAGAACGTCGAGTACAACGCGTCACAGGCCGGCCTGACCTGGAACATGAACGCGTGGTCCGTGGCGGAGTGACGGTCACCCGCATCACGTAACGCCCGCATCACGTAACACCCGCGCTTCGGGGTCGGGAGCAGTTCGCGCTCCCGGCCCCGACGGCGTATAACAGCCGTTCATAGTTCGGTATCAAACGATCGGCGAAGGCTCAGGAGGTGTGACATCGGCGGGTTCCTGGTGCGGCGCTTGCTGATCTCCGTGGGTCTCCTCCTCGCGTCCACCGTGATCATGTACGGGCTGGTGACGATCAGCGGTGATCCGCTGCAGGATCTCTATGAGGACCAATCGCCCAACAAGCAGGCGAAGATCGACCAACGCATCCAGATCCTCGAACTCGACAAGCCGGTGCCGCAGCGGTACCTCTCGTGGGCCGGTGGCGCTGCCAAGTGCCTGGTGCCGGGGCTGTCGTGTGACCTCGGGCAGAGCCGTACCGGCCAGGACGTGACTGCGCTGCTCGGTGACGCCATCTCCTCGACGCTGGCCCTGGTCAGCGCCTCGGTGGTGCTGGCCATCGTGCTGGGCGTGAGCGTCGGAATAGTCTCTGCGCTGCGGCAGTACTCCGCCTTCGACTACACGCTGACGTTCGCTGCGTTCCTGTTCTTCTCGCTGCCGGTGTTCTGGGTGGCGGTGCTGCTCAAGCAATACGCCGCCATCCAGCTCAACGACTGGCTGGCCGACCCTGTCGTCTCGACGCTCGTCGTCGCCGTACTGGCCGGCCTGTCCGGATTGATCTGGGCCTCGATCATCGGGGGGGACCGTCGCCAACGACTGCTGGTGTTCGCCGCTGCCGCCATCGCCACGATCGCGACCCTGAGCTATCTCTCGGCGGTCCGCTGGTTCGCGCAACCTGCGCTCGGCCCGGCGGCGGTCATCGCGGTGTCACTCGCGGTCGGGCTGGTGGTCACGCTACTGGGTTCGGGGATCCGCCGCCGCGGTGTGCTGTACGCCTCGGTCGCCTCGGCGGGCCTGGTGGGGATCGTCGGGACGGCGGCCAGTGGCTGGATCGAGACCAATGCCTCATGGACCGTGCTGGCGGCGCTGGCGATCGCCGCGGCGGCGGTCGCCGCCGCGATCGGATACGCGCTGGGTGGCATGGACCGCATCCCAGCCATTCGATCGGCCGTGTTGAGTGCGCTGCTGGCGGGCGGCGTGGTCTTCCTCGACCTCCTGCTGCGCGCCTTCCCGAGTTACAAGGACGCCGTCAACGGCCGGGTGGTGGCCACCATCGGCGAGCGGACGCCCAACTTCACGGGGACGTTCTGGGAGGTCCAGATCGACCTGGCGACGCACCTGGTCCTGCCGACAGCGGCGCTCATCCTCATCTCGTTCGCGACGTACACCCGGTTCACCCGGGCATCGATGCTGGAGGTGCTCAACGCCGACTACGTCCGGACCGCCCGGTCCAAGGGGCTGACGGAGCGCACGGTCGTCGTCAACCACGCCTTTCGCAACGCCCTGATCCCGGTCGCCACCCTGGCGGCCATCGACTTCGGGAGCGTGCTGGGCGGTGCCGTCATCACCGAGACGGTATTCGGCCGCAAAGGCCTCGGGTCGCTGCTCATCGACTCCGTCCGCAACGTGGACCCCAACCCGGTGATGGGGTGCTACATCGTGCTGGCCGTCAGCATCGTCGTGTTCAACATGCTCGCCGACATCACCTACGCCTACCTTGACCCGAGGATCCGGCTGTCATGACCGCAGAAGCCACCCCGACCGCAGCCGAGGAGCCCACGCTGGTCGGCCCGCTCCCCGGCGTCGAGGTCGAGCGCGAGTTCACGGTCAAGGCCCGGACCCAGGGCGAGCTGGTGCGGCGCCGGTTCTTTCGACATCGGGCGGCGATGATCGGCCTCGTGGTGCTCCTCGGAGTCATCCTGCTGTCGGTGACCTCGATCGGGATCGGCCCTGTCCCTGGCTGGTGGAACCAGGATTACCTGGCCACCGGGTCCTCGGTCGACGGTGGCCGACCGACGCTGGATCTCACGCCGGAGGTTGTCGACGGTCAGCGCGAGTTCATCGGACCGCACCCGTTCGGGCAGGAGAACACCGGCCGCGATTACTTTGCGATGACGATGCGGGGTACCCAGCAGTCGCTGTTCATCGCCTTCAGCGTCGGACTGATCAGCGTTCTGTTGGGAACCCTGGTCGGGGCGATCGCAGGCTATTTTGGTGGCCTGTTGGGAAACGTCCTGATGCGAATCACCGACCTGGTGATCACCCTGCCGCTCATCGTGGTGGCTTCCGTGGTCAGTTTCCGCTTCGGTGGCGCCGGGGTCGGGGCCCTCGCCCTCGTGCTCGGCCTGCTGGTGTGGACCCAGCTGGCCCGGCTGATGCGCGGCGAGGTGCTGTCGCTGCGCGAGAAGGAGTTCGTCGAGGCTGCCCGCGCAATGGGCGCGGGGCCGTGGCGGATCATCGGTCGGCACATCCTGCCCAATGTCGTGGGGACGATCCTCGTCAGCGGGACGCTGTGGACGTCTTCGGCGATCCTGCTGGAGACGGCACTGTCGTTCCTCGGCGTCGGGGTGCGGGCTCCGGATATCTCGCTGGGGAGTCTGATCTCGGACTACCAGGCGGCTTTCCAGACCCGGCCGTGGTTGTTCTGGTGGCCGGGCCTGTTCATCATCCTCATTGCGCTGTCCATCAACTTCATCGGCGACGGCTTGCGGGACGCCTTCGATCCGCGGCAGAACCGGGTACGGGCATGATCCGGCCAGCGGGAAGGACCGCAGTCGACGGCTACATCGACGACCTGCCGGCGACTCGGCCCGAGGGTGTCGTGCTGTCGGTGCGCAACCTCACCGTCGGGTTCCCCACCGACGACGGCATGGTGCAGGCGGTGCGGGACGTGAGCTACGACGTGTCGGCGGGCGAGATCCTCGGCATCGTCGGCGAGTCCGGCTCGGGAAAGTCGGTCTCCAGCCTCGCGGTCATGGGCCTGCTGCCGAAGTCGGCGCGGATCACCGGATCCGCCACGTACGGTGGCGCCGACCTGCTGCGGATCAGTCAGGCCGCCCGGCGCTCGCTGCGCGGCCGCAAGATCGCCATGATCTTCCAGGACCCACTGTCCTCGATGAACCCGGTGCACACCGTCGGCGCCCAGATCGCCGAAGCGGTCCGCTCGCACGAGGCAGTCAGCCAGAAGGTGGCGCTGGAGCGCGCGGCGGAGATGCTGGACCTGTGCGGCATCCCGCAGGCCACCCGACGGCTGAAGTCATACCCGCACGAGTTCTCCGGCGGGATGCGCCAGCGGGCCATGATCGCCATGGCCATCGTCAACCGCCCGGAGCTGATCATCGCCGACGAGCCGACGACCGCCCTCGACGTGACCATCCAGGCTCAGGTACTGGAGAAACTGTTCGAGGTCAAGGACACGGTCGGCGCCGCCCTCGTGCTCATCACTCACGACTTGGGCGTGGTCGCCGGATCGGCGGATCGCGTCCTCGTGATGTACGCCGGGCGGGCGGTCGAGAAGGGCGGCGTGGACGAGGTCTTCTACAGGCCGCGGATGCCGTACACCGCCGGGCTGCTCGGATCCATCCCCACGCTCGGCTCTTCCGGTGAGCGGCTGACCCCGATCGGCGGGGCGCCGCCGTCACTGCTCAACCTGCCCAAGGGCTGCCCGTTCATCCCGCGCTGCCCCCTGGCCGGACCCGACTGCTCCGTGGCCGAGCCGGATCTCACCGTTACCGACGCAGCCGGGCACGAGGCTGCCTGCTACCACTGGGACCAGGTGGCCGCCCTGGAGGACCCGAGGATGCTCCACCATCCGGCGGTCATCGCCCAGATCGTGACCCCCGAGACCGCGCCGCCGCGGGGCACCCGGGCCGCCGAGGCAACCCCCATTGAGGGCATCGCGTGAGCGTCGGCCAGGCGCCCCTGTTGGAGGTCGACGACCTCGTAGTGACGTTCCCGATCCGCGGTGGCGGGGTGATTCGGCGCACTGTCGGGTCGATCCAAGCCGTGTCGGGTGTCTCGCTGCGGCTGTCGCCGGGCGAGACGCTCGGCCTGGTCGGCGAGTCGGGGTCGGGCAAGTCGACGACCGGGCGGGCGATCCTGCAGTTGCAGCGGCCGACCGCTGGTGCGGTCCGGTTCGAGGGGCGCGAGCTGACCGGGCTGTCCTCCGGTGAGATGCGGCCGCTGCGCCGGCAGATGCAGATCGTGTTCCAAGACCCGCAGGCCTCGCTCAACCCGAAGATCCCGGTCAACGACGCCGTCGCGGAGCCGCTGCGGATCCACGGCCTGTGGCGCGAGACCGGCCCGGACCGGGTCGCGGAACTGCTCCGGCTCGTCGGCCTCAACCCCGAGCACGGCAACCGCTACCCGCACGAGTTCTCCGGCGGCCAGCGGCAACGGGTCGGCATCGCCCGGGCGCTGGCCTTGGAGCCGAAGTTGCTGATCCTCGACGAGCCGGTCTCGGCGCTGGACGTGTCGGTGCAGGCCGGGGTGGTCAACCTGCTGCAGGACCTGCAGGACCGGCTCGGTATCGCCTACCTGTTCATCGCCCACGACCTGTCGGTGGTTCGCCACATCAGCGACCGGGTGGCGGTGATGTACCTCGGGCGGATCATGGAGACCGGCCCGAAGGAGATGCTGTACAGCTCGCCCAGGCACCCGTACACCAAGGCGCTGCTATCCGCCGTGCCCGAGCCCGACCCGGTCAGCGAGCGCGAGCGCCGCCGGATCATGCTCACCGGCGACGTGCCCAGTCCCGCGGACCCACCGTCGGGTTGCCGGTTCCGCACCCGGTGTTGGAAAGCGCAGGAGGTCTGCGCCGGCGACCCGCCCCCGCTGGTCGATCACGGCGGCGGCCAGCTGGCCGCGTGCTACTTCCCGGAGAACGTCTAGCCGTTGTCAATGTGTCATACTGCCTCTACGGTACTTTGACTGGAGAAGCGATGTCTCGAACAACCATGAGCCGCAATGGCCGTCTAACGGTACCCGCCGACGCTCGTCGCCTCCTGGGGATCGATGACGAGACGGAGTTCGAGGTCGAGGTAGACACCGAGAACGACGCACTCGTCCTCAGGCCGTCTTTGCTGCTTCGTCGAGAAGACGCTTGGGCCTACACCCCGGAACACCGGGAGCTTGTAACCGCCGCGAGGCGAGACATAGCTGAGGGTCGTGTCGGCAGCTTCACCGAAGCTGATCTCACGCGTCTGGGCGACGACAACGGGTGACCGAAGATTTCGCGTATCAACGAATCGACTTCACGGACACGTTTCTTCAGACGTTCGCATCCAAGGACTTCAGCTCGGCCGAGCGCGCCGCATTTCTCAAGGCGCTGCGTCTCCTCGACACGGACGAGCGGCACCCATCGCTGCGTGTTCACCAGCTCCGGGGGGATCGTCAAGGCCTGTGGTCGGCGTCAGCGACCCAGGTGCTGCGGCTGACCTTCGAGCGCCGCCCGGATGGTCGCAAGACAATGATCACCTGCAGTCGGCACTACGACCGCTGAGCTGTAAGGGTGGGAGTCAGTCGTCTCGGCCCTTGGGGCTGCAGATGCAGACCTCGTTGCCGTCGGCGTCGGCGTAGACCCACCAGCTCGGCGCGAACTCCTCGCCCGAGACCAGTCGCCCGCCGGCCGCCTCGACGGCGGTGCGGCGGGCGGGGACCTGGCGGAGCGGGACTGTGACGTCGATGTGCAGCCGGTTGCGGCCCGCGGCGGGGGAGTCTGTGCCCTGGAACCAGATCTGCGGCAGCACCCCGCTCGGATCGGTGATCACGATTGCGTCACCGTCACTGCTCGCGGGCACGTCCAGTGCGGCGGCCCAGAACGGCGCGATCGCGGCGGCGTCGGCGGTGTCCACCCCGATCTCGACGATCGCCGGCTTGGCCGCCATGGCCGTCGCGCCAGCCCGGCCCGCGATGTCGCTGATCCGGTGCGCGAGCTCGATGTCCAGCTGGGTGACGCCACCGGAGTCGTGCGTGGACAGCTGCCACCGCAGCCGCTTCCATCGCAGGTCCACGTCCGGGTGATGGTTCATCTCCTCCGCGACCTCGAACACCTCGGCGATGATCCGCACCGCGCTGGGCACGTCGGGGGCATCGTGCCGCGCGTGCAGCACCAGGCCGGTGAGCTCCCACCCGGGCAGGTCCTGCAGCTGGCGGGTCACGTCGTCGAAGGTCAATCGTCGCTGGGCCATGCCGCCCACCCTGACGCGCCCGGGCCGGCACGGCAAGACGCCCGCCGTCGTGGCAGTCTTCGGCGGTGCCCGACACACTCATCGTCGCCGCCGCCGTCGTCGACTCCCTCGCCGCTGCGACCCGGGTGGTCAGCGCCCGCCGGACCGAGCCACCACGCTGGGCCGGCTGGTGGGAGTTTCCTGGCGGCAAGGTGGAGCCGGGGGAGTCGCCGGTGGCGGCGCTGCACCGTGAGCTGGCCGAGGAGATCGGGGTCACTGTCCGGTTGGGGGCCGAGCTGCCCGGCCCGGCGCTGATCGACGGGGCGCGACCGTGGCCGATCGACGAGGGTCTGCTGATGCGGGTCTGGTTCGTCGAGGTCGTGACCGGGGTGCCGCGTGTCATCGACGACCACGACGAGCTCCGCTGGCTCAGCGTCGACGAGCTGGACTCGGTGCCGTGGCTGCCCGGCAACGTCGGGGTGCTGAAGGCCGCCCGGGCGTTCATGCGGCCATGACCGACGACGACGAACTAGCAGCCCGGGCGGCAGCAACCGCCCGGGCGCTGCTCGTGCGGTCGATGCACGACGCGTCCCCCGCCGAGCGCCGGGCCGCGGCCCGGCTGGGTCGCCTCGTGGCCGACGACGCCGGTCGGGGGTTGCTCCTGCACCTCACCGACCACGTCGTCCGGATCCGCGATCCGCGCCGCTCGGTCGAGGCGTTGCGGCACCTGGTCGCCCGGGGCCTGCCGGCCTCGATGGGCGCCGTCGACCGGGTGGGCTTGCGGCTGCTGGCGCTTGCCGCCCCACTAGCGGCGCGGCCGGTGCGTCGGTTGGTGGACTGGCGGGTCGGCCGTGACACCAGCGCGGTGATCGTGGACCTGGCGGATCCGGGTTTCTCGGGCTACCTGCGGCGGCGCGCGGCTGAGGGGTTCGCGGTGAACGTCAACGTGCTCGGTGAGGCGATTCTGGGCGATGCCGAAGCCGAGGAGCGCTGCCGCACCCTGCTCGCCCTGATCCGGCGCCGAGACGTGACGTACGTGTCGGTCAAGACCTCGGCGGTGTGCGCCAACCTCGACGTGCTCGCCGAGGCCGATTCCCTCACCGCCATCGCCCAGCGGCTGCGGCAGCTGTACCGGGCGGGGCGCAGCGCCGGCCCGGCAACGTTCGTCAACCTCGACATGGAGGAGTACCGCGACCTCGACCTGTCGCTGCACGCCTTCATGGCGGTGCTCGACGAGCCGGAGTTCGCCGACCTGTCGGCCGGCATCGTGCTGCAGGCATACCTGCCGGACTCCCACGACGCGCTGCGCCGGTTGTGCGAGTGGGCGACGGCCCGCCACGCCCGGGGCGGCGCCGCCGTCAAGGTCCGCCTGGTCAAGGGCGCCAACTTGGGGATGGAACGGGTGGAGGCCGAGCAGCACGGCTGGCAAGCGGCTATCTACCCCACCAAGGCCGACGTGGATGCCTCCTTCAAGGCGCTGCTGGACCGGGCAATGCCCGCAGTCCAGGCGCGGGCGCTGCGGGTCGGGGTGGCCAGCCACAATCTGTTCGACATCGCGTGGGCGCTGACCCTGCGTGAGCAGGCGGGCGTGGCGGACCGGATCGAGATCGAGATGCTGGAGGGGATGGCGCCGCCGCAGGCGCGGGCGGTCCGCGACGCCGCCGGCGGGCTGCTGCTGTACGCCCCGGCGGTGTCACGACGCGAGCGCGACGCGTCCACGGCCTACCTCAGCCGCCGACTCGACGAGAACTCGGGACCGGAGAACTTCTTGCGGGCGATGTTCGGGATCACCCCGGACTCCCCGGCATGGGACGAGCAGCAGCAGCGCTTCCGGCGATCGGTGGCGCTGCGCCACCACATCTCGACCGCCTCCCGCCGGGCCCAGGACCGGGCCGCGCCGGTGCCGGACCTGCCGACCGACGGGTCCTTCGCCAACGCCCCTGACACCGACTTCACCGTCGCCGCGAACCGGCGCTGGATCGCCGCCCACCTCGCCGAGCCGCCCCCGCCGCCCCCGCCGCTCGTGGCGTCGCAGGAGCGGGTCGATGAGCTCGTGGCCCGGGCGCTCGTGGCCCAGCATGCCTGGGCGGCGCAGTCGTGGGCCCACCGCCGCCGCGTGCTGGGCAGCATCGCCACGGTGATGGAACAGCAGCGCGGCCGCGCGCTGGCCGTCATGGCCCACGCCACGGGCAAGACCGTGCGGGAGGGCGACCCTGAAGTCTCCGAGGCGGTCGACTTCACCCGCTACGCGGCGCACCTCACCCTCGACCACGAACGGCACGAGGCCGCGGGCGCCGATTGGCAGCCGCACCGGCTGGTCGTGGTGGCCGGGCCGTGGAACTTTCCCTACGCCATCCCCGCCTGTGGCGTGGTCCACGCGGTCGCGGCCGGTGCGGCGGTGGTGCTCAAGCCGGCGCCGGAGGCCCGCGAAGTCGGGGCGCTGCTGGTCGAGCAGGTGCTGGCGGCGGGAGCGCCGGCGGACCTGGTCCAACTGGCCTGTACCCCCGACGACGAGGTCGGCCGGTCGCTGATCACGCGGCCGGAGGCCGGACTGGTGATGCTGACCGGCAGCGCCGAGACCGCCGCGACGTTCCTGTCCTGGCGCCCGGCGATGGCGCTGTCGGCGGAGACCAGCGGCAAGAACGCGATCGTCATCACCGCCGCCGCCGACCTCGACCAGGCGATCCGGGACCTGGTCCGATCGGCCTTCGGACACGCCGGGCAGAAGTGCTCCGCCGCGTCCCTGGCGATCGTCGAGGCGTCCGTCTACGACGACCCCGCATTCGCGGCCCGGGTGGCCGACGCGGTCCGCAGCCTGCCGGTCGGAAGGGCGACCGAACTCCGTTCGGTGGTCGGCCCGCTCATCGGGTCTCCTGCCGGGAAGCTACGGCGAGCCCTCACCACCCTCGACGCGGGCGAGTCCTGGCTGGTCGAGCCACGTCAGCTCGCCGGCGACTGCTGGTCGCCAGGGGTGCGACGAGACGTGCGGCCGGGCTCGTGGTTCCACCTGACCGAATGCTTCGGGCCGGTGCTCGGCCTGATGCGCGCGCTCGACCTCGACCATGCGATCGAGCTGCAGAACGCCACCGAGTACGGACTGACCGGTGGCATCCAATCCCTCGACGCCGCCGAGATCGAGCACTGGCTGGCACGAGTCGAGGTCGGCAACGCCTACGTCAACCGGCACATCACGGGCGCGGTGGTGCGGCGGCAGCCGTTCGGTGGCTGGAAGGGGTCCTCGATCGGGCCGGGCAGCAAGCCCGGTGGCCCGCACCACCTCGCCTCGTACGGCACCTGGACCACCCCGCCGGCGGCGGCGGCAGTCGCGGCGGCATCCTACGAAGCGGCCTGGCGGTCACGTCTCGGTCGGGGGATCGACGCCAGCGGGTTGGCGTCGGAGGGCAACGTGCTGCGATACGTGCCGCTGCGCCAGGTCATCGCCAGGGTCGGCCGCTCCGGGGATGCACCGGTGGCCCTGCTGCGCGAGGCCGCCCGGGTGTCCGGGGTGAGGCTGGACGTCTCGAGCGTGGCGGAGCCCGAGGCGGACCTCCTCGACCGGCTGCCCGTGGCCGCCGGTGACGTCCGGCTGCGGCTGCTCGCCCCCGCCTCGGACGCCCTGCTGAGCGCCGCCCATGCGCGGGGCGTCACGGTCGACCGGGCGCCGGTCACGGCGATCGGGGAGCTGGAGCTGCCGCACTGGCTCAAGGAGCAGGCGATCTCCCGGACGCTGCACCGGCACGGCCTGCTGCCGGGCACGGCCGGTCAATGACTGCGGCTGGTCTCCCACAGGTCGATACCCGAGTCGACGGCATGCTCGTCGATCGCGGCCAGCTCGTCGGCGGTGAAGTCCAGCCGGTCCACCGCGGCCACGTTGTCCTCCAGCTGGGCCACGCTGCTCGCACCGATCAGCACCGAGGTCACCCGGTCGTCACGCAGTGCCCATGACAGCGCGAGCTGTGCCAGGGACTGACCCCGGCCCTGCGCGACCTCGTTCAGGCCGCGGATCCGGCCCAGGTTGTCCGCGTTCAGCATGTCGGGGTCCAGTGACGACTGCCGGGCCGCGCGGGACCCTTCGGGGATGCCGTGCAGGTACTTGTCGGTGAGCATCCCCTGACCCAGCGCGGAGAAGGCGATGCACCCGACGCCCTCGGCGCCGAGGGTGTCCAGCAGCCCGCCCTCTATCCAGCGGTTGAGCAGCGAGTACGACGGCTGATGGATGAGGAGCGGCACGCCCATCTCGCGCAGCAGGGCGCCGGCGTCGGCGGTGCGCTCGGGGGAGTACGACGAGACTCCCGCGTACAGCGCGCGGCCGGAGTTCACCGCGGTCGCCAGAGCCCCCATCGTCTCCTCCAGCGGGGTGGTCGGGTCGTAGCGGTGGCTGTAGAAGATGTCGACATAGTCCACACCCATCCGGTCCAGGCTCGCATCGAGGCTGGACAGGACGTACTTGCGGGAGCCGCCGCCCTGGCCGTACGGGCCGGGCCACATGTCGTAACCGGCCTTGGTCGACAGCACCAGCTCGTCGCGGTAGGCGGCGAGGTCCTCGGCGTAGATCCGGCCGAAGTTGAGCTCGGCGCTGCCGTAGGGCGGGCCGTAGTTGTTGGCGAGGTCGAAGTGGGTGACTCCCAGGTCGAAGGCCCGGCGGAGGATCGCCCGCTGGGTGTCCAACAGGTCGACGTCACCGAAGTTGTGCCACAGGCCCAGGCTCACCGCCGGCAGGTCTAGGCCGCTGCGCCCGCAGCGGCGATAGGTCATCGAGTCGTAACGGTCCTCAGCAGCGGTCCACGGCATGCAAGCCATCCTCGCCGATCTACCGTCGGCACCGTGATCAGAAGGTTGTCGCGAGCAGGCCGCGGTGCTCACGAAGGATCTCCGCGAGGGTGCGGTAGCCGACCTCTTCGAATAGCACCGTCAGCTGGCTGTCCTCGACGCTCATGGCGATCCCCGCGCCCCATTCCTCGTTGACGTGCTCGTACTCCGTTATGGCGAACTCCTGCCTCAAACCGACCTCAGTCTGGTCGAGGCGCTCCGCTCTGCCCCGGGATGAGTCCCGTGAGCAGGTCGATGATCAGTTGGTGCCCAGCTGCGGTCTGGTCCAGTTTGCCGCGCACCTCGGCGAATCCGATGCGCATCGCGTTCTCCAGCCGGTCGAAGCGTTGGTCGACCTGGTTGAACCGTTGGTCGACCTGGTCGAACCGGCCGGCTGTCTGCAGTCCGAGACCGTTGATCGCCGTGCGATTCGCGTCGACCTTGATACCAAGGTCGGCCAGATCGCGGTCCCGGGCGGCGGCAAGATGTCGGGCTGCCGCCGCGTCGGCGGCCACCACGTCCATGCGGGCCTCCAGCGCGGTGAGACGGGACTCGACATCGGCCATCGCCCCAGATTACCGACTCCGGCGTCCGGACATCAGGGTGAATCGCGACCTGTGGATGCGCGCTCGATCCGCCGACGCCCGCTGCACCGCCCCGCCGGGGAGCATTACCGTGCCTGCATGAGCGGCATCAACCCGGCCGGGCTGCACCACGTCACGGCCATCGCCTCGGACCCGCAGCGCAACGTGGACTTCTACACCACCGTGCTGGGGCTGCGTCTGGTGAAGCAGACAGTCAACTTCGACGCGCCGGACACCTACCACCTGTATTACGGCGACGAGGCCGGGCGACCGGCCTCCATTCTCACGTTCTTCCCGTGGATCGGGGTATCCGCCGGGCGCCAGGGTGCCGGCCTGACCACCTCCACGGCGTTCAGCGTGCCGGCGGAGTCGCTGGGCTGGTGGCAGCAGCGTCTGGCCTCGCTCGAGGTCGACGCCGACCGTCCGGTCCAACGCGACGGCGAAGAGGTGCTGCGGCTGCGCGATCCGGACGGTCTGGTCATCGAGCTGGTGGCCTCGCCGGGTGACAGCCGCTCCGGCTGGGACGGCCTCGCGGCCATCCCCGCCGAACACGCCGTGCGCGGACTGCACTCCGTGGAGCTGTCGCAGCAGTCACTCGAAGGAACCGCGAACCTGCTCACCGGGCTGCTCGACATGCGGCTGAGCGGTCACAGCGATAATCGGGCCCGCTTCGCGATGGGCGACGGCGGTGCCGGAGCTGTGGTCGACGTGGTCGGCGGGCTACGGTCGCGTGGGCTACGCGCCGGCGGCACCGTGCACCACATCGCGTTCCGTGCCCCGGACGCGGCGACACAGGCGCGGTGGCGAGACGAGCTGATCGAGGCTGGCGTGGCCGTCACCGAGATCCTCGACCGGCAGTACTTCACGTCCATCTACTTCACCGAGCCCGGTGGGGTGCTGCTGGAGATCGCCACGGACTCGCCCGGGTTCACTGTGGACGAACCGCTGCTGGACCTCGGCCGGTCGCTGAAGTTGCCCCCGTGGCTGGAGCCGAGCCGCGAGCAGATCCAGCGGTCGCTGCCTGCGCTGCGGGTGCCCACCCGGGAAGGCACCGAAGGGTGAGCGGCGGCCTCGACCGTGCCCACGTATGGCTGCCGGGCTCGGGCCCGCCGTTGCTGCTGCTGCACGGCACCGGCGCAGACGAGCACGACCTGCTGCCGCTGCGTGAGCTCCTGGCACCAGGCGCGCCGACGCTGTCCCCTCGGGGCGCGGTGTTGGAGAACGGCATGCCCCGGTTCTTCCGACGACTCGCGGAGGGGGTGTTCGACGAGGACGACCTGCGCGCCCGGGTCGACGAACTCGCCGACTTCCTGGCTGCCGCCGAGCAGCGTTACGGCATCGCGGCCGGCGCCTGGATGGCGGTCGGCTTCTCCAACGGCGCCAACATCGCCTCCACGCTGCTGTTCCGCCGCCCCGAGACGCTGGCCGGTGCGGTCCTGCTGGCCGCCATGGTTCCGCTGCGTGACGGGCCGGGCGACGCCGACCTGAGCGGCAAGCGGGTGGCCGTGGTGAACGGTACCCGCGACCCGATGGCCACCGCCGAGCAGACCCGCACGCTGGTGGCTCAGCTGCGGGGTTGCGGTGCAGAGGTGTCCGAGCTGGGTCACGACGGCGGGCACAACCTTCAACCCAGCTTGTTCCCTGCCATTCGGGCGTTCCTGGCGGCGGGTGCCGTCCAGTAGGTGGGCCGGCGTCGGCGATGTTCGCTGGCTGCCTACCGCGGCCGAGCCTCGGTCGGGATCTGGTCCCGCCGGCGATGCCGCAGCGACATCGCGAGGGTGACCAGGCCGATGCTCACCCATACGGCGTTGAGCGTCGCAGCCGACCACACCTCGCCCTCGACGGCAGCCACCCCCAGGCCGCTGGATCCGTAGACATTGAGCAGCTGGAACGCGACCCCCTTGCCCGAGAGCCGCCCCGCAGAGACCAGGCCATAGGCCAGCAGCAGCGAGACTGTGCCGCTCCAGCCCAGCACCGCGGCGATGAGCTCGAAGGTCACACGGCACCGATCACGGCGTAGGCGCGCACCGGGCTGGTGCCGAATCGCCGGACGGGCAATGCGGCGGCATGCAGCCGGATGCCGGGGTCACCCGGCAGGTCGACCAGCGCGGCGAGGTTGGTCAGGTGCTCGAGCACGGGCACTGCCGCTGCGAGCAGTGCGGTGTGGGCGGGGCGCGACCGGCCGGTCGCATCGTCGATGTTGACCGAGTCGATGCCGACCAGAGCCGCGGCCCGTTCGACCAGCCAGTCCGCTGCCTCACCGGTCAGGTAGGGCGCGGCATCGCCGTACGTTGGCGTCCCCCAGTGCCGGTCCCAGCCGGTCAGGACGAGCACTGCCGTGCCCGCCACCGCATCAGGGTTCAGCGCCGCCGTGAGGTCTGCGGCAGTGACCGCCCGGTCCTCAGCTCCCCGGTGGTCCACGAGCAGGACCGGCACGTCCGCCATCGACTCCAGCGGCAGGTCCGCGAGGTCCGTGCCGCCCTCGAAGCGGTGCCACGGGGCGTCCACGTAGGTGCCGGTGTTGCCGACCATGTCGATCCGGGCGATCTCGAACGTCGTTCCTTCCTCGTACACCGCCGCCGACGCCTCGCGGGACAGGTGTGCCGTGATGCGTGGTCCGGGCAGCCCCGGATAGGTGGTCATGCCCTCCTCGATCGGGTGGCTGAGGTCCACGATCATCCGGCGGATGGGAATCTGGGGAAGGGCCATGCCACGAGCATGGCGGAAGCCCCGAGCCCGATGTCGGTGGGGCGGGCAGACCTGAGGGACAATGGTGCCTCGTGACCGACACCGTGACCTCGACCAGTCCCGCGAGCGCCGCCGGGCCGCCCCGCCGGGCGGACCTGCGCAACGTCGCCATCGTGGCCCACGTCGACCACGGCAAGACCACTCTGGTCGACGCCATGCTGTGGCAGTCCGGCGCGTTCCGGGCCAACGCCACCGTCGCCGAACGGGTCATGGACTCCGGTGACCTGGAGCGCGAGAAGGGCATCACCATCCTCGCGAAGAACACCGCGGTGCATTACACCGGTGCCGCCGCCGCGCTGGCCGGGGCGCCCGACGGGGTCACCGTCAACATCGTCGACACCCCCGGTCACGCCGACTTCGGGGGTGAGGTCGAGCGCGGGCTGAGCATGGTCGACGGCGTCGTGTTGCTGGTCGACGCATCCGAGGGCCCGCTGCCGCAGACCCGGTTCGTGCTTCGCAAGGCGCTCGCCGCCCACCTGCCGATCATCGTCGTGGTCAACAAGGTCGACCGAAGCGATGCCCGGATCGAGGAGGTCGTCGACGAGACCTTCGACCTCATCATCGACGTCGCCGACGGGACCGGGGTCGACGCCGAGGCGCTGCTGGACACCCCCATCGTCTACGCCTCGGCGCGGGCCGGTCGCGCCTCGCTCAACCGTCCCGTCGACGGTGGCATGCCCGACACCGACAGCCTGGAGCCCTTGTTCGCCACCATCCTGGAGCGCGTACCAGCCCCCATCGACAACCGCGACGCCGTGCTGCAGGCCCACGTCACCAACCTCGATGCCTCGCCGTTCCTCGGCCGGCTCGCGCTGTGCCGGGTGCGCTCGGGCACCATCCACCGCAACGACTCCCTAGCGTGGTGCCGCACGGACGGGTCGGTGCAGCGGATCAAGGTGTCGGAGCTGCTGATGACCAACGCGCTGGAACGGGTGCAGGTCGACCAGGCCGGCCCCGGCGACCTCATCGCGGTCGCCGGCATCCCCGACATCATGATCGGCGAGACGCTGTCCGCCGCCGACAACCCGCAACCGCTGCCCCTGATCAGCGTCGACGAACCCGCGATCTCCATGACGATCGGCACCAACACCTCACCGATGACCGGGCGGGCGCGTGGCTCCAAGGTCACCGCCCGGCTGGTCAAGGACCGCCTGGACCGGGAGCTGGTCGGAAACGTGTCGCTGCGCGTCCTGCCCACCGAGCGCCCCGACACCTGGGAGGTGCAGGGTCGCGGCGAGCTGGCGCTCGCAGTTCTCGTCGAGCAGATGCGCCGGGAGGGCTTCGAGCTGACCGTGGGCAAGCCGCAGGTCGTCACCCGCGAGATCGACGGCAAGCTCCACGAGCCGGTCGAGCACATGACGATCGACGTCCCCGAGGAGTACCTGGGTGCGGTGACGCAACTGCTGGCAGTCCGCAAGGGCCGGATGGAGCAGATGGTCAACCACGGCACCGGCTGGGTCCGAATGGAGTTCCGGGTGCCCGCCCGCGGCCTCATCGGGTTCCGCACCGAGTTCCTCACCGACACCCGCGGCACCGGTATCGCCCACCACGTCTTCGACGGCTACGAGCCGTGGGCGGGGGAGATGAAGACCCGCCCCAACGGCTCACTGATCGCCGACCGCACCGGGGTGGCCACCAGCTTCGCGATGTTCAACCTGCAGGAGCGCGGGTCGATGTTCATCGAGCCCGGCACAGTGGTCTACGAGGGCATGATCATCGGCGAGAACTCCCGCGCCGACGACATGGACGTCAACATCACCAAGGAGAAGAAGCTCACCAACATGCGGCAGTCCACCGGCGACGAGCTGGAGCGGTTGGTGCCGCCGCGGCTGATGAGCCTGGAGCAGTCCTTGGAGTTCGTCCGCGACGACGAGTGCGTGGAGATCACGCCGGAGGCGATCCGGATCCGCAAGAGCGACCTGAGTCAGGTCGAGCGCGGCCGGTCCAAGGGTCGAGCCAAGAAGCAGACCTGAGCCGTCACAGCGTGGCGTAGACGACGATGTTGTCCTCATAGCTCCGTGCGGCCCTGTCGAAGTCTCCGCCGCAGGTGATCAGACGAAGTTCGGCGCCGGGCGTGGGCCCGTAGAGCGCGTCGGCGGGCACGACGTCCTTCGGGTACTGCTCGACCTTGGCGACGCGGAAGGTCACGATGGAGCCGTCTTCGCGGTGCACGATCACCTCCTCGCCGATCGCGACGTCGCGCAGTCGGTAGAACGCCGCCGGTCCGTCGGTGGAGTCGACGTGACCGGCCAGCACGGCAGGCCCCGGCTGGCCGGGCTGCGCCGAACCGGTGTACCACCCGGCGGTGTCGAAGTCCGTCGGCGCCGCGACGGCCCCGGTGGGATCCAGCCCGAGGTCGATCACGAGGGCGTCGATGCCGACGGACACCACGGCGACCCGGACCGGGTCGGATGCTTCCATCGGTTCGCTCGGGGCCCCGACGGGCGCAGGGTTGAGGTCCGTTGTGGCCCACCGTTCAGCATCGTCCGAGGGCATCTGGGCGGCCTGTGGTGCGGTCACCTCGGCGGGTGCGCTGGACGCCTCAGGCGCAGCGCGCGTCTCGTCCGAACCACAGCTGACGAGGGCGGCGGCCACCGCCAGGGCGAGCGCCGCCCCCGACGGCCGGACCCTCATGACCGAGCGGGGCGCGCCCGCCGCAGCAGCTTGGCGCCGGCCAGGATGACGGCCACCCCGGCCAGGACGGCGGCCAGCACCACCGCGCCCGAGACCGCGAGGCCGATCGGGGTCGGCGCGGCCGTGCCCCCGGCGCCCGTCGCCACACCGCCGATGTCAGGCGCGGCCGGGGCGCCCGCGGCGTCCATAGTCAGCGACATGGCCGAGGCGTCCCCGATCGGAGTGAGGCCGCCGGAGTCGACGATGGCGGTGAGGTCGCCCGTGGGGCTGTCGGACTCCAGCAGCAGCAGCGTGCTGACCGAGCCGGGCTGGAGGTTGACGCTCATCGCCGCGCCGGCCGGAACCTGCTCGCTGACGACGTCGAGGATCCACGGGCCGGCGGGTACCGAGGCGTAGCCGGTGACCGAGGCGAATTCGGCGTCGCGGACGATGACCGGCCCGTCGACAGCCTGCAGGTCGACGCTGCCGGCGTCGGAGTCCGCATGGATGAAGCGGACCCGGGCCTCACCGGCCGCCGGCGGCGTCAGGTCGTCGTCGATCAGCACGCTGCGGACGTCGCGCCCCGCGTCGATACCGGCGACGGTGTACGCGGCGCCGGGCTCGAGCACGGCCGACATCGTCAGCTGCGGCGCGCTGTCGGCAGACGCACCGGCAGCGCGCCAGCTGAACACGTAGCTGCCGGGTGCGGTCCGGATGTAGTCCGACACCGCGCCGTATCCGACGCCTTCGAGCAGCACGGTCTGATCCCCGTTGAAGGGGGTCGCGTAGACGTCCATCGGCCTCGTCGTGGGCGAGAGGTGGGCCAGCCGCAGCGATGCCTGGTCGCCGGTCGCCGGTGCAGGGGTGGTAGCGGCCGCGGGCAGCGCCGCGGTGGCCGGCAGGGCGAACACCACGGCCACGGCGGCCACGAGTAGGTACCGCAATCGCATGAGTCCTCCTGGAACAGCTCACGAGAGGTCCGTTGCCGTTGCGGCAGCGGATTGGGCAATCCAGGCGATACCTGTCGTCGCGTCATCCGGGAGATCACACGACACCGCGGCGGGTCGGGAACATCCGCCGCCCAACGATCGTTCGACGATATATCGTTACCACACAACGTGGTGCGATGAGAGGAGAACGATCATGAGACACCATCACAACCGGCGATCCTGGGGATCGCGGGACCAAGGAGCCCAGATGGCTCCCCCCGGGTTGGCGCATCGCGAAGGTCCCGACGGCACCACCGACGAGGGGCCCGGCTTCGGCCGACGGTTCGGCCAGGGCTTCGGGCACGGCTTCGGTCCCGTCGGTGCCGGGCCGGGCTTCGGCCCCCGTGGACCGCGGGGCGGTCGCGCCCGGCGTGGCAACGTCAGGGCCGCGGTTCTGGCGCTGCTGGCCGAGCAACCGCAGCACGGGTACCAACTGCTCACCGAACTCGAGCACCGAAGCGGCGGTCGGTGGAAGCCGAGCCCGGGTTCGATCTACCCGGTCCTGTCACAACTGAGCGACGAGGGCCTGGTACGGCCCGAGGAGGTGGACGGCCGCCGCGTCTTCCACCTGACGCAGGCCGGGACGGCCGCTGCCGCTGCGGCCGAGGCCGATCCGAAGCCTTGGGACTCCCAGGGTGACAGCGACCGCGTGGATCTGCGGGGGGCGTTGGGCGGCCTCGCCGGGGCCACCCGCGAGGCCGCTCGTACCGGTGACGCCGCCCAGGTCCTCGCCGTCCGCGAGATCCTCGAGGAGGCGCGGCGCGCCGTGTACCGGATCCTCGCCGACGGGCCCGCG